>Ga0114922_10000762_pt1 | contig 31009 bp, 19 predicted proteins | sample AartaG_FD_100975 | JGI IMG/M metagenome (GOLD analysis project Ga0114922, IMG submission 100975) | Deep subsurface microbial communities from Aarhus Bay to uncover new lineages of life (NeLLi) - Aarhus_00045 metaG | ecosystem: Environmental > Aquatic > Marine > Oceanic > Sediment | place... | reverse complement strand
TCTATCTGCGGCCATTATAAGGCAGACATAAAATCCTAAAACGATAAAAACGTTGAATTGTAAATATAACCTAAATTGTTAATTTTTGGGAAAAATAGATATTTCCCTTGACTGTATAAAATTTTTTATTATATTTAATATTACCACTTTATTGTAATTACACTATAGCATGGAGAAAAGAGCCCTTTTTTATTTAATACCATGGAATGGTTCATTATGATCGGTATTAAGTATCCCATGCTTTATTTTTAGATTCAGTCAAATCGAGAGATTGGATCTGCAACATTCGAGGGATTGTGGAAGAATTTGTCACAAATCTCCTCCTTTCCCTATATACAATATAGAGCATAGGCAATGTAAATATTTGAATCGATATGATTACAATTTAAATATCAAGAAATGATATATTTGCATTATTGCGAGATTGAACCTGTAGGTGCTAACGAAAGAGAGGGATTAAAAATGTCAAAGGAAGACGACGACCCCAGCGACAACATTACCACAGAAACCTCTGAAACGGGTTTTATTATAAACAACCGCTATCAGGCAATAAAAAAGATATGGCCAGGTTCATTTGGAATCATCTATCTTGGAAAAGATCTAAATATACAACGCTATGTTGTGATTAAAGAATTGCATCCGCGCCTGTTAAAGGATACTAAATTCGTTGAAATGTTTATAGATGAAGCGAATATTCTGGCTCAATTTTCTCATCCCAATATTGTGAATGTCCATGAGCTTGCTATGTCTGAAGATAGAAATCGACTTTTTATAATCATGGAATACATTGAAGGAGTCAGTCTCGCAAAGGTGTTATCTAAATCTCGAATTGAAAAACTCGATATACCGACAGAATTGGGGGTTTATATTATTTCCGAGACAGCAAAAGCCTTGGAAAAATGTAATGAAAATAATATTATTCACCGAGATTTAAATCCGACGAATATAATGTTATCAACCGATGGTCAGGTAAAACTCATTGATTTTGGGGTTGCTAAAAGCTCAATTCAGAGGGTCAGTGGTTCGGATAGTGGTTTTATGATCGGAAAAATCGGATTTATGGCGCCCGAACAAGTACTAGGGAAAGACACTGTCGATAACAGGTCAGATATCTATTCTCTCGGTGTCGTTTTATATGAGGTGCTTTCTGGAACGCCTCTATTCCAAGGGAAAAACAAGGAGCAATTAATAAAACAGATTGCCGAAAGCAAAATTGATAAGAAAATATTTGATGTAGATGAATCGATCATACCCATTGAATTGAAACAGGTTATACTCCTTACTACGAATAAAGATATTAATGCCAGGAACATCAATGCTCGTGCCGTTCATGATAAAATGGAAGAGTTTTTACAGCACCGTAAATCAAAAAATATGCACAATCGGTTAAAAAAGTTTCTGAAGGATCTTTATTCAGATTCAGACGAACTCGGAAGATCCGTTGAATATGAGGGGACCATATCGGGAGTCACGGAAAAAATCAATACAACAATTCCCGTTGTAAGAAAGAAAGAGATGGCTCCCGGAATTATGGAACCGGAGACAATACCAGGCCTTACTTCAGAGCCAGAGCCAGGAATATTGTCTCCGGATGAAGGTCAATTAACTGTATGGGAAAGGGTCGTTAATGCGGGCCGTAAACATGTGCGAGTCGCTAAAATGACGTCTAAAATATTGGGTATTCTGGCTTTGGCATGGTTGATCAGTGACGGTATTTTCCAGTACACTCCTGTATCACGAAGAATATATGATATCATTAAGCCTCCTGCTCTTCGAATTGAAACAATTCCTGTTGGTGCAAAGATCATCATTGACGGAGAAGATAAGGGGCAAATAACTCGCATAGATAGGTTGGCGCCCGGGAGCCACTCCATCATATGTATGCTGGATGGGTTTTCAAACATCGAAGAAGTGATTGAAATTCACAGTAAGGGAAAGAATATACTGTATAAAAAGGCTTTTTCTCGAGACATTACAATCGATTCAAATCCCCAAGCGGCGAATATCGTCATCAATAATCAAAGAATCAACGAAAGAACGCCCTATACGATTCGGTGGGAAGTAGACCGACCTTTTGAATTGCAGCTCGTTTTGGCCGGGTATGACAGGATTACAAATTTTCAATTTGACCTTATGAATGAAAAACCCAAGATTACGAACAGGCATGTTTGGAATTTTTCAATCAGGGATTCCACGGAGGTTAAAAGTTATGCTGTAAAAGGTCATTTTTACAAGACTGTACGATTCGCTTCGATCCCATCGGGGGCTTCTATTTATATCGATGGGGCGAGGAGTCCGGCCAGGAGGACGGGGGAGAATATCCTTCTTACCGTTGGAGAACATACAATAGAAATGCAGCCTACGAGGACATTCCGTAACCGTAATTTCAAAGGTATTACGTTTACGCTTTCTGTGGACAAGGGGACACGGAATAGAATAACGAGAGAATTTAAAAGGAAGGTGAACATTGCTACTATTGATTCAGCGGGTGTAGGAATTGAAGCGGATGTTAAAATGCTACGCATTTTAGGACCCCCATCCCGAAGGGGGAATGAAATAAGATTCTCAAACCAGAAAACACCCATGGAGTGGGAATTGCCCTATTATGACACTGAGGTGGTACTATCCAAGCCGGACTATCCAGACACAACAGTGTACCTGAGTCGCGATGTGAATGATTTGATGATCCGTATGATGAAAGAGCCGTATCAACTAACCGATTCCGTTGAAGAGATCGAGCAAGTGGAACAAGAAGAACAGGCAGAAATCATTGAACCTCTTATCGTCAGGCCAGATCAGGAAAGACAAGAAACGGAAGATATCAAAGAGAAGAAAGAAAAGGAAGGTGACAAAGAGGCGAAAGAAGGAGAAGTGGTGGAAGAAGGAGAAGTGGCGGTAGAAGCAGGAAAAACCAAACAAGAAGAGGAGACAGAAGAAGTAGAAAAACCCAAAGTGGAAGAAGAGACGAAGGCAACAGAAGTAACAAAAGAAGATGAAAAGACAAAAGAAAAGGAAAAAACAAAAGTTGAAAAACCGGAGACTGGTAAAGCATACTTGTCGGAGACTGGACTCGAAACTAGAATTGTGGTCGCAGATAAGGATACATGGGTAGAGATTGAAGGCGTCGAGGTTGCTGTAAAACAAGCACATCGAGAAGAATCCTTTGTCGTTATTGGAACCACAGATAAAGGGGGGCAACTTAAATTTCATATCCTTCCTGGATTATATGATTTTCGGTATACAAAAGTCGGCTATGAAACCGAGGTGGAGAAGAATCATGAGATATCGGAATCAAAGGGCCGAGACATGGGGCCGGAATTAACCAAGGAAAAATGAAAAGCCAACGAAAACGACGACGGCTAAAGCAGGGATAGACGATTATGAACGGGTACGGTTCGCGAGATTGAAATTATGAGGAAAGGCGTAATATGAATATAGCAAATCATTCTGTGAAAGTGGTTGGTGTATTTGTTTTGCTATGTATTTTTACCGTTACGGGTTTCGGGCAAGACCTGTATCCGACGTTGGGAGCAAGGTCTGTCGGTATGGGGACTGTCTCTACTGCTGTCATGCGGGGTGCTGAGGCCCTCTACTGGAATCCCGCGGCCATTGCCTGGGATGAAGGCTGGAGTATTGCAGGAAGTTTCACCATGTCTTCCCCGGATACAAAAGAACAGTTTTTTGCGGCAACCTATTCACCATTTGAAGAGAGCGTTTTGGGTGTCGGCTTTCACCGTCAGAAGAAGATCGATGTAGATGGAATTGCATTCGGTTTTATTCTGGGTTATGCCTCGACCATTGTTGAAAATCAAATGGCTCTGGGGATCACTTTTCAGACATTTGAATCACAGAATGGTACGAATGGATTTAGACTATCTCTGGGAATGCAATATCGCCCATATAAAAGCCTGACATTTGGTACCGTGGTTTTGAGCCGGCATACCTATGGTGATGAGGCCAACGAGATCCGAGTTCCTTTCCATGCGAAGACTGGCTTCATGTACTCCCCCGTTCGTTGGATTGCTCTGGCTGTGGATTGGGAACTCAGTAGAATAAGTAGTTTAAAAGTAGGTAGGATTAAGGAGGATGGCGAATTAGTAAGGATGAATTACGGAATAGAATTGACTCTGCCCATGGAGATATTTTGGTCTGAAGGTAAAGAAGTGATTGATATCAAATTTCGAGGTGGAACAAAATCCGGGATTACAGAGGCAATAATAGAGGGTGAATATTATCACTGGAAGCATCCCTGGGATGAGGGGGGCCTCAGTATCGGATGTGGCGTGGAGCTTAAATCCATTTCACCGAAAATTGCATTGAATATTGCCGTCAGTGAATCCAGAAGCTATATCGGTGGTTTCTCTGTCCGATTCTGAAAATATACGAAAAGTTGGAGGAAAGTATGACAAGCTTTCGGTCAAGTTCAAGAGTTATGTTTATAATCGTCATTTGCTGTATTTTTGCACCAACTATGTTCAGCTTTGCACAAGGACCAAGCAGGGCACAGGTACTGCAGGCACAAAACTATTTTATCTCACGGAACTTGTTGCCGCAACTGGTCACGCTCACGCAGGATGACAGCGAGCAGGCCACACGATTTTCCGATGTCATCGTCGCCTGTTATCAGATCTTCCGTGAAATGGACAGATTTGAAAGATCACGACCCAGTACTCCCCCTGATTTGAGTCAAATTCAAAGTCGCCTGGGTGAGCTGCAAAATCAACTGACAGCCATCAGAAAGGAGATACCCGATTCTAATACGCTGACGGAAAACATAACCAATGCTGTATTGCTCAAAATAGGGGATTATCCGGCGACGAGAGATGATAAAGAGTTAAATGCTCTCAGGAATAAGGTTGAGCAACTCGAACAGGATATGCTGGATAATAAAGCGAAGGTCACAGAAAATCAAGAAAATACACGGAATATGAAATTGATATCGATTGCCGGTGCCATATTCACCGGAATCATTGCAATATTGGCAGCACTTTAACAATAAAATATCGATAGTATTGTTTGTAAAACATTAGCTGGAGAAGACTATATGACCCGTATTGTTCTACGAAAGGGAATCGAAGTTTTGGGACAGTGGGATCTGGATGCGCTTCCGGAGTTGATTACTGTGGGATCCGATGAGGGAGATACGATCCGTGTCTTGGGAGATGATGTCTTTGCTACTCATTTTCAGATCGAGAGATCATTCGGTGCTGAGTGTACCGTTGTGGACCAGCGTGACAGCCGCCTTCAAGGAATCAGCGGGACATTTGTGAATGAACAATTGGTGACGGCCGAAGCAAAAATTCGGCCTGGTGACAGAGTACGTTTTTCAGATTATATCATTGAGATTGAAGATTCCGAGGAATCGGATCTCGAAGGTTCGGAAACGGAGAGACGGGGTTATCTTCTGGCTATCTATGGACCTTATTCGGGGAGTCGCTACATTTTAGAAAGAGATGAGACCCGATTGGGTAGGATGCCACAGCATAATGATATTGCCATACAGTTCGTGAATCCTGGATCGAAACGGCCAAAGCCGGATAAAACCATATCCAGAAGGTTGGCTTCATTTTCCAGAAGTGGGCAGGAATATGCGGTTTCCTTATTTGAAGAAAGCCATACAGAGGTCCAACTGAACAAGCAAAAACTGTCCAAGGGAGAAAATTTTTCTCTGGTTCCAGGAGATGAAATCGAAATACTCAGCGGTTCAAAGAGTACCATCCTCCGTTTCGTTTATGGGGGAGAGTGGGATTTCTCCCCTCCCAAAAAAGCGGGAGATTTTTTCATCCGGAATGCGAGAAAACTCATTTACACTATTGGTATGGCGGTACTCCTCATTGCGGCCGGATTGTCAGTAAATGTCCTTCAAAAGAGGAGCGTTATTGTTCAAAAGCCAGGACCCGGGGCTGTTATTCAGCCATTGGAATCAATGGAGCCATGGATTTCCGGCGAAAAGATTAATGATGAACCAATCGAATCAATGCGAACTCTCGATTTTATCCCTTCACCGGCCATGGGGGATCTCAACGGAGATGGAAGTGTGGATATCGTCGTCGTGAACCAGGCCGGTAGGATCAAGGCCTTTGATGGCAGAACAAGGTCCATGTTATGGGATGGTTCCAGAAGATATAAAGTGCAGTTGCCGTTCTCGATTGTTATGGAAGATCTTACCAATGATCAGATGGAGGATGTCCTGATTGTGACATCGGATTCCAGGCTTTATGTCCTGGAAGGCCGATCCGGTCTCCCAATTGCAAAATGGACCAAACAGTTGGGTGGTTTACTCATTTCGGCCCCGACAGTGCAGGATATTGACGGCGATGGAAATATAGATGTGGCTGTCTCAGGGGAACAGGGAGAGATTCATATCGGATTCAACAGGATAGTGGACATTGAGTGGAAGTCTTTTCCCTCCGAATATGAACTTTCCGGCCCTCCGATATTTACCGATGGAAAAGACGGAAAGCAGATACTCTATGTGGGAACCGAACAGGGGAAAATACTCGTCATCGATCCTCACCTGGAGGAAATAGATGACTATTCCTATGACCTAAATGAGGACTTCAACAATATTACAGGTGGATTCAATGAACGAAATATCATCAATGCTCCCCTGATTGTTGGAAATGTCAATCTGAATACCAAAATACTGGCGGCTGTTTCTCGACAATCCAGACTGATTGCCTATGACGTTGGCACAATGGAATGGAAATGGTACGATATAATCAATTTTACGGGATTGACTTCCAGGCATATCAGTGCCCCGATTATGACAGATCTCAACCGTGACAAGAATATGGATATTGTGGTCTCTTATCAGATGGGATTTGTCAAAGGATATAAGGGAGATTTTGAAGCATTTGAGGGGAGTCCCAATGAGTGTTTATGGACATTTGAGCCGGATAGTGCAGATCGATTTATAAGTTCGCCGGCACTGGCAGATGTGAATAAAAATGGTGTGATGGATATCGTAATTGGAGGTGATTCGGGACGCCTCTATATCATAGAAGGTTCAAACGGAGAGTTAATTTGGGAAAGCATATCCACTGGAATCCCAGTCCGGTCTTCTCCCCTTATCGGTGATGTAGACGGCGATGGATTTAATGATATTTTATTTATGAATGAGCACCAAGATATATATAAAATAAATACAAATGCTAAGGTTTTTAATAATAGCATATTCTGGTCACAAATTTTTGGAACTTCGACAAAGAATGCAGTTGTCATACTTAGCGGACCACGGGAGTTAGATTACAATATTCAAATTTTGGTCCTATTTGTCATTTTATTGGGTGCAATTGGAAGCATGGGTCTGTATCGCCGGTCCAGGAAAACCAGGATAGGTCGATCATTTCAACCATGCCAGCCTTAAAGACCATAATCGCTGAGGAGCGGAAATCCCTACGATGAATATTTTATTCTTTGGGAATACTGATGTCGGGTGTAAACGCGAATGCAATGAGGATTACTTTAAAATTTCCGAATCGATGAGAATGGCCATTGTTTGTGATGGAATGGGCGGTCATGAATCAGGAGATGTAGCGAGTCGTCTGGTTGCTGAGACGATTATGGATGTTTATCCAAGACTCACTGAAAAACAGATGCAGATACTCTCCGAAGATTCCCAAAAAGATATCCCCGTGACGGCAGAACGGCTCTACATTAGCGCTCAATTAACCAATTACTCTCTCCAAAAATACATCGAAGAGCATAAAATTAAAAAAGGTATGGGAACCACTTTGGTCGCGGTGCACTTTTTTAAGGGAAATGCCTTTATTCTAAACGTTGGGGATAGCCGATGTTACCGGTTTCAAAATGGTAAATTGGTGTGTTTGACCAAGGATCATTCTTTTGCCCAGGCTCTTTACGATGAGGGTTCTATTGATGAAGCGCAATTAGAAAATTATGACCAGAAGAACGTCATCACCCGTGCCTTTGGTATGGATGATAAACTCAAAGTGGATGTCAGGATTGAGAAGGTCGAGGAAAATGATGTCTTTCTTCTCTGTTCCGATGGACTTTGGGGCAAGGTCGCTGATAATCGTCTTTCCGACAGGATAAAGAACAATCTTGACAGCATAGATGAACTTCCGGATGCGTTGATAAGGGACGCCATCAATGAGGGTGGTGATGATAATATTACAGTCGTCATAGCTAAAAGTCTCCCAACAGGGGCTGTGCAGGAAGAAATTGTCCCATGTGAGTTCACTCTAACTGTTTCATCACCTGATGTGGAGAAATACTATCGGTCTGTTTTGAGTGAATTGTTCAACGGGAAATGGAGCATCCGCAGGCTATTCTTTCTAATTCCCATCATTCTCATTTTGGGTATAGGTGGATATTATATTCGTCATTTCTTTCGACAAGATACTGGTGCTTTGGAGCCATTTTTGCCGCCCCCATTGGAAGAAGAGAAAAAACAAAAACAATGGGTACATTTTCTGTTGGACGATGGTAATAATACGGCTTTGAAGATGGGACAGGTCATTGTGGATAGTATCCCCTGCGGTATCCTGTCGGAATTGGAACGAAAGGGTCGTTTATTTGAAATTGGTCATCATAAGTTTTTGATAAGAATCGATTCGATGACGGTATACAGTGGAGAGTTCGAGTGTGTGATCGATCCTCTCGGGACGGATAATCTCGTAAACATAAATACAAAATAAAATTATATTTGATTCATAGGAGAAAAGACGATGCGTAAGATATTTTTTATTTTTCTGTTATGCGGCATATTCTGTCTTCTGATATTTGCAGTGCCGGATATCGCAATGACTCAGGAGCGTACCGTAACATCGAGTAGTGATCAGTCGACTCAGAGCAAGGGAATCAATTCCTTCTGGGCGTTGACTGAGAAGGCCCAAGAATTTCGTTGGCCTCTCTTTTTAACGTTTATAATCGGTATGATCATTGTGGTCAAAAAAGTGGTGGAACTGGCCATTGACTGGATGAATGCACGGGCCATTTATAATGAGAATTTTTCGAGGTTTAAACGGAAGGAGCAAATCGAGAGTTTCGCCAGGCAGTACAAGTGCGTCGTTTCGGATCTCATCCGCCTTCTATTGCATTCACTAAAAACATCACCCAATGCTTCACAATTCACCGAAGAGGTCGAAAAATTTAATGAAATCCGGAAGCAGCAATTCGAGACCTTCCAGAATCGTATGGTCTTCTGGTCGGATACGGCTGGCGCCCTGGGTCTGCTGGGAACAGTCTGGGGCATGTTCCAGACCTTTTTCAGGGGGGACATGGATAAGCAGGCCATTCTTTCGGGTATGGGTGTTGCTCTCATTACAACGCTGATGGGGCTGGTCATTAGTGTAATCCTCAATTTTTTCGCCACTGAGGTCAACGGTTTTTTCAACAAAATATTGATCAAATTTTCACAGGTGTCGGAGAGGCTTTGGCTCCGAATATTGGATATCCAGCCGGCTCTTGTTGCTTCGGTTCCTCAGGCCGATATTTCAACGAAAACCGTTCCGCGACGATCAGATTTCTCCTCCATCCCGGACAAGGTTGAGAAAAAACCTGTTGTTCAAAAAAAAGTGAACCAAGAAGAGGAAGAACATATCGAAGAAGAGGAAGTGGAGTATCAACTGGTAGGCATCTCAGGAAATGCACAGAAAGTATTTATTAGCCAAAAGTCGAAACAGCCCTTTGTCGTAGAGCTGCAAAGGGTCAAAAACGGCCTGAAACAGAAGGTAGTCGGTGAAGCGGTCACTTTTTTTGTTGCCAATAAGATTGGTATCTTTGATAATGGGAAAGGAGAGGTTGTAAAAAAGACCGATGGTTCGGGGAGGGCGGAGGTCTATTTTACTCCGGTGAAACAGAATGGAGATTGCCAGATTACCGTGCGCCATGACAGTTTGCCGGTTGACCCCGTTCAGTTCGAAGTCCGTGTTCTGGCCATCAAACCTGCAGATATCAGGATAAGGAACGGGAATAATCAATCAGGACCTTCAGGGAAGACGCTTCCCGAACCTGTTGTGTTGGAGGTGGTTGATGAAAAGGAAAATCCGATTCCCAACTGTGTCGTACAATTGAAGGTGGTTATGGGCAACGGAAATTTTTCCAATAATAAGTCTTCTATGGAAATTGCAACAGATGACAATGGATTGGTGAATGTCATTTTTACATTGGGTAGCAAAGGAGGTTTTAATGCCGTCCAGGCCGAAGTAGCCGACCTCGCTGATAAACGTCTTTCAATACAGGCATTGGGTCAATGAAAAAGAAAAAAAAGAAAAGCGGTATCGTCGTTCGCCTCATCGATGTGGTCCTCATTCTGCTCTTTGGATTTATTTCAATCAGCCAGATCGACGATGCAAGTATGGTCGATCTACCAATCTCTTCGGAGACTAAATTAGCGACTCCGGATACGGAGAATTTAATACCGATATCCATATATCACCGCAGAGGAAATCAGTGGATATATTTGGTTGAGAACGAAACGAAATCATTGAGCAACATCGATGCGGTCCATCTCTATTTAAAAAACAAACAACGGTTTTACAAGCGGGATATTCGTGTGAAAATCTACTCCGAAGGAATGGCGCCGATCAAGTATACCATGCAACTCACCGATCTCTGTGAGCAGTTGAAGCTTAAAAAGAGTTTAATTGTTAAACTTCAGTCACGGCAGAGTGGACTGCAGACTTCGTTGGAATAAATGGGAGTATATAACCATGATTGTTAGACTGATTGACATTTGCCTGATCGTTCTTTTCGGTTTTATTACGATCAGCGATATCGATATCAAGGGAGCCCTTTCCCTTCCCTCGAAAAAAACGAAAAAAATCCGTCCACAGGATAATCGGGAAAAAGTCATTCTCACTTTGGAAGTTCATAATAACAATGTCTTCTGGGTGAGCAGGCCAGGTCAGAGAAGGATTCGAAAGAATGGGAGATCTTCACTGGAAACATATCTTAAAGACTTAAAAACATATCTGTCCAAAGTGGAGAAAAGTGATCTGTGCGTTTATATCAAACCTCTGGAAATGTCTCCATTGCAGAATACGATTGATGTTCTGGATATGTGTGATCGAAACAGCATACCAAAAAATATTGCCAGAAAGAGCATGGCGATGTTTTAGCCGATAAAAAAAAATAGGATCGTAACGCAATGTATGCAGGCACCGTTAAAAAGAGACCTTCGGACGTTCTCCTGAGCTTTATTGCGGAGAGGTTCGATAAGAGAAACAAGATCACCTGGGGCATCATTTTATTGCTTTTTTTGATCTCCTACATGGTGCTGGCTCTTGTTCCTTTCCCTGATTATCAACAGGTGCGTCAGCTTGAATTGGATGATGATTTTTTTGAGATGTTTGAACCTCCACCTCAGCCGATCCTTCAACCGAAAGAATCTGAAGTACAGACCGATACCCGGTCCGAAGCTCAGGGACTCAGCGAGGAGGAGATCGCCGCAGCATTTACCTTTAAAGAAGTCGAAACCATGGATGCCGGTGGTCAGATTATCCAGGAAATGGAGATTTTTGATGAAGTGGGTGGTGGAGGGCTGGATGAGATGATGGAGGATTTTGAAGATCCTATGGAGGGTACAGTGGCCATCGGTGATGGTGATTTTCTTTCCGGTGATGATGCAGACGCATTTTTTGCTGAGGGCCTTCGTGGATTAAAGACCGATGGTGAGACGATAGGGATTGAAGGGGGGACTGGTACAGGCATCTCGTCGCGTGGGAGCGGCGGGGGACGCGGCGGGGGTCGCGGTGGAGGTATCGGTACGGGTATCGGACCCGGTAAGGCGGTAGGTACAGGTAGTGGTGTGAGTGTGGCTCTCAAAAGCTACGGCTCAGAAGACTACCAGGGGAAAGATCTCATCTATCCGTTAATCCAATGGATGAAGAGCCATCTTAAAGAGCATCCTTATACTATGAAACAATTTCTTGAGTATGAACCTGAGGATTTGACATCTATCGTTGAATTTAACATACAAGACCGATCCTTCTCCATGTTTCTAAGGTGCACTGAGGAAACCAGGGAACTGGCCTTATGTATTGTAGAGGGGACAAGCGCGACAAAACTCGTCGATCAGGGGATATCGGAGCGCAGCCATAATCTTGAAGTCGGAATCATCACGAGAAATGAAGAAAGCGGAGACATTATAGGTGCTTATTCCAAACGTACGTCTCCAACCCATGAAAAAACGGATGAGTTTATGAACATCTTTCTATCCTGGTGGAATGACGGCAATCCGATCGAATGACCGTAGGCACTCTTTATCACGTAATCCTTTTGAATTTGAACGAAACTTCGCTAATCATTTAAAATAACAATTACGAGTATTCTTAGCCATGTTTAAAAGAGTAACATTAAAGACCATGTTTCTGTGGATAACCCGACTCTGTCTCTGGTTCCTGCCTACATGTTACATGATCTTCTTGGCGTGTGCCGGCAGTGCTCCACGAGATTCCGGAAACTTATATCCTCCTGGCGTGGACAGCACGGTTGTGCGTAATGCCTCTGTTGAGGCCGACAGGCTCTTTGTCACTCCGGAGGATACGGAACGGGCTAAGCAGGACAAGGAAATTGGACTTCAAAAATTTAAACTGTATTTGAGGCTGGACAGCTTGAGCGTTCCAGAAGATACCCTCGAAGGGAAAACGCTGCTTCAGCAGCAAATACAAACCTTGACAATAAATGAAAAGCTTAAGAAAGAAGTATTAGGATTTGTTGCGGCAACTAAAATCGATACGGCATTGCAAATTTTATCCAAAGAAAAAATGAAAATTTTAAGTGTTGCGAACGGATATTTTGAGAATTCCTACAAGGAGAACCCATTCGATATCGACCTTCTGATCTTATATGCCCGGACGTTGACGCTTTTAGGACAATTCACAGGGACTCACCCCGGTGGGGGTAATGGTTATTTTCAAAAATCCGAGGACATCGTAAACCAGGCCCTGTCCATGGACAGGGGGGGGCATGATATTTACTATTATCTGGCAGAGAACTTCAGTGCGATTAAAAACTGGGAAAAGGCAAACGAAAATTTCAGACTCGCCTTGGAAACGATGGATGCCTTCGAGTTCTTGCCCGAAGATTTCTTCTCCGAATCTTTTGAACCGTTTGTGAATCCGTCGGAGAGATACGAGTATCTCTACAAGATCGGAGATACATATGTTAAACTCTATGATTCTGATCCGGCCATCCGGGCTTTCGAAGATGCAAGACCATTTGCCTCGTCGGAGAGTGATGGAAAACGGTTGGAAGATTATATCCGATGGATCAACTGGGCCGACGGAAATATCCTTGTGAGAGAAAAATTTGAGGCTGCCGAAATCCTGGAGAGTAAAGGTCAATACAGGGAGGCGGCGGAAACCTATCTCGAAGTCATTGATGATACGAGAAATTCGGCGGCGCGGGCATGTCTGGAAAGCTCCTGGCGTCTTTCCAAGGTGGAAGTGGGTTTCCTCATGGAGGACAACGATTATCTTGCCAGGCACGGTATCCGAAATGTCGGGTTGGATAGACTGAGAGGTGTGGTCCGGGAGATACCCAAGGATTCTTTAGGCGTCCCTCTGGATACGGCTTATATTGCCTATTTGAATGATTTTACCAGGATGCTCTGGAATGAGGCAGAGAAATTAAATAAAGTCGAAGGGGACAAGCACGAAGCAAGAGAACTGTTTGCCGAAGGTGCTGTTCTTCACTCCGACCTTCAGGCTAAAAACTGTTTACAAATGACACGGTTCATGCAAAATGCCAGGTATGAAGGCCTTCTCTGGGCCTTGAAGACATACAGCCTGAGACGACAACTGGATGGTGATGAAATGGTCGTCCTTGACAGATTAGTTAAGCGGGTTACACAGAAGGCAAGATATGGTATTCTTAGCAAATTTTTTAATGAGCAGTTTCAATTTCATTTGAGAAAAGTGCCGCCGACGATGAAGATTGAGGATGAGATCATGGCCTACGAGTATCTCCGGTCGAGTTATTCCTATCTGGATTATTTCCTGAGAAAAAATTATGGTGTAAAGCAGGATCCGACTCTGTTGAGAACATACGAGCGGATGTACAGGACCAAAGCGAGGCAGCTTTCGCCGGAGAGACGGCAGGGTGTAGAAGATAAAATTACTACTTTTTATGACCGACAGCATCGAAATAGACCCGATGAAAAGCGCATATTCGATGATTGGTGGAAACGTTTGCTTCAATCTCGTCGATCCCAGGGGCAATCTCGATGATTTGGATATTCGAAAAATGAGCAACTCATCTGTAATTCTGTATTGAAAAATGTGTAGAAAAATGGTGAGACGGTTTTCCTTTATAATGAAGTCGATTCAATTGTTGGGATTTCTTATACCCCTCAGTTATGTCCTCTTTCTTGGCTGCGCCGGCAGTGGCCCGCCGCCCCCTCCTCCCAGTCAGGTACAGACAGCACCTCGGGAGTCAATTTTCGTAAATCCATCCGGTATTGACAGTACCATTGCAAAGAGTGCCTTCATGGAATCCAGAGACCTTTTTATTTCAATTGAAGATGAAAAACTGGCTCAACAAAAAAAGGAGGAGGGTAAACGGGAGTCAGACATTTTTTTGGCTCTGGAGAAATTGACATCGTTAGACGATTCCCTCCGGAATGAAACATCACTTATGGATCAAATCCAGGCATTGGAAGTTGACCCGGATAAGAAGAGAAGCATTCGCAGTAAGGTATTGGCTAAAGGTATCGATGGGGCTCTCGGGCAAATTGGCATCGAGAACAGAGAACGGCTCCTCCGTATCAAACAACTCTACGAGGAGGCTCACAGCCTCAATCCTTTTGATATCATACTGATGGTGGATCTGGCTTTCATATATCGGCGTATGGGGCAGAAGTCGGAAGGCCGAATTGAAGGGGAACCTGACTATTCTTCAAGGGCGATTGCGATGTTGAATCAGGCTGTCAGTCTCGACAGAGGTGACCACAGAATCTACAGCCGTCTCGGCGAATATCATTTCGATCTGGAGAACTGGGAGGAGGCAAGTGAAAATTTCACAAAGGCACTGGACATGATGAGGGCTTTTATCTTTCTGCCCGAGGACCTGCGGATCGAATCCCACGAGGGTTTTGTCGATTCATCCCTGGCCTTCAGATATCTCACCGGTATCATTCAGTCCCATATGAAACTTCGAAATTCAGAGGATGCCCTTAAATACATCGAGGAGGCCGAAGCTTTTGCCCGTTCTCCTGTTCATCGAGAGTCTTTGAAAGAGTACGGAGAGTTGATCAATTGGGCCGATGGAAATATAAGGGCGAGGGAATTGTTTGTGGAAGCAGAGGGGCTTCGCATCGGGAAAAAATATCTCGGGGCTGCCGAAAAATATCACGAGGTACTCCGACAAACCCGGGGAACTGCCGAGAATGCCTATCTGGAGACTGCCTACATTCTTTCGGTGATGGAGTACCAGGAATTATTGGAGGATCGACAGTATCTTAAAAAGTATCGGCCTGAGACCATCGGCATGAACAGACTTCGTGTCGTGATCAAAGCCATTCCCAAGGACATGTATGGAGTACCTTTGGATAGTATCTATACAGACTATTTTGATAATTATGGCAGGATACTCTTTAATGAAGGAACTAATGCTGCAAAAGCGAAATATCAACGCCGGGCACTGGCCCTTTTTCAGCAGGGTGCGATTCTGCATTCGAGTGTGCAGGCGAGGTGCTGCCTCGAATTGATCAAACTGACCATGCACCGGGGACCCATTGGACTGAGGTGGGCCCTGAAGACCAACGTTCTGAAGGATCGTCTCCCCAGGGAGGAAAGAATCCAGCTCTATCAGTTATTGCGTTTTGTCACAAAACGTTCGAACAATCCAATCCTCTGCAAATATTTTAATGAAGAATTTCGATCCTATCTGACCGATTCACCTCCTGTACCTGATCGCAAGACCCAGATCATGGTGTATGAGTTCCTTCGCTCGGGTTACAGCAGTCTGGATAAATATTTCATGGAGAAGTTCGGAATACGGCAAAATCCCATTCACAGACAAACGTATGAACAGAAGTATCGGGATGCGGAGAAAAGTCTGCCGGCCAGAAGACGGGATATACTGAGGAATGATATCACAGAGACATATCGAAAAATGAAAGATGCGGAATTGAGCAGGGACTGGGAGGCGCATTTACAGCGGTTGAAACAGGGAGATTAAGTCATGAGATTCTTGAAACATAATGGAATTAGATGTTCGTTTTTCATGTTTTTGCCGTTTCTGATTCTTTTCATTTTGGGTCCATCCCGATTGTATTCTCAACAGTCTGCTTACCAAACTCCCGTCGTCGAGGAGCTTGGAGAACCCCCATGGGTGTTAAGTGATAGTCTGTGTCAATTGTTGAATGTACCCGTCGATCAATTGGGTGAGGTATCAAAAGAAGATGCTCAAGAGTCGAACAAAGTATGGACTGAAGGTTTCAAGATTTACAGTGGGTACAAAAAATCACAAGATATCAATCTGATCATCCAATCACAGCCCTATTTTGAAAAGGCGCTTCGGTTGGATCGGACGAAAAATAAGCATATTACGGCGGTCAAAGCGGTATGGAATACTTTACAGCAACACTACCTGAAAAGTGAAAATGCAAAGGACCATCGAATTACCATTCGCCTGGGAGAGCGGTTATGGAGGTTGGATTCGGAAAACAAGAGGAACTATTTAATATATTTGCGATTGGGTCAATGCTACACGAAAATTGAAAAATCCGATTATGCCCTCCTCAATTTTCAGAAGGCCGAAAAGTACTGGCCCGATCACATGGTTGCGGCTCGCAGCAAAGCGGATACGAGGGCCATGAAGAGATTAGAAAATTTAATGTACAGGATTTTAAAATCTCAGATCGATATTTATGAATCGGATTCCTGTCCGGAAGATGTCATACGGGTCGTCGAAAGAGTCCCCATGTATATCACGGATGAAAGAATTAAAAGACGTTTGAATGGATACAAGGGCCTGTCGAACAGATGGCTTTTTTGGGAAGACAGGGAAGCCCTGGATATCGAACTGGAGATTCGAAAACTTATGAATAATAAGGAAATCGATAACGTACGTGATCTTTATGAGAAACTAATCGTGAAATTCCCTTCCATCACGGATAAACGGCGGGTTGAGGCAGAGCGGTGCTATGCCCTGTTCGAGTATCAAGATTTGAATCAAAAAGTCCGGGCCATCGAACGGCTGCTGCCCTGGGTCATGGGAAGGGACAGTCTCGGACAGATTGAAAACATCGAGATACTGTACAACAATTTCAGTCAGATGTCTCTGGTCTACGGCAATGAACTGAAGGAGAAGGACCGTTTTGCGGCCTTTTGTTATTATAAACAGGGACTCGTTGTACCGTCGGATTTTCAGGAAAAAATTACAATCAACATTCTCACCCTCTGCGTCAGGAATACGGCTGAATTAATCCGTTGCGGTTTAGAGTTATGGGAGAGAAGAGACCGTCTGACTGAACCGGAAAAAAGGTGGCTGTGCGAACAGTTGATTTATGCACACAAACAGACCGGTGATCCTGAAGCAACACGCCGATTTTTACAGGAATATTGTCAACTCTGACCTGAGTTGTCGATATCGATTAAATCTCATGATTTTATAAAATATTATTTAACAAAGTATTATCCCTTTAAAGCCTGTTCACTCATAGGTGAGAGATGGACCCGGAATAATTCCGATTCAGATTTTTTCAACGCACTCAATCTTATATTTTTTTAATATTATTTCGAATTAGATATTTTCTCTTTGACTTCCGTTTCCTTTGTGTTATACAAAATATTGCAAAAAGTAGATAGAAGGGATGTTTATCATGGGATCAGCGTACAAAAATGTTATGACGAATGTGTTCACTTTCGTGATTTTATTTGCATTTTACAGTGTATGGGGGCAGAAACCTGAAAATCAGGATATATTTGTGGATCAGGAGAAACTCTACTATGCCATAATAAAAGATCCTTTATTGATTAAAATGTTTTCACATGATTTTCATATCATTGATAATGAAATTAGTAAATTAAAGATTATTGATTTGACTTCAAATGGTTTTGGAAATGGTGATTTGATATTGACTCTACCTGGGAATGAAGTTTATTACATAGATCAAGCGACTGAAAGAGTCCGGAAAGAAATGAATGGATGGAAGTTTCAGGCCAATTGTACTTTTGTTTATGAACACAGGATTACACCGGAGATGATGGAGAGACGACGTGACCGAAGAGCAGAACATTCTATTCTTGCAGCACTCCTTAGAGGCCTGAATAAAAATTATAAGGACATCCCTATTAAATTATGGTTAGAAAGAGATTCCACTTATTCAGATTTTGAAATTTGGGGTTATAACATAGATAAAATGAAGGTATTTGCGTCCTCCAAGAAAAACAGTTGGGCAGATCATCGAAAAAATATTATTGATCCCTTGATAACTTGGATAAAAAAACATCCTGAAGAACAGCCCTATACAATACGACAATTACTTGAGTCTGAACGAAGCGATCTGACCTCCGCCGTTGAATTCAACATACGTGACCGGTCCTTTTCTATTTTTCTCCGATGTAGTGAGGAGACGAGGGAACTGGCAATATGTATCTTGGAGGGGAATGACGCAATAAAACTCATCGATCAGGGGGGTGTAAAGGAAACTCATCATCTTGAAGTCGCCATCCTTACTAGAAATGAGGAGACCGGAGAAATTATCGGTGCCTATTCCAAGCGTACGTCTCCAACAGCTGAACAAACGACTGAGTTTATGAACATCTTTCTCTCCTGGTGGAATGAGGGGAATCCTGTTGAGTAATCGTTTCGTGAGTTTCGTGGATTAACACTTATTAAGACGGGAGCAAAATGATGAAAATAAAAAACAAACACCGTTCGGAAAGAACCTTCAATATTTTGCTGTTCATCATCTGTTTGACTATTCCCGCAAGGCTTTGGGGTCAGACGGTAAGTCAAGGTTACCTCATCGACCAGAGAGCTCAGTGGGTAGCCGTCATTACCGATCCGGCCTTGATAAAGATTTTTATTGACGATTGTTATATTGTGGAAGATGAGGTGAGCAGAATCGAGATTATGGATGCAAACAACAACGGATTCTCGAGGGGAGATTTGATAAAGACGTTTCCCAGCGAGGAGATTTATTGGATGGACGACCCCAGCCAACGCATTCAGACCGAGATGAACAAGTGGAAGTTCCAGGCCAATTGCAATTTGAGTTATGAGCATCGAATCACCCCGGATATGATGGAGAATCGACGGGACCGGAAAGCGGAGCATTCCATTCTGGCATCTTTCATCCGGGGGCTGAATCGTAATTATAAGGATTGGCCTTTGAAGGCCTGGATTTCGCGGGATTCGACGGGCATCAATCTTGAAATGTGGGGGTATAGCGATTTAATGATGGAGTATACGCCGCCGCCGCCGGCCGGGTATGATATTGTGAATATTTACAGGGTATTGGCCGATACCCTGTATATTCCGAAGAAGTGACAGGATGATGGAAATTTTGGTATCTTAGATTATGAGAATCCATACCTATAAATAAAAGAGAGGGTGAAAATGGGGAAAATCATCCGAGGAATCAATGCTTGCCTGATGGTTTTAATTCTGTTTGTAATGAACTGCGGGAATCCAATCAGAAAAAAGGTCGATATGTATATTCGACAGGAGAATTGGACAAAAGTCAGGGAAATTTTGGAACAGGAAAACAGGATTCAAAAAAATAACGGTGAAATACTTCTGTTGTTAGGTGAAACGTATGGCGAGCTGGACGAGTATGAAAAACTGGGTTCAGTACTGAAGGAAAAGACTCTCAAGGACCACCCATACAATAAAAAGGGTGAGTTTCTGAGGGAGAAATACTGGAGGAGAAATTTTAACAGGGGTCTCGAATCCTTTAATGAAAAAAGTTTCCGGACGGCGGTACGGAATCTGGAGAATGCCGTCGTCATCGATCCTGACCGCCCCGAACCTCATCGGTTGTTAGGAGAAATCTATGTCAAATTAGAATCCTACGATAAGGCAAGACAGGCCTATCAGACCCATCTCGAGCTGGATGAGAAGGATTGGTTTTCGTGCAACAACGTGGCGGAGCTTTTCTTTCACTCCCATAATTACGAAGAAGCCATCAGGTATTCTACTATGGCTTTGGAAAGAAATCCTCAGTATCAACCCGCTCAGATCCGAATTGCCCATTGTGAAGTCAGGCTCAATCGAGTCGATGAGGCGTTGGCAGCCTTCGAACAGGCAAAAACAATGGGAGAGCCATTGAACCTTCTGGAAACGTATGGAAAATTCTGTCTCAAAAACATGAAATACGAATTGGCAAAAGTCCAATTTACCCGGGCTCTGGCACTGTCAAATGCCAATGTACAGTTCAACAAATATCTTGCCGAAAGCTGTTACGGCCTCGGTGATTTTCATGGCGTCGCTGCCCATTACAAAGTGTATCTCTCACGGAACCCGGATGACCTTGACGCATTGAAGATTTTATTGATCGCCTACGATCGAATGGGGGATAGAGAGAATTTTGAACAGATTAAGAACAAAATAAATGAAATGAAAAGCACACTGGAATAGTGTTAAAATACAAAACCCAGAGGGAAACCCATGAAGGTTAAAAAATTTATCGTATTGATTCAATTTCTTTTGGGACTGGTGATTTATCTGCCCCATATTCTCTACGGTCAATTTGAGGTTAAATCGGTTCACCCGCCACAGAATTCTATCACCGCCGCTGTTTTTGAAGAGATCCGGGTAACTTTTAGTGATCCGGTCGACATGACAGGGATTGCCGATAAAGTGGTGGTATGGGGTGAGCAGACAGGCGTCTACCAGGAGGAATTTCAATTTGGCTCAAATAATTCGGTGCTGACATTCAAACCGTTAAAACCCTACAAGGACGGAGAAAAGATATTTGTCGTTCTTACAGACAATATTTCATCCAATGCCGGCCAGGACCTGACTTCACCTTTCCAATGGTCTTTCAAAATTCGTGTCAGTCGGGGTGTGAGCGATTTTGAGAGAAGGACCTCTTTCGATCTGTGGGGGGGAAAAGAACCTGTTGATGTCATTGCGGCAGATGTGAATGGAGACGGGTATCCAGAAACCATCACAGCGAATAACGCGTCGAACTCGGTGACGATATTAACAAATGAATTCTACTTCTGGGGAGGAAGTTATTATAACGGTGAGATGGTTCCGGTAGGTCCGGGACCCACTTCAGTTGCAGCAGGTGACTTGAACGGTGATGGTTTTATCGATCTGGTGACGACCAATTTCTTTTCCAATACACTGAGCATTTTAACCAACGATGGTTCGGGAAATTTTACCGAAGGCAGCATCGTTGTGGAGGAACGCCCCATCGATCTGGCTGTGGAGGATTTTAATAACGACGGTCACAGGGATCTGGCTCTTCTCAGTTTTGGGAGTGATGAATTAATCATTCTTATCAATCAGGGCGGAGGTCTTTTCCCCAATGCACTCACTTTTCCTACAGGGGAGGGTCCGATATCGATTTCCTGCGATGATTTCGATAAAGATGGGGATATGGATGTCTTCCTCGCTTGCAGGGGCGAGGAGAGTCTGAAGGTTTTTAAGAATAATGGATCTGGGATTTTTACCATTAATGAAGTGATCCCCCTCAATTTTGCCCCGAGTTTTATCGAAACCAGTAATCTTTTTGACGTAAGTAACGGGAATGTGGATATACTCACGCTGAGTCGAAACACTAATAGCTTGGCCATACTCGAGATAGAGAGTGTTACCAAAAGTTATCAAATAGATAGTGTTATCACGACCGGTTCGATGCCGATGAGTGCCGTCTGCACCGACTTTGATGCCAGTCTACGTCCGGGGCTTGATGTCATTGTCACAAATTTTCTTTCTGAAGAAATCCGGTTTTATGAAAATTACGGATTTCAGTTGGAAGAGCCCTATTCTTTTACCCATACGACGGGCAGTACACCAACAAGTATTTGCCAGGTCGATGTTGATCGCGATGGGGACATGGATTTGATGGTGACGAATCTCAATGAGCACACGGCGACATGGTTCAGGAATAATACGCCGGGAGAAGGTTTCGATCCAGACACTTTGAATTTTGGTGAAGTTTGTATCGACAGGGAAAAGACAATTATCTATCCGTATATTAATCAGTTCAGCATTATTGTTACCATCGATAGTGTGCATTGCTCTAATCCGGTTTTCACGACACCACCTTTTTATGGAAACACCGTTTTTCCGGGTGAATCTTTAAAAATTCCTGTCACCTTTTCTCCCACAGAAACCATCTGGTATAACGGAGCACTGATCATCGATACGGACAATCCCCATCAGGACAGTCTGACGGTCCCTATGAAGGGCAGGGGTGTGCTTGTGGAGATCACTGCAGAACCGGACACGCTGGAATTTGATTCGGTGCCGCCAGGTGAGCAACATCATTTACCGTTAAAAATATCGAATGGGGGGAATACGGATTGTTATTTCCGTTTGGAAAATTCAAATAGTACGATTTTTCATTATCAATACGATTCATACACCCTTGGTCCTCATTCGGATATAGAATTTCTGGTAACCTTCGAACCGGCACAAGAGATGAATTACACTGATTCTCTCTTAATCATCAGCAGCGGTTCGGCTTGTGGATTTGACACGACCGTTGTTATTCTGAATGGGACAGGCTCCTGGAACGGTCCGACAATTACTTCGGATTTGAAATTTTATGTGACGGAAGACAACGATACGTCGTATGTTGCCACCGCAGAAGACCCAGATAGTCCAATACTCACATTTGGATTCTTTCAATATCCTTCCTGGATGAGTACTGCTGGAATGCCGCAAAATGAAATAGGAGCATATCCTCGGGAGGGTCATAGAGATAATCACTTTTTTGTCCGGGTCAGTGACGGGTTTCTTGCAGATACCCAGAGAGTCGCAGTCATCGTCCGGCCGGTGAACGATCTTCCCATACTGGCCATGTTGGATCCTGTCTCAGGAGATACCGTTTCGTTGCCCGAGTACCCAAACACAATTCCCGCCTCAGAGAATGAAGCCTTGAGTTTTGTGATCCTTGCGTATGATGATGAAGATAGCTTGATGGATCTAACGAACATCATCCGTCCAGGGGATTCTGAATTTTACATAACAGGACGTAACAGAGGGCTGTTTTCATGGACGCCCAACTTTACGGAGGCCGGTACTTACCCGGTTGTTTTTAAGGCAGTAGAGGTGTATGAGTTGTTACCCATGTCCGTCTTGGATACGCTCTGGATCAGTGTAGGGGAGACACTGCCGGACTTGTACATCGATAATTCTCCTGTACCCGGGAGTTCTGAGTTTCACCTGGGGCAATCGGTAACATTTTACGCCGAGATGGGCAATCGAAATGCACCCGTTACCGATAGTTTTAGAGCGGCTTTTTATCGAGATGGTGAAGAAATATTTCCGGATACATTGTTCCCAACGGGTCTGGATACCGGATTAACACAGAGTTTCAGAGTCCCAATTCAATTTCCGGAATTGGGGACTCATACAATCACGGTCAAGGTGGATTCCGATGATGAAATAGCAGAACTCAATGAAAATAATAATGAACAGAGTCTCACCGTTTCGGTCACCCGGGGACGGATGATCATACGCCCCAATCCGTTTACTCCCAACGGAGATGGGTATAATGATTATGTCGGTTTTGATCTTTCCCAGCTTGCATTGGATCAACCCAAATTACAGATATTTACGTTCTCGGGTTCCCTGATCAGAACATTTGATGAATCCCAGGGGGAACGATTCGAATGGCATGGGAATGATTCCGGTGGACGACAGTGTTTACCGGGCGTGTACCTCTATATTCTTTTTGAGGGAGGAGAAAAGTTAGAAACTGGATCAATCGTACTTGCTCGATGAGGGGATATATCATGAATATCAGAAAATGGAGTATTTTGGTTTTCTCGAGCTTTCTCATTTTTATCGGTCAGACCGGGGCTCAAATATTGATTCATGGCAACGCCGCAGACGTTTACGATGCAAAAGCCATTTTTGTGAATCCGGCGGTGATTCCTTACCAGGGTTCACAGTTCCTCTGCGGCATGAAAGTGTACCATCTGGGTCTGCTCCGGGACGACCAATTTGGATTCAAGAATACATTTCTGGGGTATTCCAATCCCAACGCCATGGGTTTCGGTTTCGGCCTGGCCGGACAATTCTTCAGTTCTCCCATTTTGAATGAGACGAAATTCGATGTAAGCCTCAGTAAATGTTTTATGAACATTTTTTCTGTAGGGATCAGTCTCAGAACGCTGATGATCGGGTATAACCGGGAGAATTTTCAACTCGTCCATGAGGATGATCCGGTTTTCCGGGATGGGACGAGTAAAACGGTCCTTGGCATCGGTGGGGGATTGGCCTGTATCCCTTTTCCCAACCTCGTATTGGGTGTCGGGGCCCAATATTTAAATCAACCCGATATCTCTCTCGTTGGGGACAAGATCAAACAACAACCGGATGTCCATTTTGGCATTGTCTACTCCCTTGGGAATTTTAGAACAATGGCGAGTGTCGGTTTCGATAATGACCGCCAATTGAAAACAAACGGCTTTGTTGAAACCTTCTCGGAAGAATTGGGATATCTGAGGGTCGGTCTTCGAGGTGTTCAATTCGCCGTCGAAGGCCTGCTCCATGTCTGGAGTATGGTCAGCCTGAATTACAGTTATGATTATCCTATGTTTAGTGCTCAGGGAATCAGCCAGGGATCGCACATGATGGGTCTCGTCATGCAATTTGATCGATTACCTCGACTTCGGAGTATCAAGACACCCCCAATTCCCCGCAAGTTGTTACTCGAGTATGATCCGGAACCCTATATACCGATGCCGCGATATGAAGTGCTGGCTTCGACATTGAAGTTGGATATTGTCGAGAAGAAACTCAGGCGTACACTCGAAGAAGACCTCCCTCCCGAGGTCCTGTCTCGTCTCTCCTGGTTCGATATCGTCAAACTCGACTCGAGCATTTCTACGGAGAGGGCCGTTCCCTTCAATAAGCAGATCGTCAGTAGATCGGCTTCAAGACTTTCCCTTAGAGGGACATTTTCCAAAGAATATCATGAGGGGATTGGCCTCGTTTCGGATCTGGTTCAAAAAGAGCCAAAGCTTCGTGTTGATATCGTCACTCCGATGTCAGCGATGGAGAGGGCCAAACAGGTCCGGAGTCAGGTTGTTTTTGAAGAGAATCGGGATAAGGAAATCCCCGTTTCCACGCCCCAATTTCCCACTCCGGAAGACAGACTGTTTTTTCATCAACCTACCGGTCTCGCCTCAATCCCCGAAAGGGATTCTCTCATTGTGTTATCCATCGATTCGGCACGGTTCGAAATTATTCCCATCTATACCCGTGAATCCCCTCAACGCTGGCGAATGGTCATAGAGGATGATAAAACAAACAGATTCAAGGTCATTTCCGGTGTGAAAGATCCTCCAAAAAGACTGTCATGGGATTGGAAGAACGATGATGGGGAATTAATCCCGCCCGGTGTCTATACCTGTTATCTCGAATGGATGGATCAGGAAAGGCAGATCCATCGGTCACAGACCTCTGAGTTGTTTGTGAAGAAGTTCCAGCGTACCATCCATCTTCGGATCAGTCATAAGAGGCCTAAAGTTGAAGGAAAGCCGAACGAAATCAATATGTTTCTGAAAAAGTAAAAAAGGAGAGTGGTATTATGAAATGGCAGCCATGGAATGTGATTCCCAATAAAATCCGTTTTCTACTCGCCCTCCTGGTATTTTATTATGGAGGAGTCCAGGTTCGGAGTCAGGTTTCAAATTCGACAGGCTATTTGATCGACCAGAGGGCGCTCTGGGTAGCCGTCGTGGAGGATCCCGCCTTAGTTAAATTTATTGCAGATGATATCTATATTGATCCCGCTGAAATAGAGAGAATCGAACTCTTTGATTTGGACAAAAACGGTTTTGCCAAGGGGGATATTATCAAGACTTATCCCGATGAAATCGTTTATTTTCTGGACGATCCCAGTGAAAACCTCCAGAATGTTATCAACAGTTGGCAATTTCAGGCCAACTACAGTATGATCGGTGAGAATAGTGAAAAATTATCGGAAGAATTGGAAGCAAGACCCTACCGTAAGGCGGGCAATGCCATCACCGCATCCCTCGTAAGGGGATTGAATCGTAACTATCAGGATTTGCCGGTTAAAATCTGGTTTTATAGAGATTTAACCGGATTCCGATTCGAGATGTGGAGTTATGATGAAGATAAATTAAAATTTCAACCGTTGCCGCCGGTCGTGACAATGCCCGATACCGTGACGACTTATGATTTGCTCCATCTGTTTCGTGCCGATACTTTGGTGATTGCAGATACGACGTTCTATGATTTTTTATATATCTATAAGACCGTTTCGGATACGGTGTTTTTACCGAAAAAATGAAATGGTTGTCATTTAACATTTATCAGAGGATCATCATGTACAACAAGAAACTTGTCGTGATAATATGTTTTTTTCTTCTGGTTTTCGGTCAGGTGTGGAAAAACACCTATGGCGGACAAATAGATGTCATGTCTGAATCAAAAAAGAAACACAATTTGAGTCCCTCTTCGCCTCATTCTGTTGTCATAACCGGCAATCAAGTGATTCAAGTACAAGCTGAGAAAACGGAAACCTGGTATATCGGCTGTTTTAATATAGGTACGGTGAATAATATTCCCTTAACATTCAACTTTCCGAGTTTTCCTTATACCTCCCATACAAACTTTTATATCGATGGCAACATGTATAGCAGCGTGTCCGATATTGGATTGAACCAGATGAATGTGAAGTCATCCCCGGATTTGGTCGGTAACACGATCATATGTTCCTGGGAAGTGCAAAATGTGACGATCGAACAGAGGCTGACTCCGGAAGCCTACAGCGTTGTTTCGGGAGCCATATTTATACAGTATGTCTTAACCAACAATGACGTGAGTGCTCATGATGTCGGCTTGTTACTGGAACTGGATACAAAGATAAATAATAATGACTTTGCCCCTATTTTTACCCGGGATACTTACGGCACAACTGAAATGCAGACTGTTGGATCGGATGTGCCTGACAACTATCTTGCCTGGGAGAGAAATGATTTCAATAATCCCGGCCTGATTGTTCAGGGCTCTTTGCGGGGGAGAGGAGCAGTTGCTCCCGATGTATTCATCGTAGGCGACTGGACGAGACTTAACTATGTACAATGGGATTATGACCCTATCGATATTGGATATGGGGACAGCGCCCTGCTCCTCCGTTGGAATCCTGTAAGACTTGCACCCGGGGAATCCAGAACCATAGGGACATATTTTGGTATCACAGAGGTTGAGATAAGTACGGGTATTCTAAATTTGTTGTTGTACGCCCCGCTTCGTCTGGACATAGCAAATGATCATCTCAGCCCCAATCCCTTTGATGTGAATCTACTGATTAACAATTCGGGGAGTCAAACGGCTCAAGATGTGGAAACCACGATTATTCTCCCGGACTATTTAATCCTCGAGACTCCCGGGAATGAAACAAAATCTGCGAATCCCTCCGATATACAACCCAACAATAGTGCGACAGTGACCTGGCGTGCCTCTGCCGAAATCCCTCCCCGTGACATCACCGTGCCAATCACTGTGGTTGTCACCTCCTCGAATACTGACGGTAACAATGTCACAAAACAGATTTTTATTCCAACAAATGTTGTGCTACCGGATACAGCGTCTATTTACCCATCTGCCGATACCCCTCAAATGGCCGGTGATGAATTCTGGGTGGACATCTGTGTGGGGGATTCCGCCGATCCGGTACGCAATCTCTATGGGTCATCATTCGTCCTGCACTACGATACAAACCGAACGGAACTTGTTCGACCTTTAACAACGAACATCGAAAGGGGTGATTTCATAGGGAATTCCGATGAGGTGGTGTTCTTACACACTCCGGAGGGCTTTTTACAGGGAGATAGTATTGGACTTGCAGTGACGCGGACCGTGACGGGCACAAAAAGTGGCTGGGGTCCGGTCCTCCGGGTGAAATTTAAAACGAACGAAAATACACCGGATACCACGATTTGTTTCACCATCACATCTGCGGTGGCCAACGATTCGGCCTGGAATCCTATTGTTCTGATTCCGCACGGTTTTTGCATTGAAATTTTAGGCTGGAGAACAGTCTGGCCCGGAGATACCAATAACGATGGCATTGTGAATCAGGCAGATCTTTTACCCATCGGTATCTGTTGGGGAAAGACAGGCTATCCACGTACTGGGTATGTGAATCTGACCGAATGGGAAGCTCAGAAGTGTCGCCCATGGTCTCCCGATGTGCGAGCTACATATACTGATGCCTACGGTGATGGTATGGTTGATGAATTGGACATTCTGGTGATTGGTTTGAACAACTGGCATCAAATCCATAGTATCGGTAAAAGAACAGCCATACCGATACTCAAAACAGGAAAGGGAGGCATTTTAAAGGCCGTTGTCTTTAACAATATCCCTGAAGGATATATCGATGTTGGTCTTATAGTATCAGATGTTGAACATCTTCTGGGTATGGGAATTAAATTTCTATATCCCTCGAAGGAGATGAAGGTTGTTTCCGTTGAACCGGGGAAATTGTTCGAGAGATGTCCATTGTTTTTATACCGGAATGATGCTTCTTCCGGCATTGTGGGTATTGGTATCAGTCGGACTGTACAGCAGGGGGGTATTTCCGGTTCCGGTTGTGTGGCAAAGATACGCTTGAAAGTCGAAAATGAACAGTCTATCTCCAGGATAGACCTTGGACGTGTGATGGGGATGGATGGACTGGGCAATGTGTTAACGTTTGTGGTCGATGGATCTTTGAGTGATTACTCTGTCCCCGGTGATTTTAACTTATTTCAAAACTATCCCAATCCTTTTAATCCTCAAACAACCATCCGATACGAGTTGCCCGTCATGTCCACTGTTACTTTAAAGGTATATGATTTATTAGGGGCAGAAGTGGTCACATTGGTGGATGAAGATCATGGCGCGGGAAGGTATGAGGTGATTTGGGATGGAAGGAACGATCTGGGAGAGTGGGTTGCGACAGGTCTCTATTATTTCAAACTTCAAGCTGGTGAATTGTCATGTGTAAAGAAATGTCTGTTCATAAAATAGTGATATGGAGGTGAGTATTCCATGAGAAAGAGCATCTCCCTACTGGCTTTTGCGATATTTTTCAATACGCATACAATTGCGATATCTCAACAGACCAATGTACAACTGAAATACAATCAAATTGATGCGACGGCATTTCCTATAATAAAATCGTTTGTAAATGTGTTGGATAACCAGGGTAACTCCATTACCGGTTTAGATTCAAGCGATTTTGATGTCGAGGAAGATGGAGTCGGTGAATCAGCTCTTGTGGAACCTCTTGGATCCTCCGGAAAGGGTGTGAACGTTGCACTTGTTTTAGACAGAAGCGGGAGTATGGGAAGTACGGAATTTACAGATTTACAGACTGCTGCAACATTCTTTGTTAACCAGATGGCAGATTCTGATAAGGTTGCAATTGTCAGTTTTGCATCTACTGTGACTATCGATCGTCCTTTTACGTCTGATAAAGCGGCATTGATATCTACCATCAATAGACTGGGCACAGGTGGCAGTACCTGGTTACACAGCGCAATTATCGCTGCGACACAACTCACGGTGGAGCAACCATTTCCCAAGGCACTGATCGTCATGTGCGACGGGGATAACAGTGATTATTCCGTTACCCTTGATTCTGTCATTAGTTATCTGCAAAGATCGGATATCCCCTGTTTCACGATAGGGCTAGGATTAAATAGAGGCGGGGTTTCAGAACGGCGTCTCATACAAATTGCCGACTCGACTCATGGAGAATACTACTATGCACCAAATTCAGCCGATCTGATGAATATATATCAATCGATTTCAACCCTTGTTCGAATGCAATATATGATCACTTACACGACCCACAATGCTGTGCGCGATGGGACCTGGAGGAATGTACAAATTACGGTGAATTATCTGGGAGAATTGGCATCCGGAATGCGTCAATACTTGGCTCCTAAAGACAGCATTTCGACCATATATATATCGGCCGATTCGACTGTGGATGCGGGTGACGAATTTTGGCTGGATATTTGGATCGGAGATTCTATCCAGCCGGTCTATCAATTCTACGAAACTTCTTTTGCGCTTCACTACGATACGACCTGGGTGGATACGATCTCTCCTTTTCCCCAGAGTTATGAAGCGGGTGATCTTTTTGGAGGTCCGAACAATACCTTGATCACCCCTCCTGAAGTATTGGGTGATAGTCTGTTTTTTAACGTCAGGAGTTCTTCAATTTTTTCTCCGGCAGATGGATGGGGGTCGATACTTCGAATAAAATTACAATCCAGAGCTCATACACCAGAGACAACGCTTTGTTTCTCGATCACATCTGTCGTGGCCGCTGATTCGGCGGGAAATTCCATATTCCTTGTTCCAAAGGATTTCCGTATATCGGTAAAAGGCTGGGAGTTCGTCTGGCCCGGTGATGCGAATGACGATGGCATTGTCGATCAGGGGGATGTACTGCCCATGGCCGTTTTTTGGAATCAGACAGGGTACCCTCGTACCGGGTATCCGGATTTGATGGCATGGGAGCCTCAGAGGTGTCGACCCTGGCCACAGGATATCCGTGCCACTTATGCGGATGCCAATGGGGATTCCATTGTAAATATGAATGATATACTCATTATAGGATTGAATTGGAATAAGAGACATGCCGTGGGTAAGGGCGCATTGCAGTGGCTCACTCCGTTTGCGCAGAGAGGAGTCATACGGGCTAAGATTCCGGATGTTTCGGACAGAGGATTTGTGGATATCGCCTGCGAAGTTGTCGATGTCGAAAATCTGCTGGGCATTGCTCTGGAATTACAATATCCTCCTGATGAGATGTCGATTGTTACCGTTCATCAGGGAGATTTTTTTGGAGAAAATTCCCTGTTTTTCCATCGCGATG
>Ga0114922_10000761_pt1 | contig 31063 bp, 28 predicted proteins | sample AartaG_FD_100975 | JGI IMG/M metagenome (GOLD analysis project Ga0114922, IMG submission 100975) | Deep subsurface microbial communities from Aarhus Bay to uncover new lineages of life (NeLLi) - Aarhus_00045 metaG | ecosystem: Environmental > Aquatic > Marine > Oceanic > Sediment | place... | reverse complement strand
CCGGCTGTTGGCTTCCTTGCTGAGTAGCGAGACTGAGGAAGAGGCAATCCGCCTGATGGAGGAGTGCAGATGAGGACGATGCTGGGGCAGATTGACGCCCGCCTCGGTGAGGAGGTGCGGGTGAGCGGCTGGGTACACCGAATCCGGGAGCTGGGTAAGATCTCCTTCATATTGCTGCGGGATGCATCGGGAATAGCTCAACTCGTCGTGGACGCAGGGTCCGGAAGCGAGGAGGTTGCGAAGACCGCTACCCAAATAACCCTCGAGTCCGTAGTGTCGGTGCGGGGCAGGGTGGCGGAGAACGGCAAGGCACCCGGCGGCTTCGAGGTTCAGGTTTCGGAGCTCGAGGTGATCGCCCGGGCAGAGCCGGACCTGCCCCTGGCTGTCAACCAGGATCCTGACAAGGTGTCCCTGGATGCAATACTGGAACACAGAATGGTTAGCCTGCGGAATCCGAAGATTCTGTCCGTATTCCGCCTCCAGTCTTCGATCCTGAAGTTCTTTGCCGAGCACATGCGGGGTGAAGGATTCACGGAAATCAAGACCTCCAAGCTCATCGGCACCGGAACCGAGGGAGGAACCGGTCTTTTTGCGGTGGAGTACTTCGATACCAAGGTTTTTCTGGCCCAATCTCCCCAGTTCTACAAGCAGGCCATGGTTTCATCGGGCCTGGAGCGGGTGTTCGAAATCGGATGTGCCTACCGGGCGGAAAAACACGAAACCCCCAGGCATCTCAACGAGTACGTTTCTTTGGACGTGGAGACCGCCTGGATCCAGAGCGCGCAGGACCTGATGGATCTGGAGGTGCGGATTCTTAAAAGTATCTTCGCAGGGGTGGCACGGGAAAACGCGGAGGAGCTCGAGATGTGGCAGGCAACCGTTCCCTCTGCCGAGCAGGTGGAGAGCATTCCCCGGGTTTCCCACGACGAGGCCAAGGAAACGATCAGCACCCTTGGGGGAAAGAAGGTCTACGAGATCAATCCGGAGGGGGAGCGGATCCTCTGCGACTGGGCCGTGAAGGAGCACGGGGTCGCGGCTGCGTTCATCTTCAGCTGGCCCCGGAAAAAACGGCCCTTCTACACCTATCCCCTCGACGCCCGCAGCACCATGTCCTTCGACCTGCTGTTTCGGGGGCTCGAGGTCACCACCGGCGGCCGGCGTATCAACGAGTATCCGATGCTGCTGGAGAACATCGAGCTGTTCGGTCTGGATCCTTCCTCTTTGAGCGACTACATCCAGATTTTCAAGTACGGCTGCCCTCCCCACGGAGGTTTCGCCATCGGTCTGGAGCGGCTGACCCAGAAGATCCTGGGTCTTGCCAATGTAAAAGAGGCGTCCCTCTTTCCCAGGGACAGGCGACGAATCCGCCCGTAGCGGCTTCCTAATGGACCTAGTAGCAGAACACCCTTCTTTTCCCTGTCACGGGTTTGCTTTACAATCAAAGCCATGGATAGTTCGACGGATCACCGGACGGTTTTCGATAGAACCCTCGCCGGGGCATAAAGGCTGAAGAGAATGGCCGCCGGTCGAGAGGGGCACAAGAGCAAGAGGGAAAATGATCTCTTGCTGGCAAACCAACGGTTGATCAGCATCCTGGGTTCGATCGACGATCTGATCTTCGTGCTGGATGAGGACGGCTATTATATCGAGTACTACCAGCCTGCGGACAAACCGGAGCTCTACGCGCCGCCCGAGCAGTTTCTGGGCAAGCACGTCATGGACACCGGCATGCCGGAAACCACCGCCAGAGCGCACCTTAGCGCCATCAACAAGTTCAAGCGGACGGGAAAACCGTTGGAGTACGACTACCAGATTCCGATAGGCGGACAGACTCGTTGGTTCAGTGCGAAGATTTCCGGCTTGAAGGATCTGCAGGGCCAACAGTCCGGTTTCATCGTGGTTACCCGGGACATTACCGAACGCAAGAAATGGGAGAAGCAGCTGGAGGAGCTTTCGATCACCGATCCGCTGACCAGGGCATACAACCGGCTGCGATTCATGACTGCCCTGGAGGCGGAGATTCGCCGCTCGAAACGGTACGTTTCCTCTTTCTCTCTCGTAATGCTCGACATCGACCATTTCAAATCGATCAATGACGACTATGGTCATGATATCGGCGATCAGATACTGATTTCGATCACCGAATTGATACAGGGGCAGATCAGAGACACCGATCTGCTGTCCCGCTGGGGGGGTGAAGAGTTTATGCTCCTCATGACGCACACCGACGGAGCAACCGCCGTCGAGGCCGCCGATAGGATTCGACGATCCCTGGAGGCGTTCCCATTCCAGCACGTTGGAAAAGCCACTGCCAGCTTCGGGGTGACCGAGTATCGGCCCGCGGAGGGTTCGGACACCGTGCTCAAGCGGGTAGATGAGGCTCTGTACCGAGCGAAGCACCAGGGACGAAACCGGGTCGTCTACGATTGACTCTCACGCGGATCAGCCGTTAATATGCCCTGACATGAGCACTCTACCCTTTGCCCGCATCGAAAAGAAGTGGCAGACATACTGGGAGGGAAACAAGACCTTCCGGGTCGAAGAGGATCCGAACATTCCCTTTGAGAAGCGGGTTTACGTCCTCGATATGTTTCCCTATCCTTCTTCGGCGGGGTTGCACGTCGGGCATCCTGAAGGATACACGGCTACCGATATCTACTGCCGCTACCTGCGGATGAACGGCTATCACGTTCTGCATCCCATGGGCTTCGACAGTTTCGGATTGCCCGCTGAAAACTACGCAATCAAACACGGGATCCACCCCAAGGTGTCCACGGGTGCCAATATCGCGCGTTTTCGTACGCAGATCAAGGCCCTGGGCTTCTCCTACGACTGGGATCGGGAGATCTCGACTCACGACCCGGATTACTACAAGTGGACCCAGTGGATATTCCTGAAGATATGGGAGCAGGGGCTCGCCTATGAGGCGAAGATTCCGATCAACTGGTGCACCTCCTGTCTGACCGGGCTGGCCAATGAGGAGGTCAAGGACGGCCGCTGCGAGCGCTGCGGGTCCCAGGTGGAGCGCCGGGATCTCAGGCAATGGCTGCTGAAGATCACCGTCTATGCCGAGCGACTGCTCGAGGATCTGGACAAGCTCGATTGGCCGGAGAGCCTCAAGCTGATGCAGCGCAACTGGATCGGCAAGAGCGTCGGAGCCAATGTGCATTTTCCCCTGGTCGACGGGGAGGGTACGATCGAGGTGTTTACCACCCGGCCGGATACCCTCTTCGGTGCCACCTACATGGTCCTGGCCCCGGAACATCCCCTTGTCGATACGCTGACAACGGCCGAACAGCGAGAGGCGGTGGATGAGTATATCCGGCAGGCTCGACTGAAGAGCGACCTGGAGCGGACGGACCTTGCCAAGGAGAAAACCGGCGTGTTCACCGGCGGATACGCCATCAATCCGGTGAACGACGAAAAAATCCCGGTTTGGATCTCCGACTATATCCTCATCTCCTACGGCACCGGAGCCATCATGGCGGTACCCGCCCACGATCAGCGGGATTTCGAGTTCGCCGTGGAGTTCAACCTGCCGATTGTCCAGGTGGTGTCCAGGGACGGTAGCGAATACGAACTGAGGGAAGCCGATGTGACCGACGGGATCGCCATCAACTCCGGTCAGTTCAACGGATTGAGCACACCTGAGTTCAAAGAACAGATCGTCCGGTGGCTGGAGGAGCGGAATCTCGGAACCAAGGCGGTCAACTACAAGCTTCGGGACTGGGTCTTCTCCCGTCAGCGCTACTGGGGTGAGCCTATTCCCTTGATCCACTGCGAAAAGTGCGGGATCGTGCCGGTTCCCTATCAGGAACTGCCGTTGCGTCTTCCCGAGGTCAAGAGCTATACCCCGACCGGCACGGGGGAATCCCCGCTGGTGGCCATCGAAGATTGGGTGAACACCGATTGTCCTCGCTGCGGCGGGCCGGCCAAGAGGGAGACAAACACCATGCCCCAGTGGGCTGGGTCCTGCTGGTACTACATGCGTTATCTGGACCCCCACAACGACTCCGCCCTGGTGGCCAAAGACAAGCTGGAATACTGGATGCCCGTGGATCTGTACGTGGGTGGTGCCGAGCACGCGGTGCTGCACCTGCTGTACTCGAGATTTTGGCACAAAGTCCTCTATGACATCGGAGCGGTCAATACGGATGAACCGTTCATGCGTCTGGTAAACCAGGGCATGATCCTGGGCGAAGGGGGCGTCAAGATGTCCAAGAGCCTGGGGAACGTGATCAATCCGGATGAGGTGATTCAAAGCTACGGTGCGGATGCCATGCGCATGTACGAGATGTTCATGGGTCCCCTGGAGGTCTCCAAACCCTGGTCCACAAAGGGCATAGTGGGGATCAATCGCTTTCTCGACAGGGTCTGGCGTCTGTCGGAGCAGAAGATCAGCGATGAGCAACCCCCCGGAGGCTTTCTCAGGGTGCTGCACCAGACGATCCGCAAGGTTTCCCAGGACACCGAGACGCTGCAGTTCAATACGGCCATCGCCCAGATGATGATCTTTATCACCGAAGCGGGAAAGCACGAGGTTCTATACCCTGGCGTTTGGCAGCCCTTCGTGCTGCTGCTGGCTCCCTACGCCCCCCATCTGGCCGAGGAGCTGTGGGAAAAGCTGGGCAACGAACCTTCTGTGGCCTACCAGCGGTATCCGGATTGGGATGAGGAGCTGGCTAAAGAGGATACGGTGACCGTGGTATTTCAGATCAACGGCAAGATCCGGGCTCGGGAGGATCTGCCGGTCGGGCTTTCCAAGGCTCAACTGGAGCGCACCGCCCTGGAGCACCCCCGAATCCGGGAGCTGTTGGCCGGCAAACAGCCCGACAAGGTGATCCCCGTTGTCGACAAGCTCGTCAATCTGGTAGTACGATAGAGTTGAACGTCACTGTCCGAGCGTTTTCCTTGGAGCGATGATCGATCCTCAAACCTATCGCCTGCGCCAGCAGAAAATCTTCCGCTACCTGTCGGAAAACCGGCTCCGGGCCGGCCTCATCGTGGATCTGGAGGGTTTGCGCAGTCAGTCGCTGCGCTACCTCTGCGGACATCCAAACGACGCCCTGCTGTTTCTCTTTGCCGCAGGGGAGAGTCTTCTTGTGCCCTGGGACGTGCCCCTGGCCCGATCCCTGGCAACGGTTGACAGCATCACCGCCTACGAGCGCTACGAACGTTCCCTGTTCAGTTGTATAAGAACGATCGTGCAGGAGCGGGGAATCGGACGGCTGGAGCTGCCCGCGGCCCTTCCCTATCCCGTGGTCCGGGCACTGGGCGAGGCGCTTTCCGGAACCGATATAGATTGCCGGCAAGATGGAATCGATGAGACGGTTAACGTACTGCGAATGATAAAAGACCCCGGGGAGCTCGAAATGCTGCGGAGAGCCTGTGGGATCACGGATGAGCTGATAGGCGAGGTACCGGATTTTCTTGCCGGGCGGCCCGAAGCGAGCGAGCTGGAGCTGGCGATGCACCTGGAAGCCGGAGCCCGCAGTCGGGGAGCGGAGGGCATGGGCTTCGACACCTTAGCCGCCTCGAGCCGGCGGAGCTTTGCCATCCACTGCTTTCCGAACTTCACTTCGGAATCGATTTTGGGGCAGGGTTTGTCCATCCTGGATTTCGGCGTGCGCTACGAGGGGTACACCAGTGATGTCACCCTCACACTGGCCCGATCTCCCCTCACCTCCAAACAGGAAGCCATGGTTGAAGCGGTGCAGGAGGCCTACGACCTTGCCCTGTCCCTCTGCAAACCCGGCACCGACCCGGTTGCTATAGGCGAGCGGGTCCAGCAGTATTTCGAGGATCGGGGATTTCACATGCCCCACTCTCTGGGCCACGGCATTGGCCTGGATGCCCATGAGGCTCCCCTGTTCCGCCGCACCGGCGCGGTGACAGGGGAGAAGCTTCGGCAAACCCTGGAGCCGGGAATGGTTTTCACGATTGAACCGGGACTCTACGATTTCGAGGCCGGGGGTGTGCGGCTTGAGAACGACCTGCTGTGCCGCGAAGAGGATGCCGATGTTCTTACCTCGGCGCGCATTCTTTATCTGTGAGCGGGAACCGCAGTTCGTCCAGGAGCATCAACTGGAGAGGAATCATGGTACACGGTAAAGAGTTGGAACTGGCCACGAAAGGCTTTTCGGACATCCTCGATATAACCTCTTCCGTCGAACAGGTGGTAGGAGAGTCCGGGGTGAGGGGCGGGATTGTGAACGTATCGATAATCGGATCTACCGCATCGGTATCGACTATCGAGTACGAACCCGCCCTGATCGAGGATGTAAAGGAGCAGCTGGAAAAGTTCATTCCCCACACCCTGGCCAGTCGCCATTCCGCAACCTGGGGAGACGACAATGGTTTTTCCCACATTCGAGCCACCCTGATGGGCCCGAGCATGACGCTACCGGTTGCCGAAGGCAGGATCGTGTTGGGAACCTGGCAGCAGATCGTGGTCATCGACCACGACAACCGTCCGCGAAAACGCAGGGTCCGCGTCCAGGTAGTGGGGGAGTAGTTGTTCCCGGCAGGCTTGCCGGTATCGGGGCTAGAGCCGGATCATGAGGACCGTGTCCTCTTGGACGTAGAGGAAGTAGCGAGCGGCCGGGGGATTTTCGATCAGGATGTGCGCTCCCAGGGGGACGCTCTGCAGGAGCAGGGAGCCGTCGGCTTGCGCTGAAATCTGGTCGCGGAAAGGGGACTCCAAGAACCAGTTGCCTGTCCCCGGTTCCAGAAGCAGATCCCGGCAGGGAGCAAGACGGATATCGGTCAGGCGAAACTCCTCAACGGCCAGCCGGGTACAGATGCGCTCCAGGTCGAGGGCCCAGGGATCCCCCTGACAGCGTGCGCCAATTTCCTCGGCCAGGCGAGCTGCATTGATGGTCGAACAATCCACCCCCTGTTTCCAGAGACGGTAGAGAATCTCCGCAGAGGCCCCCTGGTGCCAGCTCAGCGAGATGGTGTTGGTGAGGATGTCGCAGTCAAGCGGGTATACCCCTCCGGCGGGCGGGAGTTCGATGGATTGGCCGGGAAGGTTCGGGTAGGCCAGAACCGGGAGGCGGAGGACCTTGGGGATCCGGATGACAATGGGGGTGTGGCTGTCTGCCCGTTTTTCTTCGAAAGCACCGCTCTTGCCCGCCGGGTAGAGGATGCGGAAGCTCAATTCGCCGAAAGCTTCCCGCCAGTGCTGCGGGGCTTCGGGCAGCTGGAGCTCCAGGGACACGTCTGGGGAATAGAAACTGCAGGCGGTGAAAAGCTGTATAAGATGAACCAGAAACAGAATCCTGTAGAGAGAGGAGAGGAGCAGCGCACCGGTCCTGTGAGGCGTCGAGGAAATAGGGAAGAGAATACTCATCTCAAAGGAAGATAACGGAGGAAATCGCAAATTTGCTTCTAGCGGCTGTTCGTAACAATCCAAAGTGGCACTTTTTTGTCTTGATAACTCAAAAAAGCTGCTCTATATTAGTGGCTACATGGAACCTTTGACGCAGCTGGAGGCCACGGTTACGCCGCTTCCCCGGGGCGGATATCTGGTGAACTCTCCTGAAGGATATATCCAATTCGGTTCTCCCCCGGAAACGATCAAAGACACCATGGCCTTGCCCAACTCGGTTCCCAGGATCTTCGTGCTGCCCCGAGCCTTGTTCGACTGGCGGAAGGGCATCAATCTGGCCGATCTCGAGTTCCCCATCTACTACAACTTCTTTCTTCAACAGAAGAAGACCCAGGTTGTCTGTACCCGAGGTCAGGCGGCAAGATTCATGAAAGCCCTGCAGGAGGCCCTGTTCGGTCCCAAGGAGCTGCACCTGGAAGGGGACGTGGTGGGCGCCGGTGGGGGAAGCTACGTACCCGCGGTTCGCAGTGAGATGAACTATTTCCGCGGCTCGATTCGCTTTCGGGATGTTCTGGAGCTCTCGCTGTTCGAAGAGGGTCAGTTATCCATTGGAAAGGTAAAGATTTCGATCGACAGAAACGGCGATTTCGAGGTCTTTTTTGGAGCCAAAAAGACGGCTCATATTCCCGGGGTCATTCCCTGCAAGCCGATGTACCAGATCGGGCAGCGACTGCCCGAACCCTACAAACCGCCGCTGTTCGGAGTGACCTGTCTGGGACCCAGTCACGGTTTCGATCCTACGGACAACACCTCCGGGTACATCATCTGGTTGAATCACGCGGGAATCATGATCGATCCGCCCATCAACTCGACGGAGTGGCTGGAGTCCTCCAATGTGAATCCGAAGCTCATCGACAGCATCATCCTTACCCACTGTCACGCGGATCACGACGCCGGAACCCTCCAGAAAATTCTGGAGGAGGGCAAGATCACCGTTTATTCCACCAAGACGGTCATGCGCAGCTTTCTCAAGAAGTACTCTTCCCTGACCGGAGAGCCGGTTTCCTACCTGATTCGACTTTTCGAGTTTCGGCCCGTATACATCGGAAAACCAGTGTTCATCCACGGAGGGCAGTTCAACTTCCACTACATGCTGCATTCCATTCCCACAATCGGCTTCACCCTGAAGTTTCAGGACCAGACCTTCGTTTATTCCTCGGACCATCAGGGCGATCCGGTCGTGCAGAAGAAGCTGCTCGATGAGGAGGTTATCGACGGAGAGCGCTACCGGCAGCTGCAGAACTTTCCCTGGGACAGTGATGTGATCTATCATGAATCCGGAATAGCGCCCCTACACACTCCGATAGCCTGCCTGAACTCACTGCCGAAAAAAATACAGAAGAAGACCGTGGTCTATCATATCGCCAGGAAGGATTTCCCCAAGAACACCAGCCTCACCCTGGCCACTTTCGGAATCGAGAACACCCTTTACTTCAAGACAAAAGCTCCTTCGTACGAAAAAACCTACATGATTCTGAACGCCCTGAAGCATCTCGATTTTTTCGAAAGTTTGAACGTTGAAAAAGTTCAGGAATTTGTAACTATCGTCGAGGCCCGGAAGTTCAACAAGGGAGAGCACATTATCCGCAAAGGGGAAGTGGGAACGTACTTCTACATCATTCGCACGGGAAACGTTTCGATTCAACAGGAAGGATTGATCGGCCGCAAGCTGCTCGGTACCTATGAGTACTTCGGGGAAGTAGCGCTTCTCAGCGAAGTTCCCCGCACAGCGGATGTGGTGGCCGAGACGGACGTGCTGCTCTACGCCATCGAGAAGGATAAGTTCTTGAGTTTCATCTATGGCACGGATTTCGAGAAGACCCTCCGCCGCCTGATCGCCAGCCGGAGTATCGAAACCTGGAACATCATGGAGGGCAGTCCCTATCTGCAGCTTCTGACCACCTACCAGAAAACCTGGCTGGAATCGATCCTGGTGCCCCGAGAGTTCGAAGCGGGCGGAGATCTGATCAAAGAGGGGAAATCCCTGGAACAGTTTTTCATAATCCGGGAGGGGGAGGTGGAGGTCAGCAGGGAAGGAAGAGTTGTTGCCGGATTGAGCAGAGGTGACTGCATCGGTGCGATTCACAGGATTCACGGCGATGAAATGGCGGAGTTCAGCGTCCGCCACAAAGGCCCCTTATCGTTGTTTGCCGTGGAGAGGAACGATCTGCTCGACTTCCTGGAAGGCAATCCCGGCATCGGCATGAAACTGGCCTACGACTACCACCTGCAAGGATAGTATTCTAAGGCCTTTCCAATTCGATCCGGTGAGCCTTTTCAAACAGCGCGGCATGCGTGGGTTGGCAGGTGAAAAACAGCAGCTGTTGTCTGCCCGCAAACTCCGTCAGGATGGCGGCGGCTTGCCCGCACCGCTGCGGATCCAGATCCACCAGGGGATCATCCAGAAGAAGAAAACCTTCGTTCGAACCGAGAAAGAACTCTGCCATGGCCAGGCGTAGAGCCAGGGCGAACAGATCCTTCGTGCCTGCCGACAGTAGATCATAGGGAAGGACCTGACCGTCCCCGCGAATCACCCCTGAGGGCAGAGCTGCCTCTGCGGGCACCTTCCGATATCGATCGTTGCTCAAGGCAGCCAGATAGCCAGATACCGAAGCAATGAACGGTGTGTAGATGCCCTGATCCAGCTGTTCGAGAAGTTCCGCAGTGCCCTGCTGGATCCGTGCCAGTACCTCGGCTTTCTTCAGTTGACTGTTGAATTGTTCCCGAACATCCTCCATCCGCCTGCCCGCCTCTTCACTCGATTCATCGGGGAGCGCATCTTCGGCGTTCCGACAGTCGCTGTCCAGGCGGATCCGCTGCTGGGTGAGGGATTGAACCTCTTCGCGCAACTCGTTGTAATGATCGAGCAGGGATTGAGCCTCCGTGTATCCCTGCGGAAGGGAGGCAAGGCCGTTTATCTTTTCGGCAGTCTCCCGCTGCGTGCCGCCCAGCTCTGCAATTCGAGCGAACAGGGCTTCCTTGTCCTTATACTGTGCTTGGAGGCTCTCGAGGCAGCGGTGGGCCTCCTCCAGTTCGGTCTGTAGGCTCTTCAGCTGGTTGCGCCTGCCCGCCAGTTCTTCCAGCACCTGGCCCTGGCTGCGGACCGGAGGGGAATCCGGAGTTTCACCACAGGCCGCCTCCAGCGCTTCGAAGGTGTCCTCTCCCAATTCCTGTTCATATACCGCTTTTGCCGTCTGGGCCGCGCTGAGTTTTTCCTCATAGCGCCTGCTGGATTGCTCAGCCTCCTCTATGGAGGAGACCTTCAACTCCAGGAGAAGCTCTTCATGATGGGCTCTGGCCTGCTCGTACTGCTGCGCCACTTTCTTGAACTCGCCCTGCCCGGAGTACACTTCCAGTCGCCAGTTCGGGTGACGCACCTCGATTTTTCCGGCCGCCTCCACGCTCAGGCTCTTGCCGGCCTCAAGGTGCTGATCTGTGGACGCTTCCACGTCTTTCTGGATCTGCACATCGACGTCTTTCTCGGCGTGGAAGATCAGGGAGAGGTTTCCCGCCTGCAGGGCAGTTTGCAGTCGATCGATCTGTGCCGCGCTCTCTCGAAGCCCGTCCAGCTGCCGGCGGGGCAGGGAAAGAGTTGACTTCAGTTCGGCTTCCGCCTGCTGCAGGCCTTCCCGCTTGACCCGGATGCGCCGGAACCGCTCAACGAGATCCTTTTTTTCCAGAAAAGTCTGGACTCGGGATTTTTCCTGCTCCAGAGCCTGTACCGATTGCTCCAGTTCGGGAATTTCGCCTTCCAGGGCTTCCAGGCGAACCGTGTTTTTAGTCCAACTCTCGAAGTGGGCACGGGTCTCCTTGAGGGACAGTTCCGTCTCCTTGGCTTTGGCCTCCAGGACGCTTCGTCTCTGCGCATCCCTTGCTCCGGGTTCGATGCTCTTGAGCTCTTCCTCCTTCCCGGCCAGCTCCCGGGTACGGCGTTCCAGCTGCTCGGTGAGCGCTCCGAAAGAGGCCTCCTTTTCTTTCACCTCCTGATAGTGGGACTCGGCATCCTCCAGGGCGTAGTGGGCTTCCAAGACGCTTCCCCTCTCCCGGGACCAGCGGGCCTCTCCGCCCCGTTTCCTCTCCGGTCGCTGCCGCTCCAGGTCCCAATGCTTCAGGTATTCCTGGTAGCGGCGGTTGAGCAGTTCCTGGAACCGTCCCATCGAAACCCCATCGGTCTCCAGCACGCTGTGGTGCAGCAGATCGGAAAGTCCGTACACAGTCTCCTTGTCCGCTTGAAGCTCCTCCAGGGTGGTGGCCAGACCGGATTGCCGGGTCATTATGACCGTTCGCAGCGTTCCCGGATGAACCGGAAGAGTTTCCAGAAGACGTGTCTCTACAGCCCCTGTCTCGGTGATTCGGGAGCCCCCCGGTAGTTCGAGCTCCGCCGTGCTCCTGGCTCCCCAACTTTTCTCGAGCCTGTACTGTTCCTTGCCAACCCGGAACCCCAAGGCGCAGGAAACCGTGTCTCCTCCTCCCACCGGAAGCAGGGGCTGGATCTGTTCTTGGAAGCTTCGCTTATTGAGCTTCACCGGCGTCAGCAGCAGATGCTGCAGTGCTCTATATAGGGTGGATTTTCCCGCCTCGTTGGGACCGAGTATGACATTCAATCCCGGTTCCAGTTGGATATCCAGGGAGGCGAGCGCACCGAAGGAGGTCACATGGAGGTTGGAAAGGATCACCGCTTCTGCTCCTTCAGCAGTGCATAGGCGATCTGGAGAGCCTCGAAGTCCTTCTTGGCGATCAGCTGTTTGAGCAGTCGATAGGGGAAGGAACCTTCGGTGAACTCCGCCTCGACGTTTTGTTCACTGATACTTTCCAGCAACCCGCTGTCGTCGATGTGCGTATAAAAAAGTGATTTTTCCGCTTCCTCCAGATGCCGGCGGAGCTCGAACAGCTGATCGGCTTCCAGGCGCCCGCGTAGTGTAAGCCGCAGTAATGTCCTGGCTTGCTCTACGACCTGGAGCTCTTTGACCAGACGTTGCAGATCCGAGGCGCTTTCCAGGGTATGTTCTTCCCGCATGAAACAGTAGGTGCCCGTGAAGAGGGACTCGAGGCCGATCCGTTTGTCTTCATCAACTTCGATCATCCAGGCTGTTCCGCCATGGCGGCAGTCAAAACCGTCGGGTTCGGGGGTTCCCGGTATCAACACGGGGGCAGGCGCACCCCGTGGAATTCTGATTCCCCGGATATCCGGAGGGTGCTGCCGGTGGGTGTGTCCGATGATCCAGATATCAACCGGGGCTTCATCCAGTTGCTCATGCTTCATCGGGAAGTAGACCCCCTGGGCATCGGGAGAGATCCCTTCAATGCTTCCATGGGCTACGCCGATGCGAAGCGCGCCACTTCGAACCTCCGTAGGTTTCTCTTGGTTGCCCGCCTCCCGGAGCCAGGACACGGCGCTGCTCTTGCTGTGCTTGCTGTCGCAGGGACCGGCAGCCAGAACAATATTGAGATCGTAGTGGCTTAGATCATAAAGCCGGGGTTCCCGGAGAAGGAGGATACGATCTCCCGCCGCTTCGGTAAAACGGGACCACAGGGAGCTGGAGCTTCCGCTGTAGAAGTCATGGTTGCCCGGCAGTACGGCCGCCAGCCTGCCCTGAAAGCCGCCCAGCAGCTCGGCGGCACGTTTTACCTCCTTGGCCGAAACACTTACCCTGTCGAACAGATCGCCGGCGATCAGAAACAGGGCACACTCCGACTCGTTTGCCCTGTCCACCAGGCGTTTCAGCGTGAGAAAGCGGGCTTCCGCCAGTTCTTCCTGGACGCCCGGGTATCCGGCGAACTTCATGCCCAGATGGTAGTCCGCGCTGGCCATAATCTTCAGCATAGGGTCACCATTCTTCTACCTGTACTAACGGAGGAATCCAACTTCCTGATTCTATCAACTGGCCCGGGGGGCAGCAAGGTTCATTGAGATCTGATCTTCGGAGATTTCTCAAAGGCCGGGCAGTGGCGGCCGGTTGCCTGGAAAACCACGTGGCTGGGCAGCTTTCTGCTTTTGATCTTGAATACCGAGCAGGCTCGGGGAAAACGGGGATCCCAAGACACGTGAAAATGACGGCATTGCAGGCAGTTGGGTGCCCGCGGTGGTGTTTCCATGGTTCGTTCCAGGTCCGTTGGGCCGTTTACCCGGATCAGTGTACCACGTTATTACGATGACGGCTGTAAATCTTGTCTTTTTGACAAGATCTTCGACGGGAAGAGGAGATAGCAATCTTCCTTTGAGTTGCGATCGAAGCTTGCGAAGCAAGGATGAGCGGTACCCGCCCGGGGCAGCCGAGCCGTTAATATTTACCAATTTAATAATATTCATTATCTTTTGTTCATCTGGAATGGAGAGATACGGATGAGCTTGGAGAGTAGTAAGGCGAATCACGGGGCGGAGACCAAGGGCAGCACAGAAATCGCCACCCTCGGGGGCGGATGTTTCTGGTGTATCGAGGCGGTTTTTGCTCGCATCGGCGGGGTCAAGGCGGTGGTATCCGGTTATGCGGGAGGGCAGATGCCGGATCCGACCTACGAGGAGGTCTGTTCGGGAACCACGGGACACGCAGAGGTCGTACAGATCCATTTCGATCCGAAGGTGATCAGCTACGAGGGAATACTCGATCTGTTCTGGAAGGCCCATGATCCGACCACCCTCAACCGGCAGGGGGCGGACGTGGGAAGCCAGTACCGTTCTATCATTCTCTATAGCAGCGAAGCTCAGGGGCAGGCTGCCGAGCGCTCCAAGGCCGAAACTGCAGAAGCCCTTTCTGATCCGATCGTAACCGAGATCGAACCTCTATCTGAGTTCTACAGGGCGGAGAGGTATCATCAGGATTACTACCGGAACAATCCCCATGCGGGCTACTGTACCTTCGTCATCAGACCGAAGCTGCAGAAGCTCGGCATGGAGACATGAAACTCTATTCTTGAATCTGTGAGAAGTCGCAGGAGAGGTACACTCTCACGGAGGAGATAGACAAGACTCCCCGAGGTACGGAACCGAACATGCCTGGCAGGGATACCCGGGGAGTCTTTTTCTATGTGCGACGATGCGGTCTTTCCCACCGGATCGCCCGTTGCTTGGGAGAGCCGAGACTCGGCGGAGCCTACCAGTTCTCTCCCAGCAGCTCGTAGTAAGCCTGAGGATGAGCGCAGGCGGGACAGGACTTGGGTGCTTCCTCCCCTTCGAAGAGGTACCCGCAGTTGATGCAGCGCCAAACCACTTTCTTGTCCTTCTTGAAAACCTTTCCACCCTCTATATTGGCTCGCACATCGTTGTAGCGTTTCTCGTGCTGCTTCTCAGCCACGGAAATGGCGTCGAAGACCGCGGCCACAGCGTCGAAGCCTTCCTCCCGGGCCACCTTGGCGAAGCCGGGATACATCGTGGTCCACTCGTAGTTTTCCCCACCGGCTGCGGCCTTGAGATTCTCCGCCGTGCTGGCGATCACACCTGCGGGAAAAGCCGCGGCAACTTCAACCTCTCCACCCTCGAGGAACTTGAAGAACCGCTTGGCATGCTCTTTCTCCTGATTCGCCGTCTCCTCGAAGATCATCGAAATCTGAACGAAGCCGTCCTTGCGGGCCTGACTGGCGAAGTAGGTGTACCGGTTGCGGGCCTGGGACTCGCCGGCGAAGGCTGCCAGCAGATTCTTTTCTGTTTGAGTGCCTTTGAGTGATTTCATTCTGGCTCTCCTTGAAAGTTGGTTTCTATCTGGGGCGTAACACGCCCGCTTGATTCTCTTTCTTGTTTTTTGCCTCTGTCCACACAATCCGGGCAGAGGCCGAAGAACTCCGGTCGCGCACCCTGAATCATCCGTTCCTGAACCCATGGGTGGTTCGGATCCAACTGAGGAAGCTCCACATCGAAAGGGATGTCCTCGATCGTTCCGCAGGTTCTACAGCGGAAGTGACAGTGCTGCTCCAGGACGGGATCGAAGCGTTTCTGTACCGAGTTCGCGTCCAAGCGACGGATGATTCCCCGGGAGGCCATGAGCTCCAGATTGCGATACACGGTTCCAAGGCTGATTCTGGGAAGCCGTCTCCTGACTCGCTGGAACACCTGGTCGGCGCTGGGATGATTCCTGCAGAGACGGAGTTCCTCCAGGATCACGGTTCGCTGCTCCGTTTTTCTCAAAATCGTTGACCTGTCGCGTTTATAATAACGATTACTATTATTAAAGACATTGGAAGGTTTGTCAAGTCTCCCACCGGCATTCCGTGGAAAGCGCTTGTCCCGATGTCCCGTTTTCGCTACCTTTTGATGGGAGTATATATGAGAAAATCAATAATGTTTGTTCTTGCCGGATTGACCGTATTTGCCACCTCGGCTGCTGCTACCACCATTACGGCGGAAGAGTTCCGCCAGAAGGGCCTTCAGCCTCCAAAAGAGAGGGTCGAGGTTATCGATTTCGAGCTCCAGGATCTTTCCGGAGCAACCCGGAGTTTGAGTGATTACAGGGGGAAGGTGGTGTTTCTCAACTTCTGGGCTACCTGGTGCGGTCCCTGCCGTTTCGAGATGCCCTCCATGGAAACGCTGTACCAGCGCTTCAAAGCAAAGGGTTTGGTGATTGTCGCCGTCAATCTTCAGGAAGACCGCAACTCCGTGCAGCGTTTTGTTGATGAGTACGGCCTGAGTTTTCCGGTTCTTCTTGATACCACGGGCCGCGTCGGTGCCACCTACGGAGCGCGCAGCATCCCCACGACCTACATCGTGGATCGCGATGGTTTTGTGCTTGCCGGCACTATCGGAACCAGGGAATGGGATACGGAGGACTATCTCCGCTTTTTCGAGAAGCTCCTGGCTGAGTGAGCCGGCGGTGCGTCGTTGCCACACCCCTGGCCGGCGGTGCACCGAAACGGCGCTCTCGTTCTACTACCGGCGGATCTTCACACAGACCGGAGTCGGTGCCTCGGTTACCTGCCCGCTGGGCGTAAGTTCGCCGCTGCGGTGATCGATCCTGAAGCAGACAATGTTATCGCTGTCCTGATTCGCCGCGAACAGGAACGTGCCGCCGGGGTCGATCGTGAAATTCCGAGGCGTCTTTCCTCCGGTTGACTCGTGGCCCACCAGTGCGAGCTCGCCGCTGGAGTCGTCTATCCGGTAGGCGGCGATGCTGTCGTGCCCCCGGTTGGATGCGTAGAGAAATTGACCCTTTGGATCCAGCATGATATCCGCACAGGTGCTGTTTCCCTGAAAAGGTTGCGGAAGCGTGGACACGGTCTGGATCTCCTCCACGGCTCCTGTTTCTCTGTCGCAGCCCAGACTCACGATTGTAGAATCCAGCTCATTGATCAAATAGGCATAGCTGTTGTCTGGATGAAACACGAAGTACCGCGGCCCGGCCCCGGGCTTGGTTTCGAAGCAGCCCTGCTCGTGGGCATTGAGCTTGCCCGCCTCAGCGTCGAAGCGATAGATCATCAACTTGTCCAGCCCCAGGTCGGGGATGTAGGCGAAGCGATTGGAGGCATCCAGGGTAACAGAATGGGCGTGGGGTCCGCTCTGACGCACCGGATCGATGCTCGAGCCCTGATGCTGGATGACCTCGGAGGCCTGCTCCAATCCACCGTCCTGACGAATGGGCAGAACGGCAACACTCCCGCTGGCGAAGTTGGCCACCAGGGCGTATTTCCCGGCTCGGTCCACGGTGACATGGCAGGGATCGGTACCGTGGGTCGCCACTTTATTTATAAACTCCAGCCGCCCCGTGTCCGGATCCATCGAGAAAGCGCTCAGGGTACCGGTGGGCTTACCGTTGTAACTCTTGAGCTCGTTTACCGCGTAGAGAAAGCAGCGGTTCGGATGGAAGGCCAGATATGACGGGTTCTTTATCTCCCCGGCCGTGGAGTGGGGGGTGAGGGATCCGGTGGCCCGATCCATCCTGTAGATGTGGATCCCCTCACCCTGTCCTTCGAAGATCTGTCCGGTTCCGAAGAGTATCTTCTCCGTGTAGGTTCCTACGTAAACCAGAAGTTCGTTTTTATCCATGCATTCATCTCCTCTTCACAGTGTGGTGATGATCCCCTCCCGGGTGAAGCGGGGGGCAAGGCGGGCGACGATCGTTTTTAGAACTCGATGCCCTTGCGGGCCTGCACTCCTGCGTTGTAGTAGTGCTTGATCTCCCGCATCTCGGTAACCAGGTCGGCCTGCTCGAAGAGTGTCTCAGGAATCTTCCGTCCGGTCAAAACCAGCTCCATGCTGTCCGGTTTGCCCCGGATCAGCTCCCTCACCTCCTCCAGGGAGATGAGCCGATAGTGCAGGGCGATACCGACCTCATCCAGGATCAGCAGATCGCACTTGGCCTTTTTTAGAACATCCTGGATCTCTTGCCACCCCTCCCGAGCAAGCCGCACATCCTCCTCTGTAGGCTCGTCTTCGATGAAGCACTTGCGTCCGTACTGATGAAGGGTGATCTGAGGCGAAAAACGCTTGAGGGATTCCAGCTCTCCGTAAAACATCCCTTTGGCAAACTGGGCGATGAACACCTTCAGGCCCCGCCCGGCAGCCCTCATGGATAGTCCCAGGGCAGCGGTGGTCTTGCCCTTACCGTCCCCTGTGTAGATCTGTACGAGTCCCTGTTTCATTTCGATTGCGATTGTAGTCCGCAAGCCGCGATGCGTCTATTGCCTGGCGTGTGGAATCTCAAGCCTGTCCCGGACTATTGTTTTTCCAGCTGCTCCGGTACTTTGTTTTCATTCCGGCACTGCTGCAGCCCGACCGGGTACGCCCGGCGGAAGAACGTGTCCCGATCGATGATCAGGATCAGGATCGCCGCGGTGAAGTAGAGGGCTCCCGCAATCGATTTCGATACCTGGCTGATGTGGAAAGCCTCGCCGATGAAGTTGACCAGGAAGTGAAAGAGCACGGCGGAGAGCACGCTCCTGTTCGTATGGAAGTAGATCCAGTTCATGATCACAGCCTGAGGGATCATGCTTGCCAGGTAGAAGAACAGAGGAACGGGTTGGGATAGAAGAGCCTGCTGATACGAGCCCGGGATGAAGAACAGGGGCAGGTGCCACAGCGGCCAGATCACTCCGAAGAGAATGCTGGTCCAGAAGCCGTTCATGCGGCTGCGCAGGCTGTCGATGCCGTAGCCCCGCCAGCCCAACTCCTCGGGAAGGGGACCGTAGAGCAGGTGCAGGAGCACGAACCCCAGAGGAGCGGCCAGCAGTCGACTGTCCGGCTGCAGCTGGTTTAGGGTATCCCCGAAGGCCAGAGAGAGGAGCACGGACAGGCCCATGAGCAGGGGAACGAACAGGAGCGTGATACCCCACCAGAGGCCGGGAATCAGTGCGGGATTGGCGATTCGGCGCCAGAAGTCCCGGACCAGGTCGCGATTTCCGGATGTGTAGATCATGATCAGAGCCGCAGGTACGGCACTGATGCCGGCCACACCCATGAAGATCACGTTGAATTCGAACCACCTTCTGTTGATTCCGGCCACGGCCAGCCAAAGAGGGATCCAGGTGAGCAGGAAGTCGATCAGAAAAAATCTGAAGGGTCTGTAGAGGGGTTTAGTGCTCATCTTTCGGATTCCTTTCCCAGCATCGTACGATCCAATCGTCCCATAGATCTGTGGTTCACCCACTATATCTATCGATGGATGGCCCATAAAAAAATATCGCCGTTCTAAAAAGACCAGCCCACGGTACAGGTAAATGTGGGTAGGATCGGGATAAAACCGGGCCAGGGCGAGAGAAACCACCCGATTCCGGGTCGAGTGTGCTCCAGGGAGGACCAGCTGAGAACCGCAAAGGTCTGGTTTAGGCGCGTGTCGATATAGAATCTTCCGATGTCGAAACGGTAACCCACGCTCAGGTACGGCGCCGTGTTGAAAAAATGCACTTCCGTCTGCTTGTTGTAGAAATCCCAGACCTTACAGAACAGTCCCCCATAGACATTGCGGTCGAAGGGAAACCAGCACAGCCCGCCGTGAATCTGGCTGAGAAAGGCGAGTTGATGCACGGACCCGAGGGCCAAACGCGCTTCCCAGGCGAGGCGCGGATTTCGCTGATAGCCCACCGAAACGTTGAATCCGTATTCCAGCCCGGCCGCAATGGGAACGTAGCGCTGCAGGTTGTCGGCCAACTGGAAGCTGAGAGGATAGGCCAGCGGATTGGTGCCCACCCGGAGGGTGGCATCCGGGTAGCCCGCTGTGGCCAGCGTGAACAGCGCGATGACGGTGATTACGGCTCGCTTCATCAGTACACCCTCACGATCGTGTATTCGTAGCGCTGAGCGCCTTCGCCTCCGGCGCGTACGGTTCCGGCCGGATCGGCGATATAGCAATTTCCGGCGTAATCGGTGTCCGCCTCCTGTCCGCAGCGGTTTGCGAAGATCTCCCAGGCGTTGAACTGCCGGCTCACCGCGTCGATGGTGAAGGCCGGCTCGAAAGAGGCCAGGCTGTGGATGATCAGATCGACGCCCCGCTCATTGATCTCGGTTGCCAGCCAGTAGTCGCTGACATCGGCGCAAATCAGCATGGCCGCGTGAATCCCGTTGATATCGGTGATGGTGAGGCTGAGCGCATCGGCGGCGCTTCGAAGCGCCGGGGTGAATCCCCCCGCTTCATCGGTGTCGATTAAGTGTACCTTCCGGTGCTTGGCCTGCACTGTTCCGTCGGGAGCCAGCAGTACCTGGGTGTTGTACAGTTGCCCGCCATCCAGTTCCCCCATCCCGAAAACGACATGGATGTTGTGGGTGTCCGCCTTCGTGGCGATACGAGCGACAGCCGTATCGTAAGGAGGAGAATCCGGAATCTGCTCGGCAAGCCCCCACTGGTAGACCTGGGGATCCGCCGGATCGTAGTACCATCCGAGAATCGTCTCGCCGAATACGATCAGATCGATTTCCGAGTGATCGGCCACAATCAGATCGATCATCGCCTCCATGTTCGTCAGGTTGTCCGCCTTGTCCTTCGAGCAGCACATGCACACCGCTGCTACGTGAAGGGTTTTGGTCGCCCCGGAGTCGTCGTACACCAGAGGAGCACCGGAGATGTCGTACAGGGACTGGATGATGGTGTCCTTACTCCCGCAGGACACCATCAACGGGAAAAGCAGCAAAAAAACAAGGATTCTTTTCATCAATGGTATCTTAGTGAGATAAGTTTTCTAAATCAATCTCCTGCCGGTAGATTTCCTTCGTCAAAAAAGCCTGCCCTTCCACCAATTGCCTCGCCTTGGGAGGCGGCATCGATGAGTTCAAAGGAGTCGACGTGTCTCCCTCGCAATACCTCGACAGGAGCGGGTTACGACGGGAATGAATCCGGGAGCTCTCTAAAATAGGACAATGAAAGATTTGCACTGAAAAGCTCATTAATTAGTCGATATTTTTATCATATCATAATATTTTTATTATAATATTGACAATAAACTCAAAAAACTTTACACTGGTCGGTGATGAAAATCGACCGGACCAATATCGGTATCATCAGGCATCTGCGGGACGGCCGCAAGTCCTTTAAGGAGATCGCCGATGATCTCTCGATCACGGAGAACACCGTGCGTTCCCGGGTGCAGCAGATGACCCGGGAAGGGGTGCTCTCCATCACCGGCCTGATCGATGCCGAGAAGGTACCCGGGCACCGGATGGTACTGGTGGGGATCAAGCTGAATACGATGAACCTGGTCAAGAAGGGAGAGGAGTTCAGCCGCCTCGAGGGAGTCGTGTCGGTGGCCGTGGTCACCGGGCGTTACGACCTGATCCTCACGGTGCTGCTGCGGGAGGATTTTGGTTTGCTGGAGTTCTACACCAAGGAGGTGGACAGGATCGAGGATGTTAATTCCGCCGAGACCTTCGTCGTGTACAAGGGGTACAATCTGAAGGTTCCCTATATCTTGTAAGAAAGGATCTGAAAAGAGCAGGAGGAAAGCCATGGAGATACCGAAAGACCTGAAATACGCCAAGACCCACGAATGGGTGCGGGTAGAGGGAGATGTTGCCTACATCGGAATCAGCGACTACGCCCAGGAGGAACTGGGGGATATCGTGTACGTTGAGATGCCAGCTGCCGGTGACAGCTACCAGAAGAACGAGGAGGCTGCTACGGTCGAATCGGTCAAAGCGGCTTCAGCCATCTATACCCCTGTTGCCGGTACCATAAAGGAAATAAATCCCGAGCTGGAGAATGCCCCCGAGTCGATCAATCAGAAACCCTACCAGGCCTTCATCTTCGCTATCCAATTCTCCGATGCCTCCGGACTGGACGAGCTTCTGGACGCGGAAAGCTACCAGAAGCACGTTGAGCAGGAGAAGGCCGGTCACTAGAGGACCCAATTCTATGATTGCATATCTTCCCCACACCGAAGAGGACATCAAAACCATGCTCGTTGCGGCCGGAATCAACGACATCGAGCAGTTGTTCGCCGACATTCCCCGGGAACTGGTACTATCCAAACCCCTCGAGATTCCCGAGGGACTCTCGGAGTTCGAAGTGTACAGGCGGATGCAAGCCCTGGCGGCAGGCAACCGTGTGGAGCCTGTCAGTTTTCTCGGCTGCGGCAGCTACCAGCACATTATCCCTTCCGCTGTCGCCCATGTTCTTTCCCGCTCGGAGTTCTCCACCTCCTACACGCCGTACCAGGCGGAAATGTCTCAGGGCATTCTTCAGGGCATATTCGAATTCCAGACCATGATCTGCGAGCTGACCGGAATGGAGGTAGCCAATGCCTCCCTGTACGACGGACATACGGCGGCGAGTGAGGCAGCGGTCCTGGCCCTGAACAGTGTGCGTCACTCTGATACGATCCTCTATTCGAGCACCCTGCACCCCTTCACCAGACAGGTGCTCAAGACCCACTTTTCCAACCTCCCCGTTCACCTGGAGGAAGTCCCTGCAGACAACGGCACGACCGACCTGGAACAGCTTGTCGAGCGCCTTCGCCCCGGGGTGGCGGGAGTAGTCCTGCAAAGCCCCAACAATCTCGGCTACATCGAGGATCTCAGTGGCCTGGCGGACAGGGTGCACGAAAACGGATCCCTGCTTATCGTCTCCGCCAATCCGCTTTCCCTGGGTTTGCTCAAGAGCCCCGGGGAGTGGGGTGCGGACATTGCGGTCGGGGATACTCAGCCCCTTGGGCTGCCCTCCTACTTCGGTGGGCCTTCGGTGGGCTACATCACCGCCACCGAGAAACTGCTGCGCAAGATGCCCGGGCGCATTGCCGGCCAATCCCTGGACCGGGAGGGCACCCGCGCCTTTCTGCTCACCCTGCAGGCACGGGAGCAGCACATCAAGCGTGAACGGGCCACATCGAATATCTGCTCCAACCAGGCGCTGGCCGCCCTGGCTACAACCGTGTATCTAGCCTCCCTGGGAAGGCGGGGAATCCGGGAGGTGGCCGAACAGAATCTGCACAAGGCTCACTACCTCCACGGGCGCCTTCTCAAAGAGACCCCGGTCCTGGCTCTGCACAATCGGCAGTTTTTCAACGAATTTCCCGTGGTGCTGCCGAAGAAAGTCGCAGAGGTACTGTCCGGGATGGAAGAGTCCGGGTTCTTCGCCGGTGTAGAGCTGCATTGCCTTGACCCGCTGATGCCGGAAGAGGCACTGCTGATCGCGGTTACCGAGCGGCGAACCCGGGAGGAGATGGACAGGTACGTGGAGGCAATGAAGGAGGCGCTCTCGTGAGTGAAAAAAACAACCCTCTGATATTCGAACTCTCCAAACCGGGGCGAAGAGGCTACCGATTGCCGGACCTGGATGTGCCGGCAGGGGAGCTTTCCTCCCTTCTGGATCCCGGGCTTCTCCGGGAGCGGGAGCCGAAGCTGCCGGAGGTGAGTGAAATCGACGTGATTCGCCACTACACTGCTTTGAGCCGCCGTAACTACGGCGTGGACCTGGGCTTCTATCCTCTGGGCTCCTGCACCATGAAGTACAATCCCAAGATCAATGAACAGGTGGCGGCCTTCGAGGCATTCCAGCAACTTCATCCCCTGCAACCCGAAAGCTGCGCCCAGGGAACTCTGGCACTGATGCACGAGCTGCTTCGGCAATTGAGCGAGGTCACGGGGATGTCCTGGGGCACGCTTCAACCCTTTGCCGGAGCCCATGGGGAGTTTACCGGCATGAAGCTGTTCAAGGCCTGTTTCCAGAAACGGGGTGAGAGCGGCCGCACCAAGGTTCTGGTTCCAGATTCCGCCCACGGTACCAATCCCGCCTCGGCCCATCTGGCGGGCTTCGAGGTGGTGGAAGTCCACTCTGACAGCCGGGGTCTGGTTTCCCTGGAGAGTCTAAAGGAACATCTGGATGAAACACTTGCCGGCATCATGATGACCAATCCCAACACCCTGGGGTTGTTCGAAGAGGATATCCTGGAGATCTCCAGGGCGATCCACGACGTCGGTGGTCTCCTGTACTACGACGGAGCCAACCTCAACGCCATCGTGGGCAAGGTTCGTCCCGGGGATATGGGCTTCGATGTGGTGCATCTCAACCTGCACAAGACCTTCTCCACGCCCCACGGAGGGGGAGGCCCCGGCTGCGGGCCGGTGCTGGTCTCTGAAACCCTTCTACCCTTCCTGCCCGTGCCGGATGTGGTGAAGAGGGGCGATGGATATCATCTGGAAAACAACAGACCGGATTCGATCGGCCGCCTGTCCGGATTCTACGGAAACGTGGCGGTTATGGTGAGAGCCTACGCCTACCTGCTCGCCATGGGCCGGGATGGTCTGGCCCGGGTAGGTGAGCTGGCCGTGTTGAACGCCAACTACCTCAAGGAGCGCCTGAAAGACAGCTACGAGCTTCCCTACGACAGGCTCTGCAAGCACGAGTTCGTGCTTTCAGCCCGAGGGCTCAAAGAGAAGCTCGGGGTTACGGCTCTGGACGTGGCCAAGCGGCTGCTGGACTTCGGCATTCATCCGCCCACCGTGTATTTTCCCCTGATCGTGCAGGAGGCGCTGATGATCGAACCCACGGAGACCGAAAGTCTCGAGGTGTTGGACCGATTCGTCCAGGTCATGAAAACCATCGCTCGAGAAGCCGCGGAGAGCCCGGAAACACTCAAGCAGGCGCCCACCTCGACTCCGGTACGCCGGATCGACGAGGTGCTGGCCGCGCGCAAACCGATCGTCCGCTGGCATCCGGAGGAGCAGTCATGAAACACACTTCCCTGTACGACCAACATCTGAGCCTGGGAGCACGTATTGTCGAATTCGCCGGCTGGCAAATGCCGGTTCAGTATCCCACCGGGATCGTGGAGGAACACCTCCTGACGCGAAAGAGCGCCGGATTGTTCGACATCTCCCACATGGGCCGTTTTCACCTGTCCGGCCGGGGCTGCCTGGCTTTTCTTCAGCATGTCCTGACCAACAATGCGGCTGCCCTGGAGCCGGGCAAGGCGCAGTACAGCATGATTCCCAACCCCGAGGGCGGTGCGGTGGATGACGCCTATCTGTACTGTCTGGATACCCCGAAAGCAGTTAAGGGACAGGATGCCTGGGAATATCTGCTTGTGGTAAATGCCGCCAACCGGGATAAAGACTGGGATCACCTGCAATCCATAAAAAAGGAGTTCTCCGAGGTGGAGTTGCAGGACCGCAGCGAGGAGCTGGCCATGCTCTCGATCCAGGGGCCGGAATCTCGCCGGATTCTGATCGATCTGTTCGGGGAAAGGGCGCTCCCGGAGCCGGGCCGCAACAACCTGCTCGGGATCTCAAGCGGCGGCGCGGAGCTCACCATTGCCCGTACCGGCTACACCGGGGAGCCGTTGGGTTTCGAGCTCTTCGTGCCTGCCGAGATGGCCGGGAAAGCCTGGAACGACCTGCTTCAGGCGGGAGCGGCGCCGATCGGTCTCGGCGCCCGGGATACGCTGCGCCTGGAGGCCGGGCTGCCCCTCTACGGGCACGAACTGGGGGCCGGGCCGGAGGAGTGGGAGATCCCGATCTTCTCCTGTCCCCTGGCTCGCTTCGCCGTGAGTCTCAGTGCTCTGAAGGGCCGGTTTATCGGCAGAGAGGTTTTGGAGGCGCAGTTTGTCGCCTACAGGAGGATCGTCAAAAGGGACTACGCGCATCTAAATGCGCAGAAAGGCGACCAACCGCTGCCGCGCATGATCAGGCTTTTCGAGCTTCAGGAGAGGGGGATCGCCCGCCAGGGGGCCGAAGTTTTCATAGAGGATCGACGGATCGGTTGGGTGACCAGCGGCACCATGGCTCCCTACTGGTTCTTCGAAGGAGAGGGACTGTGCAGTGTCCTGACCGATCGCAGCGACCGCAGGGCCATCGGTATGGCCCTGATCGACAGCGATATCGAGGATCAAACCGAGATCCGGATCGATGTGCGGGGAAAACGCCTGCAGGCGATCACCGTACCCTACCTGCTGCGGGCTGAAGCTCCTCCCATGGCCCGGCCGGTTCTCTGGGCGCCGGTAGTGGAGGCGCGTGCGGCCGAGCGCGCGGCTGAGCCCGTCGCCGAAAGCCGGGAGAAGGCCCGGCCCTATCCGCAACGAGTGCTGGAGCTGCTGACCGGAAGCATCGAGAACACCCGCTGGCGGCAGCAACACTGCGTCAACCTGATTCCCTCGGAGATGACCCAGTCCTCCATGGTCCGATTGCTGTCGGTCATGGATCCGGCCTTCCGTTACGGAGAACATAGAAAAGTCAGGGCCTTCAACGACGCGGAGGTGTTTTACTACCAGGGCACCGGATTTATCGATGCGGTGGAGCGTGCCCTGATCGAGGAGCTGCGCCTCTTCCTGGGCTGTCGGGAGGTGGAAACCCGAGTGGTGAGCGGGCAGATGGCCAACATGGCATTATTCAGCGCGCTGGTGGATTACCTCAACCGGGATGATCGCAAGAGCGAGCCCCGCCGGATCCGCTCGATTATGAACAACCACATCATCAAGGGAGGCCATCTCAGCGCCCAGCCAATGGGTGCGCTCCGGGATTTCGTAGCCCGGGATCCGGTACGGGAAGCCCCCGGAGTGGTCAACTTCCCGGTTTGCGGGGACGATCCGTACCGGATCGATACGCAAGCGCTGCCCGAGCTGATCGAACAGCAGCGCCCGGAGCTGATCGTTCTGGGTAAGAGCATGATCCTGTACAGGGAACCGTTGAAGGAGATTCGACGGATCCTGGATCAGCTGTCCCTGGATACGGTCCTGATGTACGATATGGCTCATGTGCTCGGTTTGGCCGGCTCTCACTTTCAGGATCCCTTCGCCGATGGGGCGGACATCGTCACCGGTTCGACCCACAAGACCTTCTTTGGTACACAGCGAGGGATCGTGGCGGCGAATTGGGGGGAGGAAGATCCGGGCTACGAGCTGTGGGAGACGATCCAGCGACGTACCTTCCCGGGAAGCGTAAGCAACCATCACCTGGGGACGTTGCTGGGATTGCTGGTGGCCGCTTACGAGATGAACGCCTTCAAGGAGGAGTATCAGAAGGCGGTCATCGCCAATGCCAAGAGTTTTGCCCGGGCCCTGAATGATGAAGGACTGGCAGTTGCCGGGGATCCCGATGTGGGTCATACCGAGACGCACCAGGTGGTGGTCGAGCTCGGTTACTGCCAGGGTGTGGAGGCGGCCCGGGCCCTGGAGGAAAACAACATCATCGTCAACTTCCAGGCTTCTCCCCGGGAGGAGGGATTTACCGCTTCCGGAGCGCTGCGTATGGGGGTTTCCGAGATGACCCGTTTCGGGATGGGACCGGAGGATTTCAAAGTTCTGGCGGGATTGATCCGCGAGGTGGTTCGGGACCGCCGATCCGCAAAGGACCAGGTCGTCAAACTGAGGAGCGGTTTTCGAGATCTACGCTACTGCTTTTCCGACAAGGAGCTGGAACGGCAGGTGGAGGAGCTGCACCAGCTGATCTAGAGTCGATCCGTGATGGCCGCGGCCAGCTCCTTCGCTCTCTCGAGAGGCTGAAAGGTTGTATCTTTTTCGATCTCTCCCCGGCCGGCAACGCCCAGATAGGGGAAGCTGTCCAGCAGTACCGGACGCATTCCCAACACAGTAGAGAAATCGTGGAGGTACTCCAAGATCCCATGAGGGTTCGAGTACTCGGCAACCCCGATCAGGCCGCAGGGTTTACCCAGCAGAGGGGATTTGCTGTTCCCCCCACCCCGGGTCTCCTGGAAAAAGAAGATCGATACGAGCCGCTCCGCAAAGGCCTGGAACTGTGCCGGAGGAGCCCGGAAGTACAGCGGAGCACCCAGGATCAGGATGTCCGCCCGGATCATCTGCTCCAGCACAGCCGACAGATCGTCATCTAGCGAGCAACGGTAGGGGTGCTTGATGCAGTGGGACGAGCACACGACCCTACAGGGGCGGATCTGCAGATCCGCTGTGTAGAGGATCTGCGAGCTTGTCGATTGGTTTAGCGCTTCGATTTCGGTGATCACCCGTTCGGCCAAAATTGTCGTGTTTCGGTTCTTGCGCATCGAGCCGACGATTCCTAGAATCTTCATATGTTCAACCTCCTTTCTGTTCAGTCCTCACGCCACAACCGCAAATCACAACAACGGCACCAGGATCTGCTGCTCGCTCTGCCCGCCTTGTTCCTCAAAACCAACTTGCCTTCCTGCCCCCTGCTGTTTCATGATACCTCCTTCCGTCCCGCAATGGAATGCAGCACTTTGTTGATGAATTTCAGAACCGGTCCTGTTCCCGGACAGCCGGGTCCGGGAAGCGCAGAGAGAAGTCGAACAACTCCTGGCCCTGTCAGAAATCCCGGCCGAAGAAGCCGTGCTGGATCTGTGCTGCGGTATCGGCCGGCATTCGCTGGAGCTTGCCCGCAGGGGTTTTCGTGTAACCGGGGTGGATCGGACCAAGGCGTACCTGGACCTGGCGGCCGCGGCGGCTGAGCGAGAAGCCCTGAGCCTAGAGCTGGTGCGAGAAGATATGAGAGAGTTTCGTAGGGATGGGAGCTACGACGCGGTAATCAATCTGTTCACATCCTTCGGCTATTTCAAGGATCCCAGGGACGATCAGAGGGCGGTGGACAATGTATACGCTTCCCTGAGACCCGGCGGGGTGCTGGTCATGCAGCTGATGAGCAAGGAGGTGCTGGCCCGTATCTTCAGACCCCGGGATTGGTACGAGCAGGATGGATTGTTGGTGCTGGAGGAGAGAAAGGTCAGGCAGAACTGGTCTTGGATCGAAAGCCGCTGGATCCTGATCTCCGGGGGGCGGCGAATCGATCTGGACTTTTCCCACCGTTTGTACGCGGCTTCGGAGCTTTCTTTGTTACTTCGAGATCGTGGTTTCGGGGAGGTAGCCGTGTATGGAGATTTCGACGGCTCCCCCTATGACGAAAAGGCCAACCGCCTGGTTGTTGTCGCCCGTAAACCGTAGATTACACAGACCCTATAGCCGAAAATCAGTTTTGATTCGTCTTGCCCGCTGCCGGCTGGATCATAGCCAGGGTTACTCCGGAGGGTTCATTGAACAGGCAGATGTACGAGCCGCTTCCGATATCAAAAGGAGCTTCGACGATGTGGCCGCCGGCCTCCTTCACCTGTTTCGCCTTGGCGTAAATATCCTCTACCTTGATATACAGGGTGAGGAAGGGAAGCTTGGCCTTGCGTAAGGTGAAAACACCGCCACCGCGCAGGTCACTGTGAGATTGGTCCGCGGGGACCGTGAAAAAGCCGGCGTCGCTGTCGAAACGGATATCCCACCCGAACACACCCTTTAAGAAATCGACGGTGCTTTCCGCGTCGTGAGATGCCAGTTCCCACCAGTAGATCGGATTGCTTACCATTTTGCCCTCCTCGGTTTGATGTTTTGCCGAGTCAATGCGGACTATGTGCATCCAGACGGTATCAATACAGCAGAGAAGAAACCGTGTTGAGGAAATCCTCGGCTCCGAAGGGTTTCAGAATCAAACCCGCACAACCCGCCTTGCGCATCTCGAAATCATCCTCCGAGACCGAACCGGCGCTCAGTATCACTACCGGAATGTCCTTGGTGGCGGGGTCGGATTTAAGGATCCTGGTTGCCTCCAGTCCGTTCAAACCCGGTAGTTGAAGGTCCATCAGCACCAGGTCCGGACATCGCTCCCGTATCAGCTCGAACGCTTGTTCGGCATCTCCCGCCTCGATCACCCGGATCTTCCTCATGGCCAGGATGGTGCGGATGAGCTTTCGATTCAGGGGCGCATCGTCCACGACCACTACCGTTTTGTTGTCCAGCATTCCCTCTTCCTTCATCCCGGTTCCCGCCTCAATGCTAACTCGACTCTCAGCGTACCAGATCTACCAGCTCGTTCACGACCCTGCTATCTAGTTTTTGCTGGTCCACCTCTTCATACAGAATCACGATCGCCTCTTCCTTGGACATTGCCTTACGGTAGGGCCTGTCGGTGACCAGGGCGTCGTAGATGTCCACCACGCACATGATCCGAGCGGCCAGGGAAATCTCATTTCCTTTCAGTCCGTCCGGATACGAGGAACCGTCCAGCTTTTCGTGATGGTGGCGAACGACATCCAGGGCGATTCCTAACGTTGATTTCAAGGGCAGGCAGATCCGATAGCCGATCTCCGGATGCCTCTTAATCTCCTCCCACTCGTGGTCCTCGAGCTTGCCGGGTTTGTTGAGAATTTCCTCGGCGATGCCGATCTTTCCGACGTCGTGGAGGATACCCCCCAGACGAAGAGCGAAAATTTCTTTTTCACTGAGGCGTAGTCGCCTCCCCAGGGCTACGGCCAGATTTGCCACCCGCTGCGTGTGCCGCAGGGTGTAGTTGTCCTTGGCCTCAACGGCACTGGCCAGGGAGAACAGAGCGTTCTCCACACTGACCAGGTTTCTATTCAGCTCCCGGTTCCGAATCAAAGACCGCGTCCTGGCCAGAAGTTCCTCCCGGTTGGCAGGCTTGGAAAGAAATTCATCCGCCCCGGCTTCGATCCCCCGTACTTTCGCCTGCAGATCGTCCAGGGCGGTGATCAGAATAACGGGAATGAAACGGGTACTCTCCCGTGCTTTGACGCGCTTGCACACCTCGTAACCGTCCAGACCGGGCATCATGATGTCCAGCAGCATAAGGTCCACTTCACTCTCGCCGAGCAGAGTCAGTGCTTCCTCCCCACTGTAGGCCTTGAGTACTTTGTAGCGTTCGGGAAGCAGGTACCCTTCCAGGAGTTTGACGTTACGACGATCGTCATCCACGATTAGCACCCGCGGCTTATCCTCCTGTCGCTCCGCGACCGGCCGGGCATAGTAGAACACGCGCTGGTTCTCCGCTTGTTGTGCCTGTCGGAGTGCTGACACGGCTCTGTTGAGCAATCCCTCTCTGTCCGGCGAATCGACGGGGAAAGAGGCCATGCCCACCGAGAGGGTGAGCTCTCCGGTCAAGCGGCGCTCCGCGGTTCTGCGGATACGTTCCCCGGCAACATGCGCGACTTCCGCCGATGTTTTCAGAAGCAGAACCGCGAAAAGGTTGCCGGAACAGTGGCCGGCCAGATCCACATCCCGGATGTTTGCCCGGATCAGTGATCCAAGCTCGTGTAGGGCTTGTTCATCATCTGTAGGTGTATCCAGCTGCAGAAGGGCAACCGTAAAGGGCTCGCCGCTACGGGCGGAGCGCAGGAACTCCCGGTCCAACTCGAGGAGGAATCGATCCTTTTCGAACAGTCCCGAGACTTCCTCCCTGTATCGTTCCCCGGGATTGGGCTGTCTGATCCATTCCAAGTTTTCCTGCATCTATAAAACTTCTCCGCTAGTTGTAGAAACCGGCAGCTCCAGATTAAAGACAGT
>Ga0114922_10000760_pt1 | contig 31063 bp, 27 predicted proteins | sample AartaG_FD_100975 | JGI IMG/M metagenome (GOLD analysis project Ga0114922, IMG submission 100975) | Deep subsurface microbial communities from Aarhus Bay to uncover new lineages of life (NeLLi) - Aarhus_00045 metaG | ecosystem: Environmental > Aquatic > Marine > Oceanic > Sediment | place... | reverse complement strand
CTCTGGATAAATAAAGGACTTCGTCCGCCTGCTTTCGCAGGAATGACAAGACTCCCATGCATCAGGCTGGAGATACGCCTGAGGCGGATCGGAGGCCGACCTACTTTTGACTGCTTTCGTCGAGAGTTTCATATATAATAACTTCATTTAACTCCTTTTTAGCGGGAGCATCCGGCCATTCGTCGGGAACGCCTATAGGGGTAAAACAGATCAGCTTATATTTATCAGGTATTCCCAAATAATCCTTCATTTTTTTCTCCGGGAAAAAGGTCGTGAAAAATCCGGTGCCGTATCCAAGGGATTTAGCGGCAATCATCAAATATCCGGATGCCAGAGTTCCGTCGTGGATAATATATTCGGGATAATTAGTATCCGGATCAACCAAGACAGCTACATAGACCGGAGCCGAGAGCGCATTTTTTATTATTTCTCTCAGCGAGACCCTTGTTGATTTAAGTTCCTCCTTGCCAGGATTTGCCTTATTTTGATACAGTTCCATATACCATTGCAGGGCTTTTTCTGCTAATTGATCGAGTTTTTTCCTATTCCGTATGACCAGGAACATCCAGGGCTGTTGATTACCGGCCGTAGGAGCAAAACGGGCGGCATTTATAATTTTTTCAATATGTTTTTCAGGAACAGGAGTCGACTTATATTTTCTCACCGTGCGACGTTCTTTTATTATATTGAAAAGGTATTCTTGATCCATAGTATACTTTATATCGGTGTCTGATTCCTTAATATATCGTTCGATTGGAGCACAGATATCGGCAATTACTTTCCACATTCCATCCTCTTTATGAAAAATCAAAGTGAAATAAGAATTCAGGTTGTATATTTTATCTTCAGGGATTTTACTCCTGTAGTAAAAAATAGCATTGGTGTAACCGTACTTTTTACCCTCTTTTACAATTAACAGTTTAACAGGCATCTCCCAACCTGTTTCCTTAAACCAACCCTCATGAAATTTGTAATAGCCCTCTCGATCGATAAAATCTCCTTTGGCGGTGAGAAAATAAAAATCATCGCTTTTAGAAACTGTAGTAAAAAGCGCTTCCAGGTCAGAATTTTGAACGGCCTTTACGTATATATCGAAGGTTTCTTCCAAAGTAAGTCCAGGTTTATTCATGGTAAGGCTATTTCCCGATTGGGCGAATGCAGCAGATACAATAAAAAACGATGCAGATAGGCATAACCGTGTAAAAACTTCAGATATTTCCTTAGAGCAGGAAAAAACTACCAAAGAAAGCGCTAAAAAACATATTATGAAAAGCGCATACATCGCAGTTTTCCTTTCTGTTTCATTTTCAACTGTTGTTTCCATTCCTATTGATTAAATTTGTTTAAAGTTCAATATATTGTAGCTAAACTCAATAGTTATCAGCCGGGCGCCCCACAGCCCGCTGTGGGTTACTTACCTTCTCAGTGGCTAACCTTCTCTGGATTCCTCCTTCCGCAGGAATGACAAGGCTTCTATGTGTCAGGATAGAGAACCGAGATAAACGCCCACAGCTCGCTGTGGGGTAAATGCACACCATGATAAGCCGAATAGGGCAGGTCTTAGATAAACCTGCCCTACATGAAAAAATTACGCTCTCGGCGTCTTATAAATCGCGCCAACTATCAAACCCAGGATGATCATTTCAATCAGGCCGATAATCGCCCATAGCCAGGCCATCGAGGCCGGTATCGGCATCGACGCCCACATATACAAGGAACTGGTTACTGAATAAAACAAACCGATGTAGACACCATAGCGGAACCCCTCCATAACTCCCTTGCCTTTAACGCCGAAGGTATAGAGCCAGACGAACAACAGAGCAAAAATAAAAGTCCCGATATACATGGCCCACGTCTTCATATCAGTCTCAGCGCGGAATACCGTACCGGAAAGGGATTCATAGGTGTCGCAAAGTATCACCCCATGAATAATTAGGTCCATCACCAGCAGGGCCACGAAACCCACAATGACCGCGATAATAAACTTTTTCCAATTCATATTTTCCTCCTTAAAGGTTTGAGTGTTTCGCCTAATTGTGTGTTAAATTATTTAAAATTTCAAGAGATATTTTACAATGTTCGGAGATATTTATTTTGACCTAAAAAACCACCCGTATGGGTGGTAATGTTTAAAATGCTTTGCTTAATTTAGCAGGGCAGGTCTTTCCGAGACCTGCCTATTCCTGGCAGGAGTCATCCGCCCAAGGCGGACTGCCCTACACTTGATTCTCCAAATTTAACAGGCCGGACATTCCTGTCCGGCAGCGGGGTTGGAAAACCCCGCCTGTTAGCCGAGCAGGTCAGGAGCCGTGCGCTCCTGACGATTTCATATCAACAGTTGAGTCGTCAGAAGCTACAGCTTCTGACCTACTCCTGCTTTCATATATTGAATGACACTCTGTGTATGGTGTTTTCTATGGTAATTCAGACAAGTGTTGTATTCAGCGAGGGGTATAATTGCCATCTCCGGCTTTTTCTCTGCCGAATAGTTTGCGGAGAAATTTTTGCCGTTTTGCTTTTCTGTTGGCTCTTAACTCTTTCTTTTTTTCCTTTAATATCTTGCGAGCTTCATCTTCTTTGATCTTGGCTTCGGCATCAAATTTTTCCAACGTTAAAAGAAGGTTTTCCATGTTATGACGTTTTTCCATCATGCGCTGGAATTTCAGGTAATCCTCGTGTTTTAATCCGAATAGTGCATTCAGGACAGGATTTACAGCCCAGACAGCCGGCTCGAAGAAAATCATTCCCTGAGAGGCGATCCAGTTTAGCGGTTTGGTGGTCTCGAAAAACAATATCGCCGGAATTGTCAAGCCCCTGCGGACAATCAGCCGTGCCACACGGTCCATCAGTTCCTGTTCTTCAGGAGTCGGGGCGGTATCGTCATCCGGTTTTTTAGAATCCGGCATTTCGAAAAAATGTCTATGACTCATTTTCCCGTTCCTCGAATATCTTCTTTATAAAAGCGTCAACTTCAGCTTTGTTCTGATGATAACGCACATACACACCGCGAAAATTCTCCAGCCGCGAAGGTTTGGGAAATGGCGATAACAAAACCCCGTTTTTGTCGGGATAATACGAGCGGAAGCTGTTCATATCTTTATCAACTTTATTGACTAAGTATTTAATTTTCACCCTATTTTTCGAAATCTTGTATTTTGTTGGGAAGAAGAAAGTCGAGAGTGTAGCGGTGAATATTAAAGCCGCCAGAGTGATCATTAATATTGACGAAGTAATCAAATAAACCATAATAAATACCGCATGCATAAACAATAAAACAAGTAATGATGCAGTTCGTCTAATCCTTGCCGGATGTGATACCCATGAAAGCGTTTCCATATCGATTAATACCACAATGAAAAAATAATTCTACCCTTTTGGGATTTGATAACGTTCTTGTCGAACTGTATTCATGGCATCCTGCAGCTCTTTGACATCAACAATCTTCTTGTCAACAAGCACCTTGACCAGCGCCTCAAGGGCTAAATTGTTGGACAGGGTCAGCTCTTTGAATGTAATGCTGCGTTTCTGGTCGCCGGCAGTAACGGTTAAAGCGACATCTTCATTGAAAGCAAGCCGAAGGTTATGGCCGTCAACATTAGCTGTAATGGCCAAACCTGATGGCGTTTCCTTTGGAATAGGCAGGTCGCTGTTTAATTTGATTTCACGTCTTTCTTTTCCGACAGTGCCAGTAAGGGTTATCTTTTTACTCGAATCAGCCATGTTATTTCCTTTCTTTTAATTCAACATTCAAACTGCCTGAGCGAAATTCCTCCAGGTCAACAGAGATATAAGTAAATCCAAGTCCTTTTAATTCCTTGTCTATTTTATTTTTAATATCACTCTTTAATATCAGGTCGAAATCCTCTACTTCCAGCCGGGCGATTTGCCCGTGATGACGAACTCTAAATTGCCTGAAGCCCAGGCTTTTTAAACATCGTTCAGCAGCGGCGATCTGGTCAAGCTTTTCAGGAGTGACCTCCGAATGGTAGGGAATCCGTGATGACAGGCAGGGCGTTGCCGGCTTGTCCCAGTTTGGCAGTCCCTGCTCTTTGGCTAAGGCGCGGATATCCTCCTTGGTGAAGCCAGCCTCGATAAAAGGGGATTGCAATTTAAGCTCTTTACCAGCCTGCATGCCCGGTCGGTATTCGTCTAAATCTGACACATTGGAACCATCGACTATATATCTGGCGCCAACCTTTTTGGCATACACGCTTAATTTTGTGAACAGCTCATGTTTGCAGTAATAGCATCGGTTCTCGGGATTAGCAGTGTAGCTGGGATTTTCAAGCTCTTTCGTTTCGATAACTGTAAAATGGTCAGCCGGCAGTTTCAACCAGGAAGCGATATCTTTGCAGTATTCAAGTTCCTCTGTCGGAACCGATTTCGAATCCCCGGCAACAACCCAGACATTTTCAGCGTCAAGGTGATCGATGCATAGTTTGGCAATCAAGGTCGAATCCACTCCGCCGGACAGCCCTATCACCACCGATTCCAGCTCCCTGATAATGCCGACCAGTTTACTTTTCTTTTCATTAATCATTTTATTTTGGCAATAGAAACATCCCCGATTTCGTAAATGCTGACCGAGTTGTTGGCATTGCCTGATGATTTGAAGTTTATAATGCAACTGGCGCCAGGATAATTTTCAATCGACCTGAGAAACGCGTTAACCCCTTCGGCAGTATAGGCGCCGTCCTCAAGGGCGAGCTTAATCATGTTTGCCGCATCATAGGCTAAAGCTGAAACCCTGTTCGGTTCGTGATTGTATTTAATGTAAAATTTACTGTAGAAATCGTCCCAGATTTTGCCCTCCGAGCCGGCGTGATAATCGGTGGCGAATATCGAGCCCTGAATATATCGATCAATTTTATCCATCAACTCTTGCGAATCCCAACCATCAAGACCCAGGTATGTAGTCGATATCACATGATACCTGATCTGGGGTACCAGTAGAGCCAGTTCTGACGGATAACCGGGTAAAAAGAGCCCGCCCAGGTAGACCCGCCAGTCCTCCTGCTCGAGCCATTTCTCTTCCTCAAAATCATAATATTCTGTGGAATCGATAGCGTTGGCAGTATCAGCAATTTGTTCTTCGGTGCGCATAAGAAGGATCTCTCGAAGGGGTTTAATCTGGTTGGAGAAATCTGTCTGACCGATTTCATAAAAAGTATTCGACAGGACCTCGCCGTCAAGTTGATACACCTTTTGAGCAAATGCCCGTGAAACCTGACGGCCGGTGAAATCGCCGGGTGCAATAATTCCGAAATCTTTAATACCCAGATCGGTTACAGCATATTCAGCTAAAGCGGTAGCGATATTTTCGGCTGATGGCGAAATCTGGTATATATTTTTTCCCAGCTCGGTTATTCCCTGTTCAGAAGCGGTGGGGGTAATCAGCGGTATGCCATTATAGCCGGCCACTGTGGCTGCTCCAACCGCCGATTCTGACCTCAACGGACCGATTATCGCCACCGGTTCCTCTCTGACCAGCGTTTTTACTGCCTTGGTGGCACGTACCGGTGAACCTTGAGTATCGATCGTTATCAGTTCGATCTCTTTATTGCTGATTCGGGACAAATCGTTAAATACAAGCTTGATCCCCTCGATCATGTTAATGCCATAGTCGGCATACGATCCGGTCAGCGGCGATAATACGCCGATAACAATTTTCTTGTTTGCCTCCTTAACGGCTTCTGCAAGCAGCCGGTTAACCTTCTGGCTGTGTTTGCCTGATGGGTAATTGTTCAGGTACTTCTCGAATATCCTGACCGCTCTTTTGTATTTTTGGTTATCATAATGTCTTTTGCCCAGATAGAAAACAATTTCGCCGGCCATGTTTGCCTGTGGATAATTATCTGCCAGCGACGAAAGCTCATCGATGGTAAGCCCATTATTAAGCATTGGTAAAAGGTTGTCCGCGGATATCTTGCCGGATTTCGATTTGGGATCGACATTGTTGGCTTTAAGATATTTTATGGCGCTCTCTAAGTAATTTTTATTCAGGTAAGTTATATGGCCCAGGTATAGATAGGCGGCTCCAAGGTACGATGATGTCGGGAACTCTTTTATGAAATGCTCGAATTCTTTTAATGCTTTTTCATAGCTGCCGTTTTTATACAATGACTTGGCAGCCATAAACCTGAAAATTGTGTGATGCTCATCGAGAGCATAAAATTCAGATAAGAATTTGAACTTGCTATAAGCCTCATAATACTTTCCCTGGCTGTAAATCTGCAACGCTTGATCCAGTCCCTCATACGGAGAATCGATGTGTTGGTCAGAATAAGAGACAGCAGCGACAACCAGTATTATTAAAATCACTTTCTTCAATTTTGAAATCCTTTGGCGCAATGTTTACATTTTATTATCTAATACTCCGTAACATGATGCCTACTAAAAGCAGTATTATTAAAGTGGATTGCTTTACCTGTTTTTGCTCGAGCGGTGTTTTTCGCTGATGAAAAGTAATCATATTTGATATTTGCCAAAGTCTTCAGGATTCATGCGTCTCAGCCTTTCGCGGAGCGACTCCTGATCCGGGATGCCGGATGTCTTTTCATCCTTAATATGAAACAATTCCTCATTGACAAAAATCGGTGATTTGGCTTTGAGAGCCATAGCAATCGAGTCGGATGGTCGCGCGTCTATCTCAAGAATATCGTTGTTAAACTTTATGAAAATCTTGGCGAAAAATGTCTGTTCCTTAAGATCGGTTACAACGATCTTTTCGATTTCACCGCCCATGCTTTTTATCACCATATATAAAAGATCATGAGTCAGCGGCCGCTTGGAAGCTACTCCAGATAATTCCATCCCTATAGCCCAGGCCTCATAGTGACCGATCCAGATAGGGAGGATTTTTTCAGATTCTTTCGGACTGAGTGTAATTACTGGTGAGTTAGTAGTTACATCCAGCGCCAGTCCGCCAATATTAACTTCTATTAAACCCATACAGCACCATTTTGTTTGAACCTAAAATATCCATAAATTCCTTAATTTTCATTATCCACCGGAATTATTAAATTATTCAGTTTCTTCTTTTTTGACTACCCAGAGTTTTACATTAGCGATAACATCTTTTTCAAGCTTGACCTGAATTGTGTAAACGCCCAGGGCTTTAATCGGTTCATCGAGGACTACCAGGCGTTTGTCAATTTCAAAGCCCAGCTGTTTTAATAAACCGGCTATTGTCGCTACCGTAACCGATCCGAATATCTTGTCTTCCTCGCCGACATGAACATCAGCAGTGATCGATATTTTTTCCAGTTTATCCTTGATTCTTTCAGCGTCTTTTTTCTTCTTATTGTCGCGAAAACCTTTTTGTTTCTTAATTTCTTCGATAGATTTCAAATTTCCGGGCGTGGCCTGGACAGCAAGGTTTTTGGGGATAAGATAATTCCGGGCATAACCGCCTTTGACCTCGACCACATCGCCGCATTGCCCAAGCTCTTTGATATCATCTTTGAGAATCACTTTCACCATTTGCTCCTTAACTTAATTAATACTTTTATTACCATATTGCGAGACCTTTCTAAAATCAAACCGGCTGTCAATAATCCCCAGAATAGCCAGGGCCGGTATTATTATTACCATTATCACCAACACAAGTAAATATATTATCACTCTTACCGGTACGGGTATCTTTATTTTCCTGAAATGAAAATCAACAAAACAAATCCCTAAAAATGCATACAAATGAACCATAAAAAACAGGACGTTTTCGCCGATTGTCTTCAACCAGAAGCTGCCGGTTAAAACGAACAGTAACGAAAGCCCGAGAGGAACCAGCCAGAGTTCACCGGCTTTCCATAAGTACAGCGATTTAAATCGAGGCAGCATAGCGTTAAAATATGAGCTTACTGATATAGCGCCCAGGTATGCAAACAGCGCTATTGATATCAATACTGTAAATAATATTCCCGGCGCCAGGCGAAGCGTCCATTCGACTGTAGTCGTTATTGAAGCGTTCATTATTTCAAGCTGTGAGTTGCCCAGTCCCAGGACGCCGGCATTTTTGGCAAGTATGTTCTGCATCTGGTTAATCATCTCAGGCGCCTGCGAATTCAACTCGGGAAATAATATGATAACAAGGGCAATTGGAAAAAGAAAAGGAAGCATCCCCATAAAAATCACTGATCGGGGAGAACTGAACGTCCTGGATTTGTAACCCATAATTATCCCTGGAATAAAAACCATGAAAGATAGCACAATAAACATGGTCTGGTCATACAATACGAAACAGAGCGCGCTTGAGCTAAGACCGGCAAGTACCGCATAACCATATCCGAATCGGACAGTAAGAAGAATCAACGCAGACAGGGCAATTATAAAGAAAAAGACGTTGAGTATCAAAATGCCGGAAAAAAGCCCCGATGATAGAATTGCCAGAAGTAAAAGCCATAACTTTGTTCGGTCAGTTTTTAACCAATTATTATTTGCCTTCGTTGACGTTTGCACCTTTAATAGAGATCTCTCGCTGTGAATGGCAGCAGAGCCATAGTCCTGCCGCGTTTAATAGCTTTTGAAAGCCATCGCTGATGCTTGGGACATACTCCTGTTACCCGACCCGGAATTATTTTACCGCGATCTGTCACATATCTATTTAAAATTCTATCATCACGGTAATCAATTCTTTTTACTTTGTTTTCGCAGAAGCGGCAAACTTTGCGTCTTCTTCTTCTTTCCACTTATTATCCTCCTGAAATACCAAATATTCTTTTGTTATCTGTTTATGCAAGCTAAATTCCCAGAGTATTTTCTATCACAAAGCCGGATTTGATTTACCCTGGTTTTGGTTATGCTTGGTGGAAATCGATGCCATCATAGATAATGACAGGTTCAACTTCACACTAATTATATCACCTTATTCTACTTCAGATGTTTCGGCTGTTTCCTCCTCTTTTAGCGGCGGTTTGTATTCTGATGGTTTCAGCATAATTGTTAAGCACCTCAGAATCGACTCGTTAAGCTTCATGCCTTTTTCAAGCTGCTTGGGGATATTGTGTTCAGCCTCGTAATAAATTGTAATATAATTCCCCTGGCGTTGTTTCTGGATTTCATAGGTCATTCTTTTAACGCCAAGGCGCTGGACCTCTAAGATTTTGCCGTTTGAGGCGATGATCTGATCGGTCAATTTTTTAAGTTCGGTTTCTACCGCGCTGTCATCCAGGCTGGAATTAAGAATAAAGGTGAGTTCGTAAATTTTCATTAAGCCTCCTTCTGGACTTATTGACCCCAATACCGGAGTAAGGAGCGTTAATAGTACTGCTGTGTTATTCTTCGGTCACTGTAAATGTGACCGAAGTATTATCCAATTTTTTTTTAGCCAGGTTCATAATGAAATCACTGGCCGCTAAAACTACTTTACCGACATTTTTCAATTCATTTTGGGCAAAATCCTCCAGGACATAGTCCTCCAGAGGCATATCAGGGTCGTTTGGTCCGATGCCCAGTCTCAACCTGCGGAAGTTCCCCGTTTTCAGATATTCAACGATTGAGGCCAGGCCATTGTGACCGCCGTCAGAACCGCTCTTGCGGAAACGGATTTTCCCCAGCGGTATGCTGCAATCATCGGATACAACCAGCAGGTTCTGTGTCTCGATGCCGAAATGATCGACTAAACTTAACGCCGTCCTACCGCTGTTGTTCATGTACGTAGTCGACTTGCACAAGAACAAGCCGCCTGATGCTGATTGAACCTGGCAATGGACAAACGGTCCGCTACCCTTAATAAATTCTTCTTTTTTCAAAAAAGCAAGCCGGTCAACGACCATATAGCCAAAGTTATGCCTGTTGGCGCTGTATCGCCGACCGGGGTTGCCCAGCCCCATGACAGCCAATATTTTTACCGGCGGGGCTTCGTCAACCATTACAAACCATTAAAATTAGCAATATCTTTTTGTATGTCAAGTCAAATCGGCTCATTATCGACAATCTTCAAAGGTGCAGCAATAAACATTATCAAAAGCAAACTTAATTATCCCTGACGTCTCTATCTATTTTCAGGGTTTTCATCTTCTTATAGAGGTGGCTTCGCTCTATACCCAGAGCCCTTGCCGCCTTAGCCATATTATTGCCGGCGCCCAGTATTATATCGAGGATAAATTTCCTTTCAAAATCGGAAACTGCTTGTTTTAGATTCGATCCGACTGTTAATAACTCATTTGCCCGGGATGGTAAAACCTGTTTTAATTCGTCAACTTCGATGACATCGCTCTCGGTCATGATTAAAATTCGCTCAACATAATTTTTCAATTCCCTGATGTTTCCCGGATAGTTCAGACTTTCCAGGAATTTTATTCCGGCCGTTGAAATCCGTCGCGGCTTCTTGTTCGATTTTACCGCATACTGCGCACAAAAATAATCGACTATCAGCTTTATGTCATCGCTTCTCTCTCGGAGAGGCGGAACTCTAATCGGCAACACATTCAGCCTGAAATATAAATCCTGTCTGAATTTTCCGGCTTTAATTTCTTCATCTACCTCTTTATTTGAAGCAGTCACAATCCTAATATCAATGTCATATTCTTTCTTGCCGCTTAGCGGTGTAACTTTTTTATCCTCGATCACCCGTAATAACTTGGCCTGAAGAGGCAGTGATGCTTCCGTTATTTCATCCAAAAATATAACGCCGCCATCAGCGCGACGGAAGTGGCCGGGATGTGAAACTACGGCTCCGGTAAAGGCTCCTTTCTCATAGCCGAACAGTTCGGCTTCAGCCAGTTCATCGGGTAAAGCGGCACAGTTAACAGCTATAAACGGACCATTTTTTCGGAGTGAGTTTTGATGAAGCAGACGGGCAACCAGTTCCTTGCCGGTACCGCTTTCGCTGCTTATCAATACTGGAGCCTCCTCAGGGGCAAATTTCATTATCGTCCGGCGCAAGTTGACAACGGCCTGAGATTCACCGATCAGCTTACATTCGCCTTCCAGCAGGTTTAATAGCTCGTCTCTTTGATTTTTTATTGAAATGAGCTCTTTTATATTCTGAAGCATAACATCCAGTTTATCCAGAGATAACGGCTTTTCAAGAAAGTCGTAAGCGCCCTGTTTAACCGCCTTGACCGCAGTGGCGATTGTAGAATGCCCGGAAATCATGACTACTGTCAGTTCCGGGAAAGAGTCCTTCAATTTGATTAACAGGTCGACGCCATCGCCATCACCCAGCCAGACATCTAAAATGGCGGCATCGAATGTCTTATTACTTTTAGCCAACGCGTCCTGAAAACCGGTTGCGGTGACAATCTCATGACCGGACCTCTTAAGCGCGCCGCCTACCGATTCAAGTATGTTTTTCTCATCATCAACCAGAAATATTTTCATAGCCGCCTTGAAGTATTAACTTTAGTCTTACAATTGTGCCGACATTAACGTCATCCTCGATTTCAATTTCACCGTCATGCTCGTTTATTATCTTTTTGACTATAACCAGCCCCAGTCCGCTGCCATCGGTTTTAGTTGTAAAATAGGGCGAGAAGAGGTTCCTTTTCGCCTGGGCGGAAAATCCCGGACCATTATCTATAACCTGGATAACGGCGAAACTGTCCTGCCTGTAAGTTTTCAATTCAACCTTTCCAGACCCGCTGACCGCCTCGAAAGCATTTCTTAAGATATTGTGAATTGCTCGCTTAATCTGATCTCTATCGACATCTGATATCAGTTTGTCAACAGTAAAATCCAAAACCAACTGGTTTGACTCGATTTCTGCGGTATACAGGCTGGCTAAAGACACCATAATTTCATTTAGATCTTCCCGTTTTAGTTGAGGCGCTGGAAAGCGGGCAAATTCGGAGAACTCTTTAACGATCCTCGCCAGGGACGCTACCTCCTCCAGGACTGTATCGCAGGATTTTTCTATTATCTGGGGAAAATCTTTGTCATTTTCATCGAAGGACCTTTTTAAGTCCTGAATCGAGACCTGGATAGGCGTTAGTGGATTTTTAATCTCATGGGCGACTTTCTGCGCCATCTGAGTGAATGCGGCCATCCTCTCGGAGTCTATAAGCTTCTGATGATAGTCTTTTAAATCGGCTGCCATTGAATTAAAACTATTAATTAGTTTGCCGATTTCATCTTTCCGGGTCGATTGAATATCCACATCGAAATTGCCGGTGGCAAGCTGGTTGGCCATATCTGCCAGGTTCATAATCGGTTTAGATATCTTATAGGCAAAGACCCAGGCAATAAAAAGCGCTAACACAAAACCACCAGCTGCAAATAGAATAAAAATCAGAGAAATTCTGTTGAAGGCGGTCTTTAAGTCGTAAGTATTTATGGCGATTAGAAGGTCTGCAATTCTTTTATCAGAAAAATCCGTTAATCCGAAAACGCCAAATTTGTAGGGAACGCCGCCCAGATCAACCGAAGATATTTTATTGCTTGATGTGTCAATGGGTACCTGGTTAAGGTTGCCCGAGATAGTGCTTCCCTTGATTATTCCATCTCTGATAAGTATGAGTTCAGCGCCTGAGAGTTCTTTAAGGTCGTAAAGGTAGCTGTCATCGATAATAATTCCGCCTACAACCGCTCCGATAGCCCTGTTTTTAAACCAGACAGGCGAGGCCGCCAGCATCATCATCTCAGATTCACCTTTAAAATCACGAACACCGAGAGAATGCACCTGCTGACCCGAAAGCGCTTCAGAAACCACCATGTCATTTGCTATTGAAATACCAAAAATGGTAGGATCATGTCCCTGTGCCAGAACGTTCCCGCGGGGATCGACAATTACCAGGTAATCAAGATTTAAGAGTTCTTTATGATTTACGGTAGATTTTATCAGGGCAGATTGATCGATAATGCCGATCTCGTCAGTCAAAAGTAGAGTCCGCTTAAGGTCGTCGTTGGCCGTTAGAGATTGTACCTGTGTCAAGATGCCTGTACCGGCTCGGTCATAAAATCCGACTACACCGCTGACCACCGAATTCAGACGCTGTCTGGCCAGGTTGATTTGCTGCTCGGCCGTAATAAATTGCAAGAATATTATTACTCCGATAAACGGCAATATTGAGGCGATCAATAAAAGCGAAAATATTTTTTTACGCATATTTATTTACCTGCCTGAAAAAAAGCTCTTTTAAGATTAACAAAAGACCGGGAATCAGCTGTGAAACCGGCCAGGTCGCGTCTATATGCCACCGTCATAATCGGATTATATAGCGTAATCAGCGGAGGCTGTTCCAGAATAAGTATTTCGGCATCAAGATAGATATCGTTTCTGGTGTCGCTGTCATCGAAACTACGGGCGCCTTCAAGGAACCTTTCGAGCTGAGGATTATCATAATATAAATAGTTTGTCTGACCGTTCAATCGTTTGGAGAACAGGGGATAGAAAAAGGCATCAGGATCGGGAACAGGCAGGTCGTACCTGAATAAAAACATATCCATCGAATTTATATCGGTTGACAATTCGAGTTCTCTTTTATCTGCGCTTTTAACCGAGATTTTTAGATTAGCCTGTCTGAGTTGACCGGCGATGTATCCGGCAATGGATTCCAGCGCTGGATCGAGGTAATCGTATACCAGGTTTAACTGTTTTGGCAGACCGTTTATCCGGTCAATTTTTTGTCTGGGTTCCGATGGTGAAAAATAGTATTCGGGAACATAGTCTGATTCGAGGTTTAGAGTAGGGGGGATTAAACCATCGGATTTCTGAGCGGAATTATTTAGCAGAACCCGCACGATGCTTTCTTTATCAAACAAAAACTGCAGCGCTTTAGATAATTTAAAATCGCTTTGATAATCATGTTTGCAGTTGAAGCCAAGGATTACCGTTGAACTTGTATAATACCGGCGGATTATATAATCTCCGTTAGTTAAAAGGTCTCGATGATCTTCGGAATCGAAAAAGAATAGATCAAGTTTGCCAAGTTCGAAATCCAGGGCCGCCTCAGAACGGTTGTTATAACAGTAACAAATAATACTGTCTAATACCGGCGGTTTTTCGAAATAGTTTCTATTGGCAGACAGCTTGATTATATCATCGCCGGCGCTGATAATCTCGAAGGGACCGGTACCGATGGGAATCGGCAAAGTCTGCCTGTTTTGAACTGCCGGTATGATATACCCTCCAGGACCGGCGAGATATTTTAAAAAGGGAACGAATGTATCTTTTGTCGTGATGGCAATTGTATATTTATTGGGTATGAAAATACCGCGCAGTTCATTTCTGTTACCATAACGAACCTCTTCATAACCGTCCACCTCAAGAATAAATGACGTCGAGGGTGTAACTTTTGGCATTTTTGCAAGCTGAACGAGCGAATATGCGACATCCATTGCATCAAGAGGCTTGCCAGAGTGAAATAACACGCCGGTGTTCAAGTAGAAAGTATAGGTGTTGCCGTGAATTTCCCATGAATGAGCTAACCCGGGAGCGATTTTCCCCTGCTCGTCTAATTTAACCAATCCGTCATATATAAGACATGAAACCGTCTGTTCATCAGGAGTCAAAATCTCTGAGGGCTGCAGGTTCAGTTGCTGATAATATGGCATATGCAGCGTCCCGCCTTGAAATTTTAAAGGCTGTTCAAGATAGATTCTAACCTCGAGCGGGTCAATAAATGTATAGCGATAAAAAGATACCGAATCGATCCGGGCATATGAAATATCATCGCCAACCCAGGATATAATACCGTTGCCGTACTTCTGATCGTCGTACAGGACATCAAATTTATGTCCAACCTCGACGCCATCATTCCGCCCTTTATCAATATACAGGCGTTTATTCTTTTTAAGGATGATTTCGCCCGGAATCTGAATATTGGTATCAGCCAGGGCTGTTAATGATAAGAGATTAAAAACAAATATAAATACAAAGAATTTCCGCAACATCGTTCTCCTTATAAAAAGTATATGCCAATTAGCCGCCTGCGTCAAGCCACTTCAAGCCGGTATGTGGTTTTACTGATTTAAAAAAGGTTGGTTCGTAGTATTCCTTGTGCTGGCAGTAAGTTGGGGGGTTATCCCCCAGTTGCGGGACAAGCGAACGAAGTTCTTTATTTATGTCCCGCCTGTTGTAGTTTACGTTTTACGTTCCGTCAGTTCGTAGCACAGCGTGAACTGACGGAAATTTTGTGTATTCTGCCAGCTGGTGCACGAGGACGTACACCAGCCACGAAATGTCGGGAAGGGTTTTGATTGTCGAAACCACAGGCCATCAAGGTCGGAGACCCGTCTGGATCCTTCGGAGGTTTCGACCTACATAGCTGGGAGTAGGCTGGGGGTTTATCCCCCAGCATGTTGGGAAACGAGCCCCCAACCTACAACTGATTTAAAAAAGGTTGGTTCGTAGTATTTCAACAAGCTATACGATGTGTTCCAGACCCCACATAATAATATCCGTCTAATTGATGACACAGCTACCGGCAGTTAGACACACTTCGATTGGCATCGCTGTCAGGCAACATTCCATCTACCAACATGATAGCTTTATGGCATACGATTTGCATTGATAAAAGTTGAAAGTAACAAAAATCTTAACAGAGGAGGAAAGATGAATAAACCAAGAAAACTTTTAGAGGGAGGACAGCTTGTGTCGGTGATTGCAGTTTCGCTCATTGCCGCCGTGTTAATCATCGGGCTGTCGCTTAAGAAAAAGCCCGAGGTAGTGGTGATGAATGCAACCGCTGAGCAGGTTCTGCAAGTCGATGCCCCTGCTGATGAAATACAGGTTGATGGAATCTGTACGGAGATCAAATCAGTGTTTCATCAACCCGGCAGGCTGGAGGTTATCACCGACAGCGGACTGTTTGCTCTTTTACGAGACAGCGTTGGCTGGTCGGAACCGATGCCTGTGGATATTGATGTTCAGGCCTTAAAACTGAACTATATCCTTTATGAACGGGATCGGGTCATCATTGGCGGCGACAGCCTGTTAGTTGCCGCTAAAGATTATCTCGAGATTTACAGCGAAAATGATTTCGGTTCGCCGGTAAATGTTATACTCAAGTTTCGCGAGGGATTTTTAGTCGGCGCCAATACCGGACTTTACTATTACAATGAAGACGGGGTTAATACAATCCTTAAAGGGGATATGCTGGTGACAGCTTTGGCCGAGGACGTTGGCGGCTTGTGGGTCGGGACATTCGGCGACGGCTTGTGGCGTTATGACGGCGACAGGTGGCAGAGACGTTATCTGTTCAGGGATAACTCAATATTCGATTTTGTCACTGCCCTGGCTTATAATTATCCGTTTCTCTGGGTCGGTACACCCTCCGGCATTTTCAGATATGATGGAGGCCGGTGGAACCAGCTTTTGTTAAGTGATTCAAGCGAGGTTTACGAGGTCAATTGTTTCCTGCCGCAGATGCTTAAAACCTATATCGGCACAGAGCAGGGGCTGTTTGTTTATGCTAATGATTCTCTAAAAATGGTCCCGGAATTCGAAGACGAACAGATTGTAAGCCTGTTCAGGGATGGTGAAAATATTCTGGTGGCTACCCGTTTTAGTGGAATTTTTAAGCTGAAGGGAAAGGAGGAAATCCTGCGTCCGGAACACCTATCAGTAAGCCGATGGGATTTGGCTGAAAGAGAATAAAATATACCGGGTGCTACCAATAAAGCCGCTCCTGAACCGGGGCGGCTTTATATTTTAAAAGATGATTATTTCGTTTGCGGCAGACCTCAAGGTCCATACTAAGGGCACACGAGGACGTGTGCCGCTCACAAGTCAACGGCCGGTTATTTCCAGTTTCAACTCCGCTATGGCTTTTTCAAAGCCATATAAAACAGCCTTTGAAATCACCTCGTGGCCGATGAAGAAATCCTCGATTTGCTCAATTTTTGCCAGCTTTGCCAGGTCGGTCTGCGTTACCGGTCCTGCAGCAGCCACACCCATCGACAACCGTTCGGCAAGAGCGGCGGTTTTAGATATTTTATTCAGCATGTCGACTCTGGCAGAGAGGTCTTTTTCCCTGCAGAACGATGATGTGTCGATGACTACATAGTCGGCTTTCAGTTTTGCGGAGGCTTTGACCTGGTCGATTTCCGGCAGGATTTCTAAAGCTGCAATAATGTTGGAGATCTGAAGCCTGGAAATATAATCGTTATCGCCGGAGATGTAATTATTTAGAACAACCAGATTCGGCTGCAGGTCGACTACCTTCTCGATTGTTTTATCATCAGCGGAAACAATCAACGCCAGGGGTATCCCAAGAACATCCTTTATACTTTTTATAGCCCGCTCAATTCGGGGAGTGAAATTGCCGTCTTTAATCTGTATGGCAACGCCTCCACAGCCGGCCATTTCACAAAGAACAGCCGCCTTAGCAGGATTGGGTTCGCCGGTATTGCTGTTCAACGACAGCTCTATTACCTCATCAAGGATAACTGTAATCCGAGCCATAATAATTCCTCCTCCGGGCAGTTATATATTTCAATGATTGGTATGTGTCAAGGTTTAATAATGAAGGATTCTTATGGTCAAATTATATGAATTCTATTATCAGAATAATTCGGCCAGGGTATTTTTCAACTCTCTAAAATCTTTTAAAACTCGATGTGCTTTCGATAAATATTTTGGTTCGAGAGTAGTGCAAACAGCCCAGCATGTCAAACCGGCGCTGACTGCTGAGGTAATGCCGGACGGTGCGTTCTCGATTGCCAGAATGTTTTCTTTGGGAAAAGCTGTAAGCTTTGCGCCGTATAAATATGGATCAGGTTCGGGTTTTCCTTTTTCAGTGCTTTCATAATCAACGACGACATCGAAATAGCCATTAAAAAACCTTGCCAGCACCCTGTCCACAACCGAACGAATGCCGCCGGTGACCACGCCAAGTTTGACTTTGCCTTTCAGCATATCGAGCAGTTCCGGCACGCCTTCAGTTGGCTGAATATCAACGATTTCATCAAATATCTCACGCTTTCGGGTGTAAATCTTTTTTATTGTTTCCTCATCGGGATTGTTTACGCCTATTTTTTTCAGACGGTCGCGCACCGTGATTGGATGTTTCACGCCCTCGTTAAGATAAAATTCGATATCCTCGGGATAGTATCCTGATTCTGCGAACGCCTGTTTCCAGGCGATAACATGATATTTCATGGAATCGATCAGGGTCCCGTCCATGTCGAATAAAACTGCTTTAAATCTGTGATTCATATGTGTAATTTGTTAGAGACCAAGTTCGGGAGCGATTTTGGTCAAAGCGGCGATGACATGCTCAATGACCTCTTCAATCGGCAAGCCCAATTCCTGGGCGCCTTTTTCCATATCCTCACGGGAAACCTGGCGGGCGAAGGCTTTGTCTTTGAATTTCTTCTTAACTGATTTAACTTTGACATCCGCCACCTTTTTCGAGGGTCTAACTAAGGCAACGGCGATGACAAATCCGCAAAGTTCATCGACTGCAAAGAGTATTTGCCTGAGCTTTGTATTGCGGGGAACGCCGGTAGTGTCCACATGAGATAAAACCGAGTCGATGAAATCCTGATCATAACCGTGATTGCGTAATATGTCAGGGCCGGCTAAAGGATGTTTATCGGGGTATTTTTCGTAGTCGAAATCATGCAGAATACCGATATTGCCCCAGAAGTCGGCATCCTCGTTGAACTTCCCGGCAAAGTGACGCATGGCCGCCTCGACCGCCAGGGCATGTTTGCGCAGGGAGTCTGTTTTTGTATACTCGCATAACAGCTCCCAGGCTTTGTCTCGGCTATTCATCGGATTTGTATTCTGCATATTCCTTTAAAGCATCGATAATCGAATGGCGGAGCCGTTCTTTTATTACCGCCTCCTCGGGACCAACTGCCAGATCGGCCCAGATTTGATTGTAGAGTTTATCGACGAGCTTGCCAATGAAGCTGTCGAGTTCTTTGCCCGAAAGCTCAAGTGATTTGAATTTACGTTTTTTGCTCATACAATGATGATATATTAAGATAGCAGCTTACGTCAATAGAAATGTGAAAAGGAGTTTCCCCGAAATATTTTCCAAATAGCAAATTTGATCAAAAAAAAAACTAACTTAATAGGGCAGGCTTTCCAGCCTGCCTGCGGGACTGGAAAGTCCCGCCTGCTATTGTTTCCATCCTGATATTATGAAAAATGATAATCAAATATATTTATGCTCCCTGGCAAATTTCTCCAGTTCCTCTCGGAACTCCGGAGCGGCTATGTTTATCAGGAGCTTAGTTCTTTCCCTGACAGTTTTACCGTACAGGTCTATTACGCCATGCTCAGTCACAATCCAATGGACATCGCCACGAGTAGTTGTCACACCTGTTCCTTCAGGCAGGTGAGTAACGATCCTCGATAATTTGCCGCTCTTGGCAGTAGAGGGGAAGGCAATGAACGGTTTTCCGCCTTTTGACCTGGTTGCGCCGCGCACAAAATCGAGCTGTCCGCCGAAGCCGGAATAGAACATATAGCCCAGTGAATCGGCAAACACCTGGCCGGTTAAGTCGATTCCTAACGCCGAATTGATCGAAACCATCTTCTCGTTCTGGGCGATGATAAACGGATCATTTGTATATCGGCAGGGATGGAATTCACAGATCGGGTTGTCGTCGCAAAAATCAAAAATCGCCCTGGTGCCGAGCGTAAAAGCCGAAACAATTTTTCCGGGATGAAGAGTTTTCTGGGAGTTGTTAATAACGCCTGACTCCACCAGCGGTATTATGCCATCGGAGAACATCTCTGTATGTATCCCCATATCATGACGGCCCTCCAGGGCGGCCAAAAATGCATCGGGGATAGAGCCGATACCCATCTGGAGCGTCGAGCCGTCATCGACATTGTCAGCGATCAGCTTGCCGATTTTCATTGAGACTTCATCCGGCGTTCCCTGAGGCATTTCCAGAAGCGGCGTGGTATGTTCAACCACATAAGTCAATTTGTTCACATGAATAAAGCAATCGCCATGAACGCGCGGCATGTGCTGATTGACCATGGCGATTACGATTTTAGCGTTATGAGCCGCCGACATGGTAATGTCGACGCCAACGCCAAACGAACAAAATCCATGTTCATCCGGCGGACTTACCTGGATTAGAGCGACATCGATGGGCAGAAGGCCGGATATCCAGAGCTCTTCTACCTCGCCAAGAAACATATGCAATTGATCCGCCCGGCCTTCATTTACAGCCCTGCGGGCATTCCTGCCGGTGAACAGCGAGCGGTGACGGAAATGCGGTTCCATACCCGGTTGAGTGTATGCCGCTTTGCCCTCGGTGAGAACATGGGTTACAGTAACATTCTCCAGTTCGTTTTTCCTGGCCACCATAGCGTCAACAATGTATTCAGGAGTACAGCAACCCGGATGAATGTAGACGGTGTCGCCGGACTTGATGCTTTTTACCGCATCCTGGGCAGTCGTTTGTTTGCTATGGTATAGATCGATCCACTTCATTATTTACCCCCGGCTTTCAGTACATTTTTTAATGATTTTACTTTAACACCCAGTCTCTTAGCTATAACATCCCGCAAAGGATCGCCCTGATATGTGTAAACGCCGCAAGCCAGTCCATAATCATGCTGCATCGCTCTTTCAAGTCCCAGTTCGGCAATCATGAACAGATAAGGAAGAATGGCGTTTGACAGCGCATAGGTAGCAGTTCTGCTGATATTTGATGGCATATTGGGAATGCAAAAATGTGTAATATCATGACTTATGAATGTGGGATTAGCCCAGTTTGTTGGATGCGACGTTTCAACGCATCCTCCCTGATCTATGGCGGCGTCAATAATTACCGACTTTGGCTTCATTGATTTCACCATTTCGGTAGTGATTAATTTTGGCGCCATCTCCCCATGAATTGAAACCGCCCCGATTAAAACATCGGCAATCGGTACGGCTTTTTCGAGGTTATATTCAAATGGAAGGTAGGTAACCAGCTGTTTATTGAAGAGGTCGTTGGCATAACGGAGCCGGTGTAAATCGCTGTCAAATAAAATTACGTTACAGCCGATGCCCTTGGTGGTTCTGGCGGCATTAATTCCAAGTGTTCCGGCGCCAAGTATAACTACAGTCGCCGGTGGAATGCCTGCAGCGCCTCCCAAAAGAACGCCCCGGCCGCCGCCACGGTTGGAAAGATGATAACTGGCAATACTGGAACACATCTGACCGGCCAATTCCGACATCGGAACTACTATAGGCAGTCCACCCTCATCGTCCTCAATAATTTCGATGCCAATAGCGACAATTTTTTTCTCCAGTAAAAGTTTCAGATTTTCTTCCGGGGCTACCGCCGCATGAAAGGCAGTTAAAACAATCTGCTCATCCGACATCATCTGACACTCTTCGAGAGTCGGGGGAGCTACTTTTAATAAAAGCTTTGAACGGATGAATATCTCCTCGGAAGAATATACCAGTTTCACGCCAACATTGAGATAATCATCATCGATAAAGCCGGATATCTCTCCTGCTCCCTGTTCGAGGTAGACATTATGCCCGGCATTGATAAGCGCCTTGGCGCCGGCGGGTGTCAGAGCGACCCTGTTCTCCAGGTGATGCCCTTCCTTTGCAATTCCTATATCCATAATATTTCTCCTGATAAAAAATGTATTATCATCATCAAGTAAATTTACGAAAGATGAATAATAAAATCAAGCTTAATGTGAATTTTGTCACAAAGAATTGGCGCTATCTATTGAATATTAATATTGATGATTTGTGAGCCGCACCTGCCCCCGTGTGCCCCTCATCTCAATTGATAAGATTGCAGGCTGGGGGTTTATCCCCCAGCTAAATAAATTGAACTGTCAGTATTTGTTGGGAGACAAGTCCTACGGATCTGTAGGACCCCCAACCTACGACTTGACCGTATGAACGGGCAGACCAGTCCGCCCAAGGCGGATGCCGCGCTATACGGGTTTTTTATCATGAACATTGACAATCAGCCTTCTAATGAGCATATTAGTTCGGGTTTGAATTATTACCAAAATCTTTTTTGCAAGATAAACGTTGAAGAAAAAAGAAAAAGTAAAACTACAAATAGATGACCTTGCCTATGGCGGCAGAGGCGTTGCCAGGTGCGACGGCAAAGTTGTTTTCATTGAGGACGGTCTTCCGGGAGACATGGTAAATGCAATAATTAAAAAAAACAAACCGGATTATTGTGAGGCTCGGGCGGTTGAGATAATAAAACCCTCTCCACATCGGATGGAGCCTGTTTGCCGGCATTTTGAGGTCTGCGGTGGATGCCGCTGGCAAAACTATGAATATGATATGCAGTTAAGGTATAAATCGGAACAGTTGAGAAACAGCCTGGTCCGAATAGCCGGCTTGGAAAATCCATCCGTAGAACCGATTATCGGCGCCAAAAAAATTTACAATTACCGCAATAAAATGGAGTTTTCTTTTTATCAGGACAAAAACGGCGAGCTTTCACTGGGACTGCATTATTCCGGCTTTTTTGATAGAGTTTTTAATATCGAAAGATGTCACCTTCAATCGGAATTATCAAATGAAATTGTAGAATCAGTGAGAAGCGGGTGCAAACGTCTAAAACTGCCGGCCTATCATATTCGCAGTCATCAGGGCTTGATGCGGTTTTTAGTGATACGAGAAGGTAAATTTACAGGTGAGATCTTAGTTAATATAGTTACGAGCGCTCAATATCAGGGATATGAGGACCGCCTTTTTGAACTTGGGAATATAATCTCTTCGAAGTTCGATCATGTCAATAGCCTGCTCTGGACAATCAACAGCAGAAAGGCCAATATCGCAATAAAGGATATGCTGCCCCCGATGCTGAAAGAGGGCGTTCTTCATGGCCGGGACCATATCTATGAGAAACTGAACAATTACCGTTTTCGTATATCTGCCGACAGTTTTTTCCAGACAAATTCATATCAAGCTAGGACGCTTTATGATATAGTTATTGAGTATGCTGAATTTAATAAACAGGATAATATTTGCGATTTATATTGTGGCGCGGGCGCCATTGCGATATATATTTCAAGCCTTGTCCGGTCGGTTACCGGCATTGAATCGGTATCTAAGGCAATTGATGATGCCTGTATTAACGCTGAGGAGAATGGCGTTTACAATGTAAAGTTTATAGCCGGCAAAGTCGAAGATGTTATAAAAGGTGATGAAGCATTTGACAAGGCGGTAATCGATCCGCCGCGAGCCGGAATACATCCAAAAGCGCTTAAAAGGATTATCGAGATGAAGCCGAAGATTATTATTTATGTTTCCTGCAATCCTGCGACTCAGGCCCGGGATATTGCCGGTTTTATCGAGGGGGGATATGAACTTGAAAAGGCGGTGGCCGTGGATATGTTTCCACATACTTATCACATAGAATCTATAGTTAAACTTGTACATAATTAAACTGGAGGTCTTGTGTTTAGAAATTTGTTGATATCGCTGATGATAATTTCATCATCATTTGCCGGCGTTTCTGAGGAATTGGCAAAACAGGGTGAAGAGTATATCAATTGCCGAAGCAGGTTTTTCCCTGCTTGGGCTACGAGCGTGGGGATATTTGACTATGATTCATTGCTAACGGATTACAGCAGCAAATCCATATTTACATATAGAAACGACATATCCAAAATATTGCAAAAGCTCCGCCAGATCGATTTGGAAAGTTTGACAATTGACGATTACATTGATTGCCGTCTGTTAATCTCCAACATACAATATGATGAGTTTATCTTAGCCAGGTTCCCATATCATGAACATTCGCCGGCTTTATACATTGAGGAAGCTTTAAATTCACTGTACTATATTCTGATAGATAATTCGAGGACTATGGAAGAAAAGGCTCCGTTCTTATCGGCCAGGCTTCGGGGTATCCCTGTTTTCCTTGATCAAAGATGGGAACATCTGCATCAAATGGATAAAATATTTTTTGAAACAGCCATCGAGATGGCAGATAAAGGGCCTCAATTGATTGAGGAAGCGGCCCAATTGATGTATGATATAATGCCTGACAGCGTCAGGCGAATTGCCAGGTATAAGAGGGAGACCATATCCGCTTTAAATAAGTGTGAACTGTTGTTCGAGGTCGATAAGAATAATGCAAACGAGAATCATTTTGTAGGCAAAGCTCAACTAAATTATCTATTAAAGAAGATTCATTTTCTGGATGTCAATTCGGACTCATTGAAAAAAATAGGCTGGCGCTGGTACAATAAAACCAGCGCAGCAATGGATTCTTTACAGCGAATTATTGATACCAAAGAACCGGATACCGGAAATGAAAGGCCGGATTCTGATTCGCTGACCAAAGATGACATCTTTGAATATTATCAGTGGGAGATTGATCAGACTGCCAACTTTTTAATAAAAAATGATATTGTAACCATTCCTGAAGATATCGGTGAATGCATACCTGTGGAGATGCCGAAGTTCATGCGGGCGATGCGTCGTGGGATAGCCTATCAGCCATCAGCGCCCTTCAGCACCGACCAGACAGGTTATTTCTATGTCAGGCCCATACCGCCGCTGGATTCCGCATCGACAGCAAATTATAACAGCATGATACGGAACAGGGCGTTTAAAGGCTCTGTAGCTCATGAAGCATATCCGGGTCATCATCTTCAATTAAGTATTGCCAACCGGCATCCCAACCCGATCCGTCAAATTCAGCAGAATATCATGATGGTTGAAGGCTGGGGGCTTTACTGCGAGCAGATGGCTGCCGAACAGGGATTGTTTGATAACGGCGATCTTGACCGGCGCTGGCTGGGTGTTCTAGGCGGCATTCGTTTCAGGGCGGTACGAATGATTGTGGACTGTTCACTGGCGGATAGTTCTATGACGCCCGATTCCGCGCTTGTATTTATGAATAATATGCTGGGCGAAAATACTGATTACTTTACCGCTGAAATAAGGCGTTATTGCTCTTATCCTACCCAGGCTTTAAGTTATTTAACCGGAAAGCTGCTTATTCTTGATATGCTTGAAAAGGCTCGTGCGAAAGAAGGTAAGTCTTTTTCCTTGAAAATATTTCATGATAAACTTCTGGCTGAGGGTTCAATTCCGCTTCCATTAATTGCTAAAAAACTGGGATATTAATAATAAAAAAGATGTATTAAATGCCGATACTATATCCACAGGATATAGTTATGGCGACTATCCCAGGTTAGAAGTGTTTTGCTGTCAGGGAGATCAGCGCCGAATTATTTCTTTTTGGCAGTCACTTTCTGTGCCTGAAATTTTGTAAATAATTTGATTACATCAACAGGAATTTGCTATGAAGATAATTCATACATCTGATATTCATCTTGGCGCACATTTTGTCGGTTTGAAACTTGCAGGTGATAAATTAAGAGCAGGCTTAAAATCAACTTTTTCCAGAATTATAGACTATGCTATTAAAGAAAAAGCAGATCTGTTTATCATTGCTGGTAATCTGTTTAAAAATACTGATGTGTCGAAAAATTTGCAGAACTTTGTCGCCGACGAGTTGAGCAGGTTAGATAGTATACCCGCCATAATTCTACCCGGCCAGACGGACGGTTCATCAGACTATGCATTCTGGAAAAGCTGGGATAGCCTGAATTCGTTGAAAGATGTTTATTTGCTTGCCGATCGTAAGAACCCGTTTATCAGCTTGGAAGAATTAGACTGTACTGTGTATGGTTTCCCTGAGATTCTGCCAAATGACCATCATCATGACGATGCGAGCCCCACAGCCCGTCAAACGACTAAATATCATATTGGTGTGCTATGCCGTTCACCGGACGAGGTCAAAGCGAAAACTGAAGACGCCGGTTTAAACCTCGACTATATCTGCCTTGGCGGGAGTGATTCGTTTAGAGATTTATCAGATTCCGGTATCAATGCCGCTTATAGTGGATCGCCTGAAAAACTCGATTTTGATCAGCAAAATGCAGGCAATATCGCCATAGTAGAAATTGATTCTGGAAACAAGGCGACTATTGCCAGAGTAGATATCGGCAGTTTCTCCTGGCGCTCCGTAGAGATTAAAGCAAACGAAATTTTTAATAATGATGATCTGGTTGATAAAATTAAACCTTTATCCGGAACTGATACGCTGCTACGACTGAAACTGACAGGCTTAGCTCTGTTCGAATCGTCGCTGGAACCCGATTATATTCAGCAATTGTTGGAAAATGAGTTTATGTATCTTGATATTATCGATGAGATGAAAGTATTGCCTGAAAATATTTCCGAGGTTAAGGTGTCGGAAAAAACCATTTTGGGTCAGTATATAAAGTTGATGGCTCAGAAGCTTAACAGCAGCGATAACAATTTAAAACCGCGTCTTGAAAAATCTTTGAAGATCGGTTATGCCTTGCTTCAAGGCCGGGAATCATGGTGATATGGACCTTACCAGTTTGACGCTTGAAAATTTCGGCAAATTCGAAAATTTCGAATGCAGTCTGACCCCGGGTTTAAATGTTATCAAAGGGGGAAACGAAACCGGTAAGTCAACCCTTGTTGAAGCTATAACGGCGCTTCTTTTTAGCGATCCTAAATCCTCCAATGAAAGTATTATGATGTCTAAGACATGGGGAAGCCGTAAGCCGCTGGTTTTGAAAGCCAATATATCCGATAAAGATTTTCTGGGTATCCTTGAAAAGGACTTCGACTCGGGTCTTGCAAAACTGGTCGATGAAAATCAGACCGTTCCTGTTGATGATAGAAATAGAATTTTTGAAATTATTACGGATTCTATAGGTTTCCGAAGCGCCGAGCTTTTTGAGGCAACTTCATGTATCAAACAGGGCAAGATAACGCAGATAGGCGGCTCGGTCGAGGAGATTAAAGATAATCTTGGATCGTTAATAACCGGTGGAGAGGAAGACCTGGCTGCCTCTGAGATTATTGGCCGAATTGAAAAGCGCATTCATGATATTACCAGTAATGATGAAAAAATCCTCGGTCTGTTGATGAAATATGAAAAGGAACAGGATGATTTAGATTATAATATCGAAAAAGTTATACGGGAAATAACCAACTTAAAAAACTGGCGGGGTTCATTAGCCCAGATGAAAGTTGCGCACCGCAATGTTGTTGATGATTACCAGTCTAAAAAGAAACAACTTGAAGACGTATTAAAAACTGAAAAAACTCAGCAGGAATTAATAGAAGTTTCAAACGAGAATAATGAAATAACAGAAAAGTTGAAAAAAATAAAATCGGCAGGTCAAAAAATCGAAGAACTGAATGAGTCGCTCAATCAGGTAATTGAAGTCTCTCCTGAAGACAGGGAAAAAATTGAAGATATGGAATCGACGATAAAATATCTACGACCTAAGCAGAAAGAACTTGAAAAAGACGTCGAATCCGGTCAAAATGCATGGGCTAATTTCAAAATCAATCCTGCTATTATTGGCTGGATGGTATTATCCATAGGCGTATTCGGTTTCTCGGTAGTCGATTACATGATGCTTTTAACTGAATACCATTTTGATCTTGGCGCTGTCGGACTGGTTTCGCTTATGGCTTCGATGGTAATGCTTTCTAGGGCGAACCAGAAAAAAACATTCCTGAAGGAGCAATTAAATAATAACAGTCAAAAGCTTGAAAATGTTAAAGAAGAAATAGATCGAATGTCGGAAGAACTGAAAAATTTATTGACCAAGTATAAAATCACCTCCGCTAACGAAGTCCATCAGGCATCATGGAAACGCAGCGACCTGGAAAAACAGTTAAATTCTGAAAAGCGGTGTTATAAAGACCTTCTTGAAGGTTATTCCGAAGAGGAAATTGAAATTCAACAGCAAAATCTGGAAAAGGATATTTCTGATAACAAGACGTTTCTTGAGAACAGCGTTCCACTGGAACCGGCAGAATTAGAAAGGCTGAAATTGATTGTCGCCCAGCTCGAGGAGCAAAACAATACTCTTGAAAATGAAATAAAATCGTTCAACCGCCTGATCGAAACAGCCGAAAGCGGGTTCGAACTTCTGGGCAGTTACCTCGAACGCAAAGAGGTTATAAGTTCTGAAAAGATAAATTTAGTGGAGGAATTGGCCACTTTAAGTTTAACAGAAGAGTGTATCGAAAAAGCCCGCCAGAATGTAATGATATCGACACTTGAACTTCTTGAAAACAGAACTTCTGAAATGCTTGAGATCATTACCAATGGCAAATATAAAGAGGTCAGGTTTGACAGGACATCTCTCAAATTTGAAGTCTTCTCAGAAAAGAAGAATGACTGGGTCAATTCTCACCGGGAACTTTCGAAGGAAACTGTCGAGCAGGTTTATCTCACCGCGCGCCTGGCTCTGACTGAGATACTTGCCAATGAAGTATCTCCCCCTATCATCCTGGATGACCCGTTCAGCAGTTTCGATCAGGAAAGACGTGAAAACACAATGAAGCTGTTAAAGCAGATGTCTGAAAATCGCCAGATATTGCTGTTAACTACCGATGACGAATACGACCGCTGGGCTGATAATACTGTTCAGTTGTGATTTGCCGCTAACTAAAACAACAAATTTATTTAACCCGAATTATTCACAAACACATATTATCTTTTGTGCTGTCGGAAGTTACTTCCGCCAGATTTGGCAGAAGAAGCACATGTTAAGATTTGTGAATAATCCGGGCTAACAGCAAATCAATATAAGATAATTAAAGGCTGGCTTTGAAACCGGCCTTTGTAATGAATATCATTAAAACTGAGTCCGTCAGTCAGCAAATAGTCCATCTGATTATTTCAGTAATGTTGCCTTTTCGACGCAGGTTTGATTTCCAGATGAGAGTTTGAACATATATATACCGGATGAATGATTTCGAGGCTGCCAACTGATTGAAAATTCTCCGGCATTATGGTAGCCGTCATGAAGTGTCGCTACTTTCTGACCGAGAATATTGAACGCCTCAAGAGTAATGTCGCCGGGCTGGGAAATGCTGTAGCTGATAGTCGCTTCCGGATTAAATGGATTGGGGAAAACCGGATGAAGTTTGAATTCGGCAGGCGTTGCTGCAATGCTTTCTCCGACTCCCGTGGATACCAGATTCATGGTTACAGGTATGCTGGCAACCGGGTCCTCTATTGAATTTGTCATAATAGTCAGCATTGCATGGTAAGCGCCCTCCGGTATGTCACCCGAGTCGAAGGTGATTTCGATATCCTGGTTGCTATAGCTGGGAACAATACCCTCAAACGGGTCAGCGACCATCCATGTTAAAGGCGGCGGAGCGTCGCCAAGAGGAAAGTTAACCGCCAGTTCATTATGAACGTATTCATTATCGCAGACCACCTGTGTTCCGACCGATGCCCGGCGGTTCTCAATTCCGATCGAGCATTCATCAAGCCGGCCCGGCCCCATGCTGTTGTACTGGCAGATGATTTCATTCGGGGCGACAAGTCTAACCTGGAAAGTGAAAATACCCTCCTGACGGGAATCCGGAATCTGGTTCCAGGTAACGATTGCGGTATCAGTTTCGTTGGTATAATAGTAAACCTGGCCGCCGTATTCTGAATTCAAATCATCATAAAAGACAGCCACCATATTATTGGGCAGTGCCAAGTGAGGAATAACCTCATTTTCCCACTGCATGATAAAAGCATTATTAAATGAAATCCAGCCATTCACGCAGATATTAAACTCATCGTAGGTGTTTTCATAAAAATCAAAGTCGAAACCGAGGTCAAGCTGCCCGGAATTGCCATTGTCGTTATAGCCCCAGAAATCGACTACCTCGCCAATACCGGTGATGTCTATCCAGTTATAGTCAGGTCCATCCGGGTCATCATTATCGCACCAGTAATAGCCAAAAGAATCCTGCTCGGTAACGGTGTAGCCGTCAATGTAAAATCGAAGGTCGCCATCGCCGCCATTTGTCAATTCGACCGTTCTGGTAGTCTGTGAACCCGGCTCGAGATCGACCCATATCGAATCTGGCGAGTACTCTAAAATCGGCACACTGCCAAACTGATAAAGCGGAAGAGCGGCTTCTGCCCCAAAAGCCGCCGAACCATACTTGATGTAAAAATAGCCATTCAGCCCCCAGCCGGCGCCCCAACTATTCTTAACAATCCAGGCGCCCTCGCCGTTGCACTCATTGTCATCCCAGCCCACGATTAGAACGGCATGGTTAGTCGGATCGGTATCGGGATGTTCATAACAACCTCCGTTATAGGAAAAGAAATCATCGTAAACTGTAAACGAGGCAGAAACCGGACCGAATACGAGGGTGTTCTTAATAGCGGGAACGTTGTTAGGAACCGGCATATGAGCTTCCAGGTAGGCTATGACATCACACTGGTCAATAATACAGGGATCGGTATCATTCTGATGATAGGGCATGCATGACTCGTCATGAGCGCCAAATGTAGAAAAGTAGCCATAAGCGCCGATCGTATAGCCTCCATCGCAGCCATTACTGTTGTAATCGCAGGATACAACCGCCTGTTCTGAAAAATCAGGCATAATACCCTCAGCCAAAAGATATGCTGATTCGAAACCGGCAGTTGCCGCAAAAGCCCAGCATGAACCGCAATTACCCTGATCCGTGACAGGCGTGACGCCGCCCAGCAGACGCCAGTCGAAAACGTCCTCGGTACTGGTGAGAAGCGGCGGCGGAAGTTGATCCAGGGTTCTATAAAATTCTCTGACTTCCTCCGGTTCATTCAGACCAAGTCGCATCCGTCTCTCATCAAGGGGCAAATCCATCATCGAGTTATGACCGGCTATCCAATTCAGCCCTTTTTCTTTAATCATCTGCTGGATAGCCTGGATTTCCTCTGATACATCATCAGCGCTGGCTGTAAAGAGAGGAACCAGGAACAGAAGCATTCCTAATAGTAAGGCGGCCTTTCTCATAAATCCTCCAAAAAAATATTAAATCTCTTAATTTTCAAATATCTCACCACTAAAGCATTAAAGTTAACACTATGTATATTAAAGCATATATTTACAAACAGTCAAGCAAAAAGTGTGTTAATTATTAAAGAATAAGATTGTTTTCGCTTGACAATTATCGGTTTGCTAATATCTTAATAATAGATAATGATTGTCATTGGTAAAGGAGAGGAGGATATAGCATATTAACACTATATTAATTTATGTAGTCAGGAGCTTAACTAAGTATCCATCTTTTTGCAGAAACATAAGGAAGGTTGTTATGAATAATATTACAAAAAAATCCATTAAGTGGTTGATTTTGATTGCCTTATTAATCACTTTGTTATCTTT
>Ga0114922_10000759_pt1 | contig 31067 bp, 36 predicted proteins | sample AartaG_FD_100975 | JGI IMG/M metagenome (GOLD analysis project Ga0114922, IMG submission 100975) | Deep subsurface microbial communities from Aarhus Bay to uncover new lineages of life (NeLLi) - Aarhus_00045 metaG | ecosystem: Environmental > Aquatic > Marine > Oceanic > Sediment | place... | reverse complement strand
TTGCTCTGCTTTTCCCCTCGCTGCTTTCACGTCGTCGTGAGCGGCTCGGAGGAGATTGATGATTTCAATCATGTGTGTCAACAACATGTTGCAATTCCTTTTTGTCATGGGTAGGGCCGGTTATCAGGCCGACCCTACCCAACAAGGAGGAGAAGGAAAAGGCCCCTTTGCCGGTGGGGGTGAGGCTGGCGAGGGTGGGGCCTTATAACTCGATACGAGAAAGAATTGATTCTATTCCATTGATGGCAGTAAGCAACTGACTGTTCACTGCGCACAGTTGGCTTCAAAGGGACGAGTTCCCCAAATTCTGGCACTTTGACCTTTTCATCTACTGGAAGTTCAGGCGAAAGCACTGAGACCAATCGCGCCTCAGTCCCTTCAACCATGTCCGCCAAGCGGTCAACCAAATCACCAAGATTATTGACTTGTTCCGAAACCTGGGGCGTCTGGGTCACTTCTTTGCTCATAGCTTTTTGCCTCTACAGAGGTCCCAAAAGCTACAATACTTCGGGCTACACTTCCAAGACGTAGGCGCTGGTGGGAAGATGCCAGCTTCAATGGCCCGCCAGACCTCACCGACGACCTGAGTCATCCAGAACAATTGCCCAAAGTCGCGGTGGGTCTCCAAGATCTGCACCTTGGGGTTTTTGGTCTTGGTGAAGATCATGTATCGAAATGCCAACCCAGGGTTGAGATCATAGCCCTCTTGATTCAAGGCAGCCAAGTAAAAGTCGGGCTGGACCTCCGTGTCTTCCTTGCCTCTACTCCACGCCCGCCCTGCTGTCTTAAAGTCAATCGGCACACCGTCGCTTGCCAGCATGTCGATGTAGCCAATCACTGGTATTGGTACACCAGGTACTTTGAGAGTCACGCGCCGCTCCATGATGACGCTTTCCTCTGGCTTGGTGGCTATTGTGTCCACAACAATCATCGGCTGGATGGCGTCCACAGCCTGAACAATCTCAGGTGTGGAGAGCATCCTCTCACCCAATTGTGTGTAGTAGTCAAGAGGTTTCTCCCACCTTATCTCACGCTTTTGCTCATTTAGAACATCGCGCCAGGTGGGGTGCCATATCTCGGCAAGTGGCCGCACCTGGTCAGGGTGGAGAGCCCTCGCCGCCACGTAGGTCTGCACCGTCTCGTGAACGGCACTCCCAAACGGGAGGTTCACGCTGACCGGTACGTCAGGCTTGATGATATATCTGAACTCCCACGACTTGGCGCAGTAGAGATAGGTATTCACACTGCTGTACGAAAGGTGTCTAATCACTGGCTTCCTCCCGTAGGATGATGTCAGGCTCCGGTATGCTTTGGCTCACGCTTTGGCCTCCAGCTTCTCTTTCACCGCCTGGCATTCCTCGCTGGTGGCGGGGATACGCCCCTCGTTGATGGCAACGATCTGCTCAGCCGGCCATTGCTCCAGCAGTTGTTCGAGTGTCAAGAGAGGCCTGGTTATTGCCTCCTCAGTGACGATGGGCTGAGACGGAACTGAAATGCCATCTGAGGCAGTGACAATTGCCTTTGGCACACCTGCTGCTGATTCTTCTCTGGCGGTGTACAGGGTTGCCACTGGCTCCCCGCTCTCGTCAACCTCTGCGCCTAGTTCCTCTGGCCGGTAGAGACCTTGACTCACATCCGCGAACACCACATCTTGAACGTAGCCTAGGGCACGCCAGTAGCACACTTGCTCTGGGTAATGCCTCCAGTTGGCTTTGCTCAGTAGCTCCGCTCGTTTAGCGTCATCGAGGGTGAACCGGCGCATAGCCTGCACACCATTGGTGCGCCTCAAGGTGATCTTCCAGCCATAGAATTTCCCTGCACTGGTGAGACGCTCCTCTTTGTACTCGGCTAGTTCTGGATGGCCCACGATCTTCGCCCACGTCAATTTTGGGGCAATGGATGGTTTCTTGTCAATGATGTAGACAGTGCTAAGTGCCGATGTAACTGGCACGCCATGCTCCCAGGCAACTAACATCTTCATGGCAGCTTCTTGCTGCCGCACACCAAACTCGCGGGACTCTTGAGCCACAGACGCAATGCTAAGAATTAGTTGCCAGTCCTCGGTCCGTAGACGATTGAGACGATTGACTGGCACGAGTGCTTTACTCATCTGATACCTCCTTCAAATTGACTGCTAGAATTTGCTCGTCATTCAGGCCATAAGCCTGGCGTGTTGCTGTGCATTTGGCCGGCCCGATGCCCTTCAACTCGGCGGCGTGCCCATCGGTGAGAGCCGTCACCGCCCACCCAGCCGTCTGATACTCCTTGAGTAGGGCTGCGGCATGAGCTGGGCCGATGCCATCAATTGCCGTCAGAACCTTCTCAGCGGGGCTTGCCATGATCGCCTCTCGGCGGCGTTCGACTCTAACGGGGCCACGGTCGCGGTTGGCAAGCCATTGGAGGGTTTCGGCATAGTCACCGCCCACGAGGTTTCTGACCACGGTAACACCAAGCTGTTGCACTGTAGCAAGCGCCCCCTCGATTTGACGTGCTGTCCACTTAGTGGTCTTGCCACCTATTTGATAGCGATTCATCACAAAGATAGGATACCCAGTCACCACCAAGTAGCACCAGGGCGAAATCTCAACCATCTCTGCACACTGGGCAAACAGCCTGCCATCAGCGATGCTCGCCAGCAGGTCGGGAATGGTCTTGCGCTCCACGATGATTGTGGTATCCTCAACGGCAAGCCAGGTGTCGCCGGTGGGAAGCTCAGTGACCGTGGTCGGCACGCCTTTCCAGGTGAGGGTCTTTACCCAATCAGGTTCGCGGCTGTCAATCAAGATTGCCTTCATCCAATTCCCTCAAGAAGGCCAGCTTAGATGGCAATCGATCAATTGGCCCTCTGATTATAGGCATCTCACCCAAAAAGACAAAAAGATTGGTTCAGGAGGACAACTTGCCAAGAACGCCTCGGCCTCCCGCTCATCTCGCTCTTCGGCCAGGGCAAGGGCTTCTTGATAAGTCAGGTGCTCGCTCTCTGGCACGTAGGCCAGGATCATTTCAATCATACCGATTCTTCCTACTTTCAAGGAATGTGTATGTCAGAAAGCCAACTATGAGGCTTGCGGCAGCACTCACTATGCCAAGTATAGCATACCACTCAATGAGAGACACTTCGATCATGCTGTGCCCTCCATCAACGCTACTACTTCTGGGCTTTCGATGTCGAAGTATTGCTTCAGGAGAGAGCTAGCTTCCAAGAGCCTCGCCATCTCTATCACGACACCCGATGGGTCTGCCGCTGCCCCCTGCGCTTGCTTCCACAGGTTCGGTAGAAACGCAGCCAGCGTCGCCCGCATCGGATCGACCTTCTCAGGCTCGTTGAACGGCAGGTCGGCCACGGGACTGCCGCCGACCTCCGCGCCGGTGTCGGCCTCGTAAGCGGCACGGCAGGTGGCCTCGTCGGGGAAAATGCCATCGAACTTCAGGCACGTGAAAACATCGTTGTCTGGCTGTGGCGTCAGCAAGCCTGTCGCCCACATGCCATTAAACTCACGCAGGGGATTGAACTGCCCAACCGTCAGGCCCTTGATGCTTGCAATGGTTGGTACCAAGACTTCAATCGAGGGCCTGATGACCTTCTTGAAGTCCTGTGCCCAGTTGACAGTCCCCCGCCCGATGAGAGGCATAACGGGGTCCACGTGAGCGACAGTGAATTCTATTGCCGTGCTGGTACGTGCTCTCTGCCCATGTACATTCGGGTCATAGGGCACGCGGCCCTGGCCTTTCACCAGCACACACTTGAACGCACTGATCGAGACCTGTCCGTAGAACCGCTCTGGTTCATCGGTCATTGCTGTGTCGTAAGGGTCATACTGCTTCATGCTTTCTCCTCCGCTTTGTTTATGCCTGCTTCGACTTCGCGTTGTATGGCCGGCAACTCAGCCCGCCATGTGCGTTCAATAAGTATGGCCAAAATCTCGCTTTGGGTCATGCGCCGCCTTGCGGCTACTATCTTGAGTTTGCGTATGGCGTCCCCGGAGAGGACGTATTGAACTTTTCTTGTTTCTTCCATGAGTGCTCCTAATCTTACCTGTGCCGCCGCACCGTCTCTTTAGGTTTATGTAGCCCCTCACGTGACGGCAGGGCTTCAACCAAGGCTATGCTGCTGTGGTCGGTGTGCTCTCCCTGATCGCCAGCCCTTGTGGAGTGAGGAATGTCGTTACCTCGCACACCCGTTACCGCTGGCTTGACCACACTTGTGATGAGCATGGCATGGCCTCTGCCGTTCGAACCACACCACATAGGAATTATACCACACATTCTACACATTGTCAATCCCTAATTTATTTAGGTGTGGATCGCACTTGACCACGGCGGTACGGGGTGATATAATGGGAGTATGGCAAAGCGCAAGACGCGCAAGAAGAAGAAAAAGAAAAAATGGATCGCTGGAGCAATTAAGCGACCTGGAGCGTTGACCGCTGCCGCCAAGCGGGCAGGTGCCCTCACCAAGCGAGGCACGATCAAAGTCTCTTGGCTCCGACAGCAGGCCAAGAAGAAAGGTCGGCGGGGAAAACAAGCGCGGCTGGCCCTGACGATGCGCAAGTTCTAGGAGCAGAAGATGGCTAAAGATGGCAAGAGCAAATCGAGTCGGGTTGCAACTGGCATGGCAAATTCTTTGGGTCGGACGCTCACCGCCATCGACTACCACAACCTTGAACTCATCCGGGAGGGCCTACGGAAGCATTGGCTCTGGTACACGGATGAGATGACTGAAGAGGACTTCAAGGCCATCGTTCGAGCCAGAATTAAGCAAGCCAAAACTCAAACCGCACAAGGGAATAAAGCCACAGAAATCTTGTTCCGCTATGCTCTGGGGAGCGAGGCCCCCTCCGCCGATGGTGGGAAAAAGGCAAGGATTCAAATCCTCATCGAACAACTCATCCAAAACGCTCCAGCCCCAAGTGCTGAGGAAATTGAAGCTGTTGAAGCTATTGAAGGCGAATGGGTACACACCCCACCCGGGGCAGCTGCCAATTCATCTTCATCCGGCGAGACTGAAACTGGTAGCGGGCGGGGAGCGGGCGGGGAAGTCGCGGCTTAGTGGCGTCGAGCCAGTGCTACATGTCCTAGACGACGCAGACGAGCCAGATAAATTGGTTTGGTTTGTCGCCGGAATCTATGAACTTGCTAAGCCAGAGTTCAACTATGCTCACGAAGACCTCAAGAGACTGGGGCTGGTCGACAACAGCTACCTACCCCGATTGGGCAGCAGAGAGGTATATGGACCTGGCTACAGGATGCTTACCAAGTCATCGGATGACATCTTGCGACTGGCAGCGGAGGCACCGAGCTTTGTGGTCATGTGTGAGGCTGCACAGCAGAGCCGAGAGACGTTCCTGCGATTGAGAGGCCGCGTCGCTGAGCGGCGTGGCTCCATGATCCTGAGCGGCACATTCGAGGGCAGCCTAGGGTGGATGCCAGAAATGTGGCGCGAGTGGCAGCGGCCAAACAAAGATGGTGGGGTATCATTCTCACTCCCGACTTGGAGTAACACGGCAATTTTCCCAGGCGGCGAGCATGACCCAGAGATCGAGGCCCTGCGGGCAAGCTACCCACCAGCGCTTTTTCAAGAGAGATTTGGAGCAAGGCCCTGCCCGCCGAGTACATTGGTCTGTCAGGACTTTGACTGGGACATCCACACCAGAGACAATATTGTCCCCGACTGGGATGAATTCGAGAGCGAGATAGAGCTTGCCATTGATCCGGGATACAACAATCCATACGCAGTGCTGGCCTGCTGGCGGGTGGGCGATTACGTTCTGGTGGTGGATGAAATCTATCGCCGCCGAACATTAGGCGGGGAGATCATCAACATCGCGAAAGGTCGCCCCTGGTGGCCCTACACGACTGGTGGCGTGATCGACGTTACAGCCAAGGCTCACCATGCTCAAAAATCCCAAGTTGAGATTTGGGAAGAACTGACCCATCTCCGCCTAAGATCGCAGTATGTTCCAATTGAAGATGGGATCACGCGCTACCAATCATTCCTAAATGCACCAGGCTACTCAGGTGGCACAATTGGCGTGCCGAGAGCAAGAATCTTCTACGACCGAAAGCTTTGCCCTAACTCAATTGCCGAACACGGCAAATACAGATACCGAGACATCAATGAAGATCGGCCTGCGAACGAGAAGCCAATTGACAAAGACAATCACGCCATGAAAGCAATAGCCTACTATTTGGTGGACGTATTTGGCTACACACCAAGTTTGCGTGTGCCAGCCGAAGCGGTGTGGCGGCCAAAATTTCCAAGGCGACAAGGGGTCTACGCATGAAAGTCAAGAACATTGCAGCCGTTGACGACCTCCACGCGCGAATGTCAGGCAGGTACACAGACTCTCGCAAGTCGTGGGTCTATGATGAGAATCTGTACTACATGAACCACTATGCCACATGGGATGAAGCCACGCCAGGCGAAGAGCGGATCATGGTCAACAAGCCAATCAACGTGGTAGACATCGCCCATGCCATCCTTAGCTTGCACCCGCCCAAAATCACTGCTCAACCGATCACCCCCTCACGGCGAAGCGACCGCACTGCTGATCGTGTGGAGAAGTTCATAGCCGGTTGCCTCTACGTGAACAACCTGCGCTACGAGGGAAACCAAATCGCAAGGGCTCTGTTTGACCAAGTGCTGTATGGGCGTGGCGCGATGTTCAGTGGTTGGGACCCCGACTTGGAAGGCGATGACTCGGAATACTCCGAGTTGCCTCTTATCATTAGGTATGTCAATCACAAAAACTTGATGTGTCTCCCTGGCGGCAAGAAGAAAGACCTCGCCCAAATGTATGCCTGCTGGCGACGTGCCGAGGACTTAGAAGGTGAGTGGGGCAAGACAATCAAAATTGCCACGGAAAAGGGAGGCAAGCGCAAGGCTGAGCCGGAGGAGGAGTTGCTCTATAAGGACCTCTGGTATTGGAACAACGGCACTGTCTACCACTGCGCCGCCGCCGGCGCGACGTGGCTCAGGTCACCAGTTGACATGCCATACTACGACCGCCTGCCCTACACCGAGTTTGTAGGCAGAGATACCACTGCTGAGAAACTGCACTTGCGTAAACTCGGAGTGTTGTTCCCTCTCAGGGAAGCAATCAGCATTTTGGAACGCTGGCTTAACCAAGGTAGCGCAGTAGTAGCGGCCTTTGCCGACCCCCCCATCCTGCACGATGAGAGTGTTCAGATCAATACTGCACCAGGTGCTACCATCCCCGTTCGAGTGCGTGAGGGCAAGAGACTCAATGACTATGTGCAGCAAATGACCCCCAGTGACGCCGCGCCAGGTGTGTACAGGTTCATCTCAATTGCCGCAAACATGGTCGAGGAGGGCAGCTTTAGCCGGTGGGCCTACGCCAACGTCGAGCCCGAATCCGGACCCGTCGTCCAAGGCATGAACGCCAACGACAGAATGAGGCTCATGCCCTTCATGCGCAATGCTGAACTTGCCATCAGCAGTGTCATCCAAAAAGCATTACAGTGTACCCATGCTTTTGCCAAAGCCGACCCTGGCGAGCGCAATCTCCAAGTGTTCAGTGAGGGCGAGCGGTCGGCCATCGCCCTGAAAGCCGACGACCTGCGTGGCTGGCTGGTGACGGCCAAGCTCTCTGACGAGTTACCGATGGACGTAGCCCGCAACTGGGCTATCGCGAGTAATGCAGTTCAATCACGGCTGCCCATCAGCAAGTACACCATCCAGCAGAAGTTGTTAGGCATCGAGCAGCCAGCCGACGAGGAACGCCGGCAGATGGTCGAACAGTTCATGGACAATCCAGCCATCATCAACGCGGCATTGCAAATCGCTCTAGCGGAGGGCAACGAGGAACTGAGAGAGCGCATCATGCCGGGGCTGGCAGAAACGCAGCCCGTGGGGGCAACACCGCCGACACCCACAGGGCCATACACCAGTGCTACTCACCCACAGATGGGACAGCCCATGCCACCGCCTGAATTGCAAGCAACGCCGCCACCTGGCGCACCCCGCGCGTTGGAGGGCGTAGCACCAGGAGCACCAAGAGGGCCACAGCCATGAGCGACGATGCCATTTTCAACACGATGATCGACGCCGCCAAGACTGCGCTTGATGCCCGTATTGAGCAGTTCGAGACGCTGTTCAAAGACGCACGTGGTGGGCCGCGTCTTACAAAAACACAGAAGATCATGGAGTTCAAGGAATTCCTTGCTCTGCCGTCCAACGTCCAAAATGTCATCATGGGCAAGATGCTGGCCCGTGGTGGCGATCCAGAAAAGTGGTTTGAGGATCGCCAGAAGCTAATGGAGGAATCATAATGCCAAACGGACATTGGCTCACGCCGTATGGCGAAGTGACACAACATGGAGTAGGCCCAACCACCTACGGCGCGTTCGGCGCTGGTATGCCTGGCGGCGGACTAGTACCCATCATCCCGACGACGACGCAAGCCGCACCTTGGCAAGCCACATGGGAAGCGGGGCAGGCCCCTTGGTCTACTGCTACCACCGCCAGTAGTAGCGGGACTTACGTTGTCCAGCCTGGCGACACGCTTTGGGCAATATCACGCCAATTCGGGACAACCGTGCAGGCCATCGCGGCTGCCAATGGCATTGCAAACCCTAACCTGATCTACCCTGGGCAGCAACTCATCATTCCGGGCGTGGGCGGAGGAGCTCCACCGGCGCAACAGCCACCAGCGGGCGGCGGAGGAGGCGCAGCACCACCAGCAGGCGGCGGCGGAGTAGCTGGCGGGGGTCCCCCACCAGCGGGCGGTGCCTATTGGAGTGGGCCATTGCCAACACCGCCAACGGGCGACTATTGGACATATACCCTTCAGTGGGGGGACACCCTCTGGTCGCTGGCGCAACGCTATGGGACGACCGTAGAGGAACTTGCCCGACTAAATCAAATTCCCGACCCCAACCGCATTGCGGCAGGGGCACAAATCTATATCCCTGGAGCGGCACCGCCAGGTACACCACCAGGAGGAGGAGGGGGAGGTGCTCCTCCCGAAGAACAGCCAGCAGTGCCCTCATGGTGGGGGGCGGAGGTCTTTGGCGAGGAGGGATGGGTGTACCTGCCAACTACCCCTGGGGAGCAACCCACCCAATGGCAAGCGGGAGAGGGTGAATATACCGCGCCGCCTGTTGGCCCTGGCTGGTACAACTTACGCGGGGTGGAGTACTTCAATCAGCTTCCTCCTCAGTGGCGCGACTGGCTAGGCCAGGTTATGCAAAGCCAGCAAGAGTATTGGGAAAGCCCGACCATTGCGCCCATCCAGTGGATGCCCTCCACAGCGGCCTATCAACGTGCTCCGCTCCATGTGTGGGAGCCTCTGGCCGGCGGCACGGCTGGCGGCCAGCACGCCATGCAGCCGCCAGGGACACCCTATGCTCCACCAGGGATGCAACGCATAGAAGAAGAAGTCTGGGAAGAACCACCAGAAGAGTCTCCTCCCACTTACGCTGGTGGCGGCCTGTACGTCTATTAGACCATGCCAACTTTTACTGAATTGCTCCAACAGAGACAAAGACGACCACGACCACAGATCGACTACGATACCGGCGACGTAGGCCGGATCATCCATGAGACTGTGGCGCAAGCCGAGGCTACCTACCCTCCAGGATGGCAACCCACCACCGCGCCGTATTACCAACCTACCCTTGGGCAGCAGTTAGCCACGGGTCGCCCGCCAGGGATTGAGGCTCCCATGGCCGCACCGCCACCCACCGAAGCGCCGCCAACCATACCGCAATTTGAACCTCCGGCCTGGGCACGAGAGCCGGTCCCCGAAACGTGGGGGGAAGCAGGGGGATGGTTTTTGCGTCGTCAAGCCGTCCACGCGCAAAGTTGGTTCAACGAGGCCGAGCAAGAAATCCATGCCGGTGTCACTGAGACGCCTATGGAATCTATGGGTGAGGAAGCAGAGAGACTCATCACCCTGGGTGAGGAAGCCGCCGCTACGTTTTGGGAGAGACCACGACTGGGTGCTCTCGCTGCTGTAGGTGTCAGAGCAGCAGGTATGCTCGCTGGAGCCGTCACCGTCCCACTGGCTGGGCTCAAGGGAAGAACACTTTTCGGCCTACCAATATTTGACGCGATGAGAAAAGGCACTGAGGGAGCACTGGGTATGGCCGTGGCAGGTCTGAATGCCATCGACGCTGCTGGCGAGCAGGGCGTGATAGGTCTCGGTGCAGAGTTCACGGGTTGGCTACTGCAAGGCAAAGAGTTCGATTTCACGCCTCAAGAGTTTGTGGCTGGTATGAATAACTACACTAAAGGATGGACAGCCGCCAGTACCTACATGGAGGAACTGTGGAACAGCAGGATGGTTGAGGGATTGACCCTTCCCAAGGCACATGACCGCGCTTTAGTAGAATCAGCCGAAGCATATGTCGCATTGGAAGACATGACTATGGAGGCCATCCGGGGAGGCGCCTCCCCGGAGGAAATCGAAGCCAACAGCGTGCTATCCAACCCCGTGGCTGAATTGGTCGGCAGGCTCGTCCTCGACCCGCTCAACATGATCCCCTCATCCGCTGGGCGGCGTATGCGTATGGGCATGAGCAAAGAAGCTGCCATGAAGCTAGTGGGCCAGGAAGACTTTGCTGATTATGGTCGCATCCTAGAGACCATGAAGGCCGAGGGCGCTGCCAACGTCGCTGGTGGTTTCAAAGGACCGGTCTGGAAGCTGCTACATCCCTTCCGCTCAGGCAATCGTGGTCTGGCCGGTGAGTTGGGAGAACGAGTATCTTTAACACTCGCTGCCGCTATGGAGAAAGCGGGCGCTGGCGACCCAGGTGATCTAGAGCGCGTCTTGCGTGAGTTCGTCGCCGCTGGTGGGAAGGGCGACGAAGCAATTGTAGCCCAACAGTTCCTCAAGAGTCAACTGGGCGATCTTCCAGTGTCGCGAATGGGGAAACAGACGACGTTATTCTTGAGAGAATTGGCTACAGACCCCAAAACCGGTGAGTTCTCACTAGCCGTCGTAGACGATTGGTTCACGAAGGCCAAGACGCCCAACGAGGCAATCAAAAACATGCTGGGCGGCTGGGAGAAAGCTGTCGAACGAATATACCCACAGCCCAAGAAGAACATAGTCCGGCGGGGACAAGACTTCTACCGTTCTATCTTGAGCAGGTACGAGTACATGGGCCTAAACCCAGGATGGGCCTGGAGAAACGCTGCTGGCAATACTAGTATGTCGATGTTAGGCGGCTACCAACCATTTGAAGGCGCAGATGTGATAGAGGAATTTGCTAAGCGGTGGGGCGATGTCCCCCTCAAGCTGCGCAAGGGCTACGGTGGGCTTGGAGCGAGATACCTCGGCATTGAGATACAAAATGCACTGGGAACAATAGGTGAAGAATTCAGAGCCGTCCGCACCAAGGACATACCAAAGTCGATGCTCAAGGACTTCTGGAAGAGATTGGCAAAGGGCACTTTCATGCTCAAGCCCTCGGAGTTATTTGAGACCGCTGCCAGTGAGAGAATCGTCCACCAAGCCTTGGGCTTCTTCTGGAAAGATCACTGGAATATCAAGTTGCCCGATTGGGTGGGCAACTTGTTCCCCTCCAAGGCGCAAGCCACTGCCTTTGAGCGAATGGCAGGCGATGCCATTAGCCAAAAAGAACTGTATGGTGCGCTACAAGCCTCGCGCCTGGGACGCAATTTTCCCAATGAGATTCTAACTCGCCTGGACGACCTACCTGGCGGGCTGCGGCAGAAGATACTGCATGCCAAATTGCAAGCCACCGATGCCGACGACTTTGCCCGCAGGATGCAGGGTCTCAGTGGAGAGGTAGATGACTGGCTGGTCAAGCGGTTGGATGACCTCGCGCCAGAGATAAGCAAAAGCGATGATCTCTTGATGGAGGCCGCCAAAGCTGAGGAAAAAATCATCGAAGACATCGAAGATGCTGAGGAGGCCGCACGAGTGGCAGGCATTCTCCAGCCCGACGAATTCAAGAAACAACTCGTCAAAGATCGCGCCACTAGCATGGCTTGGAGCGAGAAATTAAAACGCCACGTCGAGGCCAATCCTGAAGATGGGGCAGCTACAACCAACCTCTTGGTGGATCACATGCAGGCTGGCGCACCCACTGCCAAACGGGTCGACTTGGCCCGTGATCGCACTTTGGCTATAGTCCGTTCGCACCCAGGGCCACAATACCAAGCTCTCAGAAGCCGCACCTGGGAGAAATATTTCACTTACTCGCGCGGTGAGTGGCGTCGGTACTGGGACGACTTCAGCCGCAAGGCCGACGAGTTCATAGCCAGCCGCCGCCGTGGTGAGCAATTGGCCTTTCCTGGCATGGAGCCTGCACAGCAAGAAGAAATGGCAAAGTTAATTGACGAGTGGGTTGAAACTCTCTCTACCACACGGCACGCCGTAGCAACCATCAGTGCCGATGATACCCGCCAGATATTGGATGAATTAGCTGAGGCAGGACAGAGAATCCACTGGGGCGACATGCCAGAGCTAAGTTCCGAAGTTGTCGAGGGCATCACTCGTTGGCTGGATGACGAGATCGTGCCCCAGATGCACACCACGAAAGCCATCGGCAACCGTGTTGCTCTAGCCGAGCGCGATTACATCTTGTACAACTATGGTGAGGACTTACACATCGACGCTGCTCTGAGCTATCTGTTTCCCTACCCTACTTGGTACAGAAATACCGCCATGAATGTCCCCCGATTGTTGCTCTACAATCCCAAGTACCTTGAGGGCTACCTGGACTTCAAGGAAGCCATGCGCCAGATCAATGAGGAGGCACAGGGTCTTCCCTGGTGGGAAGGCCAAATCAAGGTGCCGGGGACAGACTTCTATTTCAACCTGGAAGCCAGTCTGAACCCGCTCTACAACATGATCACCGAATTTCACGATCCAATGAGGACAAAAACAATCCCAGGTCAATGGCTAGAACGGATCGGTAATGTTGGGCCATCGCTGGACGTCGCACTCTGGGCACTCTATGCCTATTGGCGATTCAAAGCAGGAGAGCCAGAGGAAGCGCGGGCGGCTATGGGCTACCTGGGCACACCAACCAAAGCCTTCCGCTATGCCACTGCCCTACTGGGCCTCGGTGAAGGCCGTGGCATCACGCTCGAACCGTGGCTGTGGGATGATCCTCTCTCTTTCGCTGGACTCGACCAATACGAGCGGTTTCAGGTTGGGCGCATATTCAAGCAAATGGAGAACGAGGGCGCGGCTACTGTCGAGCAGCTTTGGGATGCCGGCAAGATGCAAAGCGGCGATATTTGGAATGAAGCCGTGGCACGGATGACCAAGGAGCGTGCCCCAGGACTCTTCCTCAGTTGGTTCGTCGGTATTGGCTTCAAGCCACGCAAGGCTTATGACATCCAAATACAGAAAGCAAGAAACGCCCAGTATGAATTTTATCAACATGCCGAGACCGCCTACGACATGAGCACCGACGAGGGCCAAGCGGCATACAAGGAAGCGCAGAAAGCACTCTATCGCTATTATCCGTTTCTATCTTACATAATGCTGGTTCGCCGTGGCGAACTAGAGCGCGACAAAGCCTACACTTGGGAAGTACTAAATCGCCTGCCGCCAGGTAGCAACGGGGCAGCCATCAAGACCGCCGCTGGCGTAGACGACCCAATCATTGACCTGTTCTATGAGACAAGGGGAGACTTCTCGACCTGGGAGGACATGGACAGGGCAGCGTTCATGGCAAGCATCGAAGCGATGGGTGCCATTCTCGGTGTCCCAGACAAAGAACAGCAGCAGGAATGGGACAGAGCCATCAAAATCTACGGTGAGGTCAAAGCTGCTCTGCGCCGTGTCTACGGCGACGACATTTGGAACCTCAACGACAGCTATTGGAAAACCCGCGACGTGGCGGGCAACGACGCCGCCAAAGCGTTCGCAGACGGCAACCCACGATTGTATGACTTCTGGGACGCCCGCAACCTTGCCATCACGGAGAGTCCAATCTTGTTGTCCTACTGGGGAAGCCTTGATACCCTAGAGCGCGTCGGGGAAAATTTGCTGGAAGAAGAGGTGCTGCGTCGGTGGCCTAATTATGAGGAAGCCCAAGCGGGCTACTTCAAGGAATTCGACAAGGACGAGTGGCGAGAGCAGAGGGACTATCGCCGCGAGTACATCAAGCAATATCCCTGGCTTCCTGACCTGTGGGACTTCAAGGACAACATGCGTGAGGAGATCGCCGTCGTCATTGAAGAGTTCGCCAGCGAGATGAAACCACCCCTTGGCCCTGTCATCCGACCAGATGCCGAGCTAGAGAGCGTTCTCGTGCAGCGCATCCTGGATGTGGTAGGAGCCAAACTCAAAGCTCACGAGATGCTCAGGGGACCATCTCTTTTCGCTGGCATGGGTAAACAAATTCTTCAGGGAATGATAGCCCAACCAGAAGGAGAAGAATTCCTAAGAAAGCTCTTTCTAATGGGGCCATTCACTGAGCAAGCCATAGACTACTTCGAGGAAGAGATCGAAGTTAAGTTCGGCCCTGAGATCGAAGGCGGATTTTACCCAGGGCCAACAGATTTCTGGGTGCAGTTGGGAAACACAAAAGCTGAAACTGCAATCCATGAACTGACTCATGCGTGGTGGGAACCCAGGCGTGGTAAGAGGAAAGAAGCCTTTGTCAAAGCAGTCATACGCTTTGCAGGAGAGGTGATAGAGCCTCGGTCAGAGGGAGAAATGAGGGTACATAATCTCGCTTGGACTTATGTTAACGGCGATCCCAATGATCCCTCTTTTCACGAAGGTATGAAAATAAGCAAGGAGAAAGCCAAAGGATACGACCTCGCCTTCGCCAACGGCACTTATTGGAACGATCATGAAATGTTTGCTGGCCTAGCAAGTGGTTGCATGGGAGATGTCAGGCTACTACCCTACTACCTCTACCAATTCTACAAAGACCTCTTCGTCAGATTGCCCCCAGAGCAACCCTTCTACCTGGAAATGCCGTGGGAGCCAGAGGTGACTTTCCCCCGTTACCCCATCGGCGCACAGGAAGGCACGCTGGCGGGCGCATTCCCAGAGACCACAGGGGCGGCAGAAGAGGCACTTGACGGGGAAGCTCCATCTGTGGTATCATATGAAGGAGCAGCGGCGGGTGCAACACCAGCACCAGCAGGCGCACCGCCTGTCACGCCACCCGCAGAGGCACCCCCTGCTGCCCCATCCGTCGAATGGCCCGAAACGCTCTCTTGGCAATTCGTCAAAGAGTACCTAGGCCAAACATCGTTTGGCCTCATTCAACACTTTAACACAGGATTGCCACTAGGTGAGCCTATTAAAGCTCGCTTAGAGGAAATATATGCGGAGTACCCACTAGGCTTTACAGACCTTGCCTCATGGCTAGGGTTTGTGAGGACACTGTGGAGGGCTTCGCTCTTCTCCAGGGGAGGACTCGGCGGCGTCACTGGCCTGAGAGAACAACCCAGACCATTGAGTTGGACTTCCGGTGCCGGCGCAGGCCGACGCTTCACCCCCTGGGGCTAAAACTAAATAGAGGAGCCTATCATGCCCAACGAGTTAGATACGGGAACTTCACCACCAGTGGAGGAACCCACAACGACGCCCGAAGGCGAGGCCCCGCCGGAACCAAAACTGGTACCCGTGGAGGACTTGCGACGCCTTCAGGCTGTCAAAGACCGCGAAGTCGCCGCCGCCAAGCGCGAGGCTGAGACATCACGCCAACGGCTCGCAGCAATTGAAGCCTCAATGGAATCACTGGCCCGCCAGACGATGGACCCGCAAGATGCACAGCAGTTCATCGCCAGCCAACGTGGGCAGCGCCAACAGGCTGACTTGCAGCAACAAGCGGGAATGGCACGCAAGTACGAGGACATCTTTCGCATGTCCCGCGAAGGTGGCGTGCCTATCGACGAATTTGAAGCTGTGCGCGCCAATCCTGCGGCCACACCCGAAGACGCCCAGAGAGTCGTCACCGACTTCTGGCGGAGGAAGGTCGAGGCCGCCGAGCGCGAAGCAGCACAGCGAGAGAAAGAGGCAGCAGTGACAGCGCAAAAAGTCCAACGGCAAGAACGCACCGAAAACGGTGCAGACCGGATCGGCACTCCGGCGGAGCCTACGGAAGGTTCTCAAGACCTAGAGGCCCAGTACAGGGAAGAAGCGCAAGTGTTCAAGAACGCTGCACTACGAGGTGAACGCGGGGACTGGACACAGAGACTTCTCGACCTCAAGATCAAGTACAGAGGATTGGGCCTTAAAATCTAAGGAGGCCGTTTCATGGCAGGAGTGAATTTTCCAAAAACGACACTGGGCGATACCACCACCACAGCACGCACGGTTGATGAGGACATCATCATCGTCAACCAGGCCGCAACGCCCCTGCTGCGGGCGATCTCGCCCACCCTGAACAACCTGCCCACACCATGCAAGAGCACCAAATACGAGTGGGTAGAAGATGAGTTAGAAATCACCGAAAGCACGATTCAGCCGACCATCACCGCCGGCGACACCTCTTGGAGTGTCGCCAGTGGCGAGGGTGAGTATTTCCTGGCCGGCCACATCTTGCAGGCCGAAGATGAGTTGATGCTTGTCACCACAAAAGGCACGGCCAGTGATACCATCGTGGTCGCCCGTGGCTACGGCTACACGACCGGCGCATCGCACACTGCTGGTACAACCTTGAGGATCGTAGGCCGCCTTCACAATGAGGGTGGCGACGCCACTACAGACACCTATGGCGTGCCGACCATCCCATATAACAACACCCAGATTTGGCAGCAGCAATTCAAGATGACCAGTACAGAGATGGCAATTCTCCGTTACGGAAATGTCAACAGGCTGGACTATCTGGAAAGCAAGGCTATCAAAGTCTTGATGGCGTTGATGGAACGCAATTTCATCTACGGCACGCGGGTAACACGTTCCACGACTGCCGCCATCGCCGCGACCAGTGGTTCATCCGGTGGCTTGATGGATACCACGGCGGCATACATCTACAGCGGAAATCGCAACAACGCCGCAAGCGCGGCTCTGACCCGCAAGATGATCCTGGATTTGCTCCAGGAAATCTTTGGCCTGGTCGGAGTAGAATATATGCCAGACATCATGATGTGCAACGCCTGGGTGAAACGCAAGGTCAATGATATGTTCGAGACCTATGTGCGCACCGACCGCACCGACGCCACAGGTGGGGCAGTGTATACAAGCTTCATGACCGACTATGGCGAGGTTGACTTGCTGCTGGACCACAACTGTCCAGCGGCCAGGACGTTTTTCTTGCATACTCCCTTCTGCGCCATTGGCCCATTGGAAGGCGAGCAATTCCGCACTGTACCGCTTGCAATCACGTCAGCAGGAGCCACCGAATGGCAAGTCTGGGGCGAGTACACCCAGATGATCAAGTGCCCCAAAACTCACGGCGAAATCTACGGCATCAGCACCACCACCTAGAGAGGAGGGCTTAAATGGGACAGCAAACGAGTAGCGTAACTAGTGCCAGCGACTTTGACCCAACACAGGCCCGACTCACTGGGGCTGATGGTGGAACGCCGATTGCCACCGAGATCATCTATGGCCAAGACGACCACGGATGCGATCTGAAACTCTTCGGCGCGACCTCTGGCAAGTACATGATGTGGGACGAGAGTGCAGACAAGCTCATTCTGTACGGCCAGTTGGACGTAGGAGTAGATGACACTGGCCATGACGCCAAGTTCTTCGGCGCTACATCGGGCAGCTACATGCTGTGGGATGAAGACAAGGACCGACTTGACCTGATCAAGGCAAAAGTCAGGATCGGCACAGGTGCAGGCGCGACCAATGGCGTTGAGTTAGACGGCACTGACCCCGACCAACTGCTACAGGCGCACGCCTACATAGACGGCGCGGTAGCCAGTGGCGCGTATGCCGGAGCCTACTTCACAAACACCGTGACGGCATCGCAGACTAACAACGTCTCAGTGTTCGGTACATGGAGCGAGTTATACCTCACGGGTGACGTTTCCCTCATAAGCAACCATGCGGCAATCTGGGGCAACCTGGAGATGGCCGACGCAGGAGGGACACTGACACTCCCTGGCGGGGTAGCTTGGCACTCTGCCATCACTGGCACGATCATCAGCCCCGACGGACTGACGGTAAGTTCTGGTGGGCTGCTGGCATGCTTCGTGGCAGACAACCAAATGACCTCTGGTTATACCAGCACTGGCGCGACGGTCGCGGGCTACGCAGTACGCATGGGATCGGGCAAGGCTCGGCTCCCCTACGGGCTATGGATTGACCCCGATTCAGTGTATCAAGCCATCCGCATCGGGGAACTAAGCTCCGACACACCTGGGTCGGGCTTGGTTCTCGACAGCACCTACAACGTTGGTATCCAAATCCACGTTGACGACAATGAATTACCCTTGGGAAGTGCTACGACGGCACGTGGCATTGACAGCAGATTCCTAAACTACAATTCGCCCAAGAGCGAAACCTGGGGCATCCAGGGCAAGTGCAAAATCAGTGCCCTGGCCCGTACCGCCAACGTGGCGGCGGGCGTCGTGGGGGCCTTTGAATCTACAGGCACATGCTCTACTGCAACCGGATCGGGCAACACCTTCGTTACCGGCGTGATGGGACGCTTGGGCCTTGCTTCAGGCTTCACCATCGGATCGGGCACCTACGCCTGCGGCGTGCTGAGTTTCTACAACACAAGCGATGCCAGTGATCCCACAGGCGAGTACACCGTTGCATATATGGCAACGGCGAGTGACATTGCAGGGACGGGTGATTGGGATTACGGTATTTATGTTGAAGATGCTGCGCGTGCAGGCTATTTCACCACCACTCCAACGGGCGTAGCGGCGATCAACAACCTAGATATCGTCGTTGACGATGCCTGTACACAGTCTAGTGGATACGCCCACGCGCTGCACATCGGGCTCACCAACAGCGGCAACAAGACCGGTGCGGCCAGTGCCTCACAGATGAACGGCATCGGCGTTGATTACACTCAATCTGGCACGTTCACCGGTGGGATTAATGGCGTCTATGTCTACATAGATGACAGTGGCGCACCGACGCTGACGAGTGCACAAGTCGTGGGGGGCTACTTTGACCTCCAGGAGATGGGTCAAACCGCTGTCATGGCATGTCTGCAACTCGATAAAACCAACAGCACGGCAGCCAGTTATGCAGACTGTTTCATCCACATGGTCAATCAGGGAGACGGTGCAACTACAAACGCCTTTCAATTTCACGGGGCGTGCGCCACGAACCTACTCAGGGTTGCACAGGTCAATGGATTCGCTTCAGTTGACGCGGGCGAGCCTGGCGCAAATTCCACGCACAAGCTCAAAGTCATGATGGGTGAGACAGCGGGCTACATCGCCGTGTACGCGGATTATTGAGATGGAACTCGTGACGCGCCAACAGATGCATACACAAAAATACGGAACTGAGACGTTCACCGTCGAGGCCGGCAAGAAAGTCAGGATCCGATACTGGTCACCGGACGCGATTGACGTTCTCGATGTGAGCGTTCCAGCCGGTAAAAGCTGGTCGGTGAGTATCGTCATCGACATCCAAGAAGTAGATGCATAAGTGGAGGGGGATGGGCTTCGGCCCATCCCCCCACACAAGGAAGGACTGAACAAATGATGGAATTCACAGTTGGAGAACGGCTTGCTACACTCAACCTACTGCCACCCGAGGGCAGCTTGCTCACCATGAAAATCGTACATGACCTGCGCCAAGCTCTAGCCTTCAGCGACGAGGAACTAACTGCCCTGAACTTTCAGCAGAACGATGACCGGCTGACATGGCAAGACACCGTTGAGCCAAAGGAAGTCGAGGTCGGCGTCAAGGCAGCAAGCATCATCTATGACTTGCTAGAGAAACTCAACAAAGATGGAAAGATCAGAGAGGCCCACCTGACCCTCTGTGAGAAGTTTGAGTACACGGAATGACCAACCACGATGCGAAGCAAACTGGCTGCTATCCCGTCAGAACCTACCATTGTGCTAGATGCAAGAAATTGCATCAGTACAAGCGGACACTCAAAGACATTCCACCCACATCGCCCTGTTGTGACGCGCCGTTGAGCCGTGCCTTCGACTTGGATGGCGTGAAGTTCCAGACGACCACGCTCATCAAAGATGTAAGGTACAAACTACGCCAAGAGGAAAAAGAGGGGAAGCGGCCACGCGCCATTGATCGCGATCTCAATCCCCACTTTGCGACTGTATAGAATTATGGCTACTTTCACCGAATTGATACAACAGGCCACCTCACTGGAGGAAGCAAAACGCGCTGGCGCATACATCCGAGGCAGACGGACGAGGAGAGCCATACTGGCGAGGCAACAAGCCGCACAAAGGCCAACTCCTGCACCTGCGGCGTCACCAGCACCATATCTACCCTACATACAAAAAGGAATGCCTCGGCCACTGCCTGCACCAGGACCAGCACCCAGAGCAACACCAGGGCCTCCACCAGCACAAACGCCGATACCAAGACCAGCACCCCCGCCGCCAACAATACCACCCGGCTACCGGAGGGCAGAGGATGGAAGCCTGGTCCCGGAGACCTTCTGGGATCAACCAGTACTCACTCCACAACCAGCACCACAAATAACACCTGGATGGGGTGGGCCACCATACGCGCCACAACCGCCGCCAGACCCCTTGTACTGGCAGGATATTGAGCCATACCTGCGCGAGATAGAAGCATGGTATCCACAACGCAGACAATGGCTAGGCCAACAACCCATGACACCAGAACAAGAGGCTGCCATCAATTGGGACAGAGCACGCTTTTGGTACGGCCTAGCTTGGCACGCAAGACCTTATGACACACCCTTGCGTCAATTTGAACAATACATCCAGCCACCAGCGTGGATCAGCCCAGAAGTTTTGGAAGAATGGGCTCCAGTGTGGTGGAGAGAACAACTGCGGCGACAGCAACCATATCCATATCGCCCTAGCACTAAACCACAGCAACAAGCTCAGCGAGGTGTAAGACCACGCATATAGGAAGGATAGGACATGCACACCCTTATACTCGGCCTCGACGGCCTTGACTACAATCTCCTCAAGGCCACACTGCCCACCATGCCGTTTTTCAAGGAACTGACCGAGACTGCCGCTTGGGGTATGATGGTGCCCGACATTGCACTCTCACCCCAGTCGTGGGCTACCATCTTCACCGGCTTAGAGGAAACAAAGCACCACGTCACCAATTTTCATGCCCCTATCACCCGAGCCAAGTGTGCCAACATGTGGCGCATTTTGAACAGTTACAATCTCACCTGTGGCGTTTTCAATGTAACCATGACATTCCCGCTAGAGCCGGTCAAAGGGTACATGGTGAGCGGCTACCCCACCAAGATTCCCGACACGTTTCCGCCCAACATCCTGAGTGGGGACCCCCCGCCCACAGCGAAAGGCCAAGAGAACAGTTGGGACCGCCACCATTGGGCCTTCCGCGAAGGTGCGCGGCTGACTGTAAAGTATGATCCGTTCTGCAGTATCATTGGTAGTACTCTACCCGACGAATTTGGGCACGGCTTTGAAAACGCTTGGCGCAAAGGGCGCAAGTTCATTCTGGAGGAAATCTACCCTGTGCTAGACCGCGAGGTTGCCGCCCTGGTTGAAGTCCTCCAACCTACCGTGTTGGCGATCTTCTCCGATCATGGCTGGAATTCCGAGGAGTACAGCGACACGCTATACACACCCTGGCACAAGGGCGTGACTAACAAAGACACATTTCGACCCGTCGCCCGTGAGGACTGGGCCTATCACACCAAAGAGGGTGTAGGCTTTTTCAAAGGGCCTCACGTCCAGCATGATGGCGAACTGGAGGCATTTCCAAATCGCTGCTTCCTGCCCACCATGCTGGACATCTGGAATCTTTTCCCCAGTCTAGAATTCGACGGCTGGCCGGTGACGAAGTTCGAGTACACCGAGGATGAAAAGCGACAAATCAAGGAAAACCTAAGGGCACTGGGCTATGAGTAGTTTTCCCGAAAACACGACAGTTGGCTTGATCTTCCAGGGCCGATACACCTTACAGCCCCTAATGTCTTACTGGGGGTTTATGTCGGCCATCCGCATCTTGGCTGGCAACAATGTCGGCGTCACGCCACTCATGGCGGAGACCCAGACAGAAGGCTACCAGAAGGCAGCCCGCTACTTCTTGGACAAGACGACGCATGACTACTTGATCATCCTGGACATCGACGTAACGCCACCCGACTACGGGCTGGAGTACCTCATCAAAGCTTTCGAGTCACAGGAGAAATGTGGCGTCATGGCCGCCCTGACATTCTGGCAGCCCAGGGCGACACCAAGCTTGTTCCAAGATGCAGGCGAGGAACGTGTAGATGACTATACCTTTCATCGTTACACGCCGATGATGAATGTAGTGGGTCGCCACGTAGTCAAGTACCAAGATGAAGCGGAGCGAGGCGAGCCGCTTCTCATGCCACAAACCAATGACTCCATCATCAATGTAGACGTTTTCAACGGTGGCTTGTTTGTGACGAGCCGCGAGGTCTTGAAAAAAATGGGGCAACTCGCCTTCCATGACCGCGAGGGCGCATCAATAGGCATGTTCACCAACAAGGTGCGAACCCTGGGCTACAGCGTCAAGGCCGCCCTGCACATCATTTGCAGTGGTGGCGGCGTGAATCACGTCGATTTCCTAAGCTATTATGGAAAGCCAAAGGGCTGACATCATGGAAAACATCATCACATCAATCATACTGCCCTTAGTGGTTGGCGGTTTGCCAGCACTTTTGACATACCTGCTAGGTCGCCGCCAAGCAAGAAGCGCGGAAACGACGATCAAGGCCAACGCCGCCGCGACACTCACCAAAGCAGCAGCAGAACTCGTCGAAGACATGCGGGCTGAGATTGGACGCTTACGAAAACAAATCAGAGAGCTTACCGACCGAGTTGAGAAACTGGAACGGGAGAACAAAACACTTAGTCAGCAAAACGAGAAACTAGCAGAGATGGTGAGCGAAAAGCTCATCATGCGAGGATAGGAGAAGACCATGCCAGGACACAATTTCAGACTTATCGAACGCAAGAGCCAAACCGAAACCGTCAACATCGCCTCCAGCGGAAACGTGACTACCGAGATCGTCGACATGCGCGACTATTCGCTGTTACTCATCCACATGCCCGCAGGATGGACGAGCGCAAGTATCGGGTTCAAGGTCGCCAGTGAGGCGGCTGGGACCTTCCTGCCCCTCTACGACGACAACGGAACGTTGGTGCAGGTTGACAGCCCTGCGGTGGACTGTGCCTACTCTGCACCGGCTGAGGTAGCCGTTGCCCGTTTCGTCAAACTGTGGTCACAGGATGGCAGTGCCGGCAATACCGCCCAAACCTCGGCACGGGTGTTGCTGGTAGACAAGAAGGCATGATATGGGCAGCTTGAGCATACTCGGACACGCGATGCTCAATCCACTCATCAGCGGCATCAACTGGGCCTATGCGAGCAAGATCATCGGCTATAGCCCAATCGCCTACTGGCCGCTGTGGGAAGCCGGTGGTTCGACCGCCGAGGATCAGAGTGGTAACAGCTACAATGGTACATACCATGATGTCGCCTTAGCCAATGCAGTAGGGCCAGATGGCGATGATGTTCCTTACTTTGATGGCTCTGATGACGTAGTTGACATCTACAGTGCCGGTCTCAATACTGCCTTCGACGGTGCAGAGGGAACAATCATCGGTTGGGCCAAAGTTAATGCCACCACTCGCTGGACAGACGGAGCAGATCGCATGTGTATCCAGTTGTGGTCTGACAGTGCCAATTTCCTCCGCGCCTCAAAGGAGTATCGTGCTAACAGATTCTACTTCCACTACGTCGCTGGTGGAACAGTAGAAAACATCACAATAACCTCTTTCAGCCCAACGACCTGGTTCCACTGGGCCATGACATGGAGCAAAACGGCAAATGAGGTAAAAGCCTACCTCAGCGGTGCTCAGGCTGGTTCAACCCAAACCACATTGGGAACATGGGCAACACCAGGAGACCTCGATAGTGACGCAACTGTTATCGGCGCAAGGGCTATCGCCACACCGATAAACGAATGGTGGGGCTGGCTGGCCCACATAGCCGTGTTCGACAGCGCATTGTCTGGAGCTGCCATCGCAGACTTGGCGGAGGTGTAACATGCACAATAGAGCTAATGTGCGACAAATGATCGCCCGCCGGTTGGGACGATTTGACGTGATCTCAGCTTCAGGTGGCAGCACAACGACTGCCATCTCGACAACCAGATTGTTCCAACCAGACGACTATTGGAATGGCTCCCTCCTATACGTCCAAAGCGCCAACAGTGCAGCACCAGAGGGAGAAGAACGAATCGTCACCGACTATGACCAAGCCACCCAAACCCTAACGGTGGGCCTGGCCTTCACCGCCGCCATCGCCAACGGAGACATTCTGGAAATACACGCGGGGCACACCAGCGTCGTCGAGCTACAGAACTTGATCAGCGATGCAGTAAAGCAAGCAGGGCAATACTGGTACAAGGAAACATGGGACACAACCACTGTAGATTGGACTGCCGGAACGTACTCATATAGCCTGCCAGCGGAGGTGCGGCGACTGAGAGAAGTCTACACCAGGCCATCCTCCAGTCATCGCTGGAGGCCGTTCCCCAACTGGGAAGTCAAAGGCCAGACGGGAGCGTACTACCTCATCGTGTCGAGCGATGGCGGGATAGGTGACATCGCTCTGCACTACGAAGCTGCACTGTCGTGGGACCCAGCCACCGTAACCGACGCTTCAGTCCTAAACATCGCAAGTGGTTCAGGCACAAATCAGTATGACAGATCGGCAGTCAGCTTCATAGTCGAATTAACATTGGAGAAACTCTACCTCAAATTGGCGAACGAGGGAGACGACGCGCACCGCAACTTCTACTGGAACATGGCCCGGCTGGCCAGGGACGAACGATTGAGAATAGCTAGAGACGAGGCCATGCCACCGTTGCCTGGGCAAGTTCAACGCCTCGGCTGGCAAGAGCACGACCACAACATGCGCGACCGCGCCTACAGCCAACTTGCAGGTGGCGGCACGAAGTCAGGAACATAATGGCGAGAAGCCTAGTCTACGACATAACCCTAGATGGGGAAGGACTAATACTGATCGGCAACGGCCTCGACGTTCAGAGAGTGCAGGCCAACCCCTACGCCGTGAAGTCGTCAACTGGCTACAGAAGCTACGCCGACTTGGACGAGTGGGCCGTGTGGCAGATAGATACCATGCACCGCGGCATAGGAAGCGAACTGTATGGCGATCCAGAGGAGTATTGGTATGGCGTAAACATTGACACTCGCTTCAAGAACAAAGTGTTCATCGGCCCACACGGGCAGGGCACCGCCGTCCCCTCCGATAAGACGGGAGACGTACACTACGGCAAGTTTGGCGACAAGTTGTTCATGAGCATAGACAAAGAAGTCTACGAGTTAGTCAGTGGCACATGGACATTGAGGGAGACAACAACAGCCACCGTGACCAGCATGTGTGAGTTCAACGGCTACTTCTATGTCGCCCAGAACACCTCCAATACCATGCGCAAGACTGCCAACGGAACAGCATGGACAGACGTAGGTGGCACGCCAGCCGCCTACAGACTCTATGTGCATGGCGGGTTTCTCTACAGGTCTGTCAACCAAGCCTTATACTACTCTAACGATCCCGATGATCCCTCTCCAACCTGGTCATCCATAATGTACGTTGGTGATAGCCAATATGTCATCCAATCCATGATCACTTTTCAAAATGCACTTATCGTCTTTAAGAACGATGGCGCATGGAAAATCCCTGGCAACCCTGGAGAGATCGATACCGCCTATGAGATCGGAGAACTCAAATGGCGCAACTCGATTGACAATAGAAATGGCGTCAAGTGCTGCGTCTGGTCGGATGGCTTCCTGTACGTCACATGGGGGAAGGGCGGCCTGCTGAGATGGACGGGATACACTATTTCTTCTATGGGTCCAGACACACTCACAGCAGGCAATGTCCCTGGAAGAATTTGGGACTTGATGCCCACCGCCAATTTCCTCTACGCCTTGGTAGGCCAGACTGACCAGCAATACTGCTGGATTCTCGCCTGGAATGGCTCTGGATGGCACACCATAGCGCACAGCGGGACAGAAGGGCGGGGGGCAATATATTTCGATCCAGGGTCAGGCATAGGTGGTCAGCTACACTATTGCAGTTATCATGCCACTGATACAGAAAACAAAACGTACTACTTCTATCTACCAAGCGAGATTGGTGACCCAACGACTGGAAAAGATGCCAGCTACCAGTGGAAAAACGCTGGCGAGCTTCAGGCCTACCTCTACACCCCTGAGTTCACAGCTAACCTACACGACGCGCAGAAAGAGTGGAGATCGCTTACCATCTGGGCGGAAAATGCAAGCATATCTGGAACGGGCACCCAAACAATCCGCTTCGACTACCGAATTGACACCAACCATAACTGGATAGAGCTATTCGATCAAACCATTGAGGCCAACGCCCAGGCCCAGAAATCATACACTCATAACTTTCCCGCCAGCGACTTCACCGACAAAGTGCTAACCTCAGTATCAACACGCACTGTAACACTCGCCAGCGGTAGCAGTACCAGTGACATGACTGCTGGCGATTGGGTATACTTTGTTGACGTGAACGAGTATCGCATGGTGGCCAGCGTTACCGACACTACTCACTTTGAGCTACAGTGTCCCCTCGACGGTGCGCCAGCGACCGGCTCTACCATCCGGCCAGGGATACCTTGGGGTCGGTACATTCAATTCCGCATCTCAATGACCAGCACCGTTGTCACCAGAACGCCAGTTCTGAAAGCGTGGGCGTTGAAGTACCTGGTCAACGTGGCCGACTACGATCTGTGGCAAGCCACTGTGTTGGTCGCCAGCCCACGCGCATTGCGGAACGGCTACACAGACAGAACGCCCATCAGCACGCAGTTGGCACGGCTCAACGAGATTCGCAAGAAGGGCCGTGTGGCATTTGTTGACGAGGTGGGTAACAGCCACACAGTCAAAGTGAGTAACTACAGCCTCCGCCCAGTGCGGCAAAAGACCACCGATGACGCCACCAAACCCAGTACAGTCTACTGGGCAAAGCTAACACTTCTGGAGGTCTAACCATGCCGGTCAGGAAGAAAGCAGAGAAAAGATGACATTAGCCCGTGAAGATGCATCTTGGAAAGAACACATTATCGGTAGTCCATTCAAACTAAAAGGCTTCGGGCGCAAATATGTAAAGATACGTTGCGAAGGATGCAATAAAATCATTGAGACGCGGCTGGATCACGTCAAGAAGCGCATTTGGGAAAATACACCATTGTACTGTGGGACTTGTGCTCGAAGGCGTACCTACGTTGAAAGAACAATCAATGCCAACCTAGAGGATTGGCAATGGGCTTACCTAGCTGGCTTTCTAGATGGCGAAGGATGCGTCTGTTGGTCTGGCAACAGCAGCACTCCACAACTAAGCATCGCACAGTGTGACAAAACTCCACTAGATAAATTCTCTAGTTGGCTTGGTACAGGAGAAATGTCACTGGATGAGAGAAGTAAGCAGAACGAAAATTGGACTGATTGCTGGCATTGGCGGATGACAAACTGCATAGACATCCTCTGGCTATTGTGCCAAGTTCACAAATACTTACTCGTCAAAAAGGATTGGCTAACCCAGGTTGTGGAGTACCTAGATCAAAGAGTTGATCTGAACGGATACGAGGATTTACTAGAACATGCCCGTTCGCTATTGTCCAAGTAACAAAAAATACCGCATCGGCAGCGGGCCGTGCATGTACAGAACGCACAAGGCCGCGCAACGAGCATACGAAGCCTACCTCGCCAAGAAGCGCAAGAAAAAGAAGGGCAAATGAGACGCCGCAGCATCACGACAGACATCACTCGCCCGCCACGCGAGCGGCCAGTGACAACCGGCCTACCACGGATGGGCGGGATACCCGACTTTCCCAAGACCCCCCGTGGGGTGTACGCTGGCGACCGCGCCGTCGACTGGCGTGAGAGGCAAGCATGGCCCAAGGGCACTCGCTTCATGGAAAAACTTGCCAGCCTGCCAGAGCGACGGGTGATCTGGTGGCTACTGTACCAAGCCGAACCCAAGCTGGAGCCCTACCGTGACTTCGAGTTTCAGCCGGAGTTCCTCGGCGGGCGCGTCGTCCACGGGGGCTTGGTCAGCGACTTCGCCATCTACAACATCATCCCAGGACAGATCGTGCTCTGGGAGGTCGAAGGCGCGACATGGCACGCCGCCGGCTGGCGGCTGTTGCGCGACGAGGCTCGCAGGGTCAAATTGATGGCGTTTCCAGAGGTATTCACCGTCTTGAGATTGAAAGAGATCGACATCAACCGCAGCGACGAAGACCGCAACCAGGTTTGTGAAGATGCCATGCGGCTCATCGAAAGAGGCTGACCAAATGGGATCAATAGATTGGCCCTGGATAAAAGGCAAGGTCGAGGAGATCGAAGCCTGGCTCACCAGCTTGCAGTCTTGGGGCAACTTCGACCGTATCACCGTCAAGCGGCTTGACCTCACCACGGGTGGAACAGTAACAATTGACCACGGCGGGCTTCTAGGTCTGACCGACGATGATCACACCATCTACCTCTTGGCCAATGGCACACGCAACCTGACGGGCAACCTGACCGTAAGCGCGGGTGTGACAATAGATGGCGTGGACATCTCAGTACACGCAGCCAACGCCGATGCCCACCACGCGGGGTTTATCGGCCTAGAGGACAACGCGGCGACAGCTATCGTGCCGGCGGCGGATGACAGGATTCAGCTTACCGACGATGGAGTAATCAACGCCGACGCCTCTGGCAACACGATTGCTCTTAGCATCGCTCAGGGGCAAATAGACCACGGCTCGATTGGTGGGCTGGACGGCGATGATCACAGCGCAGTGTACCCCAACTTTGGAGACACGGAGACCATATCCGGCGCGTGGACGTTCTCAAATGCCATCAAAGCAGACAGAGCAGACGACGCCCGTATCCTAGAGATATATGAGGGTGCAACCCAAAAGTGGGACATCTACAGAGACCCATATGATCGCCTCGTCTTCTGGGATGCAGTGAACGAAGAAAACAAGTTTCACTTCGGCCAGAGCAATAACATCCTCCTCATCAACATGGCAGACAACGATGTATACTGCCAATTGTCAGGCACGCCAGGCGACATCACTTGGGGCGTCTACAACGACCCTTCCAATCATGGGTTTATAGGGAGCCGCAGTGACATCCCCTTCGCCATCCGGCAGCACACCTCGCGAAAAGTATGGATTACCTCTACCCAAATGGTCATCAACGAGGACAGCGCCGACTACGACTTCCGCGTGGAGTCCAATGGCTCCCAACACGCTCTATTTGTACAGGGGAGCGATGGGTGGATTGGCCTCGGCATAGGAGTTCCCATGGCGAGGCTGCACCTTTATTCCCCTGACGAAAATACCAATCTTTACTTCACAGTTGGTGACGACCACCACACACCAGCAGTGTGGCTGGCCACCAAATACGACACCGTACCCCAATGGGCAGGGATGGGGACAATTGCTGCGGATGGGAGTCTCTGTTTCTCGACTACTGGCAGTTTTTCTACTGCGGGGATAATACTAGAGCGTGACGGTGACGTGCTATTCAACCGGGGCAACGTCGGCATCAACGATGTCACACCATCCTTCAAACTCGACGTGAACGGCACAGGCCAATTTACTGGCAAGCTGACTCTGGGCGGCGGGACCGATCCACCCTACGTCCTCTACGACCGTGAGACCCACAGCTCTATCATCGAGCGCATCAGGAGAGAAGTACCCCCCTCCAAGCTCGGCGGCGCAGTTCTGTTTTTCAACAGTCTGACAAAACGACTGGAAGTCTTTGTCCCCCTAGAGGGCAAGTTCTATAACCTGCGCGGCGGACTCATTGAGGCAGTGCATCCCATCACCGAGACCTACGAAACGGTTGAAAAGCATTACCTGGACGAGGAGACAGGAGAAGTCAAAAGTTACCCTGTTCCCAAGACCACCACACGACACGTCCTCCGTGAAGGCTACGAGTTAGAGCCTTGGACGGGCAAATTCATGCACGGTAAGAAAGAAGTGTATCGAGAAGAAGCTACCGAAGTTATCACCACGACGAGAGGAGGTGAGAAAAAGTGGGCTACGAATCAAAGAACATCGTGAAGAGCAAAACGTTTTGGTTCAACATCCTGGCAGCCTTGGCGACCATCGCCAGCCAGTTTGGGTTTGGTGACTTCGAGCCAGACAAGGGGGTCGTCGCAGTAGCATTGGGCGTCGTCGCACTTGTCAACATCATTCTGCGCTACCTGACTGACCAGGGCATACACATTTTGCCCAAGTAGCTTGACAGACCGCGCTGCCTATGGTAGAATGCAGATACCAGGAACCACAACCGAATAGCCGTGCTAACCAAAGGGTCACTTTCTTGGCCTGCTTTGCTGTTCCTGGTGCGAACGTCCCCCCCAACGGACTGAAGCAGGCGAGCAGGTCAAGAGAGTGGCCCTTTGACTTGCCTAATAGCAAGAAAGAAGAGGAACCATGCTATTTAGAATATATGTTTGGCTTTTGACGTTACCCTGCTTCAACTCACACAGGAGGCAACCATGACTAAGACTGAAGCTAAGACGCATAGGGAGCGACACGAGTTTCTGCATAGGGCACTCGACGAATTGGTGGCAGACTTCATCCTGCACAATGCCAACAAATCGCCAAGCGACACCACAATCATGGAACTGATAACATGGTCTTACAAACAAACACGCGAGTCAGAAGATGAACCACACGCTAGAAAGGAAATCAAGTGAGACCAGCAAACAGAGTTGAGTTTGGCGAACATTGGTTTGGCCTGGGATTCAATGGCATAGTGAAACTAAGGGCCGAAGTCCTCCGCGAACGAATGATAGTAATCATCGTAGAGTGGGACAATGGCGAGACCGAAGAATGGTCGCACTGTGGCGACTTTACCGTTCTTTGGGAAAAGCCCTCCCACGCCGAGCTTACCAGTCTGCCCGATGCGATGGCCCACTACGACGCGGGCGTTGCTGCCT
>Ga0114922_10000758_pt1 | contig 31103 bp, 25 predicted proteins | sample AartaG_FD_100975 | JGI IMG/M metagenome (GOLD analysis project Ga0114922, IMG submission 100975) | Deep subsurface microbial communities from Aarhus Bay to uncover new lineages of life (NeLLi) - Aarhus_00045 metaG | ecosystem: Environmental > Aquatic > Marine > Oceanic > Sediment | place... | reverse complement strand
TGGCGAAGACCCTTAGAGAGCGCCCGGCCTTTCTGTGCCTCTTTATCGTTCAGGCCGAAGAGTTCGAGCAACTCCTTGCCACGCTGCCGGCGGCGCGCCCGCGGCACGCCGTGGAGTTCGCCCATCAGCATCACATTCTGCCACACGGTGAGATCCACATAAACGTTGGCCTCTTCCGGCACGATGCCGAGATGCTCGCGCGCCGGCACCGGTTCGCCGACAATATCGTGACCGTCTATAAACGCGCAGCCCTCGTCGGGCAGGATACAGCCGGTGAGCATCCTCACGGTGGTCGTCTTGCCGGCGCCGTTGGGGCCGAGGAATCCGAAGATTTCGCCGCGCCTCACGTTGAAGTCAACATGATCCACGGCCACGAGGCTGCCGAATCGGCGGGTCAGACCCCGCGCCTCTATCAAGGTTTCCATCAAGACACGTCCTTTCTGAAGATCAGCCATATCCCCGGCGGGTCGAGTTCCAGCCGGAAGTTCAGCAGACCCGCCCGGCGAGCCAAGCGTTTGAAGGTCTCGGGCGAACGGGCCTCGCGAAAGCGAGCAACCGCCTCCTCGCCTTGCCGCTTCACACCTCCGGCGCGCAGCTTCACAAACTCTCTGCGCGCCCAGGCGGGATACTCGGTGCCGACTCCGCCCCCAATCATCGCCACGCCGCCGGGCTTGAGTACCCGGTAGACTTCACGCAGCCCTTTGACTTTGTCCTCCCAGAAAAAAATAGACCCCCTGCTGACGACCAGATCCGCCGACGCGTCGAGCAGCGGCAGGGATTCCGCACGCCCTGCTACCGACCGCACGCGGCCGGCCAGCCCGCGCAGGCCGGCAGCCTCCTGCGCGGCCCCCAGGGCGCCGGAATCGGGATCGACAAGAATTACGATGCTCTCGGACCGTTCCGCCAACGCCAGGCCTAAGCCGCCCGACCCCGATCCCAGGTCGACCCATACGCCCTCCTCCGGCTGGCAAAAACTGAGCACGTCGGCGGCAACCGTCGAGAAGTACTCCGGGAGCTCTTCCCATGTGATCTGCTTCTTATTTCGGGCCACGGCGGCCTCCATGGTTATTTCTTATTCAACTCCGCAAGCAACACGCAACGGCGGCAGCCGCGGTCATCCTTTTCGCAGAAGTCTTTGAATACCTGGTAGAGGCCCTGCTGGCGCCGGGCGTTTGAGATGATCTTCGCGGCCTGCCGGTCGCCGGCGAATATGCGTTGGATCATCGACGTCTCAACGCTGGTCGAAGGCAAACGCGGAAGCTTCATGTACATGCTGTGCAGCAGATGCTCGAGGCCGGCGTCGTTGTTCTTGCGGGCCTGCAGCAGCAGCACGGGGATAACGACGTTGACGAGGATCAGCGCTGCACGGTCTTTGCCGACGAGGTTCACGGGCCGCGCCATGCGCTTTCCACCGAAGGTGCAGCGCGCTCCCCAGAAGCCGGATTCTGGGCCGGTGAAGAGGCTTTCGAAGTTCTTCCGCGCCGCGGTGATGTCTTTCTGCCGCAATCGACCGGTCTCCGGAGGCAGGCATGAGAGGAGTGCGTGCAAAAGGCCGCGTTCCATGTGCTGCGACAAGAACGCCGCGGCGGCCGCTATGCGCCGCGGTGGGAAGTTCACCGGCCGCGAACCCGAGAACATCCACTGCTTCGCGTCCATCCCGCCTTCGGGGAACAGCTCGCCCAGCTCAGCCCATCGGCCTCTGATGGAATCAACATACGCTGCGGCTTCCGGATCTGTGTCGGGGATGAGCGCCTTATCGGCGGCATCGGCCTGGTCCAGAAGACCCGAGAGGCCGAAGAGCGCGGCCTCGATGCGCAGGCGCTTCTCGTCATGCGGGTGCCCCGCCAGGATCGGCTTGAGTTTGTCGGGTGGGGCAAGGCGAGCCAGCAGGGCGAACTGCGATTTGTTTTTCTTGAAGCCGAGGGCTTCCATCACGCCGCACTGGATCGCCGCCTCGCAGCCGATGGTATCCAACAGATGCTCCCAGCGCCGCATCCGGGCAAGCGCCCGCTGGTCGCCCGCATAATCAAAAAACAAGCCAAGCCACCGGCCGTCGACGGCCTTTTCCCTGATGGCGACGCTGCACGGCCCGACCGAGGAATCGGAGACCTCCGGGTAATCTTCGGGATTGACCGCTTCGGCAAGCTCACCGACGCCTGCTGTGAGGTAGGGTTCGAGGATGAACTGGGGCACCGTTCGGCCGGCGGCGTTGCGGATGCTCTCCTTGCCCGTGTCGTTGCGCAGGGCCACGTGCAGGATCACGGAATCATAGGTCGGGTCTTGGTGGTGTCCGTGGCTGTACCATGCGGAAGCGTCGACGTGAAGCTCAACGTCGCCCTTGACGATCGGCTCATTGGCGAGGCGTATGACGGCGCTGCGGAAATCGGGGCCGGCCTCGAGGTTCCACCAGCCGGGTGAGAGCACGCGCAGCTTGCGTCCGTCGCATACGCGCAGATCTGCGGTCGAGAAGTTCTGATCGAACCAGAAGCATCGCACCAGCCGCTCGCGGACGGGCATCCGTGCCGACTCGGGGTAGCTGGCCTTCGCTTCGCCGATGCCGGGACTCTCGCAGAGCTTGAGGTATTCGTCGGTGAAGAAGGTGGCATCCATATTCGGTTGTAAGGTTATTCCGCGAAGAATTCGTCGTTGGGATCCCACGCGGGCACGCCGAGGATGAGCGCGCGGAAATCGCCGTAGCCTCGGTGCAACACGCCGGGCGGAATTAGGATAGCCACGCCGGGCTCGAGGTCGACAAGGTCGTCGTCGAGCTCCATCTTGCCGCCGCCCTCGAGGATGTAGTAGTACTCGGTGCAGCCCTTGTGGTAGTGCTTCTTGGAATCCTGGATGTGTGTGACGTGGAGATTGGCGACGTCGGTATCGTTGTGGGTGATGATCCTGGTGCTGCTGCCGCAGGGGCAGGGCACGGGTTCCACGTCCTTGATATTGCGAACGATGTACTTTGCCATTGTTTCGGTCTCCTTATGATTGTAATGATGGTAATGACGATTCTAACAAAGGTGCGGGGGCACGTCAAGCGAAAAATGGCCGGCGCCCGTTGTGCGTGGGATGGCGCGCCCTGCTAGAAGGCGCCGTGTCGCATGAAGCAGCGGTGGCAAGGGGTGGGGCCGTCGTCGGACCGCTCGGCACGGTCGCGGAATCTTTGCCGCGCCAAACGGTATGTTTCGTTGTTCCAGATAGAACGCAGCTCTTCCTCAAAGCAATTGCCAAAAGTGAGTTTCGAATAGCGGGCGATGTGGCAACAGGGGAACACCTCGCCGTCCCACTGAATCGCCGCGGCGCACCACAGCCACAGGCAGGCGGGGTGCGGGTGTTTCTTGACGGCTTTCTGCACGGCCTTTTCGGCTTCCTGTTCGCCCCGCGCCATCCAGTCGGCAAGGGGGGTGAAAACATCTACGCCCAGCGACCGGGCGATCCGCTGCGCTTCTGCCATTTCACCCTTGTTGCCTTCGGTGACAACGTATTGCCACTCGATGATCGGGCGTTTTCGGCCGACGCGCCGGCGCGCTTCGACCAGAAGGTTGAGGTTGGCCATCGCTACGTTGAGGTCCCCGCCGATCCGGACCTCCTCGTAGGCTTCCTGCGTGACGCCGTCGATGGCCACTATCGCGAGGTCCAGCCCGGCTCGTACCAGCTCCTCTGCCACGTCGGGCTTGAGGAAGTGGAGGTTGGTACTTATGACGGTGGCAATCTTCCGACGATGCGCTTCGGCCACCAAGTCGCAGATCTGGCGGTTCAACATGGGCTCGCCCCAGAGGTAGAAGGTGATGCCCACGGTGGTGGAGCCCACTTCATCAAGGATGCGCTTGAGGTCTTCGAGACGGAGCTTTCCCGGGCGGTACGTGTGGCCTCCCGGGCCGCTTCTACAACCTTCGCAGCGCAGGTTGCAGCTACTGCACGACTCAATTTTCAGCGCGAAAGGCAGGGAGCGCACGTGCGTTTTTCGAAAAAGCATCGAGAGGCACGCGCGACAGATATTGATGACCTTGCGCAGCGACAGGTACCGGAGGTAGCAGCGGGCCAGCCGCCGCACCGAGTAGTACATCCCGTAGAGCTTCGGATGAGTCTTCACGATTCCGGCCCCTCTAACAGGTCGGCTCAGTCGGCTGTAATTCCACGCCGGCCTCTATGTCGGGTTCATTGGCTGTGCAACGCTTATGTATTGGGAGATTATAACGCGATACGTGCGCTTGATCAAGAAAAAACTTCCGCCGGAAGGAGTACCTGATCGACTGCAACGAGCGCGGCCCTCTCGGTCCGGAAAAGAGCCCTTCAAGGGGGGTTGGGTTTTTGACGATATAGTACTGGCTTGATGGTTGTTTCCGCCTCCGGCTGGATATGGTGCAGTAACTCCCCACGGGACCCCGTGATGCTCAAAGGGCTTGCCGGTAAAGTTTTCCGAGGGCTGACAGCAAACAGATCAGCCTATCGCGAGGCTGTTGCCTTCCTCAACAGCCCCAGTCTGCCGGAAGACGCGGTCAGGGAGCGGTTGCCGCTTTACCTGCGGAGCAGATCATGGCACGTTCGCAACGTTGCCGTCAAGCTGATCGCGGGCTTCAAGGACGCTTCATTCTATCCGGTGCTGATCCAGAAAGTCCGCAATGGCTCGGACGTAGGAATAATCACGCGCAATTCGATCACTTCGATCCGCCAGTTGGGGTTGAAGGGCCCCGACGTGGAGGAGGCCCTGCGGCGGGCGCTCGGCGCCGGGTATTGGGAGGCCCGCTGCGAGGCGGCACTTGCACTGTCGGAGCTTTTTGAGCCCTCGCCCGAGCGGGCCGCTCTGCTCGTAGGCGTGCTGAAGCCGAGGCCGAACGCGTCTGCCCCCCGGCAGTTCGGCGAACGAAACGCAGAGGTCAGGGCGGCGGCGGCCGTGGCGCTTGGCAGGTCCGCCAACCCCGGGGTAACCTTGCCGGCTCTGAGGCTGCTGAGCGACGATCCGCACTGGCTGGTGAGGCACCAGGCGGCCGTAGCACTGGTCGAAATGAGCCATGTGCACAACGACCTGGCCCCCGAGGTCCGCAAAGTACTCGATCGGATCGATGTTCTCAGCGACGGCTGCCGGTCAGACTTTCCTTTTCCCAGGACGGTGGCGTCGCTGCGGAAGATTCTGCTCAACGGCCTCGCGGTGGAAGAGCCGGCAGACATTCGCAGGCATTACATCGATATGAACCGCGGGTGGAATCGAAAATGGTAGGGTGTGCTGCTTCGGGTTGCCTCGGCCCGCCCGGCCCGCATATTATCTCGAAGGGACCGGGGTTTAAGCTGACCTGTTTGCACGGCAGGATTCGGTATGATCCAATTGCTCAATTCTCTTTTCACCGGCACGTCGGGGCATATCAGCCTGCTGGCCCGCACAATGGGAGCCGCTATCACGACGGCGTTCCTCTTTTGGCTTCTGGCCCCGCGGTACATCCGTTTCCTGAAGGCTAGGGGGCTGTGCGAACAGGCGCGCGAGTTCGGCGGGCTCAATACCTCAGGAAAAGCCGGCACGCCAACGATGGGCGGGGTGCTCATATACGCGGTTGTGGTTGTGGGGGCGATTTTCTGGTGTAAGCTGACCACAAGTTTCACATTCATTCCACTCCTCGCCGGCCTGGGGTTGGGCGTGGTCGGTTTCGTGGACGACCTGTGGAAAATCCGTGGAAAATCGAGCGAAGCTGGGATTTCGCGGGGGATAAAGTACGCCGGCCAGATGATCGTCGCCGCGCTTGTGGCATGGCTGCTGCTGAGCGATTCCTTCTCACCGATCAAGAGCGAGGCCACGCGGTGGTCGCTTTATCTGCCCTTTGCCAGGAGCGGCCTGCACCTGGGCTGGGTGCTTGTGCCGGCGATCCTTGCCTTCATGGTCGCTGCGGCCAACTCGGTTAACCTGACCGACGGGATGGACGGGCTTGCCGCCGTGCCGGTGATCTTCGTCGCCCTGGTGCTTGGGGCGTTCGGATACATTACAGGGCGCGTCGACTTCGCTGAATACCTGGGTTACTTCGAATCCGCAAACGCCTCGGGGCGCGCCGCTTACGGCCTTGCCGACGCCGGCGAGCTCATGGTGCTGGGCGCGGCCATTGCGGGGGCCGCGGTAGGTTTCCTGTGGTACAATGCCCACCCCGCGGCGATATTCATGGGCGACACCGGCTCGATGGCACTCGGGGGCATGCTGGGCTCAATGGCCGTGATCGGAAAACAAGAAGTGATCTTCTTCATCGCCGGAGGGCTGCTGGTGCTGGAAACCGCCACCAGCTTCATTCAGCATTACATCGGGCTGAGGCTTCTGGGCCGCAGGATTTTCTTCCGCGCGCCGCTCCATCACAACATGCTCCACAACGGCATCGCCGAGACAAAGGTCACGGTGCGGCTGTGGATCCTCTCCGGCTTCTTCGCCGTTCTGGCGCTTTGCACCCTCAAATTGAGATGATCGGGCCTCGGCGTTCGGCAGCCTTCAAGCCAGTGATATGCCGAGGCCGACAAGGATTCTATCCTTGATCTCGTCTTTTTTCTGCTTGGCGGCGGTCCGTATGCAGGCGTGTGCGATCTGGCGGTAGGGCGCTCGCGTACCGTGAGCGCGCGTTTTGCGGTTGCGGATGGCGTCGATGATCTGCCGGTAGTGGGAGCATTCGTCCGGGATCTCGGTTATGCCGGCACCAACCTGGCTGATTGCGTGGGCGTCGCTGCCTCCTGTGCGCCCCAGCCGCATCCTGATGGAGAGAGCGGCCGCTTTTCGGTTCCGGGGCGAGCGCGGGTTGTGTGTTTCGATGGCATCGAGAGGCAGGCTGAGGATGTCTTTTTCGCGCAGCGACACTACAACGTTGAGCGGGTGTGCTGCGACGGCGATTCCGCCGAGGTGATGGATGACGGCGATCGTTTCGGCAGGCGAAAGATTGCCGGGGACCATCTCGGTTACGCCGAGCGCGAGGATGTGTCCGCCGGCGGCCGAGACCTCAACACCCGGCACGGCCACCAGGCCCCACTCGGGTGCGAGCTCGGCAACAAGCAAGCTGCCTTCGATCTCATCGTGGTCGGTCACGGCAAGAGCGCCCAAGCCCAGCTCAACGGCTTTGTCGAGGAGTTGTTTGGGCTCGATCAGGCTTGCGCTGCCCCATCGCTTCGTTCTGGAGAAGGAAGTGTGAATATGTAAATCGGCTTCCATGGTGATAATACCCCACGGCGTTGCTTGATGATGACGGAACTTTCGCCAGTTAAACCATTATACGCTATTCGGGGGAAATTGTCCAGTGCTAAAAGCCTTGTTTGGCGGCGGGGGGGCATGAAGGCTTTGCAGCAAGATCAGAACTTCCCGATCCTGAAGTCGATGTCTACGATTCTTGTCTTCTTCAGTGCCTTGCGGAGGGCTGCGAGGAGTTGGTTCTTGCGAAAACCGGAAAGCTCGTAGAGCCAAGGGGATGAATCGACCTCGACTCTCAGGACGTTGCCTCTCACGCCGGCGACGCGAGTGTGCCGCGCGATCTCGGCGCCCGCTACATCGCGCCACGTCGAGTATATCTCTACGTGCTCAAGGTTGTGGCCCAGCGGCGATGCTTCAAACATCCTTTTGAGCACATTCGATGCTTTTTCCGGTAGGCTCATCAGCGTCCGTGCATCCCGGACGAACCGGGTTCCGTCGGCGTGTCTGCGGCTATTCTTCGATACTCACGGGCATCACGACGTAGAGGTATTCGTCGCCCTTTTTGAACAGCGCCGGCCGATCCTTGTCCTTGAGTTCAATACGGATTGTTTCGTCTTCGGTAATTTTGAGCAAGTCGATGAGGTAATCGGGATTGAAGCCGATGTTTACGGCTTCGTCTTCGAATTCCACCTTGCGTTCGATCTTCGCCCCACCTCGCTCGGGGAGCCTGGAGGTGAGTGTCATCTTGCCGTTCTCGAAAGTTGCCCGCAACGCGCGGGATTCGTCGCCGGTGAGTACCGCGGCCTGGCGAACGGCCGAGGTCATCCCGGCAACGTTCACGATGGCTATCTTGTCGTTCTCGCGGGGGATCACGTCCTCGTAGTTGGGATAGGTGCCTTCGACCAGTTTACTGGCAACAACGCCCTGCCCGCATTGGGCGAGGATATAATTCTCTTCGAACTTAAGGCTCACGGGTTCTTCGGAGTCTTGCAGCAGCCGCTGGAGCACGTCGAGAGCCTTGATCGGAACGATCCCCCTGAACGCCACGTCCTCGGCTATTTCAACTTTTTTCTTTATCCAAGCCAGGCGGTGGCCGTCGGTGCCCACCATGTGAGCCATGCCTTTATCGACGACAAACAAGACGCCGTTGATGGCGAAACGAATGCTCTCGCGCGCGGCGGCGAATCCGGTGTGCTCAATCATGCTCGCGAGCACGGGAGCATCAATTTCAACGTGATCTCCCTCAAAGAGAGGCACTTCCGGGTATTCTTCGGGATCGAAGCCTTTGAGGTTATAGATCGAACCTTCATACGTAATCGTGAATTCGAGCGGCTTGGGAGTTTCAAAGGAAATAGTTTCGCCACCGGCTTCCCGCAGTATCTGGGTAAGCCTCGCAGCTTCGGCCAGAATGGATCCGGTTTCTTCAACCTGAACGTCGGGAATCACAAACCGTATGCCGACCTCGAGGTCCGTGCCGGCAAGATGAACGCTGTTGTCTTGCGCCTCGATCAGCACATTCTGCAAGACTTCCTTGGGGCTTTTGCTCGGAATTACGCTGCTTACCAATTGCAATGCCGAGTAAAGCTTCTTGGTTTCACAACTGAATTTCATTTCGCGACTTCTCCTGCTCTATTATTATTAAGTCTTAAGCTTAAGAACCCTTAATAGTAGTAATAGGGGCGGTGGATATGTGGGTAACCTCTGGATTTGTTTTCTTAAGTTATTTCGCGGCAAGTATTTGCGTGAAATCGGTGCTTGCGCGAAGTTGTGCGCTCGTTGTATTGTGGGGTGTGGGTAAATCGCCGGGTTACCCACCGGTACCCACGGGGCATAAGCAGAATACAAGGTTTTCCACAATTTTGTGCCCACCCGTTCCAGAATGTGCCAAGGGCCAGCCGGCAATGAAGTAAGATCGATTCCACAGGATTTCCACACTGTTTATTACCTGCCTTTACTGACGCTTTTGTGGAGTTCGTCGGTCAGTTTTTCGATAGTCGCGGCGAGAAGTGAGTCGGAGACCCGCAGGTTTTCGATCTTTTCGCAGGCGTGCATCACCGTGGTGTGGTCCCGGCCGCCGAAGTATCCGCCGATCTCTTCGAGCGAGTATCCGGTAAGTTTGCGCGCCAGGTACATGCACACCTGCCGCGGATGCGATATCGCTCTTGATCGTCTCTTCGACTGAAGGTCCGAGAGCTTTATCTTAAAGTATTTGACCACCGCGTTTTGGGTGTCTTCGATGCTGATTGTCGTTCGTTCGCGGTCGATGGTATCGAGGAGTGCGTCTTTCGCGAGGAGCAGATCGATCTGCTTGTTCATTAGGCTTGCATATCCGATGATCTTGATTATGGCTCCCTCGATCTCGCGGATGTTGCTTGCGATGTGCTCGGCTATGTAGTTAACCACATCTTCGGGGAAGGTTCGCCCTTTGAGTTGGGCTTTTTTTTGTATGATTGCCACGCGCGTTTCGTAGCTGGGCTGGCTGAGCTTTGTGACCATTCCCCATTTGAAGCGCGATATGAGGCGTTCCTCAATGGCCGGGATCTCCTTGGGCGAGCTATCGCTGGTAATCACGATTTGCTTTTGCGCGTTATAAAGGGCGTTGAAAGTATGGAAAAACTCTTCTTGAGTTCTATCGCCCTTCCCGAGAAAATGGATGTCATCGATCAGCAGCACGTCGAGGTGGCGATATCGATAGCGAAAACTCTCGATGTCGCCGTGTCTGACTGCCGAGATGAACTGGTTCATGAAGTTTTCGCACGACATATAGAGGATTTTCGGGCGGGGATGTTTGCTCAGGAGCGTGTGGGCGATGGCCTGAACGAGGTGCGTTTTGCCCAGCCCCACGGAGCCGTGCATGAAAAGCGGGTTGTATGCCTGGCTGGGCGCTTCGGCCACGGCCAGCGCCGCGGCGTGGGCGAGGTTGTTGCAAGGGCCGACGACGAAGTTGTCGAAGACGTACTGGCTGTGGAGGCAGAGGTCGCCGTCGGGCGAGGGGAAGGAAAAATCGGACCTGAGCGGCGCCGGTGTGTCTGCCACGTAGACCGGCTGTCCGGCTTGCGCCTTGGCCGGCTCGACAGCGGCGAAGTCGTTCTTCTGGCTCGGGTCGTTGGCCGACAAGCCGATGTGTATTTCGACATCGCTGCCGGTAACGGTCTTGGCGGATTCCTCGATGACATGCGCGTAGTGGTTTTTGAGCCAGTCGCGGAAAAAGGAATTGGGTACGCTCAGGTGGAGCTTCTTATCTTGAAGGTCAACAAAGTCTATATTTGAAAACCATGTGTCGAACTGCTGCTTTCTAACTCTTTTCTGTGCTTCCGAAAGGATGGAGTTCCATACGAGCTGTGTATCAGCCATGGAGATCCCTCTCCCATGAAGGTTATCCACAAGGTACCCACAATTTCAAGACGGTGGAGCGACCAACGGCAGGGTGTCGCACCGTACTGCAAGGGGCCGGACCGGAACAGCGCGCTTCGACTACGGCGTGATAACCTTATGCTCAGCAAGCACTTAGGTATGACATGCCCTGCACTTGTGAAGGTAAGAAAGAGAGGCGACGGGCGCACCTACGATGCGCACATACTCGGCAGCCGCCATCACATAAGGTTATACACAATTCCGGCCTGAACTAGCCAGACAGCAAATCTTAGCACATTCGCCCGCACAGGTCAAGGCAAAAAACTCTTCTTACGCGCTTCTTTTGAGCGCGCTTTGCCGTAAGCTGCCGCTGCGCCTGAAGTTCGGAAGGAAAAGTTTTTTCATGATTTTTTTTCGTTGTGCCCGGCGCGGCGCCTCGCAAACTTACTTGCGTGCGCGAACGGCGCGCATGTTTGAAAAGTTTCTTCCATGCGCGATCATGGCGCCTCAAGATTCATGGTGACGAACGCAATTTCATGCTTTACTTTCTCGACCGGCCAGGTATGATGGGACGTTCGCAACACGCAACGATCAGCAACCTCGAAAGGGCCTTTGTCATGACCTCACGCGAGATCATCACAGCGCTGCTCAACAGAGAGATCCCGGAACGCATGGGGATATTCGAGAGCTACTGGGGCGAGACAATCCCCTCGTGGCGACAGCAGGGGTATCCTCAAGATGTTGATCCGGGCGATTACTTCAACTATGATTTAGACCTCGTGGGCGGATCATGGTTCAATAACTCGTTGCAGGTCGGCTTCGAGGAAGAAATAATCGAAGAAACCGACGAATGGAAGGTCCGAAAGGATGATCGGGGCGCTACGCTCAAGTATTGGAAGAACAAATCCGGCACGCCCGAGCACATCGACTTTGAAGTTACCACCCCCGAGAAATGGAAGCCCTGGAAACAAAAGCTCCTGACGCTCGACGAAAGGCGTATTGATCTGAAGACCCTCCGGCACAGTCTGCAAAAGGTTAGAGCCGCCGGGAAGTTCAGTTGCTTCGGCAATCTCTTCGTCTTCGAAATCATGCGCGCCACCCTCGGCGACATCTGCATGCTGGAAAGCATGCTGCTCGAACCCGAGTGGATCAAAGACTTCTGCGCCACATATACCGAGCACTTCAAGATTCACCACGATTACATGTTCCGCGAGGCCGGCAAGCCCAACGGAGTGTTCATCTACGAGGACCTCGGCTTCAGCAACGGCCTCTTCTGCTCCCCTGCCACCCTTGCCGAGCTGGTGATGCCCTACTACAGGGAATTTGTCGGGTTCTGCCATGATCACGGCGTGCCCGTGTTGTTTCACTCCTGCGGTGACATACGCGAGGCGGTCCCCATGATCGTTGATGCCGGCTTCGATTGCCTCCAGCCGATGGAGGCCAAGGCCGGGCTCAACGTAGTAGAGCTCGCCCGCGAATTCGGCAATAAGATCAGCTACATGGGCAATATCGACGTGACCGTCCTCAACACCAACGACCCGGGCAAGGTGAGGGCCGAGGTCGAGCACAAGGTCTCGGCCCTGCGCGATATGCGTATTCCGTATGTGTTTCACTCCGACCACTCCATTCCGCCCGATATCCACTTCGAGACCTACAAACTCGCCGTCGAGACCTTCAGGAGCATCGGAAGTTACGCGTAAGAGCGCCACAGGGAGGGTCGTCGGGGGTGCGGCAGCGAGATTCTCTTGGTTAGCGCGCGACGTGTCCTCTCGTCCTCATCGTCAGAACCGTCCCGTTTCCCAAGACGGTGCCGCTACGGCGTCCGCCTCGACGAACGCCTCCCCGCCTTCTCAGGCGGCCCCCGTCGGTCGCAACGCATCGTTTTCGCTTGATTTTTTACGCGCGCTATGTTAGAAATAGTGGTTAATGGTAACTGGCACAGGATCACCGACATAACTTTTTGTGGGGTAGCTATGAAACTGGGAGTGTGCGCTCAGATCAGCGAACACGAGGCCGCGCAGAAGGCGGGCTTCGACTACATCGAGCCGGCGGTCGAGGATCTCGTCCCTAGTCGGCCCGAGGCGGAATTTGTAAACGTGCAGAAGATCGTCGCGGCGGCGGGCATCAAGCCCGAGGCGTTCAATTGCTTCATTCCCGGCGAGTTGAAGATCACCGGCCCGGATGCCGACCTCCACGCTCTAAAGGAGCACGTGACGATTGTGTGCAATCGAGCGCAGAGAGTGGGGGCCGACGTGATCGTGTTCGGCAGCGGCGGCTCACGCGCCGTGCCCGAGGGCTTTGCCGTAGACGAAGCTATGGAGCAGGTGGCCGTGTTTCTTGATGCCATCGCGCCGATCGCCGCAGACTCCGGCATAACCATCGCCGTCGAGCCCCTCCGCAAGGCCGAGTGCAACATCATCAACCTCGTGAAGGAAGGCTACGAGGTGGCGAGGAACGCGAGCCATCCGGCCATCCGCGGGCTGGCCGATCTTTACCACGTGGGCCAGGAAAACGAGCCCTACGAAAACATCATCGACGGCGGCGAGCTTCTCGCCCACGTGCACATTGCGCATCCGGGCCATCGCAAATGCCCTCTGCCCGACGACGGCTTCGATTACAAGCCGTTCTTTCGCGCGCTCAAGCAGGCAGACTACAACGACCGTATCTCGGTGGAAAGCTCGTGGGACAACCTCGCCGAGCAGGGGCCGGTAGTTGCCGATTACCTGAGAGCGGAATGGGGCCAGGCCTGAGCGCCGGCCGGCCTCGGGGCTCATTCTCTTGGAATTGAGCACAAAAACATCTTGTGTTTCGCTAAAAAGAACGCGACAGCAAGGGAGATTTGAGTCATGCCAGGACAAGGTTCCGGAGGAAACGTCATAGCAGCCATATGCAGCTTTTTCGTCCCAGGACTAGGCCAGCTTGTGCAGGGGCGCATCCTTATGGCCGCAGTACATTTCGCACTCACCGTTGCATTGTGGATTATCAGCTTTGGTCTCTTGGGCTGGATAATGCACATCGTCTCTGCCCTTGGCGCAGCTCGCTGGGCAGCGCAACAACAAACGTAGCTTGGCCTGCGCGACGAAAACATTTTCGGAGTAACAATGCCCCACCTCGCATGGCAACAGTGCATTAACCCGCAATGCGGGGCCACCTACGATATCGGCGAGGCGCTCTGCCGGTGTGCCGAGTGCGGCAACCTGCTCGACGTTGTTTACGACTGGGAACGCCTGCCCGCGCCGCGCTCGCTGAAGGAATTCGAGAACCGCTGGGCCACCCGCCGCAACCCGCTTGATTTCTCCGGCGTGTGGCGGTTTCGCGAGCTCATGCCCTTCGCCCCCGCCGACAAGATCGTGAGCATCGGCGAAGGCCAAACACAACTCCGACCCGCACCCGGAGTGGCGCAATACGTGGGCATCGACGCCGGCAGGCTGCACCTTCAATACGAGGGGATGAATTTCTCCGGCTCGTTCAAAGACAACGGCATGACGGCCGCCTTCACCCACGCGAATATGGTCTCGGCCAAGCGCGTGGCCTGCGCCTCCACCGGCAATACCTCCGCGTCGATGGCCTCCTTTGCAGCGGCCCGCGGCGACGTCAGGGCGTTTGTGTTCATCGGCAGCGGAAAGATCGCCTACGGCAAACTGTGCCAGGCGCTCGACTACGGCGGAGTTACAATTCAGATCGAAGGCGACTTCGACGACGCAATGGAGCGCGTGCAGCAGGTGTGCGAGCGGCTGGGCCTCTACCTGATGAACTCGCTTAATCCCTTCCGCCTCGAAGGGCAGAAGGCGATCATGTATCGCGTGCTCGAGGGCCTGAGCTGGGAGCCGCCCGACTGGCTGATCGTGCCCGGGGGCAATCTCGGCAACAGCTCGGCCTTCGGTAAGGCGTTTGTGGAGCTTGAACGGCTCGGCCTGATAAAGAAGATCCCGCGGGTGGCAATCATCAACTCAACCGGCGCCCGTACGCTTTCGGAGCTGGTCAACGGCCGCGGCCTGAGATGGAACGGCGGCAACGTCGATGATTCGATAATAGACGGCTATTACGAATATCTGGACGCCCAGGGCATCCGCGCCGTTACGCTGGCAAGCGCCATCGAAATCAACCGGCCCGTCAACCTCAAGAAGGCCCTGCGAACGCTCGAAGTGACCGACGGCGTTGTGCGGGAAGTCACCGACGAGGAAATCCTCGACGCCAAGGCGATGATCGGGCGGTCGGGGATCGGCTGCGAGCCGGCGTCGGCCGCGTCGGTCGCCGGGGCCAAGAAGCTTCGCAAAGAGGGTCTCATCGGCCCTGATGATACGGTGGTGTGTATACTCACCGGGCATCAGCTCAAGGATCCCAACGCCGCGGTGAATTACCACTCGGCAGAGGGCGAGGCATTCCGCAAGGCCTTCGACAAGTTCGGGGTAAAGAACGCGCGTTTCCGCAACAAGCCGCTGAAAACAGAGAATGACCTCAATCGGATACTCAAGCTGGTTGAGGAAGCATGAAAGAGAGCGGAGCCCGTAGGACCCGGGCGGGTCCGGCTTCGCGAAACTTGGTCAATTCGCGGCCGTTTGCAGCGGCCGGCAGGACAGCGTGAAAGGGAGATTTTCACTATGGCGACGATCGAAGTAAAAGTGCCTGATGTCAGCGACGAGGAGAATGAGGTCGAAGAGGTCACGGTGTCGTATTGGGTCGTTGACGAAGGGGACGAGGTGAAGGAAGGCGACGACCTCGTGGAGGTTGTCACCGACAAGGCCGATTTTCGCATCCCTGCACCGGTCAGCGGCAAGCTCGCCAAGAAGAAGGCCGAAGAGGACGACGTTGTACAAGTGGGCGATGTTATTGCCGTACTAGAAACCGAAGAATGATCCGACCGACCGTGCAATCTGTTTGGGGCAGCCACAACCGGCTGCCCCTCAGCTTGGAGGCAACACAGTAAATGATCATCCAGAAACAAAAGCCGTTCGAGGAAATCCTGAAATCCCTCGAAGGCGAGAAGACAGTTTTCATTTTCGGCTGCACCGAGTGCGCCACCACATGCAAGGTCGGCGGCGAGGAAGAAGTGGCCGAGATGAAAAAGAAACTCGAAGAGCAAGGGTTCGAGGTCAGCGGGACCTATATACTCGACACCGCCTGCCTCACCGGCGAGGTCCGCAAGCGCGGCAGGCAACTTAAGCAGCAGCTCGACGCGGCCGATTCCGTCCTGGTGCTGGCCTGCGGCACGGGCGTGCAAACCGTCGGCGACACCCTCGACGTGATCGCCCACCCAGGGGCCGATTCGCTTTTCGTCGGCAACGTCCAGCGCCTCGGAAAGTACATTGAAAAATGCAGCGCCTGCGGGCAGTGCATCCTCGATGAAACAGGCGGCATCTGCCCCGTCACCCGATGCGCCAAGGGCCTCATGAATGGCCCCTGTGGCGGATACAGCAAAGACGGCAAGTGCGAGGTAGACCCCGACCAAGACTGCGCCTGGCTGCTCATCTACGAGCGCCTGCGCGAGCGCGGCAAGCTCGACTGGATGGAAACCATCAAGGACGCAAAAGATCAATCGATAACAAGCGCCGGCTCACCGCGCAAGCTCGTGTGGGAGCACAAGAAGGAGACGAATGATAAATGAGCAACTTCAGTGAAGCCCTCCAATCCGGCAAGTTCGTTGTAACCGGCGAGATCGGCCCGCCAAAGGGCATTAACGTCGATACGATGTTCGAGGAAGCCGAGCACCTTCGGGGCAAAGTGTCCGCCATAAACGTAACAGACATCCAGAGCTCCGTGATGCGCCTCAGCGGCCTTGCCGTATGCATCAAGCTCAAAGAAATGGGCCTCGAGCCCGTGCTGCAGGTGGTCTGCCGCGACCGCAACCGCCTGGCGCTGCAGTCCGACCTGCTCGGCGCCGCGATGTGGGGAATCGAGAACGTCCTGTGCCTCACCGGCGACCACGTGAGCCTCGGCGACCACAAGGAGGCCAAGGGCGTGTTCGACCTCGACAGCGTTACGCTGCTCAAAGCCGCAAACACCCTGGCCTCGGGCAAGGACATGGCCGGCAACGAACTCGACGGGGCGCCCAGCTTCTTCACCGGCGCGGTCGTATCGCCCTCCAGCGAGCCAGTCGAGCCGCAGATCATCAAGATGAAGGCCAAGGTCGAGGCCGGGGCGAAGTTCTTCCAGACGCAAGCCGTTTACGATCCTAAGCAAATGGAAGATTTCATGAAAAAGGTCGAGGGCCTGGGCGTACCCGTGCTGGCCGGGATCGTGCTGTTGAAATCGGCCGGGATGGCAAAGTTCATGAACGCCAACGTCGCCGGCGTCTCCGTGCCCGACGAACTCATCGAAGAAATGGCCTCGGTCGGCAAGAAGGAACGCAAGAAGAAGAGCGTCGAGATCGCCGCGCGGCTCATCACCCGGATGAAAGACTGCTGCCAGGGCGTCCACATCATGCCCCTGGGCTGGGACAGCCTGGTGCCGGATGTGCTGGAGCAGGCGGGGGTGTGATAGTAGATTGCGCCCGCCGGGGCGGGATCAACCCCGATCACCTACCGGAACAGGCAAACCCTGAGCCCATAAGAACACTATTCTAGGGCGCTCAGGGTTTTCCGTGTGGCAGAAGTAGGCTAATGCTCTTGCAGATAGCGCTCGCCGTTGTAGTGGATGAGATGGTCGGGAATGTCAGCTATCCAGACTTCGGTCTCCCAAGCGATTTTCTTGAGGTGCTTGCGAAACTCAGCGAAATTGGGGAAAGCACTGATGAACACTTTGGCAGCTTTGCACTTTCTAAACATCTCCACCAACTCACGTACGCGCTTTGGTGATGCGGGACCGTGAGATGTCACCGCCTCTATGAGAAAAAGCCGACTGGCCGCGTCGTCATAGAGCACGATGTCTGGAAGCTTGTCGTGATCAGATAGTGCAAAGCCAAGCTCAGATAGCTTGTCCTTATCCACGTGAAGGGTTTTGTTCGCGGTGTCTCCAAGGTACAGGAGCTTCGCTTTGGGGGCGAACTGAGGCCAGAATTTGTGAACAACGGCCGCCTGGACTTCGTTATGCTTGCCTGGTGACAGAGCAAGAACCTCACCGTCCGAAAGATGGACGGGTATGCTTTGTCTTTTTCTCCTCTTGCGGTACTCTTCTCGTAACGACCCCTGCTGTGCGACAAATTCCTTGCAGGCGGCGCGCCAACCTGAACTCCCGTAGGCCCGGATGGCTTCCAGCGCTGGTTCGCTGATGGCATAGTGTGCAAGGGGACTGTTTGTTGGCAGGTCCGGGTTATCAGGATTGTAGTCTGCTACTCTGGCCTGAACGAACTGATGCAGGACTTGCCTCCGAAAGGTCTCGCGAGAGTTTGGCGCATATTGTCTGCGGAAGAACTCTTGGACAAACGACATTATGCCCTTGGTGATTGTTAGGCTCTTGCGGGTCGAGTTCCTCCATGCATCTCTGGGCCGAATACCGCACAGAGCCAGCAGGGTAAGAGCGGATATCTCGTTCTGCTGTGCTTCGGGCAATCCCAGGTCCCTAAGTACTCTCTGGGCCTGCTGTATCTTATTCATGCGATTCTACCGATTGCCATGGGCCACGGGCGTCTCGCACGCGACTGCCGCAAGACTGTCAATCTTTACAGCGGGGTTCTTTACAGCCAGGGCTCGTCGGCCGATCTCCATGATCACGTCTCGGTCCGGCAGTCGTATTTCTCGCAACTCGGTCGCGCTCACTTGTGTGTTCCCGTTAACGGTTCGGAAGTAGGTGTCCAGTAACTCAGTATTGTAAAGCACCGCCAACCCGTACGCCTCCTGCTTGGAGAGCGTTCCATTGGGACGATGAATGTAGTTCAGGTGGTTCTCGAGGCCTATGAGGTCACCGTCCAATCGCCCCTCCATCAGGGGCGCAGCCACCAATCTCCTATGGTCTTCCTTCGCACTGAATCGCCGGATCAGAACGTATGTCTTATTGGGAACTAGTAGAGCCCTGGCCTGGTCTTCGTAGCTGATGTACTGTGGCTTGCGTCTCGCGTCGACGGGCCATTCCACTTTCATCGGACGCACGTTCTGCAGCCAAAGTAAAGGAGCAAACTTGCCTCTGAGGTGTCCTCTGGATAGAAACTGCAACGCGCGAAAAGGAACCACGGGTCCCGTTGAAACGCTTAGGCCGAGGGATTTGAGAGATGCCGGCCACGAATCGATTGTCCTTATCACCTCATCTTCCTTTTCCGTTACCGGAATGCGCAGGAACTTCTGACGGCTTCCCATATCCAAGACCGAGGCGGCTGATACTTGGCGCTGGACCGGACCGAGAAGGTCAGCCCCACCCGGGCTCGCCGAAATCACGATCCGCGGCAGCTTCCTGACAGTGGCCCACCGAGGCTTCTTTGCAGCTTTCATGATGATGTTCTCCTGGAGTACCCCATCACGGCGAAATGCATCAGTGCGTGACTCAAACACATGAAGGAGCTCGGGCCGCATCATCTTGAAGAAACACTCGCGGAATGCTCTGAAGTATTGCCCCGAAGCGAAACTGCGAGGCGTGATAAACACAAGCTGGCCCTCCGTGGCCAGAAGGTGCGCAGCAATTGCCATAAACAGCGCATAAATATTAGGTTGCCCGTGTACGACCGACTCGGCTACGACTGCCCGAGGGTCTGACTTTGGGATCTTAAAATAGGGCGGATTAGAGATGGCTATGTCGAACGTTGGCCTGGGCGTCTGCGACGCAAAAAGGTCTGGGGACCTGCTCAGCAAGTGACCGTAGTTCAGAACAAAGTCAGCCTTTCGGGCTCTGATGGTCGTCGATACTCCGTTCGCCTGAAGCTTGCGCTTGAGAAAAGCTAGGGACTTCTTCAGCAGGAGGAATAAAGTAACGTCGGTTTCCCATGCCTCAATTACCACATGAGAAGGGCGGCCGTTACTTGGCATAAGATGCTCACAAACCGCGCAGGCCAGGATACCGGCCCCCGCGCCCGGGTCCAATATCTTCACTGTCCCTTTGACTGGCGTCAGGGATCTGGCCATGAACCTTGCTACGCCGATAGGAGTGAAGTACTGGCCGAACCTCTTCCTCTTTTCCCCAGGGGTGTTTGACGAATACCATTGACCTAAGCGGTCCGCGTATTCAACCGGTGTTTCCCCTCGATGCGGGCTTGGATCAGATTCAGACATGGGCGCTCCGCCGCTCCTCGTGTATCTTCATCGGACACCTTGTGATCATTTCCTTATAGATGATACGTACGCCTCGGTTCCCGTGCAAGCATTTTTTGCCCTTTTTCCTGAAGCGGGCAAGCCTATGGCGCGACCATGTTCTTCCCTGATGTTTGCTTGCGGCAGGGAAATGCGGTATAATAACAAAAGAACACGAGGTAGCAATGGAACAATTCCAAGACAGGCTGCCCGCCGCCCGGGACGCGATGCGCGAGATCCAGCGCATGGTGCACCGAGTGTGCGCCCTGATCCTCAATCCCGATTATCCGGAGGTCGATATCCTCATCGAACGCGAGAAGGTCCGGCGGCGGTGCGAGGAGTTGTTTCCGGACCGGATGGGCTTGTACGAAATGATATACGAGAGCAGGTTTGACCGGCTGATGGAGCAATTCCGCCGGGAATAGGATTCACCACAGGCATCTGTTTAGCGTAGGCAGCAGAGGTGTTTATCGCGCCAAATTAACTGCGCGTGGCGCCTCAAATCGTCCTCGTCGTCGTCCTCGTCCTCGTCGTCGAATTGTTCTGTCGCCCCCTGCGGGGGCTCTCCGATTTTGGCCGATCGTTTTCCACGGGCTAACGCCCGTGGCTACAGACTATCGCCCTTTGGGCTGAAAAGGCAAGCCCGAAACAGATTCCGTCTGTGCATGCTAAACACGTATCACCACCGTGGTGAGTTCTTATCTGCTCATTTTGCCGTGGCTCTTGCGGACGGCAAGGAGCTGGGCGAAGGAGGCGTATAAGTCGTCGAGCAGCTTCGGCGGCAGGTCGAGGGCCCGCCATATGATCTCGTCGAGGCGGCGACGGTCGTCGCGGCCCAGCTCGTTGGTCATTGTCACCACGTCGCGCCGGGCGAGGGTGTCGAAGGCCGATGTGAGGTCCTCCCTCAAGGGCGCCAGATGGTGGCTGGCGGGCAGTTGCAGGGCCTTGATCTCGGGGCCGTAGGTGGTGATGAATCCGCCGCCCATGTTGTCGCGCCCTGTGACTTCCGCGAAGAAGTGAAAGAGCGTGCTGTTTGCCGCGGCCCGGCAGAGCGGGACGTCGCGGCGGCTTCGTATCTGCGCGGTAAAGACCGTATCGCCCATAAGTATGCCGTGCGGATTAGCGGGGGAAAAATGCCGCTCGCGGCGGAAGCGCAGGATCACCAGGTCGGACCGCGGCGGGCGTCGCAGACGATACCACGGGCTTCGCGCCTCGAGAGAGGGTGAATTCACCGGCAGCTTCCCGGATTGCTCGAAGTCTTCGATGTGCTTGAGCGCGTTGGTGCCCTGCAGTTGCTCGCGGGGCTTGTCGACCAGCAGGAGAAAATGCCCGGCGTGCTCGGGCCTGAGGATCAGCGACCTGACGTTCTTGAGGCTCGCGATCACGGGCGCGAGGAATTCGTTTTCGAGGCCGAGCCTTTGGGCCTTTTGTTTTTCGATGAAGAAAAAGCGATTCAGCCCGGTCGTGATACCCCGCCGTATCTGTGCCACGTCTGAGAGGCTCACCAGCCGATCCCCGGCGCGTTTCAGGACGTCGAAGTAGACGTCGGGGGCGCGCAGGTGGCAGTTCCAGTTGTCCGACGTCTTGAGATCGGCGGCGGGTACTTTTCTGATCCTCGCGCCCCGTGGCAGCGAATCCGCCACCGAGCCGGACAGTGGTCGCGTGAGCTGCACGAAAGAGACCTGCGGCGCCGGCTGCGACTTCTCGAGCACGGTCACGACCGTGTTGACCTCGGTATCTGGGAAAAAGACCTCGGCGCGGCTCTCGAGGATCATCGACAGCTTCATTTTTTCGAGAAAAAACGCGCGAAGCGGCGCCCCGTAGGGAGCGTGCAGCCAGCTATTGCCGGTGATGACCGCCATCCGCCCGCCGGGCAGCAGGAATCGCGCGGCATGGAAGAAAAAGTAGAGATAGAGGTCGGCCCGGCCCGACAGATCGCGCACCGCGGGAAACTCGGCGTCCCACTCGCGGCGTATCAGGTCGAGCATGCACTTCTTGCGGCCGGACAGAAGCTCCTGCCTGACGAAAGGGAAGTTGCCTACGATGCTGTGGAATACGGGCTGCGGGGCCTGTTCGAAAAAGTCGGCCGTGCGGATTGTGGCCCCGGGGATCTTCTCGGCCGCGGCCGCGTGGGCCGGGTCGATCTCGAAGCCGCAGACCTGGTCGCGTGCGACCTGTTTGCGGCCGAGCCGCGTGAGCCGGTCGATGGCCCCGCGGAGGAAGGTGCCGTCGCCGCAGGCCGGATCGAGCACACGCGCGGCGGGGCTGGTGATGCCCATGGCGCACACCAGCCGCACGAGGGGTGCGGGCGTGAAGTGCTGTCCGAGCAGGCGTCGGGGACCAGATGAATCAAGATCGGGCAATTGGGTCACCGCTGGAATATCGGCAGGTAGCAGTTGTCGATCTGGAGGATGATACACGCCATTGCGGTGCAGTATTCGTTGCCTATCTCTCCGCTCCAGGAGCCGTCGGGGTTCTGTTTGCGAAGCAGCTCGGCGGTGATCTTCGCGTGCCATTGCTTCCAGTTGTCTCCCCCGGCCTGATACATTGCCTGGGCGGCGTAATAGTGTCCGTAGTAATAATGGCTGAAGTTGCCGGGGGCAGCGTTTTTGAGGTATGCGACTCCGGCCTTGATCTCGGGCGTGTCGTATTCTCCGGCGCCGAAGAGTGTGGTGAGCCCCGCCCCGGTCAAGGCGTAGGATTTGCCGGATCCCGAGCTGAGCATATACCTGAAGGAGCCGTCGGGGTTGGCGCTTTTCTTCACGTATTCGATCGCCTGATCAATCACTTTTTTTGCGACCTTGATGCCGGCGTTGCGCGCCGCCCGCAGAGCCATGACCTGGCACACGGTTACTGAAAGGTCCGACCTGCCCGTGGGGTTGGGATCGTAGCGCCAGCCGCCGTCGGGCTTCTGGGCGCGGATTATGAGGCGGATGGCTTTTTTGAGCTTGCCGCGAAGGCCTTCGTTCTGCTCCATTCCGTAAGCTTCGGCGAGGGCGAGGGCGGCAAAGCCGTGGCCGTACATCCGCGCGTTGGAGCCGTGGCCGATGAACCCGGTGTGGGGATGTACGCTCTTGACGAGGAAGGAAACGGCCCTGCGCACGTCGTCCCCATACTTGCCGCGGCTGGGAAGGTTGCCCTGCGACATCATCGCCATGGTGCCGAGGCCCGTTATGCCCACGTGCCGGCTGTATCTTCCGCTACCCCAGGAGCCGTCTTTGTTCTGCGACGAATGCAGATAGGCGAGGCCGCGCTCGACCGCCTTCTGAATGGCGACCGTCCCCGGCGGGGTGTCGGTTTCGGCATCCTGCGAGCCGGCGACGCCACAGAGCAGCGCGATGCAGGCCATAGCGGCGGCCAGATATTTGCGCAACATTTCTTCGCCTCCACGTCTTGCGTCTCTATTCGTATTGTACGCGCGCCATTGCGGTTAAGCAAGGTAAATTCTCGCGGCAGCGAGGTGTGCCGATGCCGCGCTCTATCGCATTGGCGATCCCCGCTGTTTTTCACTGATTTCTGACGGGCGGCGTCCGATTTTTTTGTTATAATACCAGCGGTTTCAGTTTGACACAGTCGCATTTTCGTGGTAGAATCCGCCTGTACGGAAGTGGCGTGTACCATCGGTGCTTTCGCCGGACCCGCGAGCCCGGCGTTTTTTCGCGAAACGGATTGATCAGTGGCCGACACAAAGTCTTCTTCTGAGAACGGCCTGCCGGGTGTTGTCGTTGCCCGGGCGATAAGGCGCAATATCATAGCCGGTTCGCTGGGCAGCATCTACATGATGATCTCCTTCGGCTTCTTCCGGGCCGGCTATGCAAAGGCCCTGGGGCTGAACAACATCGAGTTCGGCTTTATGGCGGCAATACCGATGTTGGTCTTCCCCGCGAGGCTTCTGTCGTCGTTCATCGTGGAGCACCTGGGCCGCCGCAAGAACTTCTTCACCGTAACACTGGTCTTATCCCGGCTGGTTTGGGTAGGTATCCTCTGCCTGCCGTTCATTCTCACCGACGTCTCCAACTTCCGGTCGATCATGTTCATTATGCTCTTGTTGGCTTCGAGCGCTTTGGGCGCCATGTGTGAGCCGGCGTGGTTTTCGTGGATCGGGGACCTGGTCCCCGAGCACATGCGGGCGCGCTTCTGGTCGAGGCGGTCGCTTTACGTGAGCGTGGCGGGCGTTATTCCAACCATCATCCTCGCTCTGGTAAGGGATACCGTGTCGGCGGAAGGCCAACTCGGCTCGCAGTTCACCGGCTTTGCCATAGTGTTTGGCTTTGCGGTCTTCTGCGGGATTATTGACCTCATAATCCACTACGGCATCCCAGAGCCGCAAATGGCCAAGCACAAGCACCAATCGGAGCGACTGAAGGCGCTGCTCGAGCCTGTAAGAGATCCGAAGTTCAGGCCTTTTCTGGTGTTCAACGGCGCGTGGACCTTCTCCTTGATGCTGCTGGGGCAATTCTGCATCAAGCATTTCTTCGAAGTAGCGGAAGGGCGCGGCTCTAGTTTTGCCGTCGGTGGCCTTTCCCTGTTCGCGGGCGAGTTCACCAGCATGGCCCTGATCTCCACCCTCAGCGTTCTCGCGGGGGCTGTCGGTTATTCAATCTGGGGCACGCTTATCCATCGCTACGGCAACAAGCCGATCCTGCAGCTCTGCACGATCATCACGTGTTTTACGCCCCTGCCGTGGCTGCTTGTAACGCCGGAGCACCCCTACCTGGGCACCGCGCTCGGATTCATGGTCGGCGGATTCACTTTCTCGGGCGTGATGGTCAGTCGGATGAACCTGATGTACAGCCTCTCTCCCCGACAGAACCGCTCGATGTACGTGGCGATAAACCTGACCGTGATGGGCCTTTGCGGGGCGCTGGCTCCGATCCTTTCCGGCTATTTCATGACGTATATGGAAGGCAAGGACTTCTTGGGGTTCAGCGGATTCTTCCTGCTCTGCATTCTGGCATCGATGAGCCGCTTCTACAGCCGAATGCTCCTCTACCGTGTTCGAGAGGGCAAGGGCGTGTCACCGGGATACGTTGTCCGCAGGATCACCGAAGCGAATCCGTTTCGCGTGTTCTCCAGCATCTATGCGCTTTCTGCGCCCGCCAGTGAGGAAAAGAAACTGAGCGCCGTGAGCCGTCTGGCCGACAGCCGGTCGCGGCTTGCCACGCAGGATCTCGTCGAGCACCTCGACGACCCCAGCCCCAAGGTGCGCGAGGAGGCGGTCCACGGCCTGGCCAAGTCCAAGGACCCCGAAGCGGTCGACGCCCTGATCGAAAAACTGGGTTCGGCCGAGCACGGCCTGGAGGCACAGTCGGCCCGGGCACTCGGCGAGATCGGCGACCAGCGCGGCGTACAGCCCCTGATCGATTCCCTCGACCATCCCGACCCTCGCGTGCGGGCCAGTGCGGCCCAGGCTCTGGGCGACATCGGCGACAGGCGCGCCCGCGAGCCGCTGTTCCACATGCTCAAGAAAGACAAGCACCAGTTGGCGTTCAGCTCATACGCCGCCGCACTCTCGGCCCTCGGCGAGATATCCGCCATCTGGCACATCCTGCCCGTGATGCGAAACACCCAGTCGGCCCTATCCCGACGCCAGCTTGCCGTAGCCATCGGCAACCTCCTGGGCGAGCCGAAAGTCTTCTACGGTTACCTCGATGAGGAGTGCAAGGTCTTCGGCCAGCGCGCCGGCAAGATCTTCAGCCTCTGCCGCCGGCTCATCTCGCGCAAGCAGAGCAATCCACTCTCCACCCACCACGAAGCGCTGCTCGGCCTGATCGACAAGGCCGAAACGGCCTACCTGCAGGAAGATTGGATCGAATGTGTGGGCAAGATCGGCGCCGCAACGCACACATGCTCCGAAGCGATATTCGATATGATGTCCGTTGCCGGCACGCTCTCGCCCGACAACGTAGGACGGGACCTCGACAAGTTCGAGAAGATATTGCTGATCATCGGTCAGGATGAGAAACTCGGAATGCAATTGTGGTATCCGGCGGTGCTCTCGCGCGAGGAGGACCCGGAATTCGAGAAACTCACCTTCGAAGGCTGCCTGCTCGACATTTACATGCTCGAGCTTGTCATGGCGGCCATCCTCCCACCCCGCCGCCAGCCGAGGGGGGATCAGGGGCGGGCGATGGGTGACAATAGCGGGTGATGGGGAGGGTGCAAGCGGACCTACGCGGGTGTGACAACGAAATATGGTTTCTTGGTCGGTGTGCGATGCCTCCGTTCAGTCGCTCAGTCATCAGTCCAAGGTCCGAAGTCCGGAGTCTTGATTCATCCTTCCGCCTTCATCCTTCTCTTCATCTGCCGCCCCCTGCGGGGGCTCTGGGGTCATAGGGCCGATCTTCTCCATGGGCCGAAGCCCGTGTCATTACCCACATCTTTCTCGGGCAAGTACTTGGGGCTCTTGTTGTGCAAGGAAATGTGCCAAGAGGCCCGTGCGCTCTTAAGCCCCAAAGGGGCGGAGGATGAAAGCCCAAGGCGTCGGCGAATCCTTGCAGGATGTATGTGTTTAGCGTGGGTCCGGCCCCCAACGCATGCGTCAATGGAACACGATAACCGTGGTTGATCGAATCGGGAGTGTTGCCGCATGCTGTGCGGAAACGCGGGGCGGCCATGTAGGGGCGCGGGTTCGCAGCTCGGCTGCCTTCAGGCAGACGAGACCGAATTCCCCGCCCTCTGCCGACCGCTTCGGTCGGTCATCTTGCCCACAAGGGAATGGGTGTGACCTTCACTGACCTCCGGGTCGGTCGGATTCTATCCGTCCTCCGCCGAATCACGGGGAGCGTTTCAGACCCGCCTTTGCTGCCATCTTTGTTTCTGTACCTTCGTCTGCTGTCGTTCTGCTTCAACATGCAAATACAGAGGGCGGGGAATTCGGTCACATCGCGACGGCCCATGGGCCGCCACGATGTGCTGCGAACCCGCGCCCCTACATCGCCCATGCCGATTTCTCTTCCTGTTCGATAATTATGGGGCGTTTCGTTCATCTCTGGTATTCCGTCTGCTGGGAACCTGCGCGCCTACGCTAAACACATACTGCAGGATTCGCCTTGCCCTGGGCGTTCATAGTTTGCCCTTTCAGGGCCGTAGGAGTGGCGGAAGCCGCCACAAAAAATGCAGTTAATGACAAGGGCTCACGCCCGCGGCTACAGGTTACCGGAACCACAGTACTGTCTCGCACCCATCTACGCCCGGACGCTGCGGGCGGCGCGGATGAACTCTTCAATTAATTCTATGCTCTTGACGCCGGGGACGGTTTCGACGCCGCTGGCGACGTCGACGCCGTCGGGGCGGGCCCGGCGGATCGCCTCGGCCACGTTGTCGGGGCGGAGGCCGCCTGCCAAGATGATTTTGCCTTCTGTGTGGTCTCTGGCCTTCACGGCGAGGCTCCAGTCGAAGGTCCGGCCCGTGCCGCCGTGCATGCCTTTGACCCTGGAGTCGAGGAGGAGATAATCGGCCTCCACCTGCCCGAGCCGGGCGAGATCGTCTTCCGTTGAAATGTTGAACGCGCGAATGACGGTCAGCGCCGAGAGGCGCGCGATCTGCTCGGGTGAGACATCGCCGTGGAGCTGGGCGGCGTCGAGGCCGCATGATTCCGCCGTCTCGAGGATCTTCTCCACCGGCTCGTTCACGAACACACCGACCTTGCAGATGCCCCGAGGCGCGGCGGAGCAGATTTCTCTCGCCATCGCCTCGTCAATGAAGCGCGGGCTCGACGGGCAGAAGTTGAGGCCGATCATGTCGGCTCCGGCCTCGGCCGCCGCGAGGGCTTCGGGCGCTGTCTTTAGACCGCAAATCTTTATGATCATTGGATTAGCTCTCAGGTGTGGGCTACTTTTCGGCGTCCCACAGCTTCGCCGTGCCGTAAAAGCCTCCCGTGAGGACCAGCTTCCCATCAGGCGAGAAGGCAGCGGACAACACCGGGCCCGTATGGCCCTTGAATGTCCGGATGCAGTCTCCCTTCTCCGCGTCCCACAGCTTCGCTGTCTTGTCGTGGCTCCCTCCCGTAAGGACCCGCGTCCCATCTGGCGAGAAGGCAACGGACTCAACCGGCCAAGTATGGCCCTTGAACGTCCGGATGCAGTTTCCCTTCTCCGCGTCCCACAGCTTCGCTGTCTTGTCATCACTGCCCGTGAGGACCCGCTTCCCGTCAGGCGAGAAGGCAACGGACCAAACCCATCCTGTATGGCCCTTGAACGTCCGGATGCAGTTTCCTGTCTCCACATCCCATAGCTTCGCTGTCTTGTCCCAACTCCCCGTGAGCACCCGCGTCCCGTCAGGCGAGAAGGCCACAGACAAAACCGTTTCTGTATGGCCCGTGAACGTCCGGATGCAGTTTCCCTTCTCCGCGTCCCACAGCTTCGCTGTGTTGTCCGAACTGCCCGTGAGGACCCGCGTCCCGTCAGGCGAGAAGGCAACGCGCTTAACTTCATCCTTATGTCCCTCGAACGTCCGAATGCGCTTTCCCGTCTTCACATCCCACAGCTTTGCTGTCTTGTCCGAACTGCCCAAGAGCAGCCGCGTGCCGTCAGGCGAGAAGGCAACGGACGAAAACCGCCCGGGGAACCTCTGGATGGACTTTCCCGTCTCCACATCCCACAGAAAAGCGCTCCGACCGCCGCAGGTGGCAATGTGACGCCCGTCGGGTGAATAGGCCGCGTCCTTCAATGGCCCGACCTCGAAGGTGCGGATAGGCTGGGTGACAATGTCCTCTGCCCATGCGCTCTTGCTGGCGATGATGCCGAGGCACGCAACGATGGCTGCTGAGACAAGGACAGTGCTCTTGCTGGCAAAACATTTCATTGTCCGGCTCCTTTCAGGAAAAGCTATCTGCCGCGTAATGTCCCGGCCCAACACTGGCCGGTCGAGAAAATGACTTTTTTCCGTACCTCGCCGCTTGCAGGTCGCGTCCTCATACTACTCAAAGAGGAGATCAGGTGTATCTCAGTGCGTGGCACTTTTAAGGTTGCTACATCACAGACAGTGCCTATCAGGCTGCTCCCTGGTGTGGGCTACTTTCCGACGGCCCACAGCTTCGCCGTGCCGTCCTCACTGCCCGTGAGGACATGCGTCCCATCAGGCGAGAAGGCAACGGACAAGACCAGGTTAGTATGGCCCTTGAACGTGCGGATCCAGTTTCCCGTCGCCGCGTCCCACAGCTTCGCTGTCTTGTCAGCGCTGCTCGTGAGGACACGAGTGCCGTCAGGCGAGAAGGCAACGGACAAAACCACGTGAGTATGGCCCTTGAACGTCCGAATGCAGTTTCCCTTCTCCGCGTCCCACAGCTTCGCTGTCTTGCCAGAACTGCCCGTGAGCACACGCGTCCCGTCAGGGGAGAAGGCAACGGAATAAACGCCCATGGCATGGCCCTTGAACGTCCGGATGCGGTTTCCCGCCGCCGCGTCCCACAGCTTCGCTGTCTTGTCCCAACTCCCCGTGAGCACACGCGCCCCATCAGGTGAGAAGGCAACGGATTTCACGCGCCGGGTATGGCCCTCGAACGTGCGAATGCATTTTCCCGTCGCCGTGTCCCACAGCTTTGCTGTCTCATCATGACTGCCCGTGAGGACCCGGGTGCCGTCAGGCGAGAAGGCAACGGACCAAACCCGGCCGATATGCCCCTTGAACGTCCGGGTACACTTTCCCGTCGCTGCGTTCCACAACTTCGCTGTCGTGTCGCCACTGCCCGTGAGGACTTGTGTCCCGTCAGGGGAGAAAGCAACGGAATAAACCGCAGACGTATGTCCCTTGAACGTCCGGATGCAGTTTCCCGCGTCGGCGTCCCACAGCTTCGCTGTGTCGTCTCGGCTCCCCGTGAGCAGCCGCCTCCCGTCGAGCGAGAAGGCAACGGACCAAACCGGGCCCCTATGTCCCTTGAACGTCCGGATGCAGTTTCCCTCCGTTACGTCCCACAGATTCGCCGTGCCATCACGACTCCCCGTGAGCACCCGCGACCCGTCAGGCGAGAAGGCAACGGACCAAACCCGGCGTTTGTGGCCCCCCTTGAACGTCCGGATGCAGTTTCCCTTCTCCGCGTCCCACAGCATCGCTGTCTTGTCAACGCTCCCCGTGAGGACCCGCGTCCCGTCTGGCGAGAAGGCAACGGAATAAACGCCCATGGCATGGCCCTTGAACGTCCGGATGCATTTTCCCGTCGCCGCGTCCCACAGCTTCGCTGTGTTATCATCAGCACCCGTGAGCACACGCGCCCCGTCAGGGGAGAAGGCAACGGAGTTCACGCCCCAGTAATGGCCCTCGAACGTCCGGATGCAGTTTCCTGTCTCCACATCCCATAGCTTCGCTGTCTTGTCCCATAGCTTCGCCTTCCCTGTCTTGTTCCAACCCCCCGTGAGCACCCGCGTCCCGTCAGGCGAGAAGGCAACGGAAGAAACCACATCCGTATGTCCCTTGAACGTCCGGATGCAGTTTCCCGTCGCCGCGTCCCACAGCTTCGTTGTCTTGTCGTCACTCCCCGTGAGGACACGCGTCCCGTCAGGCGAGAAGGCAACGCGGTTAACTTCATCCTTATGTCCCTTGAACGTCCCAATGTATTTTCCCTTCGCCGTGTCCCACAGCTTCGCTGTGTTGTCACCACTGCCCGTAAGCAGCCGCGTTCCGTCAGGCGAGAAGGCAACGGAGTTAACTTCGTCTGTATGGCCTTTGAACGTTCGGATGCGCTTTCCCGTCTCCACATCCCACAGAAAAGCGCCCTCACCGCCGCAGGTGGCAATGTGACGCCCGTCGGGTGAATAGGCCGCCTGCGTCAATGTCCCGAGCTCGAAGGTGCGGATAGGCTGGGTAACAATGCCCTCTGCCCATGCGGCCCCGCTGCCGATCATGCCGACGAACGCAACGATGATTGCTGAGACAAGGACCGTCTTCTCGGTGGCAAAGCGTTTCATTGTCGGGCTCCTTTCAGGAAAGGCCACCTGCCGCGTGTAATGTTTCGTCTCGGTCCCAACCATTATATCCCGGTGCGGGGGCGTGCCAAGAAGAAGGGCGGTTCCTTGGCAGCGCGGGGTGAGACAACGGAATATGGTTTTGGGTTGGTCCGCGATACCTCCGCTCAGTCGTTCAGTCGTCAGTCCAAGGTCCGAAGTCCGGAGTCTTCATTCATCCTTCATCCTTCCGCCTTCATCCTTCTCTTCATCTGCCGCCCCCTGCGGGGGCTCCGGGTTATGGGGCCGATCTTTTCCACGGGCTGAAGCCCGAGGCTACATAACTGCCGCCCTTCGGGCTCCAATGAAATTGTCCTCGTCCTCGCCCTTTCCGAGACTGTGCCGCTATCGTGTCCACTTCGACGAACGTCCTCGTTCGTCGCCCCGCCTTCTGTATGTGTTTAGCGTCGGGTCTTTCCGGCTCCTGGTGTCCCGTAGGGACAACCGAATATAGCCCAGCGATTCATCGCTGGGTAAGGGTGCAACACAACGAATAAGTCCCGTAGGGACGACTGA
>Ga0114922_10000757_pt1 | contig 31130 bp, 20 predicted proteins | sample AartaG_FD_100975 | JGI IMG/M metagenome (GOLD analysis project Ga0114922, IMG submission 100975) | Deep subsurface microbial communities from Aarhus Bay to uncover new lineages of life (NeLLi) - Aarhus_00045 metaG | ecosystem: Environmental > Aquatic > Marine > Oceanic > Sediment | place... | reverse complement strand
GGCGAGGAGTGAGGAGATGAACGGCAGCGACCAGTACCTGACGTAGCGTGGCGACGTTGTCCACTTGCGAGTGAGTCATCCGCCGAAGTCGTGGGGCGTGAACCTACCGGGGCCGAACGCGTCTAACCAGGTGTCCGGACGAAGTCGCTTCTTGCCGGTCTCTTGGGCTGACGTGGCAAGGACACGCATGACAACAGCAGGTCGTGGCGCATGACCGGGGAGCCCCAAAGGGGCAGGGAGGAGGTGGGAGATATGGGCAGGTCAGTGGTTTCGGCAGCGCTGCTCGTGCTCGGAGTGGCAGTCGCCCTGGCGCCCAACGCCGCGGCCATGCAGGAGTTCGAGGAACGCCTGGGCGACGAACCGATCCGCGAGGAGCCCGAATGGCCGTTCGGCGTGGTAGCCCTGGCCAACATGGGGAGCCGCGTCCTCTACAGGTCGGTAGCGAGCGGCGAAGTGAGGGCAAAGGACGATGAGTTCTTCTACCGAGGCGCCACCGACGAGCTGAACCAAGCCCTTGCCCGATTCGTGGAGGTAGAGGCCGGGCGGCATGAGGTGATCCTGCTCCCGGGCGCCCCCGAGGAGGCCATGTGGAGCGAGGGCGAGGCTGTGCCGTACGATTGGAAGCTGCACGTGCCGGGCATCTATCGGAGGCAAGAAGCCCAACGGGAGGAGGGCACGGAGGTATACAGCGACTTCCCCAACATGACCGTCCACGTGGGGGGGCGGCTCGAGCTGGACGGGATCGAGGTCCCGTCGGGCGTGACGGTCCTGGGGATGGGGGACCTGACGGCCCGCTACGTTGCGGGCCTGCGCAGCGACGACCGGCGCGTCCGGTGGAACGCTGCCTGGATGCTGCGAACGGTGGCCCCACACGCGGACGAGGCCCTCCTGCCGCTGATCGCCGCTCTGGAGGACGAGGACCCTCAGGTGCGCGTTGCCGTTGCTGAGTCCTTGGGCAGCTTCGGCCTGAAGGCCTCAGCTGCCCTGCCGAGACTCCGGGATATGGCCGAGGAGGAGGGGGTGGCGGCCGGGCAAAGAGCGGCTCCCTTGGAGGCCGTGAGACGAATAAAGGAGGCCGACGGGGAGGATGGGAAGCACTATCGGGCTGAACTGGCACGGATAGAGTCATTCCGCAAGTCCCTGGCCGCGGCTGAAGCTGCACCCAGCAAGGAGCGCGCTGCTCAGTAGGCCAGGCGACCACGCTCCCCCCTCAACAGGAGCAATGCCTACGCCTGAGACTTCCGCTCTTGCACACCAGATCGGTCCCACACTACCCAAGTAACCCCATCTCGGGTACAGGGGCAAGACCGGCCACAAGGCCTAAAGGCCCTCTCAAGGGCATTTCACGCATTCTCAAGGGAAGGGAGCATCCCTTCCCCCCTCTCCGCCATTCCCCCCTCCCCTGCTTGCCCTGAGCTTGCCAAAGGGCTCGTGCTCATGCCCGTCGTTCTCGTTGCTCCCGCCTTCGCCAAGGCTATGGCGGGCAAGCGTTGCTCGATGTTCGTTGCTCGTTCCTCGTTGTTCCTTGTTCGTTTCCCACTTTTCACTTCCCTTCTGCCACCTGCGGCCCCTTGCCAAGGGGCCAGCGAAGCCCTATTCTCATCCCGGCGAGCCACGCCAGCACCTCCATTCGAGAACGGGCACCGAAGCCTGGAGATGCCAACGGCCCGCCACTTCCCTTTCGAGCCGTTCTTGCAGGACAACACGGACTCTATCAGCTCTGAGGAGCGTAGCGATGGATGTGAATCGGGAGCGGTTGTGGAATCACCTGCGTGTCCTGTGCGAGGAGATCGGCCCGCGCCTTACCGGCACGCCGGCCGGCAAGCGCGCGGCCGACTACATCGCCGAGCACTTCCGCCGCTGCGGCGCGCAGGTGGAGGTGCAGGACTTCCCTTGCCCGTCCTGGGAGCATGAGTCCACCGAGTTGACGCTGCTCGGCCCGGACGGCCCGGAGCCGCTGCCCGCGTTCGCACAGACCTTCACGGAGGCGTGCGACCTCGAGGCGGATATTGTGGGAGTGGGCACGCTGCACGAGCTTGATCTCGGTCCGGACCTGGAAGGCAAGGTCCTGGTGTTGTACGGCGAGGCCGCAGGCGGCCTGGCGGCGACGCGTAACCCCACGCTGCTCTCGGCGGAAGAGCGCCGGCCCTCAGCCGTGATCGTCATCAGCCCTTCCGAAACGGTTTCTACGAAGCTGATCCGGGATCCATTCCTGCGCGTGCCCGCGGCCGCCGTGTCTCAGTCGGTGGGCCTTAAGCTGCTCGAAAACAGGGGCAAGGGGCTGCGCCTTCGAATCCGCGCGCGGCGCTACGACTCGACCGGGCACAACGTCAGCGGACTCCTCTCCGGAGAGGAGCAAGGGCGCATCGTGGTCGCTGCGCACTTCGACAGTGCGGCCGAGTCGCCGGGCGCAACGGACAATGCTTCGGGCACCGCGGTGGTTCTGGAGCTCTGCGAGATGTTCGCCGCGGCGGGCATGCGCAGGCTGGGGATTGACTTCATCGCATACGACGCGGAGGAATACGGCCGGCACGCCGGCCACGGGGGCAACCTGGGAAGCGTCGAGTACGTCCGGCAGCACCCCGCGGAATTGCAGGAGACGCGGGCAGTGGTCGAGGCGGATACCGTCGGCACCGCGACCAGCCCGCCCAGGCTGCGGGGTGCCAAGGGCTGGCCGGCCGAACGGAAGGAGGACATCCTGAACGTGTTAAGGCGGTTCCCGAGATACATCGTGGCTGACCGGCCAGGGACGGCAGGGGGTGCCTTCAACCTGCCCGGCGTCCCGGCGCTGGCATTCGTGAACAGCTGGGAGAGTATCCCCATTCACACCGCGCAGGACACTATCGAACTGGTGAGCGCTGACGAACTGGCCTTCGCCACACAGGTCATTGCGGCAGTCGTGCAGCACCTGACGTCGGGGCAAGGTGCGTGAACGGACTGACTTGAGCCCCGATTTCCCAGGTACAGGCGATGGCGAAGCGTGACGTCCACCACTCGGAAGCACTGGGGCAGGAGCGGCATCCTGCTCGAGTCTGGCCTGCCGGGACCTGCCATGCTGCGCCAGGCCGTCGTGCTGCCTTTGCCGATCCCCCGCCCTTCACACGACGAAGAACCGCCTGTTCTGATCCAGCACCTCGCGGACCTTCCACGCCAGAGCTTCCGGCGTGGGACAGGCCGGTAGCCATGCACCGTCTACCCCTCTCCACTTGGCGTGTTCGAGGGCCTTCCCCGGGCCCGCCGCAAGGCAGAGAAGACGGAGCGCGGGATTATGGTGCCTCAGCTCCCACCGCAGATCCCCGGCATTAGTCGGAGCACATGTTGGACCGCAGATCAGCAGGTGGACCGGTCCTTCGAAACGGTTGCAGACCTCGCGCGCCTCAGCCGGATCGCTCGCAACCAGGACCGTGTATCCAAGGCACGCAAGCCCGCGAACGGTTTGTGCCCGGACCTCACGATCTCCGTTGACGACGAGCACGGTCTCGAAGCCTCGCGGCAGACTGTCGGCGGGCTTCCCTGGGCGCCCCGATCCGTGCGGCTTGCCGGCGCTCGGCAGGAAGACCTCCGTTGTGTTGCCCCATCCGAGGCCCTCGTGCCGACAGATGCAGCCGCCGATCTGCCGAGCAATCGCGTCGGCCATTCCCCCCCGCCCGGTGCGTGCGGCGCCCGCGACGCGACGGTGGGATGGCTCCCCACCCCCGGCTGAGCCGACCCCCCGCGCCCCCGGCAGCCCGGCGTCACTCAGGGCCAGCATCACATAGGCACCCGGGCGAAGCCGCCCATGGGACGAGCAGAACTCCGCGTCCAGGACCGTGTCAGCCGTCTCGACTGTCAGCGTGCCGCCGTGAGGCATCCTCCTGCAGGCCGCACCGACCAGGGCACGCAGCAACGTCCACAGTCGCCGGCCGGCAGCCGCCACGCCCGCCCGTTCCGCAGCGGGCACAACGCTCAGCTCAATGCGGTCTCCCACCAGGTCGCCAAGCGTCCTGCGGGCCTCGGTTAGCAGTTCATTCAGGTCGACGCTTTCCCGCTCATCAGCCGGCCCCCTGGGCGCCGTGCGGACGGGGCGCTTCTCGGCGGCGGCGAATCGGGGCAGCGTCAAGGCAAAGGGCAGGCGGAGGGAGGCCAGTCGGCGTTCCCACCTGGCGTGGGCCTCCCGGGCCTGCACGGCCCCATCCGGCGAGATCGTCAGGTCGCAAAGCGTGGCCTCCAGGGATTCCTGGCGCACCGTGAGGCATGCGTCCCCGACGCCCGGTGGTGTGGCGTTCGCCTGGCACATGGCTGATCGCCTGCACACGGAAGCAGTGTCACGACTCCGTGTTGCCTGCCGATCGGGGCCAGGTCCCCCTCGCGCCCTCTCACGCAGATCTGGGCGTCCCGTGCCAGGCCACTGGCCGGCTTGCTTCTATAGCTGCGACGGTCTCGCGGTCACAGGCGAGGAACTGGGTCTAATCCATTCAGGTCCGAGGCACAACAAGGCCCCAGCTCCGATGCCTGTTCCGACTCCGCGCACCTCGACTTCGCACCTGAATCCCCCTCATACCTCGACGCGAAGCCGCCACCCCCTCGCTCCGGAGCCTGACCCGCTTAAACCACCGCGGCGCACACAATGGTAGCCGAAGAAGGCCCGGCCCGCAAGCCCCACAGCGCCTACCTGGCCGGCCCGCAATGCGGAAGCTCGATCCCCCATGCCGACAGCGCCCGCAGGGAACGGTCGACGGCCTGCCCAAAGCCCTCCGCAGCCCAGATTGCGCGCGCCGAATACTCGAGCGTCACGGCGCCGTCGAAGCCCCGTTCGACGAGCATCCGGAGGTGACAGGCCACGCGCTCCGAGCCGGCCGCAACGACCCGGTGGTCCTCCCCCTCGACCACATCGTGCAGGTGCACATGGGCCACGCGCTGCAGAAACTCCTCCGAGGGCCGCTCGTCCTGCCCGTGTCGTTGCACGCTGAGCAGATAGTGACCGGTGTCCCAGCACAACCCCAGCCCGGTCCCGCTCACGACGTCCAGGAGCTCCGCATACGTGTCCCCGATGCGTATGACGTCTTCGCCCGGCGCCGGGGGTACCTGGTGCTCGACGACGGCCCTGCCCCCCCCTCCTGATTCCGCCATGCGTTGCTCGAGATCGGCCAGGAACAAGTGTGAACGCTCGAAGAGGCGCCGGCGAAGGTCCGACGCGTCCGTCACAAGGCGGTCGAACGCCAATTCCGCCGGATGGAGCACAACTACGACCGGCGCTTCGCATACCCCGGCCACCCGGCGTGCAGCTTCCACAATCGCCGCCATGGCCCCCGAAACCTGACCGGACCGACCGAACACGGCCGGGTTCGCGGCCCCCCACAGATAGGGATGCAGGCAGACGGCCAGGCCCTGGGCACGGCACGCGGCGGCTTCCCGTCGCAGCAGTCCCGTCTCGGCCGGATCCGTGCAGCCACCGACGCCGAACTCGAAATGCCGGAAGCCCCGGCGCCGAAGGAACTCGTAGAGGTCCTCCTCCAACGGGGGGAGCAAGCCCCGCCCCTGCTGATCGCGCCAGTCCAACGATAGCTTGAAGCCAAGCGAGCCCGCAAAACCGGTCATGAATCTGCTCTCGACAGCGGCCGATGGAACATTGCCAGGGCGTGTATCTTAGCGGCGACGCACAGGGATTCAAGGTGCGCCCGACAGCCGCCCTCTCGGCCAGCCGTCGCCAGCGGTCGGACGTGACGAGGAAAGCATGGCAACGGACAGGGCGGGACTGCGTACACAAGAAAGGGCGAAGCGGACCGGGAGGTCCGCTCCGCCCTGTTGGTCAGATCCTGTGGCCCTAGTCGACCGGGTCTACGTCGCCGTCCTGCACGTAGGCAGGCACGGGCGCATAGGGCCCGCCGTAGGGCCCCCAACCCGCCGGAGCCACGTAGGCGTTGTCGCCGGGGCCGGCCCACCAGAGGTCCCGGTTGGTGGTGGTGCCGTCTGGGTGCAGCACCGTTGCTTGGACGGGATCGATGTAGTTGCCCAGGTTGCAGTCGACCGAGTTATCATCGTCAAAGTCGAAGGTATTGTCCCAGTCATTGTCCGCGTAGACGTCCGAGTCCATAAGCGTCTGGAAGCCCCCGGGCGATATCCCCTTCAGCTCGGGATTCTGTATGGCGCCAAAGATATCGCTGAAGCGGTAGAAGGTCGCGTGCAGGTCGTAAGAAAGCATAACGGCGCCATACTTGTGATTGGTGATCCTGTCGAGGTCAGGAGGCAAACCGGTGGCAGCGCGGATCACTTCGCTGACATGCTCGAGGTCGGGCCCGTCGCCGTAGATGATCCGGGCCGTCCGCGACTGAAGCGGCGTGTGCGGATCAATCAGGTAGTCCGGGTCATTGAGCTGGCTGATGTCCGTTTGCATCAGGTACTCGATCTCGCTCTCGACCCTGTACTCCGCCGTGTTGATGTCTCCGTCGAAGCCCCCCGTAACGTCGGTCGGATCCACCTTTTCGAAGTCGACCGGGCTGTCCATGGCCGGGCACTGGAATACCTCCTGAGTGTCGGCATAGGCCGGGTAGAGGCGCGCTATGCTCAAGGACGAGTCGTAGGCCCAGTCGGAGCTGCCGTCGTTATTGAGATTAGGATCGACATCGATCGCCCAACTGGGCGCCCTGCCGTAATCATAGCGCAGTCCCGGAACCGGCTCCGTCCTCTTGTTGTCCGTCCGGAAGGACTGCAGGTAGAGCCCCACCTGATGCACGTTGCTGATACAGGACGCCTTGTAGGCCTCCTCGCGAGCGCGGGAGATCGCCGGCATCAAAAGCGCCGCCAAGATAGCGATGATGGCTATGACGACAAGCATCTCGATGAGTGTGAACGCCTTTCTCATGGCGCACCTCCTCAGACGATAGAGGTATGAGTTAGTTGTCACTTCCTTTCCAGTACCTTAACTATACCGGCGGCAGGGCCGATGTCAAGCGGAAAAGGGGCGTCCGCTTGGCACGCGACCGCGGAAGACCCCGAGAGGCGCCTCGGGGGGCTCCTCAGGCCTTTTCATCGGTCGGCTTCAGGCAGGTCCTCGCGCCCTTCCGCCCGGCAGAGCGGGCGCTGAGACAGCCCTGCCGGGGACGCCGCACGGCCGATTGCCAGAACCTGGGAGCACCCGACCAGGCCCGGCCTGGAGGGCACTCGACCGGCGGCACACGGCCGCTCGTTGCGTTTGGCCTTCAGGCGGCCCTGTGCTATAATGGCCGGCGAGACAGGGACTCTCTGGCACAGCTTCGTCCTGCTGCTCTCGCTCCGAACCCCATCCCCTCTGGGTGCCCGCATTGACTGGTTCGCGCCATCCCGCGCTGGAGATGCACTGACATGCGCACCCCTACGCCGCAGCGTCCGGCCCCGGACGGCAAGCAGCCCGAGGGCGACCAACAGGGGGCGTCCCGGGAGGGCAGAAAACGGTTCCGCCTTCCCATCTGGTACATCCTGCTGGGGGTGCTGTTGGTGCTCCTTATCCACTGGGCCGCCACCAGCCGGGACTATGAAGACATCACGTACGGTCGGTTTCGCGGGCTGCTCACCGAGGGCAAGGTCAAGAGCGCCGTGGTGACCTCGGGCAAGATCACCGGCGAGCTGGTGGGCGCCGGTCCCGAGGGACGCCCCCGGAAGTTCGTCACGCAACGCGCCCCGGACGACGAGGGAATCACCGCCATCCTCCAGGAGAAGCTCGGCGAGAACTGGGACTGGGAGGTTTCCCTGCTCGAGGGGCCGCTCCTCTACTGGATCGTGCCAATCGTGTTCATTCTGATCCTGTGGCGCCTGATCCTCGGCCGAATGAACCCCGTCCGGAGCGTGATGGACTTCAGCCAGAGCCGCGCCCATCTGGTGGCGCAGAAGGACCTGGGCATCACGTTCGACGACGTGGCCGGCATCCAGGAGTGCAAAGAGGAGCTCCAGGAGGTGGTCGAGTTTTTGAGGACCCCCGCGAAATTCACGCGCCTTGGAGGGCGCATTCCAAAAGGGGTGCTGCTGGTGGGAGCACCCGGCACGGGCAAGACGCTGCTGGCCAAGGCCGTCGCGGGCGAGGCCGGGGTGACCTTCTTCAGCCTCAGCGGCTCGGACTTCGTCGAGATGTTCGTGGGTGTGGGGGCCGCGCGCGTGCGGGACCTGTTCGAGCAGGCGACGAAAAACGCGCCTTGCATCATCTTCATCGACGAACTCGATGCACTGGGCAAGAGCCGGGGCACGGGTCTGCTGGGCGGTCACGATGAGCGGGAACAGACGCTCAACGCGCTGCTCGTACAGATGGACGGCTTCACGACGCAGAAGGGCGTCATCCTGCTGGCAGCCACCAACCGCCCCGAGATGCTTGACCCGGCGCTGCTGCGTCCCGGCCGTTTTGACCGCCACATCGTTGTGCCCACGCCCGACCGGCAGGACCGCCTGGCGATCCTGCGGGTCCATACGCGAGACGTGAAGCTTGGCGACGACGTCGACCTGGACAAGCTGGCGGCAATGACGCCGGGCTTCGTTGGTGCGGACCTGGCCAACCTCGTGAACGAGGCGACCCTGCTGGCCGCCCGGCGCAACAAGGACAACGTGGGAATGGACGACTGCCAGGACTCCATCGAACGCGTCGTCGCCGGGCTGGAAAAGCGCAATCGGCTGATGAACGAGCGCGAGAAGGACATCGTCGCCCACCACGAGGCAGGGCACGCGCTGGTTGCCTGCTTGCTGCCGGGCGCCGACCCCGTCCGGAAGGTCTCTATGATCCCGCGCGGGATCGCCGCGCTCGGCTATACGATGCAGATGCCGACTGAAGACCGGTACCTGTTGACAAGGGGCGAGCTGCTCGACCGCGTGGCGGTGATGCTGGGCGGCCGGTCGGCCGAGGAAGTCGTCTTCGGGGAGATCTCGACGGGCGCACAGAACGATCTGCAGAATGCCACCGAGCTGGCACGGGAGATGGTGACGGAGTTCGGGATGAGCGAGGAGCTTGGCCCGCTCTCCTATTCGTCTGCCGAACGCAGGTTCCCTTCTGCCGGGATCCAGCTGAACCGCCTCTGGAGCGAGCGCACCACGCGCCAGATCGACCGCGCCGTCCGATCCTTTCTGGATTCGGCTCACGAACGTGCCCGCGAGCTGCTGTCCGCCCACAAGGATGCCCTCGAGGCACTCGCCAACGCCTTGCGGGAGAAGGAAGCCGTCGAGCAGAAGGAACTGCACGAGATACTGGCCCAACACGGCATAGAGGTGCGCTCAGGAAACCGGCCTCACGCAGAAGCCGGGGACAAGAAGCCTGCGGCGCCACCCCTTACCAAGGTGCAGTCCGGTGATGAGGGTAGCCCCGGGGCGTCCGTGCCCCCGGACGCTCACGACGAGAAGAGCGGCTAGGCGCGCCCGTTCGGGCAGGCCCTCAAGGCCCAGGCGGAGCACACAACGACCCTCTACTGCGAGCAGGAGCAGGCCATGGAGGAAGACAAAGGCACTGCGGCAGGCGCATCCGGGAAGCAATCCCCTCCCCCCGCCCAACGCCCCGAAGGCGACCGGATCAGCCCGGCGCGGAAAGCCAGGCTGGCAGTGCTCCTGTGCCTTCTGGCGGGGGTCGTCATAGTGGCCGTGATCCTCAACAGGCGCCAGCAACGGACGCTGAACCAGCTTCGGGAAGGCCTGTCGGGGGCGATACAGGTGATGCGCGACTCCGTCCGGCGCCTGGATCCCAACAAGCCGCAGGACGAGCTGAGGCTCAGCAAAGCGCAGGGCCTCGAAGCCTGGGACATGGCAAACGCGTTCGCCGAGGCCCTGAGCAGTGTCGGCGATCCGGAGGAGTCCGATGCCCGGCTTGCGGAAGCCAGGAGGCTTGCGGTCGCCCTCTACTATGCCGATGCAAGGCTGGATGAAGCCATACGGCTCTTCAACGAGCTGGACATCAAGCAGATCGAGCAAGAACTGGACCCGGCCCGCCTGCAGATGGCGCAACGGGCGTTCTCTGCGTTCCCCGCGCTGGCCATTGAGAACGCGGACCCGCAGATCCACGCCAACGGGAAGGTCTACCTGCAAGACTGCGCCATCCTGTGGCAGATCGCGTGGCGCACCACGGGCCAGGCCGAAACGGACACGGAGAAGGCGCTGCGGCTCTGCCGGTGGTGTGCGCTGCACCTGATGCCCGTTGAGGAGGAAGCGCAGCCTGCGATGCCGGCCATGGTCGTAATGCAGGGCCGCGGTTCGCCGGGACAGATCGCCTGGACCTACGCCGACATTGCCAGGCAGGTCGGCCTGGTGGTGGACATGGCCATTCTCGGACGGGAAGGAGCGCCCCAGCAGTACCTGATCCAGGTGCGCCCGTCGGACGACGAGCCGTTCCTGGTCATTCCTTCACTTGGGGTGCCCGTGCTGGACCCGGAGACGGAGGAGCTGCTGTCGCTGCAGTCATTGCTCGAGCGGCCGGAGTCATACGCCGCCCTGATGGCGCTTGCGGGCCAAGAGGCGCCCTACGAAGCCGAGGACTTCGCTCAGGCGAAGGTCAAGACGGTCGTTCATCCCTATGCCTTGTTTTCGCGGTTCCAGGTGTTGGCCCATTTGCTTTCGGACCTGCCTTCGGCGCCCCGTCTGGCCTTCGAGATGAGCTCGGCGCGTTCGGCCTCCGCCCCTGCCGTCTGGGATCTGCCGTTCCAGACGCTGCAACAACTGAGAACACCCGGAGGCGCTTCGGAGGAGCAACTGGCGCTGTTGCAGATGACGGGCGATCCGCGGCTGAGGCAGATGCGAGGGTTCTATGACTCCGCAGACGCGGCGTACGAGAACCTGGCGCGGTCGCTGCAAGCCCGGCTCGCCAGAACAGACGTCGTTGAGGCCGCAACGTCACTGCGGCGGATGATCGAAACCGTCGAGTTCTTTGCCGCGTCCAACCTTCACGACGCGCGTGCGTGGCCGTTGGCCGAGAAGCGGCTCCGCGAACACCTGGAGGCCCATCCTACGGGGCAGTGGTCAGCGATGGCCAGGACTTTGCTGGCGGAGTCCTTTTCCGCGTCCGCAAAGAGCGAAGAGGCGGCCCGTCTCTGGAAGGAACTCGAACACCCCCGCAGACTCTACGGCGCGCTTCGCCTGAGAGACCTGCTGCCCCTTCCGCCGCTCTACCAATTGGCCCCCGTCGGCCTCCCCCAGAGCACCGGGCCGGACAGTGACTCGTCATGAGGTCCGCGCATGGATGAGTTGGTGCGTAGAGTCTTGCGAGTCATCCATACGCGCGGCCTCCTGCAAGGGGGCGAGAAGGTCGTGGTGGGTCTGAGCGGCGGGCCGGACTCCGTGGCGCTCTCGTTGGTCCTCCTGGACCTATCCAGGTCCGGCAACCTGCCGCTCGACCTTCACCTGGCGCACCTGAACCACGCCCTGCGCGGAGATGAATCGGACGAGGACGAGGGATTCTGCCGGCAGTTCGCGCGTCGGCTTGGCTTGCCCCTCCGGGTGGAGCGGGCGGACCTCGAGGCGGCAGCCGGGGGGCGGGGTTCGCTCGAAGCGGCCGCCCGGCGGGCCCGCTACCACTTCCTGGGCCGCGCCGCTCAGGAGATCGGGGCATGTGTCGTCGCCACCGCGCACCATGCGGACGACGTTGCGGAGACGGTCCTGTTGCGCCTGATCCGCGGGGCAGCCCTTACCGGCCTGGGCGCAATCGCCCCGCAGCGCCCCCTCGGAGAGCCCCACGATGGCGTTTGCCTCGTCAGGCCCCTGCTGGAGGTCAGGAAGGCGGAGTTGGTCGGATTCCTCGAGCAACGCGGGCAGGCGTTCCGCAAGGACAGTTCGAACGTCGATACGGGCTACACGCGGAACCGCATCCGGCACGAGTTGATCCCCGCTCTCGACCGGGATTTTCCGACGTTCTCCGTGCGGGCGCTCTGCGCCCTGAACGAGTCCGCCCTGGAAGCGCGAAACCTCATGCGCGAGTTGCTGGACAAGCAGTGGGGCCGGCTCTGCCGCGCCGAAAGCGAGAACGAGGTCATTCTTGACAAGGAGGCACTCGCGCGGGCGCCGGTAGCGCTCCAGAAAGCGGCCACGGTCCGCGCGCTTCAGGCCCTGTGCGGGCGCAGACGCCCCCCCGCACTCGCCGCCGAGCACTACGATCGGGTCGTCGCCCTGCCGGATGCCCAGGTAGGGCACGAGGTGTCGCTGCCGGGCGGCTTCTTCGCGCGCCACGAGCACGGGATCATCTATTTCTCAAGCGGGGCGGAGGCAACGACGCTCCCGCCGCGGGGCCTTTCCGTGCCGGGCGAGATCAACGTCCCCGAGGCAGGGGTTCGTCTGTCCTGCGAAGTACTGCCGGCCGGTTCAGTCGGTCCGCAGCAGGCCGTCGAGCGCTCGTCGGACCGCGAGGTATACCTGGCACTGGACCCGTCCGAGGGCCCGCTGACCGTGCGGGGACGTTCGGCCGGCGACAGGTTTCGGCCGTTGGGCCTGCCCTCGCCGACGCGTTTGAAGGACTTCCTGATCGCGCGCAAGGTCCCGCGTCACGAACGCAGCCGCACGCCCCTCGTCACCACCCGTGAGGGCGAGATCGCCTGGGTGGTGGGGCACGGCATCAGCCACTGCTTCCGCCTCCGCAGCGCCAGGGAGCCCATCGTGCGGCTGAGGGCAGTCGCCATCGCCGAAGAGGATTAGGGGCGCTTCGGCCACCGTTTGCGGCCTGGCCCCCTGCGGGATAGGATATGTCGGGTCCAGGGGAGACTGAGACGGCATGAAGATCCGAACAGCCATAAAGCTCATTCTTACAGGCATGGCCCTGGTCGTTTGTGGCGTTGCGATCAAGCTGATCGCCCACCACACTTCGCCCGAGCAGCTCATGGTCGTGCTGCGTCGGGAAGTCGAGAACTCGCTGAACGCGACTCTCGACCTGGCGTCGGCCCGCCTGGACCTCACCGGCACGCTGCATCTGGACGGCGTGGCGCTTACGCTGTCCGGGCAGGAGCAGCCCCTGTTCCGCTGCGAAAAGATCGTCGTAGGCCTGGACAGGTCGGAACTGCTGCGCCGGCGGGCCGTGCCCAGCAAGGTCGTCCTCGTTCAGCCGACGTTCAACCTGGCCTACGAGCCGGGCACGGATTCCTGGAACTTCGAGGCCGCGCAGTTGAAGGCACAGGGCGAGGGCACCTTGCCCGCAGGCCTGCTGAGCGGCGGCGTGGTCCTGGAGCAGGCCACCGTCGCGGTCCGCCACGCCGATCTATACGGCCATGACGAGCCCAAGACCTACGACGGGCTCTACCTCAGGCTGGCCAGAGACAGCGCCTCTGCGGCCTCCTGGCGGGCCGAGGGACGGTTCAGAACGGGGATCCTGGCCGGCACGGCCGTCCAGGGATGGTTCGTCGCAGAGGAACACCCCCGTTACGCCCTCACCGTTAAGTGCGAGTCCCTGTCAACGGGAGAGGATCTCTGGCGCGCGATCCCATACGGCCGGCGCATATGGGAAGGCTACGAGGTCGCTGGACGACTGGGCGTCGAGGCCGTGCTCAAGTCATCGCCCGATGGGCTCCCGCGCTATTCCCTGACGGTCACCATGCTGGACGCCAGTGCGAGGAGCGACCTGTTCCCGGGGCGCCTCTCGTCCATCAACGGTGTCACGGAGGTGGCGGACGGCGGGGCGGTGATCAGAGAGTTGACCGGCCTGATCCCGCCCACGGAGTTCGGCCTGGACGCCGCTGCGGAGCCCCCTGCGTATCTTCGGCTCAGCGGGACTGGTCGCCTGGACGGGCCGGGAGGGACCTATCGCGTCAGCGTGACCGACTTTCCGCTGTGCCGGCACAGCGTCCAGGCAATCCCCGAAGTCGGGCCTGACCTATGGGAACGGTTGCGCCCCTCCGGCAGAGCGGACCTGACGATAGCGCTTCGCGAGCGGGACACGGGCGGCGCTCCGGAGTTCTCGGGAGTCGCCGAACTCCACGACGTGACGCTGCACCCCGCTGAGGTGCCAAGAGCGCTGGAAGGCATCGCCGGGAGGGTCGTGTTTGACACGGACGGCGTCCGCATCGAGAACGTGCGTGGCGCCATCGGTCAGGCGCGCGGCGCGGGGGCAGAAGCAAGCGGAATCAAGCCGCGATTCGTGGCCAACGGCACCGTGGCGGCGAGAAACGTCGGGACCGACCTGCGGATCGCCGTGAGCAGCCTGGCGACCGATGAGGAGCTGGTCAAGTCCATTCCAGGCATGGGAGAGCAGGTCTGGGAATCGCTCCGGCCTGAGGTCATCCTGGACGCCGACGTGGCCATCCGACAGCAGCCCGGGCAGGATCAACCCACCGTCAAGGCACGGCTGGACCTGGACGAGGGGAGGCTCTCGCCGCGCGGCTTGCCCATGCCGCTGGAGGACGTCAGCGGACGCGTGTCGGTGGACGCCAGCGGCGTCCTGCTGAGCAGTCTGCGTGCGGTGGCCACCCAGAGGGATCCCAACGGCGCAGTGAACCTGGCCCACGTGGCTGCGAACGGCACGGTGCGCTTCGATGGGAGAGACAGCGCGCTCGAGGTTGTTGTGCGCAACGTTCGCACGAGCGAGGAGTTGCTCAAAGCGATCCCCGGCGCCGGCGAGGACGTATGGGAACTGCTCCGGCCCGAAGTCGACGTGGACGCCGTCGTCCTGCTCACCGGCAGGCCGGAGCCCGGCCAGAACTCCGTCAGTGGCATCCTGAGCTTGCACGGCGGGCGGATGACGCCGGCGGTGCTCGGCGGCCTGGCCGTGGACAACGTATCCGGCACAGTCAAGATAGACGAGGACTCGGTGTCCCTGGAGCGGCTGGCGGCCACCGTGGACACGGGGGATGGAGCGCAAGCAGCCGATTGGTCCAGGTGCACGGTCGAGGTGCGGGGCCTTGTCCAGCCGGGGGCGGAACGAGCGGAGTTGGACGTGGCCGCCCGGGGCCTCGTGGTCACCGACAGGCTGCTGGCCGCAGTGCCCACCGTCGGAGAACTCATCCGCCAGGCAGCGCAGCCGCACGGCACGCTGTCCCTAAGCGGCAGGATCCTATACGACGCGAAGGCCGAAGAGGCCCTCCATTACCTGCTGAACGTAGACGTCCACGATGCCTCGCTGGCCCTGGAGGGCCTGCCCATTGACGCGTTCTCCGGCCGGCTGTTGCTTACGGAGCAGCGCGCGGAAAGCAGGGACTTCAGCGGCGCAACCTGCGGCGGGCACTTCGAAGGGGCCTTAGCCATCCGTTACAATGCCGGGCCCGAGCCCGCCACATACCGCGCTCAAGTTCAGTTTGGCCGGGTGAAACTGTCGGAGTTGATCGCCCGGCTCGGCGGCAAAAGCCCGAAGCTGAGCGGTCTGATCTCCGGCGAAGTCCAGGTCAGCGGGCCAGTAGATGATCTGAAGGCCGGCACCGGCGAGGGCCGTCTATCGCTGACCGAAGGCGACCTGTGGGGAACGCCTTTCTTCATTGGCCTTCTGAACCTCCTGCATCTAGCGGTGCCCGCCGAGGGAGCCCCGTCGGTGGCGGGGCAGGCGTCATTGCAGTTGGGCGAGGGCAGCGTCCAGGTGAAGGAACTCGAGCTGATTGGGGAGGGACTCAATGTCTCCGGCGAGGGAACGGTGGGGCTGGACGGCAGGCTGGCGCTGACCCTGGTCGCCATCGGTGCTCCCGCCAAGAGAACCGGAATACCGGTCATCAGCTCGGTCGTGGGGTGGGCCTTGCAGGCGGTGGAGAGAGAGCTATTGCGGATCGACGTTTCCGGCTCCGTCGGCAAACCGGAGTTCCGGTCGCAGGTGCTCAGCAAGATAACGTGGCCCCTGAGGAGCCTGCGCAGCGTGCTATACAGCCCCTTTGTCAAGGCGGATGCGCAGAAGGCAGAGCCCAAGTGACGGGCACAGGAGCGGAGGAAGTCCCGGCGTGCAAGGCCCTTGCATAGCGGTGGTCGGCAGTTCGAACACGGACCTGACGATAATCACGGAGCACCTGCCCGTCCCCGGCGAGACGATCCTCGGCGGCGAGCTGCTCCAGGCCGGCGGCGGCAAGGGCGCCAATCAGGCGGTCGCGGCGGCACGAGCCGGCGCCCGGGTCGCCTTCATCGGCAAGATCGGAGACGATGACTTCGGGCGAGGCGCGCTGGAGGCGCTCCGGCGCGAGGGCATTAACACGGACGGCGTGGCTGTCGACGAACAGTTGGCCAGCGGAGTGGCACTAATAGTAGTGGGCAAGGACGGAGAGAACATGATAGCCGTCGCGCCCGGGGCGAACGGGCGCCTGTCCGCCGGCGACGTCGAGGCGGCCGGGGACCTTATACGCAAGGCCGACCTCTTGCTGCTTCAGTTGGAGATTCCGCTTGAGGCCGTTCAGAGCGCGGCCCGTGTGGCACATGACGCCGGCGTCGCAGTTCTGCTCAACCCGGCGCCCGCACCGCCCGATCCTCTGCCGGACGAGTTGGTCAGAATGACTGACTACATCACGCCCAATGCCGTGGAGGCTGCGGGCATCCTGGGCGCGCCGGTGGACAGCGAGCCGGACGAGATGGCGCAACGACTGGCCCGGGCAGCAGCGCGCGCCGCTGTCCTGACGTTGGGACCCGAGGGCGCCTGCATCTGCGAAGGTGCGGCGTGCCGGCGGATCGCTGCGCCGAAGGTCCGGGCGGTGGACACGACGGCGGCGGGAGACTGCTTCTGCGGCGCGCTGGCCGTTGCATTGGGTGAGGGTCGGCCGTTCGAAGCGGCCCGTTTCGCCGCCTGTGCGGCCGCTCTGTGCGTCCAGAAGGCAGGTGCGCAGCCCTCATTGCCGCATCGAGCGGAGATTGACGCGCTGCTCGAGAAACAGAACTCAACCTGAAGCCGAGACAACGATGAATCGGAACGCCAGAGCCGCTTTCAGGGCGGTCCTCGTGCTGCTTGTCCTGGCAGGCGTTGCAGGGGCGGTCTACTACGGCACGGCCGCGATCCCGCATCGTTTGCCCGCCTCTGCGGATCGGCCCTTTAGGCCGGCTCCCACGGCTGAGCAAGCGCCGGTGCCCGTCGCACCGACCAGCACCGAGGGCGAAGGTCCGCCGGCAGCGCCAGCCGACACCCCGGTCTCGGGCGCGGCAGCCGCCCCGATGCCGTCCCCGGACGATGTGCATTCCGAGGTTTTCGGGTTCAGAACCGCAATACAGGACGAGGAACACAAGCGTGACGAGGTCATCGTGCAGGGCGAGAAAGCCATCGTCAACGAGCGGGCGCGGCTCTATGACATCCTCCGTCCTGTCGTCGACATCCTGGCCAGCACGGAGTCAGAAGGACCTCTGGACGTTCGGCTGGGGGCGGTGCGCGTGACGGCCCAGAGGGCGGAATACGACGAGAAGAACAGCGTCGTGCGCCTTTTCGACGACGTGGTCGCTGCCGGAGAGGACTTCGGGATCGAGGCAGCCAGGATCGTCTTCAAAGTCAGTGAGCGCACGCTGACGTCCGACACCGATGTGCGACTCCACAAGGACAGGACCGACGAAGCCGGGGGCACGTCCGCTGCAATGGTCGTGACGGGCAAGGGGCTGTCAGCGGACCTCATACTCAGAAAGATGACCATAGACTCAGACGTCCGGGCCACGCTTTTCGGCGTGTCGGAGGACTTTCTGGCTGCCGGCACGGAAAGCGTGGTAGGGACGGAAGAAGCCGGCGATGTCGTCATCATCAGCGACGGAAGGCTCCTCTACGAGCACATCGCCCGCAAAGTGACGTTCTTCGACAACGTGGTGGCCACGTTCGGCGGGAGAGAGCTGCGCTGCGACAAGCTCGCGATTCTGCTGGGGCAGACCAAGGGCAAGGACTCCGTCGAGGTGACGGACATAGTGGCCGAAGGCCACGTCTGCCTGACTTACGAGGGCCAGGTGACGACCGGAAGCCGCCTGGTCTGGCGCAACGTGACCCAGATGGGCGAGCTGAGCGGGGATCCGGCAAAGCTGACGACGCCCGAGTTCGAGGTCGCGGGCCAGCAACTGACCTTCTACCGGGTCAACAACCGCTTCCAGGCTGACGCAGCCGGCATGCTTATGTGGAAGGCGCAGAACGACGGCGCCCCGGACGAGCAGGCCGTGGCGGAGTCCGCGCAGTCCTTCGGACCCATCCATCTGAGCAAGCGCGAGCCCCTGAGCGTCACCTGGCAGAACTCCATGAGCTACGACGCCCCCAGCCACCTGGCCCTGTTCAAGGGGCGTGTTACGGTCCAGCAAGAGGAGAGTCAACTGAGCGCCGACGAACTGGACATCGAGTTCGATCCGGCCACGGGAGCGGTGCAGAGATTGGAGGCCCGAGGCGCCGTCGGCGTGCGTGATCAGTTGAGCGGGACGGCGCGGGAAGCGCTCTGCGACACGCTCATCTGGGATGCGAAGGAGGACAGCGTCGGGCTCGTTGCTGCCGAGGGCAAGACCGTCAACGTCGTGGCCGGCCGGCAGTCCATCCTGTCCCCGCGAGTTGTGTTCCACAACGCCAGCCAGACGCTTGAGTGTCCCGCCGCCGGACGGGTGATTGTCAGTCCGGCGCACAGGCCCGACGCGCCGGAAGACTCCAGCCCGTCCATCACCGTCGAATGGGATAGGATGATGCATTTCACGCAGGACGCTTCGCCCGTCGCCATGTTCGCCGGGAAGGTGCGCGCCACACGCGGAGAGCAGGAAATGCGGGCGGAGAGCCTGCGCGTGAGCTTCGACGCTGACATGAACCCCCTGACCATGGAGGCGACGGACGGAGCCGTCATCGACGTGCGGGCCACAGAGGGAGGCCCCCTCGCCGTCGCTGCCGAGGAGCCCGCCCTCGCAGGTGGGGCCGGAAGTGAAGGTACCGGCGTGCCGCCTGTGCCGACTCTGCGGGGAGACCGATGGCGTCTTGCCGCGGAAGCCTTGACCCTCGACGTGCAGCAGGAAGTGCTGACTTCCGAGACGCCCGGCGAGCTAACGGTGTTTGAGGCCGACCTGGCGACGACAAGCATAACCTGGCAGAAGGCGATCAGTCTGGACCTGGCCAGTAACTCAGCCGATTTCTCGGGCGACGTGAAGACGCAGATGTCGGGCGCCGACCTCCAGAGCGAGGACTTGCGGCTGTACTTCGACGCGGACCTGAGACTCCGTCACGTCACGGCCACCGGCAACGCCCATTTCGTCGCAGAGCAGGGAGCGGCAACATGGGAACTGCAGGCCGATTCCACGGAAGCCGCCTTCGGCGCCGGCAACGAGCCGAAGCAGGTCATCGCCCGGGGCAACGTTGAGGCCTCCGGTCAGCAGCACAGCATCACGGCTGAGCGCCTGTTCCTCTTCCTCGAAGAGGAAGCGGACGCGCCCGGGCCCGTGGTCTCTCGAGCGGTGGCTGAGAGGAACGTCCGCGTCCGCTACGCCGAGGAGCAGCCTCTGCTGGCAGGCGGAGACCGCCTCGAGTGGAACAGAAGCACGGACACCTACGTTCTGACCGGTGAGCCGCAGGCCTTCATGCGGAAGGGAGGCCTGGAGGTCCGCAACGAGGAGATACGCGTCCGCCGGTCCACGGGCGAGGTGAGCCTGCCACCGGGAGCGCGACCCACCCAGACCATCGTGACGCAGGAGGAAGGCGGATAGGCCGCCCCCCTGCCCAACGGAGCCCAAGATGACAACCATCTTCGCTGAAGGACTCGCCGAAGCCGCAATCGATCCTGGAACCAAGCGCGAGGCCATCCGTGCGGCAATCGAGCAGGCCGGTGACGTGTCCCGCACGCTCGTTCTGCCCCCCGACGCGTCACGTCCACACTCGGACGCCGGCACGCTGACCCGACTGCTGTACGAGGAGATCGGGCAGCATGCGGAGTTCCACGTGATGCCCGCATTGGGGACCCACCATGCGATGGGCCGGGACGAGATCCGCCGCATGTTCGGCGAGGACATCCCGGCGGATGCATTCCTGGAACACAGGTGGAGACGCGATCTCGTCAGGCTCGGCACTGTGCCTTCCAGCTATGTCCACCAGGTGTCAGACGGAGTCCTGAGCGGCACAATGCCGGACTATGACATCCCGGTGGAGGTGAACCAGATACTGCTGGAAGGCGGCTACACGGCCATCTTCTCCGTCGGCCAGGTCGTGCCGCACGAAGTCGCCGGCATGGCCAACGGGTTCAAGAACATCCTGGTCGGGGCGGGAGGGCAGCATACGATCAACCTGACGCATTTCCTCGGCGCCTCCTACGGCATGGAGAGGATGATGGGCCGCGCGGATACTCCCGTGCGAGCCGTCTTCAACTACGCTCACGACAACTACCTGGCGGAGCTCGGGATCGTCTACGTGCTCAGCGTCATGGCCATTGACGAACGGGGCGAAATGGCCATGAAGGGGCTCTACGTCGGAGACGACCACAAGACGTTCTCGCAAGCGGCGCAGTTGAGCCAGAAGGTCAACGTTACGCTGCTGGAGGGGGCGCCCGCGCGCGTCGTCGCCTACCTGGACCCCGCCGAGTTCACGAGCACCTGGCTGGGGAACAAGGCCATCTACCGGACGCGGATGGCCATCGCGGACGGCGGCGAACTGCTGGTGATTGCGCCCGGCGTCAACGCCTTCGGCGAGGACGCCGAGATAGGCCGCCTCATACGCCGCTACGGCTATCGGGGCACGCCGGCCACGCTGGAGGCGGTGGCTCAGAACGCCGATCTGCGCGAGAACCTCTCGGCGGCCGCCCACTTGATCCACGGCTCGTCGGAGGGGCGCTTCCGCATCGTGTACGCGACCGACCCGGCCAACCTGTCCCGAGAGGAGGTCGAGGCAGTCGGCTTCGAATGGCGGGACGTCTCGGAGGTCCTCCGTGCCTATGATCCCGCAACGCTGCGTGACGGCCCGAATGAGGGATTCTACTACGTCGGTTGCCCCGCCATGGGCCTCTGGAGCACGCGGGACAAGTTCGCCAGCTAACGGCGGACGCGAAGGATGTAGTCCGGCGCCTCCTGCACAGCCCTGCAGCCGAATCCCCGCAGCCGCGTCTCGATCCCTGCCCGCAGCCCGGGGCTTACCGAGTCGTCTGAGCCCACGCGGTACACGCTGAGCTCGTGCCGGCCGTAATCCCTCTCGAAGTCCCGCCTCATGCGGTCGAAGGCTGCCCCTCGCTCCGGCCGATCCAGCGTCCGCTTCAGCTTCTGGCTGGTCGCCCGGATGTCATAGACCGCCGCCAGCAGGGACCGAACCGCCGCGTCGGCCGCAGCCTCAACCGAACCGCCGGCCTCGAAGTCAACGCACAGTTCCGTCGGCGGTTCGAAGCCGCCCATGAGCAGCGGGCGCGTGTCCTGCGGTTCCAGTCCGAAGGCGCGACACATCTGCTCGTAGATGACGATCGCGCCCCTCCTCTTGGCTTCGATCGCGTAGCCGGCCACGTGCGGCGTCGCCAGAAGGGGCAGCCTGATGAGTTCCTCGCGTGGCTCGGGCTCCCCCTCGTATACGTCCAGCACGGCGCCCGCGATCACCCCGCGCTTGACCGCCTGAATCAGCGCGCCGGAATCGACGACCGCACCCCGGGACGTGTTGATCAGGCAGGCCGTGGGCTTCATCCGGGCGAGTTCCGTCGCGCCGATCATGTGGTATGTCGGATAGCGGTTCGCCCCCTGCCGCGTCAGGGGCACGTGCAGCGTGACGAAGTCGGCCCGGATCGTGTCTTCGAACGAATCGGAGGTGAACGCCGCCTCACGCTCGCCCAGCGGCGGGTCGTGCCGCAGCACCTCCACGTCGAAGCCCTCCGCGCGCCGGGCCACGCGGCTTCCGCAGTTGCCGCAGCCGATGATGCCCAGGGACCTGCCGGTCAATCGCTGTCCGCGTTCGCCCGTCAGGGCCGCCAGCGCGAACCACACGTGATCGGCCACGGACTCCGCGTTCGAGCCGGGCGCCGAGAGCACGGTGATGGCATTCTGCCGGCTCCGGTTCGCCTCTTCGATGTACGCGACGTCCATGTGGTCGGTGCCGATTGTCGCCGTGCCGATGACTTTGACGTTGACGGCCCGGTCCACCAGAGCGGGCGTGACTTTCGTCACGGAGCGGATGGCGAGGGCGTCAAACTCCTCCAGGCCGGGATAGTGCTCGTCGACCTCGCGCCCGCTCACAAGCGTGACTTCGCCCAACGAGCCGAACAGTTCGCGCGCCAGGGGGATGTTCTCGTCAACAAGGATCTTCATGTTGCCGTCACCTTCAGAACCGTTTCGTCGTCGGTGCGGCCCCGCAAAGGCCTAGATCTCCGTGTAACGAATCGGCTCGATGCCGTTGGCCTCGCAGCATTCGAGGACCTTCGGGTCCATGAACATGCGCCGCTGCCAGTCCCTCTTCGGGCCCTCAGAGCCCGGATCGACGCCGGCGTGACAGAAGCGTCTGACCTCCTCCGTGTCGTAGCAGGGGTGGCCCACGAGGATGTACGTCCCGGGCGGGGCGGCGCTGAGACGCGCGACCAGCTCGTCAACCGGGCTGTCGAATTCGCCCTCCCCCGCGGGCAGGCGGCTCACACCTTTGGGCCGATAGATCAGCCCTTCGCGTTCGGCAAACCGCGCGAGCCGCGCGTCCATGTCCGCGATCCACGTGAAGATCATGTGCGAATCGACGTATCGGATGGCGAGGCCCTCCGAGCGCGCCAGGGCGAGCTGAGCCTCGATCTCAGCCATCATCTCCCCGGGGTCGGCACCGTTCTCGTGAAGCGCTCGCGTCGTCTGGAAGAGATACCCGTCTGCATCGACCAGGGACGGCACGTCCTCAGGCGGCAGCACCGGCCCCCACCGGACCTCGTCCCACTCGGCGGTCAGCGTGGCGTGCAGTCCGGCGCAGAGCCCCGGCATGTCGCGGAACATCGCCGCCGCGTCCTCGAACGCCGGGCACGGGACCATGAGCGATGTGTTCCGCAGAATGCCCTTCTCGAACGCGTCCCGAATGGCCACGTTCGCGGTGTGGCAGCTTCCGCTGTCGTCCCCGCGGGTCACAAGCCGCATCCGCCCTTGGCTCATCTTCCCGGTTCCCCTCCCTCAGGTCGCCCGCCGTTCAACGTCAGTGAGGACCGTCACGCCCTCGGGCGCATCGCTTTCCAGCATCAGCTCGCCGCCCTTGATCTGCCATCGGACTTTGAAGGGGCCGGCGGGATGCGGATAGGCGCCCGCGGCCCATGTAAGGCTTCCCGGCTGCGGGGCTATCCGCACGACCGTGGCGTCGCCCGCCTCGGGGAACGTCACGCCCAGCACCTGCGTGGACAGGTAATGGGTCGGGCTCGACGCCCACGCATGGCACTGACTATCGCCGCCGGTGAAGTTTTCCCAGCACGTCCACACGCCATCGTCGAGCATCCGGCCCCAGCAGGTGCGAATGAACTGCTCTGCCTCCGCCGTTCGCCCGTAGCGATACAGCACGGCCAGCGCGTAGAAGGAGAAGTAGCAGGATACGTTGAACTCGGAGTACTTGCGCGGCTCGGGCGCGCGGAAGTTGTGGACCATCGCGTCAGCCACGTAGGCCAGCGCGCCCGGCACCTGCTCCTCCCTCGCGATGTCGTAGAGCAACGGAAGCGCGTTCGCGGGCACGGAGGGCTCCGTGTCGGGCACGTCGGCTTTCAGTCTGTCCACAAACGCGCCGTGCTCGCGGTCCCAGAACGCATCGCGAATGGCCCCGGCCAGGCGCCGCGCATGCTGCCGGTAAGACTCCGCCGCGTCGGCCTCCCCGATGACCTCCATGATCCGGGCCGCGTCAGAGAAGGCGCGCTGGTGGAAGCAGTTCAACGCGCAGTTGACGCCCTCCCGGTCCATGTGGCAGAGGTCGACGTAGGGCGCCAGGCCCGTTCCGTCGACCAGGCCGTCTTGCTCGCGCTCCAGCCCTTCCAGCGCCGCCATGAGCCGCGTCAGGTACGGCCGCATCTCCCGCAGGAACGCCGCGTCGCCCGTCCTGGCGTAGTAGTGCCAGAGCGCCTGCACGGTGATGGCCGAGTAATCCGGATGCCGTCCCGGCTTCAACCCGTGCGAGCACGGTGCCAGCATGCCGTTCTCGCCCTGTGACACGAAGAACAACTCGATGCAGCGCCGCATCAGCGCTGTGTCCCCAAACGTCGCCAGATTGGTGTAGAATTGGACCAGGAAGTCCCCGGCGTAGAGGCCGCGCTCGCGCCAGGGGCAGTCCAGGTAGGCGTCCTCCATACACGCGTATTGCGTGGCCCGGCCGAGATGCCAGATCTCGTTGAGCAGCGGATCAGAGCACTCGAAGCTCCCCGCGTTCTCGACGGGGTAGTTGGCGCGAGTGGCGGAGATTCTGTGCAGCGCAAAGGCATCCAGGTCGCCCTGAACGAGGACCTCCAGATAGCGGAAGCCCCGCGGGTGGAACGTCTGCCAAGTCTGCTCGCCGTCCCGCGCGACGTAGCGTTCGGCCATCCGCACCTCGGGCCTGTAGTACAGGTGCGGCAGGCCGTCGCGCAGCTTTTCCGAGTAGGTCAGGTCCACGATCGTGCCGGCGGCCGCTGTGAACGTCAGCGTCGGGCGCCCGAGCACTTCGCCGCCGAAGTCGTACAGGAGCACGAGCGTGCCGTCGCCCACGGCCTCGGAGAGGCTCCGGCCTTCCACCTGGAGCGGCCCGTCGTCGGAAAGCTTCGCGAACGTCTTCCAGGCACGCTCGAACCACGCCGAATTCGCCGCCTTTGCACGCGGCCAGGGCCGCCACGGGCCGAGCTCATCTGGAAGGTCGTCCGGCGAGGCCAAGGGCAGCGCCAGCCCGGCGGCCCGTTCCGCCGTCTCCCCCTCCCATGGGCCGGCCAGGAGGAAGGTATGCGGCGAACCCCGATCCTTCTCCGCACTGAGCACCACCTCCGCCGCCCGGGGGAAGCCGAAGTAGCGTGTCCAGCAATCGAACAGCACCCGGTCCGCGACCACGAGCGTGTTCCAGCCTTCGTGGAGGCACGTGGTGAAGTCCTGCCGTAGCGCGACGCCCTGCCGGTCCACGCCCTTCAGCTCCTGCCCGTTGATCCAGTATCGGCCCCACCACGCGCCGAACGTGATCTCCTGCTCGCGCGGGGAGTGCAGGTAGGCGAAGGCCAAGGCCGGCGCGCCGCCCAGCCGCCAGGTGGCGCTCTGCGGGGTCAGCACGAACGAGTAGAGGTCCTCATCCTCGATCCACTGGCCGGCCCAGACCCCGAGCCGCCTGCGGGGCAGCACTTCTCGCTCGTCCAGCATCGGTATGGACCGAGGACGCAGCTTGCCCCAATGATCCTGCGCAGCCAGCTCGACGGCCGGCGGCCAGCCCGTCTCGTCGAAGTCCGCCGACTCCCATCCCGCCGGCAGCTCACACGCGTCCAGCACCTCCCCCGGGTTCAGCGCAAAAGACACGCAGTGCGTCTCGGCCTGGTGGGCTTCGGATGCTAGGGCCTTCCAGGACGGCCCGGTCGCCAGGCTCACCTCGTTGCCGTCCGCGTCCGTGACGCGGCCCCAGGCGATCAGGCCGCCGATGCTCCTCTGCGAATGGAAGCTGTCGGTCCCGTAGCTGTTCACCGTGACGGCCACGACGTTGGCCCCGGAGCGGAGGAACGGCAGCAGGTCATAAGTATCGTACTCCGGCCGGTGCGCGAAGAACCGCGCGGGCCCGTGCCCGAGCACGACGCCGTTGACGACGAGCCGGTAACGGGTATCGGCGAAGACACGGATCTCGCCGGATCGGGGAGCGCCCCCCAACCGGAAGCCGCGCCGGAAGAGCACGTAGCGGTTCCGCCCGGCGCCCTCGGAGTCGCTCCAGATGTAGCATGCGTCCTGCGGATTCATTCGCCGCGTTCCTCCTCGGAGATGCTCGCAGGCGCCTCAAGCTAGCAGGTGCCCGAGCAGCTCCTCCATGTCCGCCGTGGCCAGGCCGCAAACCCTGTCAGCCGCGCCATAGTAGACCAGTAACTCGCGTCCCGCCTCCCAGACGGCAGCCGTGGGGAAAACCACGTTCGGGATGACGCCGACCCTCTCGAACTCCTCCTCGGGCTCCAGCAGGAACTCCTCCGTCCTGGCGATCACCTTCGTAACGTCGTGGAGGTCCAGCAGCGCGGCGCCGACGCGGTAAACGTACCTGTGGTCCACGCCGTGGTAGATGAGGAGCCAGCCGGCGTCAGTCCGCACGGGCGGCGCACCGGCGCCGAGCTTCGCCTCTTCCCACGGTTGCTCGGACCGCATGAGCAGGTGCTCGCCCCTTTCGCCGTAGTCCCATTCTTCCAGATCGCCCGAGTAGGCAAGCCAGATGGCCGGCGTGTCCGTTCCATACTCCGCTCCGACCCAAGTTGACGGCCGGTGCAGCATGACGTAGCGCCCGTCGATCTTCTCCGGGAACAGCACGCCATCGCGATCGTCGATGCCCGGAGGCGTGATCAGGCCCTCCTGACGGAAATCGGCCAGGTCCGCAGAGCGCAGCAAGCCGGTGTAGCTCGGGCCGAGCGGCGGAATGCCCGGCCGCGGGCAGTAGGGATCGTCACGGCTGAGGCGGAAGAAGTCCATCTCCGCATATGCCGGCCCCGGCTCCCTGGAAACGGCCGCATAGGTAACGAGGAACCCGTCGGCGTCGCGCGTGATCCGTGCATCCTCGACGCCGCCCACCTCGTAGTCCTGCTGCGGCTCGAAGACCGGCCTGTCCGATGCGCGCTCGAAGGAGTAGCCGTCTTCGCTGATCGCCAACCCGAACCGCGAGACGTACCGCCCCAGGTCGCTGACGGCGCGGTAGAGCATGTGGACCCGGCCGTCCTTCAGGATGGCGCCGGGATTGAACACGCTAACGCAGTCCCATGCGCCGGGCACGGGCTCCAGCACGGGGTTGCCCCCGAAGCGCCTCAAAACGTCCATCACTGCAGGCTTCCTCCTGCCAAGAGGAACAGGAGACAAATACTACGGAGTTCGTCCGGCCGAGGCAAGAACAAGGCGGGATGTGGGCGCCGGGGCGCTTCAATCCGCCCGGCCACGGAACGTTGCAAACGCAGCCATGGCTGGCTACCATATGCGGCTCAAGATGCAGCATCGGCGGCCCACGGACGGGCCCGCAGGATTACGCAAGGAGGGAAGCATGGCTGACGAGGTGAAGCTGGGCATCATCGGCACGGGACAGATCGGGAAGATGCACCTGCACAAGTACCGGCAGGTGCCGGGCGCCAAAATGGTGGCCGCCTGCGACATCGACGAGAAGGAGGTCCGGCGAGTTGCCGCTGAGTACGGCATCCCCCACGTATTCACCGACTTCCGCGAGTTGCTCGCCATGGACGAGATCGTCGCGGTGGACGTCTGCCTGCACAACAACTTCCATGCCCCCATGAGCATAGCCGCGATGCAGGCCGGCAAGCACGTCTACTGCGAGAAGCCGCTGGCGGGCTCCTACGTGGACGCCGAACGCATGGTCCACCAGTCCCGAGAGCTGGACCGAATGCTGTCCATGCAGCTCGGCAGCCTGTTTAGCAAGGAAACTTTCGCCGCCAAACGGCTCATCGACGAGGGGCACCTGGGCAGGCCCTACTACGCCAAGAGCAGCTATTACCGCCGCCGGGGCCGGCCCTTCGTGGACGGGTACGGCACCAGCTCCTTCGTGCAGAAGGCCACTGCTGCCGGTGGTGCACTGTTCGACATGGGCGTCTACCACATCGGTCAGATGCTCTACCTGCTGGGCAATCCGGACGTGCTGACCATCAGCGGCACAACCCACCAGGAAACCGACATGTACGAAGAGCGGCGCCGCGAGAGCAAGTACGACGTGGAGGAGCTGGCCGTCGCGCTGGTCCGCCTGGGGGGTGGCATCACGTTCTCCCTCGAGGAAGCCTGGGCCGTCCATCTGGGCGGCACGGACGGCAGCAAGCTCGCCGGCTCGAAGGGCGGCCTCACGCTCAGCCCGTTTGCGTTGCACACGACGATTGGCGACATGGAGATGGACGGCACGTTCGACCTCGGCTCGGCCATGACCAGGTGGCTGCGCGTCTTTCCCGAGACAGCCGCCTACCAGGGCTCCCAGGATCACTGGGTAGCCGCGCTGCTCGGAAAGGTGGACCTCCTGCCCACCGCCGCCGTCGGCCTGAACACGATGCTCATCAGCGAAGGCATATACCTATCCATGGAGCTCGGGCGCGAGGTCACCCCCGACGAGGTCAGGAAGCATTCCGTCTCGACGGCCCTGGATCTGTAACGCGCCAGGTCCGTCGCTTGTCACAACAGGAGGCAGGCAAACATGCTGGTATCGATCAGCTCATGGAGCTACCGTGCCTGGTTCGACGAAGGCAAGTGCGACCTGATGTCTTTCCTGGACGAGGTCAAGCGCCAGGAGGCGGACGGGCTGGAGATATTCCCGAAGCACGTCAACCAAGATGACCCCGGCGCACACCTCAAGCAGGTCGCCGGCAGGGCCCGCGAGCTCGGGCTCTCGATCGCCTCGGTCATCGCCGGCAACGACTTCGCACGCGTCCTGGCAAGGGAGCGCGCAGACCAGGTCGAGCGCATGAAGGAATGGATCGTCCACACGGCCGAGGCCGGCGTCCACAGGATGAACACATTCACCGGCTACCACACCTCCGGAGAGGATCCCTTCATGGAGGCCTGCCGGGTCATCGACTCCTACCGGGAGGCGATGCCCGTCGCCGAGGAGCACAAGGTCCTGCTGTGCATCGAGAACCACAGCACGGTCTGCCGGGACGCGGATAGCATACTGCGGATCATCCAGGCAGTGGGCAGCCCCAACCTTCGTACGAACCCCGACCCCACCAATTTCGTGCCGGGATTCCGGACCCAGGACGAGCGCGCCCGGGAGCAGGTCTACGCCGAGACCGAGAAGTTCGCCCAACTCATGTCCAACGCCCACCTGAAGTTCGGCGACTTCACGGAGACCGGCGACTTCGCCTACGTAGACGCCAGCAGGCTTCTGGAGATCTTCCAGGGCGTCGGCTACGACGGTGACGTCGTGCTGGAATACTACGGTCGCGACGATCCGGCCGAGCCCACCGCCAGGGCGGTAAAGGCCCTGCGCAAGCTGCTGGAGTAGGGCCTTGCCGGCCCGACGCCACCCCCCGCCGGCCGGCGCCGCGCGGCTCCGGCCCTCAACCACCGGCGCCAGCGGGCCCGGCCGCCCTGCAACGCTTCCCGGGGCCGCCAGGCCGCCACAAAAGGAAACGCAGGGACGCCTTCTCGGCGCATCCCTGCGTGAAAACTCCAGCGAACCGGGCGCCAACCATTTCGTCAACCGGTCACGCCACTAATTCCCCTTGGCGGGCGACAGGTAGCCCTTCTCCAACCAGAGCTCGACTTTCCCGGTCTCCGTATGCCACTCCCAATCCGTCATGCGGCCAACGTACCTCACGTACTCCCCCGCAGAAGGCACCTCGCCCCGGTACCTGTCGGCCTCCACGTCCACCCTCACCTCGACCTGGCCGTCGGGAGGATCGGCGTCCACTTCAAACGCCAGCAGCCCCCCCTCGGGCGGACCCACGCTCAGGACCGTGCCATAGCCGACCACTGCTGCCGTTCTCTGCATCCGCTCAAGCCGCCCGCGTTCGCTGTCCTGCCGGGACAGGAGCAGGCAGATGCCGTCGTACGTCCTCTCCCCGAACTTGAGATCGCTCTCGTCGATTTGCATCATCCGTGCATCAGGTCCGTTGTCCTCGCCCTCCTCCTCGGCGCCCCGCGTGGCAAAGAAGGCCACAATACCGGCGACGATGACGAGAACGACCAACCACACCCACGCTTTGTTCATGTCCTTTACCTCCCTGGCGAATTGCTCCGGACCGACTGCACGCGACGGGCCCCTCCTCCTGCAGCCCCGCGGCCCCGGCCCAAACTCGCAGCGATTGTAAGCCGGGCTTGCCGGCATGTCAAGCAATCACGCCCGGTGAAGCCGGGCGCGCCCGGGACAGGTTGCCTCCCGGCGGGGCAGCACGAACGGGGCAATCGCAGAGCGGCGGCAGCCTACTCCGCCGTAGTAGCCGATACGGCTACGAAGGCTGCAAGCTTGTGCGCCTCCGGCGTGCCGCCGCACCCCAAAGGCCGGCGGCGCCGTCCGTTGGCGAGAAAGAAAGGGCGAAGCGACGCGCTGCGCCGCTCCGCCCTTTGTTCTCAACTACCGGCCGCGGGGACCGACGCGGTCCCCTCACACTGCCGGACTAGAACGGCGTGTAGCCGACCAGCTCATCCGGCCAGCCCCACGGGCAGTTGCCCTCGAACTGAGGATAGGTGCCGTAGATGCCGGCGCCGCCGCCACGCCAATCGTAGATGTGGCCGCCGGCCAGGGAGCAGTCTTTGTCGTCCAGGTCCTGGCTCCTCCGGCAGCGACAGCCGCGAGATTTGCACATGAATCCCCAGCGGGCGGCGTCGCCGTAGGCTGGGCTGTCACCGTAGGAAGTGCTGTCACAGTCGGTGTAATAGATGTCGTCTACGTCGTTGAGGCCCCTGTTATCGAGATCATCCTCGCCCAGGCCAGCTCCGCCCCCGGGGTCGGACGACGCGTCATCCTCGTGGAGCAGGCGCTGGTTCTGGATGAAGCCGAACCGCCGCCACGTTCCGCCCGTGACGTGCGGGAACCAGTCGTTGCCGCCGTCAGTGATGCCTATGCCGCCGGGCCCCCATACGTTGATCTGGTCCATCACCCAGTCGGCCGTCGGCAGGTACACATCGGTCCACTGGACCGCCCAGTCGGCGTACAGAACGTTGGACCCGACCGCGTGCCCCTGGCTGTCGGCGTGGTTCGCCGGCTCGGCGCCGTGCCTGGTCACCATGTCGATGCCGTCCGCCAGGACGGCCCTGCCCGCGAGCGGCTCACTGGGGATGGTTGCCTCGTCGGCGAAGTAGCACGTGTCCACAATCTCACCCGTGTACTGCAGCGTCTCCGGGTTCAGGTTCTGGAGGTGCGCGTAGACCTCGTCGTTCAGGTACCAGGTAATGACCGCCGGGTCGCGCCCCCAGGTCGAGTCGAAGCTCGGGCACAGGAAGACTCTCAGCCCGCCATGGGCCTCGGTGTAGCCCAGACCGGCCAGATCAGCCAAGGAGTCCGGGGCGCACACCCAGCCCGAGCACTCCTCACGGCTCCAGTTGAAGTCGTGATCCTTCCGGAACCCGTCCCACGCCAGTGCCAGTTGATGCACGTTCTGCGCGCAAGCGGCCTTGCGCGCTGACTCTCGAGCTGTCGTCAAGGCGGGCATCAGCATCGCGGCCAGAATAGCGATGATGGCTATGACCACTAGCAACTCAATCAGCGTAAACGCCTTCTTCATCTTCACATCCTCCCACTAAGTTCTCCACTGCCAGTCATCTGG
>Ga0114922_10000755_pt1 | contig 31143 bp, 27 predicted proteins | sample AartaG_FD_100975 | JGI IMG/M metagenome (GOLD analysis project Ga0114922, IMG submission 100975) | Deep subsurface microbial communities from Aarhus Bay to uncover new lineages of life (NeLLi) - Aarhus_00045 metaG | ecosystem: Environmental > Aquatic > Marine > Oceanic > Sediment | place... | reverse complement strand
GCCCTGAACACGAAAGGCATGCCGGATGTTGGAACATCTATCAGGGCATGGATGGAAATTATTTATCATCTACACGCTACCCATTTTATGTCCTCTAGCCACGAGACTTCAATAAGAACAGGGCGACCAACCGGTCGCCCATACGTGCTTGGAATTATGCTTGGCTGAATAATTCCAGTTAAAAACTTAACCGGTAATTAATCTGTATCTGCGATTATCTCATGTATAAAAAAGAACACTGGATCATGGCTGGGGTGAGCTTTTTTTTCGTTTTCATCTTCTACCTGAAAACGATGGCCCCTACTGTAACTTTCTGGGATGCGGGCGAGTTCATCGCAGCAAGCTATACTCTCAGCGTTCCTCATCCGCCCGGCACACCGCTGTTCGTGATTATCGGCAGAGTGCTTTCAGCGCTTCCCCTGCCTTTATCGATCGCGGCGCGGCTGAATTTCCTTTCGGTGCTCTGCGGCTCGGCCGCCGCGTTGTTGATTTACCTGATAGCAGTTAAAATAACCGAAACCTGGGTAGAGAATACAGACTCTCTCGCCAGCCGTCTGGTAGTTCACGGCGGAGCGTTTGTCGCCGCAGTGATACCGTCCTCTCTGAGAACGGTCTGGTCCAATGCAACCGAATTCGAGGTTTATGCAGTCGCCACAGCCACATTCATTTTCTGCGCCTGGCTGATGGTCTATATAGGCTCATCAAGTGACATCCGGCGGATCAAGAAAACTCTGCTGCTGGTGATTTATCTGGTGAGCCTCTCTATCGGCAACCACCTGTTAGTGATGCTGGTCACCCCGGCAGTGATTGTTTACACCCTGATCCACGACTGGGAGAACTGGCGCTACTGGTGTTCAGTGCTCGGACTCTTTTTCGGGGTTTACCTGCTGGTGATAATAGGGATTGACCTGGGCGCGGTGTTCGGCAGAATGCATCGGGCCTCCCTGGGCGATGCAGGGTTATTCATCTCAGTGTTGAATCATCTGGTTGCCCTGACAGATGTGATTTTCGGGATATACAAGTATGTGGCCAACAGGGCCGGTTTCTTTTTTGGAATCCTTATTACATTGATCTGCGCCTACTGGGCCTACAGGCAACGCTCGCTAGGTTTTTTCAGCGCCGCCCTGGGGCTGTTTCTGCTCGGTTTCAGCATTCACGCTTACCTTCTGATCCGCGCGGGGTTCAACCCGCCGATCAACGAGGGCAACCCCTCCAACCTGAAAGATTTCTGGGCGGTGATCGGCCGCGAGCAGTACGGCAGCAACTACGGGATTCTCCCTCGCCTGGTCTGGTCCCTGGTTACCGAAAAGACCGTTGTCTCCTCAGCCACGGACTTTATCGAGAATATCAGGTTTTATTTTAAATATAACGTGCCGTTCTATACGAAATATTTCGGCTGGCAGTTCGGGAACAATTGGCTTACCCTGACCTTTGTCATAATCGGGATAATCGGCGCGGTAAAGCACTACCTGAGCGAGAAAAAAACCTTCTGGTTCTGGCTGGTAGTCTTTCTGTTCACAGGCCTGATTCTCAATACGTACATGAATTTCAAACTTGGCTATAGCCAGTTTTTAAATGAGTTCCCGGACCAGTCGCTGCACGAGGTTCGCGAGCGCGATTATTTCTTTATAGTCTCCTTCGCCTTTTTCGGGGTCTGGGCAGGGCTCGGCCTGGCGGCGATTGTAAACAAGATCAGGCTCGCTTTCCATGTGGACTCAAGCAAGCCGCTGCTCAGCCAGCCGGCTTTCATCACCTTAGGTGTGGTTGTCTTCCTTGCCGCGTTTATTCCGCTCAAAGTAAATTATGCCAAGGCAGATCGCAGCGGAAATTTCATCCCCTCCAATTATGCGCGCAATATCATGAATTCCCTCGAACCGGGGGGAATAGTTTTCACCAACGGCGACAACGACACTTTCCCGCTCTGGTATATCCAGGAGGTGGAGAAAGTGCGCCAGGACTGCCGGGTAGTAAACTTGAGCCTGCTCAACACCACCTGGTATATCAAGCAGATGCGTGACATGGAGCCGAAGGTGCCGATCAGTTATGGGGATGAGGCAATCGAGAAGATGATGCCGATGCATCTGCCCAAGGATATGCGGTTCAAGCGGGGCGAAATCGACATTACCTATCCCAAGGGTTCGATCTTTTATGTCAAGGACATTATCCTTCTGGATATCCTTCGCACCAACAAATGGAAGAAGCCGCTTTATTTCACCACCACCGTACCGACTCATAACCGCAGCGGACTTGACCCTTATCTGTCCATGGTCGGGGCGGTCTACAGGATTAACCCGCGCAAGGCCGCCGATATCGCGGCATCCGACTCGAATTTTGTCGCCCTTCCCGGACGTACCGATATTTTCATGGATATGGAGGGCACGCGGAGGCTGCTTTACGATGTGTACACTTACAAGACGTTTTTCCGCGAGAGAAAAGGCGGAGAGGAGGCGAACGTACGGCTAGCCTCACACTTTGCCGCACCGTTTGCCTGGCTGGCGCACAGCTACCAGGTGCGGGGTGAGATCGACAAAGCGATCCAGACCAACCTGAGCGCCAGGATGTTTTCAGATAATCCCCACCTGTGGGATTTCATGATCGCTCAGCTCTATGCCCGTAACAGGCAATACAATGAGTCGCTGGCAATGATGGACTCTTTTTTCAATTTACAGAACCAATCTGCCAACCCGAGGCTTTTCCAGCAACTGGCCCAGGAGGCGGTTTCTAACAATGACAAGTTCGAGGCGGCCAGGTTTATTGAACGAGCTATCGAACTTGATCCGAAATTCAAAAACTCATACGGGAATCTTTTCCTGTTATATCATGCCTCCGGAAACAAAGAGGCGGCCATTGAGTCGATCCGGAAGTACCTGGTCCAGTACCCGGATGACCAGACAGCCAGGGACGAGCTTAAAAGGTATATCCAGACCGGAGAATTTGACGTGCAAAAGATATTCGGGATCCCCGGTTGAGCTGTACGCTATCCATAGTTGAATCGTTTCTCTCCAGGCCCCCGGTGCGAGGATTCAGACCAGGGGCCTTATTTATTAGCTTGAGCCATTCATGTAGAAAAAAAAGATGCGTTCCTACTGGATTCATGGCTGGGCCACAGACAGTGCGGTGTTTGACCGTGTAATCGGAAGTCTTGAACCCGGGCTGAGGGAAAAGGCCGCGGCCATGGATTTACCCGGTTTCGGTTCTGTCTCGGCTGAACCTGAAGGCAGGAATTATTATTCTGAGTGCGCCGCGCGGATCCTGACCGACAAGGAGAAGGCAGAAAGTGTGGCGCTGGTGGGCTGGTCGATGGGAGCGATGGTAGCGCTTGGCGTGGCTGAAAAACTAGGGGCCGGAATATCCAGACTGGTTCTGATCTCGGCCTGCGCAAAATTCAGCAGGAGCAAGGATAACGCGCACGGGATGGACAGGCGTATCATTCGGCTAATGGCCCGTAAGCTGAAAAACGCCCCGGCCGAGGTTGTGAGAGATTTTCACCACCGGATGTTCTACTGTGCAACTCCCAACCGTTTTGAGAGTTTCCGGGATACCTTTTATCCGCGATACCTGGATCAGAATACCGCGGCACTTGAAGGGGGCTTGCACTACCTGGAGCATACCGACCTGCGTTGCCGTTTGACAAGCATACGCTGCCCGGTTCTGGTGATCCACGCCAATGCAGACATTGTTATCGATATCCGTCTCGCCAGGGAACTTAACGACTCTTTACTCGAATCGCAGCTTGTGGTTTTAGAAGACAGTGACCATATTCCATTCTGGGGTGCGGAGAAGCGATTCGCCTCGCTTATCGGGGATTTTCTCCCCGAAAATTAAGCCTCACATGATTATTGAGGGCAGGAAATAGCTGATGATCACCGAACGTGTAAATAAAAAAATTCTTGCGATCCATTTTTCCAAAAGCGCGGCAAACTACGACAGATACGCCCTTCTTCAAAAAGAAATCGCATTCCAACTTGTCGAGTGGGCCGATCAGGGAGACATTCTTTCCCTGGAGGGGGCCAGAGTACTCGAGATCGGCTGCGGCACAGGCTTTCTGACCGGCTTTCTTGCCGAAAAGCTCAAGCCCGCCTCATATCTCGCAATCGACCTCGCGCGGGGCATGCTCGAAATGGTCCGTTCCAAACTTGACAGGTGGAGCTCCGGTGTGAGGCTCTTTCAGGCAGACGGTGAAGCGCTGCCTTTCTCTCCCGGCTCGTTCGACCTGTTGGCAAGCAGTACCACATTCCAGTGGTTCAACGTCCTTGAGGAATCCCTGATCGGGATCCACCGTGCTCTTCGTCCAGGCGGGAGGCTTCTTTTTGCCACACTTGGCAGAGATACTTTCCGGGAGCTGAAAGAGGCTTACCGCACCTCGGCCGGGCAAATAGGGATCAAGCTCACCCCGAGCAGGTATGGCCCCCCACTTCCCGGCACTCCCGAACTTTCCGATTTCCTGGAGTCAGCCGGTTTCGAAAAACCGACGATCAAAAGACAGATCAAATACGAGTTTTTCCCGTCAGCCAGGGAGTACATGCAGTCGCTAAAGAATCGCGGCTTCAACAATCCCAACTACCGTCCGATGAGCATTCAGGTAGAGCGCAACCTGCTGAGAAAGACGATCGATTTTTACGATAAACGGTTCAGGGTTGATGGCAGAGTTTACGCAAGCTATGAGGTTTTCTTTGTCCAGAGCCGGCGTCTTTGAGGAGCTTTTCAGGATAAAGAGAGAGGCCGGGATAAGGCGCGGGCCAGCATCCTTTTTGCCAGATCACCATTAGCAGACAATCCAATGATCGAGTTTTCGCAAAAAGGATGCCGGCCCGCGCCCACTCTTGCAATAAAATAACACTCAAAAGCCAAGGAAAAAATGAAACTGAAAGGTTTCTTTATCACCGGTACTGACACCTGGGTAGGAAAAACCACGGTGGCCGCGGCTCTGGCCTACCTGATGAACCAACGGGGTGTCAGAACCGTTCCGGTCAAGCCGGTTCAGACCGGGGTCACACCCGGCGAACCGGGAGATCTCGAAATATGCCTCAAGACCTGTGGTATGGCTCCTGAGCCGGACAGACTCCGCCTGATGAATCCCTACCGGTTCCGCCTTCCCGCCTCGCCACACTTAGCTGCAAAACAGGAGGGGAAGCAGGTAGAGATTCAGCATATAGTCAATTCCTGCATAGAATTGGCCGAAACCTATGACGCCCTGGTTGTCGAGGGGGCGGGGGGTCTGCTCGTGCCCCTGACCAGGGAAATCTCAACAATGGACCTTGCGCGCCAGCTCGGCCTTCCGCTGATCGTTATCTCACGCGCCGGGCTGGGCACGATCAACCACAGCCTGCTCACCATCCACGCGGCAAGGAATGCAGCCCTGGAGGTGGCAGCCGTGGTGCCCAACCACCCTGAGCCAGACAGTGACTTGACCGAAACAGATAAAAAGATCGAGACTGACAACAGGGAGATTATCCAGAGTATCAGCGGTGTAAGGGTGTTTGAGCCTTTACCCCATGTGCCGGGCGCAGGTGAAATGCCAGAGCCGACACGGAAGCTTGCCGTGCTGCTTGCCGAACGAGGGGCAAAGGAGCTGATAGATTCGATTTAAATAGACTAACTACCCTGCGGCTCTGCTGCAGGGTAGTTCATTAAGCCTCCAGCGCCTTCCCTACCGCTGCAAGCAGAAACTCGAAATCCTCATCGCTCAGCGCTGCGGTGAGCGAAAAGCGCACCCTGCTCGTGCCGCCCGGTACGGTGGGCGGCCTGATAGCCGGGGCAAATATGCCCTGCTGGAAAAGATTTTCGCTCAAATCGACTGCCCGTTCCACCTCGCCAACCACAGCCGGCACGATCTGGGTCGAACTCTGCAAGGTGTCAACTCCACGCTCGTTGAGGAAAGCTCGCAGGCGTTCGGCCATCACAAGCAGGCGTTTTCTTTCCCCATCCGCCCCCTTTACTATCTCAAGAGATTCTTCAATCGCCCCAAGCAGCGGAGGCGGCGGGGCGGTGCTGTAGATAAAGGATCGGCAGGTGGTTATCAGGTAATCCCGCACTTTTTCCGGACCGGCGATATAGGCACCGGCCACCCCAAACGCCTTGCTCAGCGTACCCATTATCAGCACGTCATCTTCAACCAGCCCGCATTCTGCGGCAAGCCCCCTGCCGTGCGGGCCCAGCACTCCCACGGCATGGGCCTCATCAGCAAGGAAAAGCACGCCGTGCTTATGGCAAATCTCCGCGATCTCTTTCAGTGGCGCACAGTCCCCATCCATGCTGAACACCGTGTCTGTGACCACCAGGGCCTTTCCCCGATGAGCGCCGTGTTTGGCGAGCAAGCTCTCGAGGTAGTCCTGATCATTGTGGTGGAAACGCTCCAGCCGTGCGCCGGAGGCCCGCGCGCCGTCATAGAGGCAGGCATGGCAGTGACGGTCGAGGTAAATCCTGTCTGTGCGGCCCACCAGCGCCTGGATCACTCCAACCCCGGCTGCATAGCCCGAGCTGAAGGAGAGCGCGGATTCGGCGCCATGAAAGCGGGCAAGCTTCTGCTCCACTCTTACGTGCAGCTCGGTGGTTCCGGAGACCAGCCGTGATGCGCCCGAACCTATCCCCCACTTTCGGGCTGCCGAGGCAGCTGCCTTAACCAGCCGGGGATCGTTTTTCAGGCCGAGATAGTCATTCGAGGCCAGGTTGAGCAGCGAACGGCCCTGATAACCAATCCGACCCCCGCTTTCAAAAGAAGAAAGCGGCCGGAGGAATCTTCGCAGGCCGCGCTCGGTCTGTTTTTCCAGAAAGGTGTCAACAAACTCCCAGCGTTTGTCCATATTATTATCCGTTAAGACTGTTCAAGCTCTTTTCAGCTCTGATAGCTTCCCGCCCGGCGGATACCGAGTTCTTTCAGTGCGTTGTAAGAGCAAACCAAGGGATCTCTTACACCCTCGAGACAGAAAAGTTCGCGCCGAAGGAACCGCACCCGGCCGATATTTTTTTCAACCACATCCACCAGGCGGCCTCTCTCGCAGTTCAGGCATTTTTCAGTCTGGTCGTTGAGCAGGGTGGCCACTCGGGAATCAACCAGGGCGGCAGAGAGATCGGGGTCGAAAGAATCCGGGCCTCTCTCCTGGAAATCGAGCTTTCGCGGGGCTCTCAACACCAGGCGTCCCTCATCCAGAGTCAGTTCGGCTTCGAACTCCACCAGGTCGCCACGAGCCAGGCGAAGTCTTTTCTGGGCGCCGGGAGAAAGCTGGAGATAAACGAAATCCTCCAGATGAGTCCTGCCGAGATAGCACTCAGCGAAATTGACCAGATAACCTTTGAGCGAAAGCCTGCTGTTTTTCGGATAGACAGTCTTGACCAGCCCCGGTCCCACAAAATTTACCCTGCCATATACCTCGAGACGTCTGCCCAGGTGATCCGAAAGCCAGTCCTCGAAACTTTCCAGTTCTCTCAGAAATTCCTTATACTGTTCCTGGTTCAAAATGATTTCCGGAACCTTATGCAGCTTTTCCTCGTAGTAATACCTGCAAGAGATGCAGTTTTTACCGGGGTGCTTATATCCCTTTTTGCAACTGGTTCCTTTCTCGAGAAGTCGGCAGTGCCACTTGAAATAGAAACAGCCTTCCGGCAGGCACCGCTTGACTTTCAGCACGTGATAGACACTGACCTTGCCTTCAAAAGACTCGTGCGAGTCGAGCTTGCAGCGAAAAACATCGAGCCGCTTGTACTGGTTGATCACTTAGGCCCCCGCTTGAATTCGCCTCATTCTGGTGCGTGCGCTTACCGGGCGAAATCAGGTGCAAGATGCGGAATTAACGGTTCAAGATCAATAAAAAAGTGTAGAAATTTGATCCTTATTACGTTATATTTTTATAGATTTCAGCAAGCTAATAAATCCTGGTTGTTTACTGCGTTTTAGAGAACATCTGGTCATAAAAATCAGGTTTATGAAATGGATCCTGTTATTATAACGTCGATTTTCACATTAGGTTTTCTCGGATTATTATTCGGGAGTGGATTGGCCTATGCTTCCAAGAAATTCGCGATCAAAATAGACCCCCGTCTGGCCAAGGTGGTTGATCTATTGCCTGGTGCCAACTGCGGCGGCTGCGGCTTTCCGGGTTGCACAGCGTTTGCCGAGGCGGTGCTCAAGGGCGCGGCTCCGGTAACCGGCTGCGGGCCAGGCGGCAAGGAGGTGGCGGGAAAAATCGCCGAGTTGCTCGGGGTTGAACTGGAGGATATGACCCCCATGGTGGCGGTGGTCCAGTGCCAGGGAAGCAAGAATTTAGCCTGGGACAGGTTCAGCTACAACGGTATCCAGACCTGCGTTATCGCTCATCAGACCAGCGGCGGCCACAAGGCCTGCCCTTACGGTTGCCTCGGTTTCGGCGACTGCGTGCGCTCCTGCAATTTCGATGCGCTTCACATGGGCGAAAACGGCCTGCCGGTAGTGGACAAGGAAAAATGTACCGCCTGCGGGGCATGTGTCACAGCCTGCCCTCGCGGCATCATGAAACTGATCCCGGTCACCCAGCAGGTTTATGTCGGCTGTGTCTCTCAGGACAAAGGCAAAGCGGTCGAGGATGTCTGCAAGGTGGGCTGTATCGGCTGCTCTCTCTGCGCCAAGACAACCCCCAGCGGGGCGATCAAGATGAACGGCAACCTGCCCGAGATCGACCCCTCGGGAACCGACCTGGTGATCGGCGTGTACAAGTGTCCCACCAAGAGCCTGGTTGACAGGGTAAAGGTGCGCGGGAAGGTGTCGATCGACAGCAAATGCAACGGCTGCACCGAATGCGCCAAGATCTGCCCGGCCAAAGGTGCGATCCAGGGCGAGGAGGGAAAGCGGCACAAGATTGTCTGGGAAAAGTGTATCGGCTGCGGTATCTGCATCCCGGTCTGCCCGGTGAATGCGATCCACCCGATGGGTGCGCTGGGCTATGTCGACGAGACGCTGGCAACAGGCAAAACCGCAAGCAATAGGTTCTGACTGCCTGATAAGTTCACTTTATATCTCTTACAGTGGATTACTGCTCGTAAACTTTTCCCTTAATTCGAGTCGGCCCAGGACCTGGGTGCGGCTCTTTTTTTAGTACCCTTACCAGAGATCGGTGACTGATGAAACACCTGCTCCTTCATACATGCTGCGCCCCGTGTTCGCCTTATGTGATCAGGAAGCTTGCGGATGAATACCGCCTTACCGTATTTTTCTACAACCCGAATATCCACCCGCAGCAGGAATACAAGCTCCGTCTCGGGGAAATCCGCAGGCTTTGCAAGAATCTCGGTCTAAAGCTTATCGAGGGCAGGTATGACCCGGAGCGTTTTTTCGAGCTTGTGGGGCCGCTTGCCGATACAGGGGAGGGCGGAGAGCGCTGTTCGGTCTGTTTCAGAATGCGAATCGAGGAGGCTTTCCGGGTCGCGAAAAAAATCGGTGCGGAGGTGGTGGCGACAACCCTTACTGTGAGCCCGCACAAAAAAGCTGCCCAGGTAAATACCGCAGGCAGGAGCGTTGCCGAGGGCGAGGAAACTGTATTCCTCGAGGCTGATTTCAAAAAGAAAGACGGTTACCGGATTTCGTGCGAACTAGCCAAAGAGTACGATTTTTACCGCCAGAATTACTGCGGATGCACCTATAGCAAAGCTGAAAGTGAACGAAGATCTGATTCTCACAAAGCCCATCGACGCGGATGATACTCTCGATACCACCGGACTGTTCTGCCCGTTGCCTGTGGTCAAGGCTGCAGAGAAAATAAAAACTCTACCCGGGGGAACAGTGCTCGAGGTTATCTCCGATGACGGCGGGATCGAGGCCGACCTTCCGGCCTGGTGCGAGGGTTACGGCCACGAGTACCTGGGCTGCCTGCGTAATGGGCCGCTCTGGCGACTTTACGTTAGAAAAAAAGCGGGTGATTGATGGATTTCTGGCACCTGACCTATAACCTGGCCGCTCTGCCCCTGGCAAGGGCGGGATCGCGCCTTGCCGCCGTTTTCAGGCCCAAGGTAACCCGGGGCTTAAATGGGCGTAAAAGGAGTTTTACCCAGATAGAAAGCTATCTCTCAGCTACCGGCCACGGCGTTCCCGTTACAGGTGGAATCCTTTTCCACGCCACCTCTGTAGGCGAATACCTTCAGGCTCTCCCCCTGATGCGTGGACTGAAAGCGGCCAATAAAGAACGCCCGCTTTACCTTTCCTTTTTTTCGCCTTCCGTGGAAAAACGGGCCCGCGCCTGTGCCCATGCCAACCTGGTGTTTTACCTTCCCGAAGATACCAGGGCGAATATCACCAGGCTCCTCGGTCTGCTCAAACCCACCCTGATCGTGATCTCCAAGTTCGATATCTGGCCGAACCTGGTTACCCAGGCATACAAGGCCGGGATACCGGTGGCTGTAATCGCCGCGACCCTGTCCCCTGATTCGGGAAGGCTGCGCGGGCTTTCGGGCAGGTTTCACAGGAGTTTCTATCCCGGGTTGAGCCTGGTTTGCGCGATTGCAAAAGATGATGCGAAGAATTTCATTCGGCTCGGGGTAAAAAAGCAAAACTGCATCCTAACCGGGGACACCCGTTTTGACCAGACCTGGCAGCAGGCTTCGGAGGTGGCTGAGCACGATCCTCTGGTGGTTGCGTTCAGTGGGTGGAAAAACCATTTCCGCTTTGCCTGTGGAAGTATTTGGCCCGCAGACCAGAAACACCTGCTGCCCGCGCTGGCTGAGCTCTGCAACAGGCACGAGCACCTGCGGCTTATCCTGGCTCCCCACGAACCGACACAAGAGCATGTGGAAAACCTGGTCTCTTTCCTCAAGGATAACAACCTTTCTTTCGAACTCTATTCCATTCTTACAGGCTCAGATGACAGAGGCACGACATCGCCTGTATCGGGCAGTACCAGGGCCGTGATCGTGGATACTGTGGGTGCGCTGGCTGCGGTGTACCGTGCCGCGGATGCGGTTTATGTGGGAGGGAGTTTCGGCCGAGGCGTGCACAACGTGATGGAGCCTGCCTGTTTCGGCCTGCCGGTGATTTTCGGCCCGCGGCATCTGAACAGCCACGAGGCGCTGATAATGATCCAACGCGGCGGTGCGTTCCCTGTGGAAAAGGGTGCCGATATTGTAGAAATCGCCGGGCGCCTTATCGAGAATGAAAGCTTTCTTCACCAGGCAGGCCGAAAGGCTCGCGCCGTTGTGACAGACAATCTCGGAGCGACCGGAAGAACGCTGGAGGCGCTGTCCGGAAAGTTTCCGGGAGTAATCGGGGATTTGCCGGGATAACACACCCCGTCCGCTAGGCGGACACCCCTCTTGATAGAGGGGATTTTAAAGCTTGACAAAATCGTTGCCGATATTTATAGTTAATCAGCCTCCTAACATAACTTATGTTGTGTTAGTCCCGACTCCCACGTGGAGTCGGGTTTTCTTTTTTAGGGAGCTATTGTGGAAAGATTGGCTTATTTTTTTGACGGGTTTAGTATCTATCACTCTCTCAAAGGCAACTCTCGTTACCATAAATTTATGTGGTTTGACTATTACAAGCTAGCTCAAATATTCACAAAGAAAACTCAAACCATTGTCTCCGTTACTTACTTCACCGCCTACTCCAAATGGAAGCCCGACTCGTATAAAAGACATCAAATCTATGTCTTGGCATTAAGACACACGGGCGTTGAACCTGTCTTTGGTAACTTCAAAAATAAAACTGTCAAGTGTAAAATTTGTGGCGGCGTCTCACATAAATACCACGAAGAGAAAGAAACAGATGTCAACATCGCTCTTGCCGTGCTAAAGGGCGCCCTCCTAGATGAATTCGATACGGCAATTATATCGACTTCAGACAGCGATTTTATCCCTGTAATAAGATATCTTAGAAACTTATCTATCAGTAAAAGAGTGGGGATATTAATCCCTATCGGCTCGAGCGGTAAAACTAGGGAGCTTCAAATCGAGTCGGACTTCTTTTACAAAATCAAAGAAAAACACCTAGCCACATGCCAATTGCCCGATGAAATCAAGATAGGAACCGATACTATCGCCCGACCTGATGAATGGAAGTAGAATCCACCTTTTCGCCTTGGACATATATATTTCACAATCAGCTCCAGCGCTACTGACGCACCTCACCCCGAATCTGAAAAACATAAGGATTCCTTTGATGGGCAATACGGAACATAAATCTGGGAAAGGCAGAAAACTGGTGGGTTTTATCGGCTGTCCGTCGCAAGCAATAATGGCGCGCTACAGGGACGCCGAACTGGTGGACCTGGACAACAGGCAGCCGGGAGTATCGCTCACCGAGGCGAAAGAGATGCTGCCTGTGAACGCCTGTGCCATCATCCAGCGGATACTGGCCAACACCCTGGCGCTCAAGCCCGAGGTGATAATATTCGATGACGGCTACAGTAAGTGCGACAACGCCCGTTTCCTGGGAAATGTTATCGAGGACAGGGTGCCGGAGGTGCGGCTGATCAGAACGCAGAACGACAGCACCAAGCCTGCCGGCGCGCCGATCTGCGACAGCGACCTGCCGTTAGCTGAAAAGGTGAGCCTGATCCTGGACGATATTATCTCGCCTGTGGACAAGTCCGGCCTTCGCCCCTGCCCGGCACCGCCGGCTGCTTTCTGGGGAGTGCCGGGCGCGGATGAAGCAATCTACGAGCTTTTTCCTCCCGGAACCCAACTTCTGGGCTGGCTGCGCTGTTTCGAGAACCGCACCCCTGCGGACCTGGAGCTGGAATGTTTTGTGCCCCTTGGTGTGCCCACGATATTTTTCGCCCAGACATTCTGCAGCAAGAATATTTTAGCCAAGCACCTGGCCCGCAAGCACAACGGCCTTTACGTGGACTCTGACGGGGTGCTCACCCGCTCAGAGCGCGCGCAGATCGAGGCTTTCCTTCATTTCCGCAGGCTGGGGCACTGAATATATTTCGTAGAAAATTTATATGTCAGCTTGACGAGAAGAAAATTGAAAGTATTTTATAATATGAAAAACCTAATTGATGTGTGAAAGACTCTTATCTCCTGATTATTATTCTTTCTCACAATAGGACAACAGTAGAAAAAAGAAATGAATACTACACATAAAGTTTTGTTAACTAATTCTAACCATATGGATTCATTGCCAGATAATAGTGTGGACTTAATAATGACTTCCCCGCCCTATCCTATGATTGAAATGTGGGATGAAATATTCATTTATCAAAACCCTGCTATAAAAGATTCTCTGAATAAAAAAAATGGCATCCAATCATTTAACTTTATGCATGAAATTTTGGATAAAATATGGAATGAATGTTACCGCGTTTTAAAAAATGGAGGATTTTTATGCATAAATATAGGAGATGCAACGAGAACAATAAACGGCGATTTCCAACTATTTCCAAATCATTCAAGAATATTGAATTATCTATTGAAAAAAGGATTTCATGTTCTTCCAGATATTTTGTGGAGAAAACAAACAAACGCACCAAATAAATTCATGGGCTCAGGTATGTTACCGGCTGGTGCATACGTAACACTTGAGCATGAATATCTTCTTATATTCAGAAAAGGTAAAAAAAGAGAATTTAAAAAAGAAGAAAATAAAAGAAAAAGACGAGAAAGTGCTATTTTCTGGGAAGAGAGAAATGTATGGTTTTCAGATGTTTGGATGGATATTAAAGGAACACAACAAAAAATAGTTAACAATAACTCCCGATTAAGAAGTGCGGCATACCCTTTTGAATTAGCTTATAGAATAATCAATATGTTATCAGTTAAAGGAGACTTCGTACTTGATCCTTTCTTAGGTACAGGAACAACTCTTGCTGCTTCCATGGCTTCAGGTAGAAATAGCATAGGTTTTGAGATAGATGTCAATTTCCGTGATATAATACTAGACATAAATAGACATATAGTAAATTTTTCAAATAGTTATATTTTAAATCGAATAAAAAAACATATTGATTTTGCAGAATATTGGATTAGTAATAAAGGGTCATTTAAATATGAAAATATCTATTATGGCTTCCCTGTTATGACAAGACAAGAAAAAGAGCTTATATTAAATGAATTAAAAGAAGTTAAGAAAGTCGATAAAGACGTTTTCGAAGTAACTTATCGTGAAAAGCCCGAGAAAAAATCTTTTGGAGTTTGGATTTCAGAATCAGGCAAAGAAGATTCTGATATGTTCAAAATCAATAATTTTTCCTTAAAATCAAATAGAAAAAGACTAAATCAGGAAACCTTTAAAGCTTCTCAACGAATACTATTCTCCGATTAACTATAGATTATAAAAATGAAGTGAAATTAACTTTTTAATCTAATAATTTCTGCTTCTATTTCTTCAATAACTTCTGTATTATAGATTTTTTTCTTATCCCCAGATTTCACTGAATAAATGAAAAAAACTTTTCCACTATATTTTTCTGTAAATCTCCTATGGCTGTCCTCATGCATTTTATCCCATTGATATTGATTTAAAGCAATTCCTGATGTTATTGGCTTTATCTGAAGACCCAAGCATTTATCATTTATTTTTATAAAAAAGTCTACATTATAAATCCTGTCCCATTCATCAGGGGCCGGTCGTATTTTTACCTTTAAAATTTCTTCCAATTGTCCATATATTGTATCTATTTCTGAAAGATATCCTTCATATGTTCTATTCAAGACTAAATTATAGGCATAATCTATACATTCTTTTTCTTGGATACCAGAAAGTTCACTATGAACTACTTCTGTTAATTTTACATAGAGTTTTCTACCCGAATCTATTAAATATTCCCTATTAATTTTGAGGCCATCCTTTTTTTTCTGCACAGCATTTTCAAAGTAAAAATTCTCCCATACTTCAAAACTTTTTGGTGCACATTTCCTTATTAATTCAGAAGTTGGCCCAACACTATGCGCTTTGTTTAATGCCCAACGGTTCATAGCGTAGTTTAAAAGAGTTTCTCTTTTGAATTTGAGGTTACGTCCCTCAACTCTTATAATCCATTCTTCATCCATAAGATTGTATCCTTTAGAGAAGATAATATTGATCCTTAAAAATTTAAGAAAAAAATAATGTTTTAAATATCAATTAATATTTCTTATTTAATCAAATTTGGAAAGTTCTTCCCCCACACAGCGGTGCAATAGCGGCAGAAGAATCTCGTGGTGGCCGATGAAGGTGTATCCCTTGCCGCCGCCGGTGCGGGTGGGGCGGCCCACTACGTTGACAGTGGGGCGATACTGCTGGATCATGCTGAAATCGGCTGCGATGATACCGTTACAGGTGTGGCCGAGATTGCGCGCCAGGGTGAGGGCCTTGAGAAAAACCTCGGGCAGGATCACCGCGGAGCCTAGATTCATTACAACAGAGCCGGGCACGAGCTTTGCCACTGCGGCTGTAAAAATCTCGAAATCAATCATGGTGGCAGCGCCCAGCTTTGCTCCGTTAAGAGCAGGGTGCTGGTGGACCGTGTCCGTGCCGATAGCCACGTGCACGGACAGCGGAACGCCGTGCTCGTAGCAGGCGCAGAGGATGCTGGAACCGGCGTTGGGCGCTTTTCTTCGGGTGAGCTCTGCGCCCAGGGCCTCGCCGAGTCCCAGATCGTTCTCAGCAGCCCGGCTCGATGCTGCTGCGAACAGCTCGGGAGTCTCCTCCACCATGCCGAAACTGCCGTCAGCCAGGCCCTGCTCCACATCCTCGCTGGTTGCTCCCCACATGGCGATCTCAGCATCGTGGATCGCTGTGGCCCCGTTGAACGCCACTGCACTCAAGGCTCCCTTTCTAACCCAGTCGATAATCACCGGCGAGCAGCCCACCTTGACCACGTGTGCGCCCATCATGGCAATCACAGGCAATCCCTGCCTGAATGCAGAGGCAAGGCTTGAGCAGAAAGCTTTCCAGTCGGCTGCTTTAAGCTGGTCCGGGAGGCAATCGAGGAATGCAGCGGCCTCAAGATCGGCGAAATCCTCCACCTGGACCTTGTGTGACCGCTCAGTGATGGATTTTGTGCGTACTTTCTTACGGCTGATTCTGGGATAACGGCCAGGCAACAGCGGTTTCTCCTTTTAAGCTAGCTTTTTCCGAGAGTGAAAGATTCGAGCATCACAACGATCTGGCCGAAATCGAGTTGGCTGGTCACCTTGACCGGAATCCGGTTCTTATCGTTGGTTATCCAGACCAGCAGGTTCCCTTTGTGTTTGAAAAGCCCGCCTTTCTTGAGAAAGGGCTCAACCACAAAGCAGAAAAAGCGCCCTGCGGGAACCTCCACCCATTCGGTGCGATGGACCGCAACCTTGAGCGGGTTGCCGTGCTTGTCCACAAAATTCTCCAGAAGGATTCCCTGGCCCACCTCGAGGTCGAGTGTCCTGAAATAGTAAAAAATCGAGAGTTCATCCTGCGCCTCGGGCACGATTTCCACTGTGTCCCCACTGACCAGGTCGAAGCGGATGCCGGTCTCCTGGTCGTAGATCAGCTCCCGGTGGCGCCTGGTTTTGCCCTCTTTCTGGCGCTTGATAAATTTCCGGGTGAACAGCTTGCGCGTGTCGATCAGGGAGAAAAAATAATCCCGCACAGGATAAAACAGATCGAGTGTCTTATTGGATATTGCCCCTGCTTCGATCCTGTAACACAGATTCGCGCGGAAGCTGTCGATAGCGGCGACATGCATGTAAGCAGTGCCGATATTGCCCACAGTCCAGTTCACCGAGAAATTCAACTCCTCGCCGACCCGGTAAGGAACCCGGGGGATAGAGTCCGCCTGCTGGGCGTTGCCCTTGATTGGGAGGATAACTGAAAAAAGAAAAAGGAAGAACAATTTCGCCACTTTTAAAGACAATCTATCGTCCCTGTCTTGTAATTGATAAACTGCAAAGGAAATAAACCGCGGGGTTTCTATTTTCTGCTGGTTTAAATTTTGGACGAACGTTCTCCCTTTTTATTCGAATATCTCCTTGGCTGACGAGGTTTGGCTGGCTGCTGTTCTATTTCGGCAGCGGCTGCGGCAATTTCCCTGCTGAAGAGAAGAAACCGCAGGAGGCTGAAAAGTTTGAAGCGGCTCTTGCGGCGGCGCAGTTTTCTATCGTCCAAGTCTATCAACCCAAAGCTTCTTGCATCATTCATCAGGGCAACGGAAAAAACGGCTGTACAGGCAGCGGGCGATATTTTCGGGCCCATTTCAGCGAGCGCCTTGAGGCGAGCCATGTTGCGGCGTAAAAGCTGAACCCGGCAGCCCCTGAAAGTGGCCAGCAGGTCAGAATTTACTTCCACTTCAATACCGCGGAAACGCAAAATGGGGCGGGCCAGCTTGTGCGCGATCCTTCTGGCAACTGCGACACCTTTCATCCGGCCGCTGGAACGGTTCGGGAAAAGAATGTCCACATTGCGCTCTATCTGGGCCGATATTTGATTCAGTACACCAGTGTTGTAAGTAAAATCAGCGTCCAGGACCAGGAAAAAGTCTCTTTTGGGATTGCTGCTTTTAGCGAGCACTTTCCTGATCGTCTCGTAAAGAGACTTTCCGTAACCCACTCTAGGCTGGTTGTGAGTGACCCGCAGCGGCATTCTTCGCATGTAGGGCTCTACCACTTCGGCGGAGTCGTCAGTACATCCATCCAGGGTAATAAAAACCTCGTACCCCAGCTTGAGATTTTTCATCACCTCGCTCAGGCGGTAAAGAAAAACTCCTACTGTGTCCTGTTCGTTGAACACGGGGAGGTAAAAATAGATGACCGGTTTCATAGTTAAGCTGTGCTGGTTGTTTGAAATTGCAACTCGTAAAGCCGCCGGTAGAGGCCGTCCCGGCGGTGAAGGTCCAGATGGCTACCGGTCTGGACGATCCTGCCTTCATTGATGACAATTATTCTGTCGCAGTGCTGGATCGTGGACAGGCGGTGAGCGATAACCAGGCTGGTACGGTTTTTCATCAGGTGCTCGATTGCCTGCTGCACCAGAAGTTCGCTTTCTGTGTCAAGGGATGAAGTCGCCTCGTCGAAAATCAGGATATCCGGGTTCTTGAGAATCGCCCTGGCGATTGCGATCCGTTGGCGCTGCCCACCGGAAAGCCGTGATCCTCTTTCGCCGATAACCGCATGGTAGCCATTGTCCATGGCCTGAATAAACTCGTGGGCGTTGGCTGCTTTGGCCGCCTTTATCACCCGCTCCAGGGGCATCTCTTTCATTCCGTAGGCGATATTATTGCGCACTGTATCGTTGAACAGTATAGTCTCCTGGGTCACGATACCGATCAGGCTGCGAAGACCGGCAATGCGGTAATCCCGGATATCGCGGCCATCGATCAGGATCCTGCCCTGCCAGACGTCATAGAAGCGTGGAATCAGGTCGACCAGGGTGGATTTGCCAGCGCCGCTAGGACCGACCAGGGCAACAGCCTCGCCCTTTTTCATCTCGAGGTTGATATCTTTCAGCACGGGCACTCCCTCGTTGTAGCCGAACGTGACCCCTTCATAGCGGATGGATTTTTCGAACGAGGTCTTGGGGAGCGCATCCGGCCTGTCGGTGACTTTCGGCCTGGTGTCGAGGATCCTGAAAATCCTGTCGCAGGAAGCCAGGCCCTGCTGAAGGATGTCGTTAAAGTTGCCGAAGGCTTTCACCGGCGACATGATTCTCAGGCTGACTATCAGGAAAAAGAAGAAATCATGAGCGGGCATCTGTGCGGCGAGCACCTGGCGGCCGCCGTAAAGCAGAAAAATTCCTCCCACCACGGTCATCAGAGTCTCTGTCAGGGGGGAACTGAGAGAGGCGTACCTGTTGGTACGCATGAACTGCCTGTAGTAGTTCTGAGTCTCGGAGCGGAACTTGGCCCGTTCGAAATTCTCCATACCGAATGCTTTCACCACGCGGATACCGCTGACAGCTTCCTGGAAAATGGAGGTTATCTCGCCCAGGGCGTTCTGCAGCCAGAGGTTTTTCCGCCGCAATTTTTTCGCCACCCAGGTCACCAGCAAGGCCATCGGCGGGATCAAGACAAAGACCATCAGGGTCAGTTTCCAGCTCAACATAAACAGCAAGCCCAGATAAACGACGATCTGGCAGCCGGAGAGAAGGATTTTCGAGAAGCTGTCGGTGAGCACCGCCCGCACGGTGCTGACATCATTGGACATGCAAGAAATGAGCTGCCCTGTTTTGTTCTTGTGAAAGAAGCTGAGTGAAAGGCTGTTCAGGTGGCTGAAAATTTCATTGCGCAAATCCCGGACGGCCAGTTGCTCCAGAGAGCGGCTAAGGAAGCGCTGAAGGTAGTCGAAGAGGTTTTTGAGCAAAAATATCAGGAGGATCAAAACCACGATCCGGCTCAGAACCTCGAGCGGGCCGCCTTCGAGAATCCGGGCCTGGATCTGTCTGAGGAATTCGAACTTATCGAAAAAGCCCTTCGCCTGTACCCCGGCAGCATCTCCTGCCGACTGCCCGCTTTCGAACAGTACTTTCAGTAAAGGGACGGAAAGGGCCATGCTCGCCCCATCCAGCACAGAGAAACTCACCACACTAAAAACTGTGAATGTTAGCCGGAACCAGTAAGGTTTCAGGTAAGCCAGCAAACGCCAGTATTCTTTCACCGGTTAGACCTTTAAAAATTTTCTTAAATTTTCATAATTGCAATAATTATAAGAATATACCCTACCACATAACAAATGTCAAGCAGCCCAGGCGGCTGTTCCCGCCCACTCTTTGGTCATTGACAGAGCAGCCGATGACTCGCTAATTTTTATTATCTGATCGATAAAATCAATCATGGGAAATGCCCTTGGAAAGAGAAAACCATTTCATCCGGACTCTGGTTGTCCACCGTTATGCGGTGCTCTGCCTATTCTGTTGCCTGCTCTACCTGACCAATCTTGGTGGATATCGTCTTTTCGATGTCGATGAGCCACGCTATGCAGAGACCGCGCGGTACATGAGCGAATCCGGGGACTACGTGCTGCCGATTTTCAACGGTGCTTACCGTTTTGAAAAACCTGCGCTGAGCTACTGGCTGATCGCGGCTAGCTACCACCTGTTCGGAATAAACGAGTGGGGAGCGCGATTTCCGTCAGCCCTGACAGCCCTGGGCACGGTACTGCTGACCTGCCTTCTGGCCGGCAGGCTCTGGAACTCAGGAACCGGGCTTGCTGCAGGGGCAATTCTAGCCTGCTGCCTGCAATTTATCGCCCTGGGCCGCTGGGCGATAACGGATATGCATCTGGCCTTTTTCGTGAGTGCAACCCTTGTTCTATTCTATCTGGGCACTGCCGCGGAAGATAAGAAAATGGGCAGGCTTTACCACCTCGGCTCGTTCGCCTGCTCGGGTCTGGCCGTTCTTACCAAGGGCCCGGTGGGGTTTGTTCTGCCTGCATTAGTTGCTTTTGTTTATATCCTGGTTTCCGGCAGGGCGCGCGAGAACCTGGCCAGGATCCCGTTTGCTGGCGGAGTCATTGTTCTCTGCCTGGTTGTCCTCCCCTGGTACGTGCTTGTAACTCTGCGATCTGAGTTTGAGTTTTTCCGGGTATTTATCATCCAGCACAACTTTCAGCGGTTTTTCGGCGATGTAGCTCCCGGCGGGCAGCATATCGAGCCTTTTTACTACTACCTGCCCTGCCTTCTGCTTGGGATCTACCCCTGGAGTATCTTTGCCGTGCATGCGATAATCAGGCTAATGCGCCGCATCCAGGGTCAGTGGAAAAGTGAACGTACCTTAATCGGGAAAACAACCTTTCCGCTGCTCTGGTGCGTGCTGGTAGTTCTCTTTTTCAGCCTTTCCCGGGCCAAGCTGCCCACATACATAACTCCCGCCCTCCCGCCCCTGGCAATTCTTATTGCCGGCTACTTTCACGAACTTGCCCCCACGCCGTCCGGCAGTTGTTCCCGTGTTATTCTCTTGCCTGCCCTGCTGAGTGTACTTGCAGCGGCTGCTCTGGCTGTATTTTTAATTATTGGAGCGGATAAGATCGCGCCGTTCGAGCTTGGTAATCTGCCTCTTCTCACCGCCTTGGCGTTTATTTCCGGCCCGCTGGGTGCTTTAGTTTTACTGACTCGGCGCAGGCACAGGGGAGCTTTTATTTTTCAAGCCGCGGGACAGACATTCTTTGCCTTGCTGATCGCCCTGAGCATCCTGCCCCTGGTGTCGAATCACCGCCAGGAACCGCAGAAAAGGCTGACTGAGCGCGCCTGTGCCTGGCTAGGCGACAGTGGCACTCTGGCCGCCTACAGGTACCGCAAAACAGCGCTGAGCTTCTATTCGCGGAGAGTTGTCGTATATCTGGAGGCAACTGACGAAGCTGAGGACATAGTTAATATGCCAGGGCCATTGGCAGTAATTACCCGTGAAAAACACCGGGATGAGCTTGCGCAGAAATTCCCCTCCCTTGATATTCTGGCAGTTGATAAAGGCCTGGTTCTGATGGCGGCTAAAGAATAATATTCCCCCCTTTCCGGTAGATTTTACCTTTCGACTTCAGTGAAAAATATAACCCGCCTTCAACCCACTGTTCAGTATAACTTTATGAAAACAGGCATATTATCTCTTCGGAGACTCTGAATCCAGTCTGGTATGTTAATTGCGTCGAATGATAGCGACTTTTCTAGTATTGTACCCATATTTCCGGCCTGAAGAGGAGATCTTCCGATGCCAAGAACGAGCGCAAGCAAAGTGCGGAAATTCGACAAAATCGACACGAAATTCGGCGTGGTTACCGTGCTGGAGCGTAAGAACGGGAAAATAATGGTGCTGATCGATGACGATATCACCGCTACCTTTAATGAAAATGAGTTTTTCAGCGATTTCGTCCTTTAAACATGTAAAACTTTCCTTTCGCCCGGGCAAGTGAGTGGATTCTGTCTTATTTCAGAGCGACTATGATATCAGGAAATTAAGAAATTAAGGAAAAACCGATCAGGAAATGCTTGCAACCGGAATCGATTTATCCCTCCAAGTTACCGCCATCCATATTTTGAGCCGCCATAGCATACTTTTAATTTGACTTGTACCTGGCCTTGCCGTATTATATAGCAAAATGCTATGTTTCAGTAGACTCAAGCGGTTCCTGCCTTTCACACGGAATAATATTTCTCAGAGCACCGGATCGGTTCAAAATGGTTCATGTTTATGCCGTTGCTGTCGTATTGGGCCTCTGCGTGATTCTTTTTTTAGGGCTTCTGATCCAGAAAAAGATGGAAGATACCAGGCGCCGCAAGGAGATGGAACTCATTTCGGCACAGCGCCGCCTCGAGGAATCCCGCGAAAAGCTAAACAATCTGCGCAAGCTTCTCTATGAAGTAGAAAATCAGCTTACGGAAAACAAACATTATTACAATATGAAAAAGGAAGAACTGGTCCAGGTGGCGAAAGAAATCCAGGCAGTTGAGGAGGAAAAGGATTCCATCCAGAAAACTATCGACCAGAGTACGACCACCGAACAGGAATTGAATCTGCTGAACAACAGGCTGAAACTGAACCGGGAAAAGCTGACCGAGCTGAGCGGACGAGCGCAGGAACTTCAGGAAGATGTGGATAACCTGGGCAAAACAACTGAGGAAAAGGAGGCAGAAATAAGAAAGATGCAGCATGCGATTGCCCAGGCCGAGAGCGAGCTAGAATACAACAGGGAACTGGTCAAGATAAAAGAGCGGATGATCAAAACCTGAGCACACCTTGATAACTGACCTTTCGAGTTTTCCCCTTTACAAAGAGATTCTCCAAAATACGGGGAGATAAATTAGAAAGCTGCCCCAGGTGAGACAGTTTTCTAATCCAGTTTCGATCATTATTCTGTAAATTCAGCGGCTAGTAATCGAGTGTCAGGATACGGCTCTTTGTAAAGCTGAATAACTTCTCCTTTTTGGCAATCCTCACGCCCTCAGCCACGTCCTCCGGCCCCTTGCCTGCGGCTTTGTTCGGCTCACGGCCAGCGGATGGCGGCCACACCGAAAACCAGAGCCATGATTCCAGCAGCCACCAGCGCGGCGAGCAGGAAACCTATGATGTCTGTGCGGTTGGGTTTTAACATCTCCCAGTTCGTGCCCGGGAACCAGAGCTTGTCCCGGAAACGGTTCGTGTCGGCGTAGGAGCGCTCCACCTCCCGGCGGTCGAGTTGGCTGTCCCGCTGCACCGGGGTATGCACCCGTGCGTAAAACCGGTCCAGGGCAACCTTTGACACCGGAGCGGTAAGGAAGCTCACCAGCAGGAGGAGAAAAAACGGCAGGATTGCATCGAGCAGAAAAGTAAGCGCCTCGAGCGTGGAACGCGAGCTGGTTGAAAAATCAACTCCCAGCCGGGAAAGAACCCAGACACCGAGCCTGAATTTCCCGCTTCCCCGGTATTGCGAATCCGGATCATCAGGGTTCTCGCGCACCTTTTCCTCGAAATAAATCGGTGTGGAGGGTACGGTTATTCTTTTGGTGATAAGCTCGCCGGTTTTCAGAGCGCGGCCTTCGGCGACATCTTCTGAGTCGGCCCCGACATGGACCTCGACAAAAGAGGGTCTTGTGCCGGTAAGAAGCTCTGGAGAGCTGGCAATACTATTGACCTGGGGCAGCAGTACCGGCAGGAGGAAAGAAAAAGTGAGTGAAAAAATTATCGCGCTCCAGGCTGCGGCTGCACTCACTCTGCGCCAGAGGAAACTCAGCCAGAAACTCGCCCCGAAAATCACCGGCAGGGTCCAGATATATTTAAGCAGTACGATTACACTGTGGAAGAGCTGGGAGAGCAGCACCCCGCCGATGATAATAAAAGCCGTGGTAAGCCGGCCGACCCAAACCAGGTGGGCATCGGAGCTGGCCGGGCGCCAGGGACGGTAGAGGTTCATGGTGAAAAGCGCCGAGCCGCTGACCATGAAAGCATCCGCGCTGGACATGATCGCAGCAAGCAAGGCGGCGATCATTAAGCCCACCAGGCCGGCGGGCAGGAGTTTCATTGTCGCGTAGCCCCAGATCATGTCCGGGTCGGAAACCTCGTGCGCATAAAGGGCGTAGCCGATCACCCCGACCAGGGCCCAGCCCACTGTGCAGAATCTCTTGAGGTAGTTCCCGTATGTCAGGCCGACCCGTGCGCTCATCTCATCCACTGCCGCGCCCCCGCCGGTCTGCATGATATGCGGCTGAACGACTATACCCACGAGATTGATCAGGATTATCGAAAAAACGAACAGCAGGGTATAATCGCTGGTCTGCGCGCTGCCCAGCAGGTTGAACATGTGCTCGGGAACGTTTTCATGAAGGCCGGAGAACCAGCCAGTTGCTCTCAGGCCGAACGGGATGATGACAAAGGAGAGAAAGATAATCAGCACGCCCTGGATGAAATCGGTAATTACCGCGGCTTTCAGCCCGCCGAGCATCGAGTAGATCAGGATCACCAGGGCCATCCCCGGCACTATCGTGCGGCTCGAGATATACGAATACCCGCTGCGGATCTCGCCAGAGGCCTTTTTTTCCTGCAGCAGCCGGTATTCGTTCAGTTCTGCGGGGGTATGAGTTTTTCCGTCCAGGCGCAGCTTTTCAAGCTCCACGTAGCGCCGGTAGCGCGTCACGTTTTCGGCCTCCTCAGCCGTGTACGTACTCTCCGGCCGCGGCGTGAGCACCTCAACCGTTTTGCCTACTGCAGTCAGACCGATCGCGATGTAGTACATGAAATAGAAAACCGAAAACGTAGCGTAGGCAGCCCCCAGAGCCTTGTTCTGGAAGCGTTCGGTGAAATAATCGCCGATTGTCACCAGACGCAGCCGCCGATACCAGGGGCCGATTATCCAGTAGAAGGGAGTGATAAACAGCCAGAGCAGCACGGCCCAGATGCCGCTCATCCCGTTGCGGAACGATTCCCGTGAGACGCTGACCGGCATGTCGGAACTTGTGCCGGCTCCGAACTGAAGGAAAATGGAGAAAACCTTGCCGAAACCTCTGCCGCCGAGGAAAAAGTCCTCGGTGTTGCGGATCGAACGCATCGTCCAGATACCGATACCGGCAACTCCGAACATGTAAATGATAATTACCGTGAAATCCAGCCAATGCATGAGCTTAAGCCGTCCTCAATCACTTATGGAATATTGCCCGAAGTGAGTTTATATGTATTGATGATTAGCCTATTTTATGGATCAAATAGGAGTTAATTACTGGCAATCGTCTTGCCGAAGCGCACCATGATTCCGGCGAGAACAAGCATGACCAGGGAGACCACACCGTTGATCGTCACTCCGAAATCAGTGCCGGAAAACAGGCCCACAGCTCCGAGAGCAAGGCCGATCACCCCGATAATCACCCCGACAATGGCGAAAGGCGACGGAGCCTGGTCAGCCTCCTTTTCGCCAGCAGGCTCGTCTTCGACAGCTTCCTCATCGCTCTGCCGAATCCCTTGCCCGCGGAGCATACGTTGGAATAAAAGCTCGATTTTTTCTTTCATCTCGCCCCGGGCGGGCCAGAGCCAGCCCCAGGCCAGAAAGACCACAGCGGTCACGGCCATATTGCCCAGCACGAATGGGGCGTAGGCAAAACCCCAGACCCATTTGGCCAGGGCGCCGAAAACGATCCCGCTCGCGACCGCAGCAATCGCCGCACCGGAGGCCGGACGCCTGATCCACAGGCCGAGCAGGATCGGGATCGTGGTCGGCCCGCCAATCATGCCGAGGATTGTCATCATCACCGTGAACGCCCCGCCCATGGACTCCACGCCTAGCGCCAGAAGAAGGGCCAGCCCGCCGACCAGCAGGGTGCAGAACTTACCGACTATTGCAATTCTGCGCTGGGAGGCTTCAGGGTTGATCAAGCGGTGATAGAGATCGTTGGTCAGCACCGCACCGTAGATATTGTAGTCTGCCGAGAGGGCGCTCATCGTAGCGGCCATGATGGCTACGACCACCACCCCAATCATACCCACAGGCAGCAGGTCGACACAAAGCTTGATGTAGCTGGTCTCCATCAGGGCCGGACTGCCCATCAGCGCATCGCCGTAAAGTACGCGGCTGATTATTGGCGGGACGACAAGGAGCGGGAAGAAGATCAGGCCGAGCCACATCGAAAGCCTCGCGCTCCTTCGGGCATCGCGCGGAGTGGGCACGGTGGTATAACGCTGCACGAGGGTGAAACTCCCGTTATAGAGAAACGGGTGCATCAGCCACATCGCCACGAAATAAAGTAGCGTGAAATCGCCGTGGAAACTGCCCGGATCGTGGAAACCCCGGAAAAAATGCTCCGGCGCGCCCGCGGCCAGCCCGGTGAGCCAGCCCACCTTGGCCAGGCCCACCGGAACCACCACGAAAATGACCAGGATCAGAATCAGGAACTGAACCATGTCGGTAATCATCACGGCCCACAGCCCGCCGATCATCGTGTAGGCAATTGTCACCAGGGAGAGTCCGATAATACTGAGCCAGGAGGGGATGCCGAAAACGAAGGCGATAATCTTTGCGGTGGCGTAGCACTTGACCCCGTCATCGGCGATACGGAAAGGGGTCACGATCCAGGCGAAAACCTGGCGGGTGGCCAGGTTGAAGCGTTTTTCCATGTATTCCGGCACGGTGATAATGCCGGTACGGCGCCACCTGTCCGCCCAGAGAAGGGATCCGACGAACCAGGCGAAAGCCATGGCGTAGAGGAGGTGATACAGGACTGCCAGTCCCACCTCGTACACGGCAGAGGCGAGGCCGACAAAAACATAGGCGCTGAATGCGCCCATCCAACTCGATATCCCGGACAGCCACCAGGGAACTTTCCTTCCGCCGGCGAAATAGTTCACTCCCTTGCGGGCGTAACGTGCACAGTAGATTCCGATTACAACCATCAGTGCACTGTACACCAGGATCATCAACCAGTCACCCAGGCGAAGATTCTGCAAATACTGCCCCCTGGATTAAGGTAGGAATTCCGGAATGTCTTCGGCCGGATTAAACTGGAATTTAAACCGCCTCTCTACACCCCGCAAGGACTGTATTAAGCTTAAAAAATCCATGATTCTTGAAATTCGTGGATTGTTCGCTTAGATTTCAGATTCCATCTGCACATTCTAACTGATACATTCCAGTTACTATCTACGCAAGGAGAGCTATCCATGGCCTGCGACAATCTGGAGCAAAACCTGTCGATCTGCAACTGCACCTATGAGCCGTGCAGCCGCAAGGGCAAGTGCTGCGAGTGTATAATCTACCACCGCCGGCTGGGCGAACTGCCCGCCTGCTATTTTACAGACACCCAGGAGCGGACCTACAACCGCTCGATAAGCTACTTTGTCAAGTGCAACAGCTGAATCCGACCAGGTTTCAGGGGAGAAAAAATGAAAAGCTTGCGCATCGGAGTTGTGGGCGCCGGGTATATCAGTCGAACGTATCACTGCCCGTCATTGACTCGATTGAAGGAAAAATACCCGCAACTGGAACTCGCGGCGATCTGCGACATGAAGGAAGAAAGGGCGCGCGAGCTGGCCAGCCGATTCGGGTTCGGCAAGGCTTACACAGACACCGGCGAGATGATTGTCAGCGAGAAACTTCACGGGGCGTGTATCCTGGTCGATCCGGGAAACATGAAAAAAGTGGCGCTTCAGTTTATCCGGCGCAGAATCCCTGTTCTGCTGGAGAAACCGCCGGGGGCGGACAGCAGCGAGGTGCGCGAGCTGATCTCAGCGGCTGAAAAACACGGGGTGGCAAACCTGGTGGCGCTCAACCGAAGGTTCATGCCGCTGGCCCGGCGCATGAAAGAACTGATCGAACATGCAGAACGGCCGCCGCAATTGCTGAGTGCCGAAATGCTTCGTCACGAGCGGACAGAGCCGGAATTCGCTTTCGGCACAGCCGTGCACGCGATTGACCTGATGCGTTATCTGGGAGGGGATGTTGCCGGGTTGAGGGTGAAAAAGCTCGAGTTGGCGGCAAACAAGGCTCCGGCTTATATTGTGGAATTCGATTTCGAATCGGGCCTGCCGGGCAGGCTTTCAATCCTTCCCGAAACAGGAATGGAAGCCGAACGCTATACGGTTCACGGCAACAATTGGACTATCACGCTGGAGGCCCCGCTTGACTGGACAGTGGACTATCCGGGAAGGCTTCTGTTTTTCGAGGGCAGAAAGCGGCATTTTATCCAGGACAACCGTCTCTGGCCGGAATCCATGCGCGACCATCTGGAGATTACAGGTTTCCTGGGAGAGGTGGAGCATTTTATCGCTTGCCTTGCCGGGGGAGACCGTCCTCAACCCTCTCTGGCAGATTGCCTCCAGTCTGTGGAAATTGCCGAAGCGGTGCTGGCGGGTAAGAATGTCAAATTCGGCTGAACGAAAAGATAAAAAGCTCTCTACCGCCGGGTATTAGCCTTTAGCGGGGGATGTGAATTTTATCTCGATTATATCGGTTGAGTTGCAACCCTTATCCGTGCACTTGATCGGCTTCATTTTCAGCATGTCGATATGGTCCACAATCACCAGCTTACCGCATTTATTGCACTGCCAGGCCGGAGAACTTCCGTGACGGAGAATATTTTTCACAAAGCGGACGAATATTTCCATTGTAAAGGCCTTGGGAAGCAAGCCTAAACTGCCCAGTTCGAGAAGCCGCCGAACGTTTTCCGAGGTGTTGTTTGGGCTGACCGCGGCAATTGGAATATTCTTCTTCCTGGCCAGAAGTTCGAGTACTGCATCCACCGAGTTTCCCTCCGCATCCTTCATCTCGATATCCAGAATCACCAGGCTTATTCTACCGTCGTTACGGGGATTGTTGATATAATTGAGCGCTTTGCCAGTCAGGGTGAATCCCATCGGATTGTAACCGGAAATGTAATTGACCACGGCTTTGGATTCCATTTCCACGTAGTCCGGGTCGCTGTCCAGAAGGATCACCATATTGGCTTTTGACTGCCTGCCGTTGCTCTTTTGGCCCTCGGGGGGTTTCCCCCCGTTGGATCCTGCCTTTCGGGTGCGCCCGTGATTTTTTGAACGGCCCTGCTGGCCGTTGGAAGCTCTTTTTCTGCTGCGTCTGCTCATCTGTCACAGTATCCGGCTGAGGTTATTTGTAATATATCTCCCTATCCCGTTTTCACACCTTCATAATGAAAGCCTTGTAGGCCGATACGGCCTGTTTTATTTCGCTGAAAATCTTTGCCGGTACCGGTTTTTCTGTTTGCAGCACTGCAATCGATCGCCCCTCCCTGTCGGTTGTAAACCGGATATTGAGGATATTTATTCCTCCGCGGGAAAGAGCCGAGCTGATGTCGTTAATCAGCCCCACCCGGTCTTGCTGATAGGTGAAAAGCATGTGGCCGCTCGGGATCAGGTCGAGGTTGAGAAATGTATCGATGCGGTTGATTTTCAGTTCACTCTGCTGAGTGATCGTACCCCTGATACTGGTTTCCCGGTAGCCCTCTTTCTTGGAAAGGATATCGATAGTCATCGATTCGCCATAACCTTTTGTGTCATCGGGAATACGCCTGACCACGTTGATTCCGTTTTCTATGGCACGCTTTTCGGCCTCACGGGGCGAGATAACCTCCATCTGGTAGATATCCATCAGGCCCTTGAGAAGGTAGCCGGTGAGCAATTCGGTATGTTTGTTCAGCCTGCCGTAACAGGTTATCAGCACCTCGTGCGGCTGGTCGCCGCCGATATTGTAATAGGCGATTTCCCCGATCAGATGGGTCAGCTCGAGGAAACGCGGGTTCAGGTCCGGTGGAATCTCGAGGTTGTTTACCGGGTAGCGCACCATGCGTTTGATCAGGAAATCGCGCATTCCCTCTGCTGCTGCCAGAGCGGCCCGCCGGTTGGCCTCTCTGGTGCTGGCTCCCAGGTGGGGTGTTGCGACCAGCCGGTCACCGATCCGGGCCAGCTCTTTTTCGCCCTCGGTATCACCCTCGTAGAACACATCTGTTCCCACGAGAATGTCATCCCGCTTTGTGAGAATATCCACCAGGGCCTGAGGGTCGATAATTTCGGCCCTGGCGGTGTTAATCAGCATCGCTCCCGGTTTCAGGCGTTGCAGAAGCTCGGAGCCGATCATGCCCCGGGTTTTGTCGTTGAGCGGCACGTGGAAACTGATAAAATCGGCTCTGGAGAATATCTCCTCGAGACTCTCGAGCGCAACTCCCATGTCGGCTGCCTTGGATTCGGAGATCACCGGGTCGAATCCGATAATTTTCATCTCGAACCCCCTGGCTTTGGCGGCAACCAGCGAGCCGATATTGCCCAGGCCGACAATGCCGAGAACCCTGCCTTGAAGTTCGGTGCCCATGAGCTTGGATTTCTCCCACAATCCCTTTTTCACTGAACTGTCCGCATAAACCAGCTTTCTGCACGCGGCAAGCATAAATGATACTGCCAACTCGGCTACCGAGTTGCTGTTAGCCCCCGGTGTGTTCATCACCTGCACGTTTTTGCTGGTGGCATAAGCCACGTCAATAGTATTTACGCCTGTTCCTGCCCGGACAATAGCCTGAAGGTCACTGGCGGAGTCAAGCACTTTTCGGGTAACCCTGTCACTGCGAACTATCAATCCATCAAAACCAGGAATCTTTTCCGCCATTGCATCTTCCTCCAGTCCCGGACACACTTCGACCTCGATACCGGCATCCCGGAGAACTTCCTCAGCCACAGAATCCAGTTTGGTGGCGATCAACACCCGCAGCATCTATCGCTCCTTTGGTAAAATTAAAATTATTCATGTTGTATTTTGAGCCGACGCTCAATTGTGTAAAATGCTGTCTAAGCGCCTGGATAAAATTTAATGTTTTTTACCTCGAGCGAAACCCATTTTCTCAAACTCAAAACAAAAAAGCCAAACACTATATATTGTGGTATGGCTTTTATTCAGAATTCTATTTAAATCAATGGAGGGATAATTTTTATTTATCTTTTACTTTTGTCCAGTGGGTTTACGCATCATTTTAATAATTCTTAATCCCTTTTTTACAGGTTACCTTAGCAAACATTCAAGGCAATTAATCTTTTATTATACTAAAAATAGAATCAAGAGTATAGGGTTCTGGAATTTCATTGCCCCAGCGGTAGCAGAAGCCATTCATTACCATTGTAGTAATAGTGCGGGAAGGGATCTTTTTCAGCCTGCAAGACGACGATCCCTTGATGAGTTATTTCCGGGAGCTCTTCCAGGTTAACACGCAAGTGTAATTGTCGCAAATCAGCCTCGCTGTATGGCCCATATGGACGGATGCACCAGCGATATTCCAGTTCTGATTCCTTGTCATATGACTGTTGCCATTGGGAGCTACCTTGACGAAATACTCTGTGTTTACCG
>Ga0114922_10000754_pt1 | contig 31146 bp, 25 predicted proteins | sample AartaG_FD_100975 | JGI IMG/M metagenome (GOLD analysis project Ga0114922, IMG submission 100975) | Deep subsurface microbial communities from Aarhus Bay to uncover new lineages of life (NeLLi) - Aarhus_00045 metaG | ecosystem: Environmental > Aquatic > Marine > Oceanic > Sediment | place... | reverse complement strand
CAATTTGGAAAACCTGTAATCAGATATCAAGGGGTTGGATATGGATTAGCGGATTTATTAACAAAAACTAATGCCGCAACTGCTTTAGCTCTTCAAGCCGCAACAGTATTCGATGAGAGAATTTTATTTACAGAAAAACCTTCTAAAGAGGCAGAAAAATGGGTTGCGTCAATTTCTTCTCAAGGTAAATATTATTTAGCTAAACTTGCACACGAAGTTTGCTATGAAGTGCAGCAGCATATGGGAGGTGTTAGCGTTACGGACAATACTCCCGTAGATGAATTAGTTGATGTAAGCAAAATTGAAGAAGTAATTGGTGGCGCAAGAAATATACAACTTCTTTTAATTCAACATCAAATTCAGAGGTATACAGGACTTCTATAATTAAATTAAAAATTTATATTCTTATTTTCTTTTTTCTTTATATTCAAATCCAATTCTTTTAATAAAGAAATTGTACTGTAAATTAAGGATATAATCCCGGCTATTTAGCAAATGCTATTAATAGGATAAGACCAGGATAAATATTAGTAAGAACCCCAGAAGCCAAATTAGCTAATACTGATATCAATATTATTTTTTTGGGGGATATTTCCTTGTTTAATGATTTTTTTTCTAAGAGTTTTTGAAATTCAAAACGATATAATAACCATTCCAAGCAAAGGCCTATAATAAAGATTGCCAATATATAGAAAGGATAAAAAATAATATAGAATGCCAAGAAAAGATAAGCAACTATTTGAATGGGAAGAAATATTGCAAGATTAACTATTAAAACAGAAAGAAATAAATCTTTATTATTTAAATCAAGTGATCTTAGAAATCCATATATAACAACAAATTCAATTATTACTACAATAAAAAGTGATCCGATTAAGTTTACTAATACATAGATTGGATCTCTAAATAGCGGCCCATAGTATTGACTGATATAATAGAATGCAAATACGATTGAAATAAGAGAAATTAAGAAGTAAATGAGAATAATATTATCTCTATTTTTAGATTTCATATTGAATTTTTTAGTAAAATTAATTTTTAATATTATGTAAAATGCAAGTTAAATGTCCCCAAATTTCTACACTTTTTTAATTAATATAAACTAAGTAAGATGATGCTAGAGGTAATAATCGATTTTAAACTAATTCCTAAGAGAAAGAAGAATATAATAATTTGAAATTTTTTAACTGGTATTTTAGGGGTAATTTTATGACCTAGTTTAGTTCCAAGGAATATAATAGGGAATGCTAGTAGAAAAACTAAAAATAGCTCGTAAGGAAAAATATTTTCGGTAAAATAAAACGGGATTCTTGAAATAGCCAACACAGTTCCAATAGCAGCAAAATTTTCAATAAAACTTTCTCGATAATGTCCAGTTTTTTCTAATAATGCGACATTTATTGGTCCTGCTGCGCTAATTAATCCAGTTAACAACCCATACGAGAAACCACCAAGAAAAATAAGTGGATGCGTTGTATTTAATTGATTTTTTATTTCAATAGTATCAGGATTCTTAAAATAGTTAATGAGTTTTAAAGAAGAATATAAAAAAATAAAACATCCCAATATTAACTCTATCCATTCGACTCGTATATTTATAATTAGAAAAGTTCCTAGAATTGTTGCAGGAATACCCAATGATAGAAATCGGAAAAAATAACCCTTATCTAAGAGTTTTCGATATTTAATAAAATTGAGTAAAGCAGGAAAAGTTCCCCAAATGTTTACTAATATTACAGCATTTCTAATTCCTATTATTGGCGTTATAATAGGTATTAAAATTAAGGCATCACCAAATCCAATAATTCCATAAACCATACTTGAGAAAAATATTGCGATTAATGAGAGATATATGATCATATATAAGATTTCAAAATTTTCTTAAGGTAAAAGCTTTTAGATTAGAGTCTCTTTTTCAAAGAGGTAAAAAAAAATAGAATATTAATAAAATAAAAGAATTAGGGCTTATAACGAGCGTAACCGTTCATAATTTTTCCATCTAAAATCATATCGTTAACCTGTATACCAGCAAGCAAGCATCCAAAAACTCCATGAACGAATTTAGGTTGAAATAAACCTTCTATAGGAGTCCTCATTTTTAGTCTTGTTCTTCCGAAATTATTTGTATAGGGGGCCATATCGTAAACTGAACCTGTGGGTGAACCTGAATATCGAGCGTATGTGGCGGGTGTAGAAATATCTAATACTTTAATGTGCTTCCTCAAATCTGGAATTAAATATTTCTCGACTTTATCTATAAAAAATTCTGCCCATCTAAGTTTTTCTTTTTTGTATTCTTCAGTGTCTTTTTCACGCAATTCCAACCAATTTCCTAAAGGTACAGGTGTAATTCTAACAGTCAAATTTGGTTTTCCTCCAGTTGTCAATGAAGGACATATTACTCCTAAATGGAATCTATTATTATTAAATCCAATTTCGCCTTTTTCATAAGCATCAAATAATCTATCATATGAATCTCCTCCTGTAGTTATGACATTGTATCCACAATCCAATCCTAAAGCTTCAAGATCTATGTCGTCATCTACTCCAATACTTAAATTCATTGAAGAACAAGACATCTTTACCTCTTCTACTTTTTTTGCATATTTTTTATTGAGTTCTCGAATTATATCTAATCCTACCATATCAATCATTGCTAATTTAGGATCACAAGTAGTAACTACATAATCAGAATAGATTTCATTTCCATTCTTTAATTTTATTCCTTGTACCTTACCTTCTTCTACTAGTATTTTATCTACTTTTGTGTTCAAAAGCAAATCTCCTCCCAAACTTTTAAATCTATCCTCAATTTTTTTAGTAAACTCAATAAATCCTTTCGTAGGACGAAAAGCACCATCTAATAAAGAATTCATTGCGGAAATTGGTACGATCGCTGAGACTTCTTCTGAGGGAAGAGCACTAAACTCTGCGAATACATTGAAAATTTCTTTTACTTCCTGTTCTGTTATTTCGAATTTTTCAAAATATTCTTTGAACGTTTTAGAGGAATTTTTCACAATCTTAGGACATTTACGTAGTGTTTTAAAAATTTCAGAAACGGTGGGTTCTACTTTCAAGTTATAAAGTTCTAAATACATAGCACGAGAATAATCTAAAAAATCCTCGATTTGTTTCGCATTATTAGGATATTGTTCCATTAATTGCTTTTTAAAAGTCTCAACACCAGAGGGTAATTCTAGTACTTTTTTTTCACCAGTTTTAGGATCTACAATGAAAATCCGCATATAATAGCCCTTAAATTTCTTTAATTCAATCTCTATTCCAAGATAATCTAAGATATCAGAAATATTTGGAATCATTTGACATGTATCAAATAAAAAACCTTCGCGTTCATAAGAAGTAACGTAACCTCCAGTTTTTGGTTCTTTTTCTATTAGAAGAACTGGATCTTTTTTAGTATCGTGATTTAATGCCCACGTAAGAGCTGTACTTAGACCTGTCATTCCTCCGCCAATTACAATAAGTCCATATTTCTTTTCTTCAGTCATTATATTCACCTTTGTTATATTAAAAAGACGTTCTAATTGTATATAAAACTATTATATGCAAACTTAAATGAATTAATTTTTAAAAAAAATAATTAAGAATTTAAAAGGCGTATTGGTTTTATCTTATTAGAAGTTAATATTCATCATTAATTCGCTTTTGGGGGCTTTTTTTCTTTTTCCCAAAAAGAAGTCTTTGATTTTTTTCCACAAATTTCCAACCAAATCCAGTAAGATCTGCTAGAGGGCCTCTAATACCTTTGGGATTTCCTGTTTTTGTATATAGAATTTCTGTTCGTTTTATTGCTTTGAAAACTTGATATGGATTTTTAAATTTATCAATTAATGCTTTTGCTTTTTTAGGACCAATATCAACTAATCCTTCTATAATAAAAGACCTTCTCTCTCTTTTAGACAAATTTTTGGGAGCTTTTCTTGAAAAAATTAGTGCGCTATCTTTTACTTGTTCTCTATAAGCAATTCTTTCAATTACTATTGCTGTATCTTCTAAATTTCTGGTGGGAATCACCGAAATTCCCAATTTATATGAAATAAAAGAAAGCGCTCCATAAATTGATGAGATATTCATACCGGTATTCTCAAATACTTCATTATTTAATCCTTCTAAAATCAAAATTGGATATTCATACGTGTCTTTCAAACGGAGTAATTGCTCAAATAATCTATTATCCATTATTGAGGAAACAAAATCAAATCCTTCTTTTCTTTCTATAGCGACCTCACTCGAAATGACAACATCTGCAATATCTAATTGTTTTGATTCGTAGGTTATTATATCACTTTTTTTATCTAATAATGTCTTTAACTTCTGTTCTCTATTATCTATTATTACATGAAGTAGTTCATTTTGAGTCATACTACAATTTAAGAATTAATAACTTCAGTATTAAATATTTCATATCCTAGTTATTAAACTAATAATTTTCAATTTTAAAAATAAATTTAACTTATATTTAAAAATTACGAATTGAATTAGGAAAAGAACTTACTTAATGTAACTATGTATAAGGCAATCCCTCAGATACTAAAACACTCTCCGGAAAATAGATCTAAAAAATCAAATGAAGAAAATAAGAAATTATTATAATTTTTTTATTTTTTCCTTATTCATTTCTAACCTCAGAAATGTTGGATCCTATTGTAAAAAACATAAGAAAAGTACTTAAAAAAAAAAGTTTATTCATACTGCGAATAGATGTTCCCGATAAATGTTCTGTATCATAATTTACTACATTATATAAAAAAGAGATTTTACTGTTTTTAAAAGCTTCAGCAACTTGTAGAAAAGAATTATCTTTTAAAGTTATCCCAAATTTATCAGGAAATCTATGAGCTGGAGATCCGGGGAAAATATAAAAAGGTTCATTATATATTGATATAGGTTTGAAATTAGATTTTCCATATTTAAAAAGACATTTCATTGCATAAATAAAATCTTTTAATATATCTGAACGTGTTTGGAATGGATAACCCGCTGTTAACCAAATTCTTAATGTCCGTTGATATAAATTTGCATTCTTTATTAGATCATTAATTTGGTTTATAGGAAATTTAAAGGTCGGATCACAAATTTTAGCTATTCTATCTTGAACCTTGGGAGATAATGTTCGGGGAGAAACGCTAATTGATGAATATTTACGATGAAATGTCTTATGAAATATTCTCCACATTTCTTTAGGAAAAGGTAACCTCCATATCTCTAAATCTCCCCCAATATCAAATTTTTCTTTTTGAATTAGCGCAAATAAATTTTTCCAATATTTTAAACTTGCAGAATATGTACCATGTCCAAAGAAGAAACTCGGAACTTTATAATTATCAAGTATCATACTCATATCTTCTATTACTTTTTCTGGACTTCTGAAGATAACGTTATTTCTACCTGTTAAATATTGTTGAGCTCTCTGACCTCCTCCACAAAAAGGACAATTAAATGGGCAACCTCTTCCAATAGAAAGATTATATGCGATACCCATAAGCCTTCTACTATGATTTAAATATTGTTCCGCATTTTTTAGAAGAGATACATTTGTAAAGACTAAATCATCTAAATTCTTTGCTGTATAGGTAATGGGATTAATTTTTATTTGTTTAGAAGAATTTCGATAAGATAAATTTGGTACAGAATCAAGACGTTGATTTTTTTGAATCATTTGAGCATATCTTAAAAGAGGAACTTCACCTTCTCCTCTGATTACTCCATCAATTTCTTTATAATATTTTAGAAGTTGATCATGGTAATATGAAGCACTATAACCTCCAAAAATCACTTTACTGTTAGGATTTACTTCTTTTACTATTTTAACAACTTCTATAGCACCATGCGCATTATGGAGCCAGTGTAAATCTATTCCACATATCTTAAAATTTATATTTTTAAGAAAGCCTGTCAATGACCATTCGTGATTTAAGTATTGCTCTAATGGAAAATTTATTATTTTAACTCCAAAACCTTCTTTTTCAAGGTAATCTGCAATAGCAAAAACACCCATTGGAATAAAAATATAAGAACCTCGAATGAATTTGGAATTTTTATCTTTATTTGATTCTAACAATCGAGGTGGATGAATGAGAATAACATCGTAATTTCTCAAAGCAAATACCATAAAAATTTGAATAAGACTGATTATATTCTAAAAAAATAGAAAAAATAAAATAATATTATAAGTAAAATTAAAAATTCAATAGATATTTTTAAAGATTTCTTTATTAAATAATTATAAGGTACTAATTTTTCATGAAACAAATCCAGTTTAGTAAACAGATGCGATACTTTAACCGTTCCTAAACCTTGAGCGTTCTTCTTATACTGTAAATCTACACTTGAGTCATTTAACATATCCATTAGACCATCATAAGAAATACTTGGATCATATTCTTTAACTAATGCAATTATTCCTACACATATTGCTGCAGAAACACTACTACCTGAAACTTTTAGCCTCAAATTATTAGTTATCGGCACTATAATATTAGAACCAGGGAAACATAAATCTGGTTTTGTTCTCTCGTCAAGAGTGGGACCTCTTCCACTAAAATTTGCTACGTCAAGGTCTTTAGTAAGAGCACCAATTGTTATAACTTTTTTAGCAGCACCCGGACTTCCTACGGTATAGGGATTTGGGCCATAATTTCCTGCAGGACAAATTACTATAATTTCTTTCTCTGCTAATAAATCACAAGCTAAGGATAAAAGATCTTTACCATCAGATGAGTTTTTTGTAGTTAAAGAAATGAAAAGAATATCAAGATTAATTTTTTCCTTGTCAATTTTATCAAAAACATTTAAAATATGATAAAAAGAGTATTCTTGAGTAGAATTTGAAATATCAAAATCAAAAATACTAACATTTGGAGCAATTCCGATATATTTTCTATCACTACTCTCAAATCTATTGCTAATTATACTTGCCATTATTGTTGCATGGGTGATCTCACTTTTTCCGTCTTTCTCTTTTACAATTTTTTCTTTTTCATACATCGTATATTTTTTCAGAGAAATATTAGAAATTGCCGATAATTTTCTATTTATTCCATTATCAACGATTCCAACCTTTATATTTTTTCCTGAATATGAGATTTCAGAGTTCTTATACTCGTCTAGTTCTAAAATTTCAATTACATCTAACATTGCGGGGTAAAGATTTTGATTTTCTTCAATATTTTTTATTAATTCTTCTTTTTCGTAATTATTAATTTGTTCTTTATCTAAATTAACCAAAATTGAAGGAATAAAATCAGTTTTACCTAAAATTTTTAATTGGTTATATTTTTTTTTGAATTTTTCTCGATTTGAGAGATCTTCAAATGAAATTATTACTCCAAATTGCTGATCTTCTGAAAGATTTTCAAGTTTATTCTTAAAAGGGCGATAGACATTCATAATGCTTGATAGATTAGGACTTATCAATATTAATGAGAGTAACCATTTAAAATTATAGGAACAAAAAGCACCTCATTCTTACCAAGGTCTTTTAATATAGGAATTTCTTGCTAATTCTAATTTATGAGGATGATTTTGATTAAAATGAGTACCTCTACTTTCTTTTCGAGATAATGCGCACCTAATTAAGAGCTCTGCAACCATTGACAAATTTCTTAATTCTACTAAATTTTTTTCAACTTTATAATTCCAATAGTAGTAATCAATTTCTTCTGAAAAAATATTCATTCTTTTAAGAGCTCTTTTTAATCGCATATCTGATCTTACAATTCCTACAAAATTTTGCATCAACGTACGGATTTCATCCCAATTCTGCGTTATAACTACAGCTTCTGAAGAGGGAACCGCATTTCCAGGCTCCCATTCAGGAAAATCCTTAATTTTTAACTCAGAAATGTGTTTTGAAAAATAACTTGCACACTCATAGGCACTAACTAAACCTTCAAGTAATGAGTTAGAAGCTAATCTGTTGCTTCCATGAAAACCTGTACATGCCGCTTCTCCAATAACAAATAGATTTTTTATTTCTGTTGTACCATCAATACCTGCCACTACACCACCGCAACAATAATGAGCAGCGGGGACTATTGGAATTAGTTCTTTTGTAATGTCGATATTAAATTCTAAGCATTTTTCATATATACCAGGATAGTGATCCTTAATAAAAGTGGAATCTCTATAGGATGCAATATCTAAGTAAACATAATCGTCACCAGATTTCTTTAATTCTGCATCAATAGCTCTTGAAACAATATCACGTGGTGCTAAATCTTTTTGAGGATGATAATTTTCCATAAATTCATTCCCTCTAATATCTTTCAAAATTGCTCCTTCTCCTCGCATAGCTTCAGTAATTAAGAATGATTTTGCGTACGGATGATATAAACATGTGGGATGAAATTGATAGAATTCCAGATTTGATATCATAGCACCTGCTCTATAAGCCATTGCAATACCATCTCCCGAAATTATATCAGGATTTGTGGTATATAAATAAATCTTTCCTGCTCCACCAGTAGCTAAAATAGTGGCTTTTGCTGCAATGTTGTGGATCTCCTCTGAGTCTTGCTCTAAAATATATGCTCCGTGGCATTTTAAATTTTTGACATAGAGATTAACTGCACACCAGTTTTCTCTGATTTCAATATTATTTAATTTTTTTACATGTTCTATAAGTATTTGCTCTACACTTTGGCCAGTCTGGTCATTCACATGAAGAATTCTTCTTTCTGAGTGACCCCCCTCTTTTCCTAAATCGTATTCCCCATTTTCATTTCGTGTAAAATTTATTCCTAAATCTATTAGATCATTAATTCTGTCGGGTGCTTTATTTATTATGTTTCTTACAACAGTTTCATTACATAATCCATCTCCAGCAATTAAAGTATCTTGAACATGTTTTTCAAAACTATCGTTATTATTCCATACACATGCAATTCCCCCTTGAGCATGGTAAGTACTACTTTCGTGTAAAGATTCTTTTGTTATTAATAATAATTTTACTTTTGGCACTAATTTCGATAGATATAATGCAAGCGAAAGCCCAGAAATCCCACTTCCAATAATTAAAAAATCTGTTTTAAATTTCAATGGAAATTCTTAAAAATCTCCTAAAAATAATTAAAATCTATTTTAAAATACAATTAATTAAATTAAAATTTTATTACAATGAAATTAAGAAAATCCTTTTTTAGACTTTATTTTCTAATTATTCTATTAATTTCGTCAATATAAGATTTGATTACTTCAATATACTGCTTTTGTCCATGCTGTGTAAATATATTTAAGCTCTCTTCATAATTTTCTAATGCTTTTCTATACTCACCTTGCATTTTATAATTCCTTCCAATATTATAGAAATCACTTGCAATTCCCATTGGATCTTCTAAATTTTGATCTATTTCAAGAGTTTCTTCATATCTTCTCAAGGCTTCGTAGAAATTTTTTTGAATTTCATAGATTTTTCCAATATTACTAAGGCTGGCGGCTTTATTAGACAACTCTCCTTTTCTTTCAAAGAGTAAGACTGCTTCTTCATATTTTTCAAGAGCATTTGAATAACTCTCGTAATTCATTTCTATAGTTGCAATTTTAGCTAATAATAATCCCTTTTTTGATAAATCTCCTATCTCGCTGGCAATATTTAAAGCTTCAGTGAATTTTTCTTTAGCAAGAATATAATTTGCTTGATTGTTATAAATCATCCCTATATTATTAAGATAAATTATCTTCATTAATGGATCCCCCACTCTTTCTTCGAGATTCAGTGCTTCTTGATACTTTTCTAATGCTAAGTTTTGTTTTCCTTGAGCCAAATAAATAGAACCTATGTTATTAAGACAACCTGCTATTTTAGAAAGATCTCCTAATTGTTCTGCAATCTTTATTGATTCATGATACTTCTCTAGAGCTCTATCATAATCTTTAAATTCATCATAATTCCTTCCTATATTATTTAAAAGAATTATTTTTCCATAAAGATCTCCTAAAAGATCTGAAATATGATAAGCTTCATTGTAATATTCGATTGATTTTTTGAATTCATTTTTGGCCTTATAAATCATTCCAATATTATTTAGAAGCGCTGCTTTTCTGTTAAGATCACCAACTTTCTCAGTAATTTTTAAACCTTCACTATAATATTTTAAAGCCAATTCAAATTCATTTTTTACTTCGTATACCCTTCCTATATTATTTTTACAAGAGATTTGACTTGATAAATCTTCCATTCTCTCCACAATTTCTAATGCTTGATTATATCGTTCAAGTGCTTTATCAAATTCACCTAAAGTTAAATGGATTGATCCAATCTTATTTAAATCCGTAGCTTTTCCAGCAATATCATTTAATGACTCATCAATTTGTAATGCCTTTTCATAATATTGTAATGCTTTTTTATAATTTCCTTTGATTTGATCAATCATTCCTAACATATTAATAAAATATGATTGTGACGCTAAATCATTAATTTCTTCAGCATTTAAAACTCCTTTCTCAGAACATCGTTTCGTAGCATTAATGTCTTTCAAATGATAGAATAATTGGGATGCAAATTTATATTTTTGAATTATTGAATTTTCTTTATATATAGGTTTAATCCATTCGGAGAAATTGGGAATTTCTTTTTCTGAATCAAATAAATTGATTTCATTTAGAGGAAGATAAGGTAAAAAAATATTCCATAGTTTTTTTTGAATAAAATTAATTGTATTTGTTTTAATTAATATTACTTCAAAATCACTTCTAGAACAAATTTCTTCTAATAATTGGCCTAAATGATAAGAAATCTCTTGAGTTGCTAATTTCTCCTTCTTACTGATATTAATGATTTTAGTTTGAGATTCTTGCGAATGCTCAATCCAAACAAGGCGATTGAGGAAAGGCATTTCTCTTAGTGCAGGGCCAATATCAAAATCATCACTCCCGGAATATCCCATAATAACCAATGTCCGGTTATTCATTAAATTGAAAATAGCAGATTTCTTATAAGGTTCAATCGCGAACGTCTCCCCTTCTGCGCGATCTTTTCCTAATGCGCTAATTGTTGTTATAAGGGATTTTCTTGTGTCTCTATTAGTAATAATATTACGTTTTGAGCCATGAATCTTATAAAGCGGATATTTATCCGATGCTATAAGAGTTTTAGGGTCTTGATAAATGATATAATCCTCTTTAGATATAACGGGTGTTATATCTTGATGCCAATCCTTATCTAAAACTCTTAATAATGCACGTTCAATTAAATAATCGAAATTAGTGGTAACAACATAGTTCCCCCGAGTAATAGCATTACTTAAAAATAGATGAATAAGATTTGGCTCGGTTATATATTCAAGATAATCTAAAAACTTTAGTTCTCCATCAAAAACGTCTTGAATTTTCTCTACTACTAATTCAAATCTCAACATTTCTAGTGAAAGTAGATTCTCAATTTCTTCTACGGGAGCACATAACTCTAATAAGCCCTTTACAATTTGTTGGGCAGAAGGCATATTTGAAGGGGGATCCATGGAGATTCCTGCCCCAACTAAAAAAGTGTAATTTCTTTTTGGTGTAAATAATGATTCAATATCTTCTGTATATTCCTTGAAATATATTTCATCTGCCATACTAAATTCCTTAATATTCTAGAATCTTTTAGTCTTCTGTTTTGTTCTATATTTTTTTTTCCTTTTGAAGTTGATCAAAATTTTTTTTTAACAGAAAATATTTCTATTGAATAAGGAACAAGAAGAATTAAAAATGTCTAAGATAAAGAAAGTCCTTTTTTATTGTGCAGGAAATACCTGCAGAAGTCCGTTTGCAGAAGCATTTGCAAACTGGCTGAAAGAAACAAAATTTAAAGAAGAGTTGAAGAATGTAGAATTCGATTCAGCTGGGATTTATCATTACTATGAAACTGCTCAACCCGGAACTGCAAATTATTTAAAGTCTAAAGGTATTGATATTCATGATTTTAAAACAAAAAGAATAGATTTTCAATTATTAGAAAAGCAAGATCTTGTTTTAGGATTCGAACAAAAACATCATATTGATAAATTGAAAAGAAAGTTTAAAAATCTTAAAGATCTAGATGAAAAAGTATTCTTACTATTGGAATTTGCAGGAGAAAAAAAAAATTTAGAAATAGAAGATCCCTTTTATTTACCTCAAGAAGAGTATAATAAAATTCTCGAAAAAATTGAGGAGGGTGTATTAAAAACTGTTGAAAAGATTATTGAACATAATAAATTAGAAGTTAATTTGTAAGAAATATCAAGAAAAAAAATCACAAAAACATGAATAAAATTAGGCGAGTTCTCTTTGTATGTCTAGGAAATACTGCAAGATCTCCAGCAGCAGAATATTTAGCTCGTTATTATGCTGAAAAACTTGATGCAGATTTGGAATTCGACTCTTGTGGATTTTTTAATGCTTTTAACTATATACAGCCAGAATCTCAAAAATATTTAAATGAAAAAGGCGTTAAACATTCAGATTTTATTCCAAAGATAGTAAATCGTAGATTATTAGAAAAGCAGGATTTAGTTCTTACAATGGAAAACAAGCATTCAAAGGATATTAAAAATACCTTTATAAATGTTCGAGAGATTAAAAAAAAAATATTTACACTAAAGGAATTTAACGGAGAATCTCACAATATTAATATTATCGATCCATATTATACATCTAATGAAACTTATAGAAAAGTTCTTACCGTTATTGATGTTCAGGTTGAGAAAGTGGTGAGAAAAATAATTAAAATAAATGAGTCCTTAGAGTCAAAAATCTAAAGAAATTTTTAAATAGATCAACAGCGATAATTATTTAATAAGAATTTATTAGTTTTTAGACTTACTCTTTGAAATTAGGGGTATTTTATAGTGGAAGAATATATAGAAGAAATAAATGAGAGAATACAAAATCCAATTAAAAATATCAATTCAATTAAAGGATTTGAAGTAATTAGCGAATCGTTAGTTTATAAAGTTTATGATGTTTTTGGCCGTAATAGTTTACTTTCCATTCTTTATCAAATAGGGGTGTTTCCTGGGACTACGATTGCGGAAAGAATTAAAAGGGAATATGGTAAGGAAGAATTTGAAATAATGGAAGCTTTAGTAATTTTGATGGAAGAATTAAAAGAATTTTATTCACTCCAAGTAAGAGACATTGAACAATATGATGAAAAAGTTAGAATTGTTATTGAAAATCACTGCTTTTTACGTACACCAATCAGCCATCGCGAAAAATTAAATTACGGAAAATATTTTTGTAGAACTAATAAGGGATACTTTGAAACCGCATTTCAGAAATTATTAGGGAACAAAATAAAAAAAGTTGAGATCAACTTTCTTGAAAATGATGTTGAGAAAGACGTATGTGTTGAAGAATTAATTTTTTATAAATAAATTTATTTTATATTCTCAATATCTTTAAAAAAAAAATATAATTGATGTTAAATTTAACATTACTAAATTCAATTTTAAATTTAATTTTAAGAGGTTGAAATTAAAAAAATGGCTGATATTAAAAATATTGTAACTTTAGGTGTAGGCCTTATGGGTGAAGGAATTGCTCAAGTAGCTTTAATGGCAGGCTACAATGTCACATTAGTTGATATCAAGGATGAACTCGTTAATAAAGCTTATTCAGGCATAGAAACAGGTGTTAAAAAATCTGAGGAAAAGGGTAAATTAGGTGAAGGTGTTACTACCGTGGAGGTTATGGCAAGATGTAAAAAATCAACTGATTTAGCTTCTGCTGTAAAAGATGCTGATATGGTCATAGAGGCAATAGTAGAAAAAATGGCTCCAAAGAAAGAAGTATGTAAGACTATTATGGATAACGGACCCCCCCATATCATTTTTGCTTCTAATACTTCCTTTATGAGCATAACTGAAATCGGTAAAGATAGTGGTGCTCCAGAGAGAGTATGTGGAATGCATTTCTTCAATCCAGTTCCTTTAATGGCATGCATTGAAGTAATTAAAGGAGCAGATACTTCAGAGGATACATTTAATGCCGCAATGGATGTCGCTAAATCGCTTCCTGTCTTGAGGGGTAAAAGATTCATTGCTCCGGTATTAAAGGATAGACCTGGCTTTATTGTAAATAGATTAAACGCTCCAGGAAATATCTATATAAGTTGGGTTCTTGATCAAGCAGCAGAGAAAGGAATTCCATGGAATCAAATAGATGCCGATGTGGGTAAGCTCGCAGCTATGCCTCCAGGTGTGTTAATGGATTATGTTGGTATTGATACTCTTGTACATGGAATGAATTATAATGCTGAACTATTACATCCAGACTTTAAACCGGGAAAAGTACTTACTGAAATGTATGAGAAAGGTACTTTAGGTAGAAAAACTGGTCAAGGATTCTATGATTGGAGTAAAGGCAGACCCCAACCAGATATGTCTACCAAGGCAGGATTATTTGATATAAATGCTTTGTTTGCTATTTCATTAAACGAAGGTTGTCGTCTTTTAGAAGAAGGTGTTGCGAGTGGTTTTAAAATAATTGATGATGCAAATATGGCTGGAATGAATACACCTGGTCCATTTGGAGCAGGTAAAAGAAATTATACTGAATGGTCGGCGTTACTAGAAAAACTTGTAGTTGAGACCGGAAAAGAATACTTAAAACCTTGTGCACTTATGAAATCTGGCGAATTTGTTAAAATGAGAAAGTAATCTAACAGAATTTACTTTTTTTTTTTTATTCTTTATTATTTTTTATTTAGTTTTTTTGAGGAAAAGGATATTAAGGAATTTCAAATTGAAAATTTTTAATTTTAATAAAAATAATACTAATTAAATTTAAATCTACATATTAAAGATTGTTTAAACCAAATAATAGAGGTTAGATTAAATGTCAGAAAAGAAATTTGAACATGTAATGGTAGAGAGAAATGAAGAAGGTAATTATGCAGTAATTTCAATTAATAGGCCTAATAAATTAAATGCACTTACGACGCAAACATTAAGAGAAATTTATGAAGCGATGGAACAATTCGAAACTGAAAGCAGTGTTAGATGTATAGTTCTTCGAGGAACTAAAAATGTTACTAAGAAACCTGCGTTTTCTGCTGGTGCAGATTTATCTTCTCCTATGGGGAAAGGATTAAAATTTAATATTCCTGTTCACTGGACCATAGCTATGCAACAAAAACATAGATATTATAGTTTAATTGAACAATTTCCAAAACCAGTAATCGGTGCAATAGATGGTTATGCTTTTGGAGGAGGATGTGAATTAACTCTTGTCTGTGATATTTTAATTGCTACTAAAAGATCATTTTTCGCATTTCCTGAAATAAATAGAGGAATTTTTCCTGGAAATGGAGGCACTCAAAGAATGGCAAGACGTATTGGAGTGAACCGAGCATTAAATATGATTTATTTTGGAGAAAGAATACCCGCAGATAAAATGTATGAATGGGGTCATGTAAGTTATCTATGTGATGATGGTGAAGAATTTGAAAACCTTATTCATGAAAAGGCTTCATGGTTAGGACATGCACCTACAACTAGCTTATTAGTAATTAAGAAAGCAGTAAAATTTGGGACTCAAGTACCCATTCAAGTAGGTAGTCAATTCGAAATGTTAGGATTCGGTGTAAATAGTGGATCTAAAGACGTTAGTGAAGGTATCAAAGCCTTTTTAGAAAAAAGAAAACCAAATTTCACTGGTGGGATATAAAAATTAATATATTCCTTTTTTTCATATTCATTTTTTAATCTTTTTTTTTAAAAATATATAAATATTTTTTTTATTATATGAGATAATAATATTAAAATCTAAATTATGATAAGAAACTCTGAAATTGTGGAAGAAATTAATGATGGAAATCTTTTCCTTAGGAAAATTTCTAAAGATGATGTAGAATTTGTATTTAAAAGCCTAAATAACAGGGATTTGATAACCTATTTATCTTTGGGCCCATTAAAGACATTAGAACACTCGAAAAGATTAATTAAAGGTTATTTAAAATATTGGGATAATAATATTCAATTTAATTATATAATTGAGTTTCTTGAAGTTAATAAAGTGAAAATTGGCTCGATTAGTCTTTGGAATATTAACTGGCAGCATCGTCGAGCTCAGATTGGTATTTGGTTAGTTCCTTCTTTTTGGAGTAAAGGGTTAGCAGAAATATCTCTAAACTTGATTAAAAACATAGGATATAATCATCTAAAATTAAATAGACTTGAAGCTTACATTGCAATAGAAAATGAGAAGTCTATTACTCTTTTTGAAAAATGTGGTTTTAATGAAGAAGGTGTATTAAAAGAATATTTAAATTTTCATGGGAATTACCATGATGCTGCAATAATGGCTTGTTTAAAAAGATAAGAGTAATTTATATTAGGATTTATCTGTCTCTGATGCGTCTCCTATAGAATCTTTAACTAACTCATCAAGTTCTTCTTTTTTTTCCAGGGATTTGGTGATTAATTCTTCAGATTCTATTTTCTTATCTAAAATTTTATCTGATGGTTTTTCAATAGCCTCTTTTTCTGTAATGATCGGTTTTTTTATCTCACTTGGTTTTATTTTTAACGATTTAGAAGTCGCAGTTAATTCATGGTTATATGCTATATTAAATGCTACATTTCGAGGCATAATAGCGACATCTGGCTCATTACTTCTGTTCAAAGTTCTTCTATATTTCATCACTTTTCTAACGGGTCTAGGATACTTCAAAACTCTTTGATATGCAATAAAATACCCTCCAATACCTGCTGTAGCTATGCTAGCGAAAACTAATAATGCTGCAAATACCCATGGCTCAGAAAAAAATTCGGGAAAAATCTCAACATATGAAATTGTTAAATAAGCATCATCTATGGAAATCGTAATATTATGATCTAAACCGAACTCATCTGCCATATAAACTTGGATTGCTAGGGTGATATTCGTATCTTTTAAAATGAGGGATGTAACGTCATATCCTCCCTCTTTTGCTATCTGGAACGAACTGTTAGCTGTACTTAATTTAATTGTTTCTGCCATTGAATTATTATTGAGTAGAACTTTAATTTCGGAATTTGGTGAAGATATCTCTGGCCATGGCCTATCAATCTTATATGTAAATGTAAGATTTGCATTTGTAACTTGAACATTGGTTCCTGTTATTGCATTACCTACTTGTTCCCATGATAATGACGTAAGTTGATCAATTTTTTTCTCGTAAGAGAAAGTTAAATTAAAGGACCTAATTATTAAAGAATTCCAGGTATCTATATCTACTCCCAATTCATTGTCTTCACAGTAAATATCTATACCAAGAGTAATCGTAAAATTAAAACCAGTTGTTTGCAAAACCGATGATAAAATGCTTATTAAAACGTTTTTAGGAACTATTTCCATAGGAGTATCAGGGTAAATACCTGAAGTACCATCTAGTCCAAGGTCGCCTGTATGATTATAAGCTACTCTGACTGATGGAAAAGTTTCTTCCACATCTGAAAGAAGAACATAAAATTCTGTGTAATCACCTGTAGAATAATCATCTAACCCTAGATCTCCCTCTCTGTCTATTCCACCGTTATTCCACGGAGAAACTGTTACTGTAGCATTAAAAATTACATCAAGAGAGGCATCCGTTATTATATAGTCTCTTATATCGACAGGCACATTTATAGTTCTTTTCCATTGAGCACTCGGTCTATTATGAGTTTGATTTACATTTTCATCCCATGAATGTGAAACTACACACCCACTCTCAGTAATGTTCTTCAATCCATTTGGTAAGATAGGTAAATCTGGATTTCTAAATAGTTCCCAATCTGTATCATTTAAAGGATCATCAATCTTTAATTCTCTAGAATCACCGAATATTTTATAATTTGCTTGACCTAGAGCTATATTTCCCATGACATCCCTATAATCACCTTCTATTCTTGATTCCCAAGGGTGTCCAGTTCCATCAAATGTAGGATTTTTAATCCAAGATTTATTCAGATGATATTCCACCCTTGAATTCTTGAGGTTTTCCGTTTCTAAATTAATTTTAGAATTATCAATGACCGTATTTGTAAAAATCATATGAGAAAATAATGGAATTAGAAAGATTAACACTACAATGAGTAATTTCTCAATTTTAATTTTTTGATATAAAATTATATTTTACCTCCACTATTTTCTATAAATTTTTATTACCTTCAGGTAATTTTTTTGTTTCTATTGGTTGTTTTGGTTGAACTAATGTTTTAGTTTCTTCTGTTGGTTTTCCTCTTAAAAAGGAAGATGTTTTATGTAGTTCTTTTTTATACTTTTTCTTAAAAGCATCTTTTCTATTTATAATATTTACTAATGGATCTTTCTTCCTTACTAAAGTTCTTCTATATTTTCTTACTTTTCTTACTGGTTTTGAATATTTTAAAACTCTCTGATATGCAACCAGATATCCTCCGATGCTTAAACCCGCAATACTGGCAGCGATAAGTAACACCCGGAAAAAAAGTGGCTCTGAAAATATATCATCTGTATATAAATTCCAATAAATTCGAAAATAAACGTTATCAATAGAAATTGTAATATTCTTAGATAACCCAAACTCATCTGCTAAGTAGACTTGAATCGAAAGAGTAATATCTATATCTTTGGATATAAATGATGTTACATCAATTCGACCTGGGTAAGCTTCTTGACTAGAATCTGTGGCTCTACTTAATTTTATAGTTTCGATTATTTGTTTGTTATTTATTAACACACGAATTTCTGAATTAGGAGATAAGCTAGAGGGCCATGAATTATCAATTTTAAAGTCAAAATTCAACTGAGCACCTGTTACTTGGATAGTCTCTCCTGTAATTTGGTCTCCTGTTTGTTGCCATGAAATTGATGTAAATTGGTCTATTTTCTTTTTATATGTAAAGGTTAAATTAAATGATCTCATGATTAACATGTCCCAAGTGTCTATATCCACGTTATATTCGTTGTCTTCGCAATAAACATCTATGCCTAAAGTAATTGTAAAATTAAAGTTATCATATTCCAAAACTGAGTTTAAATAAGAAATTAAAATATTTTTTGGAACCTCATCGAGAGCTGTATCTGTATAATTTGTTACTTCTGGAGTATCTTGTCCAAGATCAGTTGTTTTATTTACTGCAATTTGAAAAACATTATTATTTTCTACATCAGAAATAAGTACATAAAAAGTAGCAAAATCACCTATAGCAAGCTGTGTTTCATTATTTGGTGGATTTGGAAATTGACCTTCTGTATAATCACCAGGACGTTCAATTCCACCTATATGTGGTTGTAATGGATTTGATCCTACAGCAGTGACTGTAGCATTAAAAATTACATCAAGAGAGGCATCCGTAATAATATAATCTGACATGTTAAAACCCATTCGTATGGTTCTTTTCCAATGAATACTCGGTGTATTTCGAGTTTGATCATCACTTTCATCCCATTGATGAGTAATATATAATCCTGCTGAAGAACTACCATTAGTATCGGGAGATATTGGGAATTTTGGATTGTTATAATCTTGCCAATTGATATTATTAAGAGGCTCATCAATTCTTATCTCATCTGAATCACCATGGATTAGATAATTACCCCAACCTTGACTTATAAACGCATCAACGTCTGATATATCACCATCCTTGATAGATATCCATGAAGAAATGTCCTCAAAATCCCTATTAGCAAGCCATTGTCTACTGAAGGATTGCACTGATGAGGTTTGAATATTTTTAGGACTTAATTCTTGTTTAAATGGATTACTTGAATTAAAGCTAGATATAAAAACGCTTAAAAACAAACAAGTTAATATAAATAAAAGAAAATAATATTTTTTTTGTCTTAGTTTTTTTAGTTTTTTAATAGAAACTTACCACCAACAGTTTTGATATACTTAATATAGATAATTAATCAAATTGAATAAAGTTTAATTAAATAATAATAATAAATAATACTTAAGAAATAATTATATAATTTTAATTAAAAAACTTATTTATCTACTTTTTAAAGTGATATAGTTGATCCAAGGTATTTTGACATTTCAGTTCAAAATTAATCAAAAAGAAACGGGCGAAATAGAACCTGAATTTGAACCAATTCAATTAATATTCCGGGAAGATAAATTTGATGAAGAAGATTTTTCAGAATTATTAGTTCAAAATGATATTTTCGCGATTTTTTATCAGCATACTACAGGACTTTTTGGAGTCAAATATAGTTATAGTAACTTTTATCAGGGAAGATTAAAAGAAACTCCTTATCAAGTAGTATCATATTTCAAACAAGTTGCTGATGGAACCCAGTATCTAGCAATCTCCATATTCGAATTAGATGATGAAATTGAGATTTTTGATGATCTAATTAAAGAAATGGGTAATCGATTAGATGTTATCTTTGATAAATTAACACGGGCTAGAAATTCTAAACAACTCTCTTTAATTGAAAATATCAATATAAGACTAAAAAATGAAGTCAAATTCACTATTTTCCAGGTCGATAGGTTATCTAATTTAGATAAACTTCAGAAAGCAGCTTTGATCTATAATAGTAATGAACGCTTAAAGATCTTAGAAATTTTAAGAGAGGCTCCTATTTCAAAAAAAGATATGAAAAGCATATTAGAAAAAATGACTTCTACTATAAATGTTGATATTCTACTTCAACCGTTTTTAGAACTAAATATTATTCGCAGAGATTGGATAAAAGGAGAGAAAAATAGAAAGACAGGTGAAATTACACACCAGGGCGAATATTTATTCCTTGTTAAGGATATAATGATTGCTCGGATTCCTAACGAAAATCTATTAAACCATTTTAAAGAAACTAAAAATGAATTATTACCAACATATAAGCAAAACGTAGTTGATTTCTTTGCAAAATATGATCCATATACCGAAGCACTTGAAGATACCAAAAAGCTAGCATCAATCCTCCTATCCCCCGATATCTATGATTTCTTTATTTTAATGAGGCATAATCATTATCCGTTAGATAAAATTCCAAAAATCTTTTCTGAATTTGCTGTAACTGAGATTTTGTTAGATGATTTGAAGAAACTTAATATTATTGCAGAGATTATAGATGACAATGACAGAAAATGGATATGTCTATTAACTGATATAAAACCTTTGATAGTATTTCCTGAATTTATGCTTCCTAAAATTAGAGCAGCCTATAAGAATCAAGATTCTGATGGAGCAATAACTTATGAAATTGCGAAGAAAGCTCTTAGCTTGTTAGAAATAACATATCCTGAAAAAGTAAAATTTTGAGGTTTAAAAACTAAAAAGAGATGATTAGAAAAAATGTATCTATTTAAAGATAATGATGTAGTTGAGGTTCCAATTACATGTAAAATATGTTTAAAAGAGATTAAATTTCCAATTTCAGTTGATGAATATAAAGAAATCAAAAAGTTTCCAATTAGAAAAGAAGATGTTCACGGGGAACCGCCTCATAAATTAATTGTCTTTTTAAACCAATATTTAGAGGTTGAGAATTTTGAAATAAAGGATGTGATAGAAAAAACCAAAGATGTCTCTTATTCGAAAGAGTTGACAAAACAAGTATTAAGTGAAATTGATTTAACAGATGAGGAAATTGATCTCTATTTTCGAACTACAGGTAGAGAGGCAGTATCTATTGGTGAAATGTCGATTTTAATCGGGAAACCTAAAGAAGATTTAAAAAAAATCGCCGAAAAATTTGTAGAAAAAGGCTTATTTAAAGAGATTGTCGGAGCAACACCTCATTATCAAGCTTTACCTCCTTATGCTGCTTTAGTTGCACAATTGCAAAAATTCTATAAGTATATTTCAGATATTAAATCAAAAATCCCAAGACAATTAGACGTATCTTTTACTAAACTTGAATCAGAAGCGGAAGGAATGGAAAGATTAAAAGATTCGAGTGAAGCAATGACTGGATTAAAAGAAAAAATGCTTTCTCAAATTCAAACTCAAAAGAAAGAATTTAATGATACAATTTCCGCAATTGATCAGATTAGAACAATTTCAGAAGACATATCTCAACTTGGAGATATTTCACAAACTCTTACTGATGATCAACTGGGTTCTTTATCAAATCAATTTGAAAATCTTAATGTTAAAACATCTCAAATAATTAAAAATCAAGTTGATGATCTTAGAAATCAGTTTGGTGATATCAAAAATACGATTACAGACAATTTGCAAAAACTACGTTTAGGAGTAATTCAACAAGCGGTAGGAGATGTTATTGATAAAGTTATTGCTTCTCGCTTAAAAGATATAACTGATAATTTAAATGTACAATTAAGTGTAAGTCAAACTGTCTTTGCAGATGAATTAAAAAAAGTAACTCAAGGGTTGAATACAGAGGTTATTTCAAAATTAAAAGATTCACTTCAGGATGCTGTTAAAAACATAGATTCAATTGCTTCAAAATCGGGTGAAGATAAAGATAGAATATTTGCAGGGCTTTCAGAAAATTTCAATAAAGCCGTAAAATTAGCAGAAGAAAGAATTGATGGTCTTTCTGGAGGCATTTTTGAATCATTTGGGAATATAAAAGATATTTTTGGAAAGGGAATTGTTGATACATTAGATAACACATTATCGGATATTATGAACCGGTTAGAAGTTAGTGAAATTACTACTAGAGAATTTTGGGAGCAAGCTAAGGGTAAACGCGGTATTACTATGAAAGATATCTGGTTTATTCGCTCTCCAGAAGCAGCTAAAGCCCATATTAATGAAGAGATTTCGAAAGCTAAGATGAGAGTTTTGATTGTTGCTCCTAATCTTTCCGATATTGAGATTGAGGCGATCAAAGCCCGTCCCTCACGTATAAATTTCAGAATTGCTACGTACATTGATCCAACCATACCCGAACATGAAGCAATTATGAGAGAAATGGATAAAATGGATAACGTAGATTATAGAAATCGAGCCCTTCAGAATCTTTGGGCTATCAATAAAGACTACGAAGAAGTAATATTGTGTGTCCTTTCCAAAACCGAATTTAGAGGAGAATCTGTAACTGAAATCGCAGGCATTGGGAGTATAATTGAAGAACATATCAAAATATTTGTCCCGATAATTGAAGATGCTTGGGTGGGTGCTCGAAAGGAAGTTATGCGGACAATAAAAGCACCTGTATTAGAAGAGCCTTTAAGAGAAGAACCTCTAAAAGAAGAGCCTTTTGTTACCACTCCCGCGATTACAATTCCTCCAGAGGAAGAATTAGCTGAAGAAAAAGAAGCAGTTGAAGCTCCAAAACCAGTAATCTTATCAAACCAGTTTGACGAGGTTGTAAATAATTTAGAAAAAATGACTGGAACAGAGATCTCATTAGCTCTAGAAAGATTTCAAAATGATTATGTTAAGCTGGAGGGCTATAATAGCGTATTAAAGAATCTTCACAATAAGAGTATAGAACTTAAACCTAATCCTGAAATATTAAGCCGCCCAGAAAGAGAAGAATTGAAACTATCCATGAAGATTTGGAGACAAAAACTCAATCTCTAAGTGAATAATTTTTTTTTAACTTTTTTAAAGCTTAGTAATCCTATTCTGATTTTTTATAATAAAATACTTCTTATTGTTGTTTTAATTACCTTTTCTATGGATAATGAGGTTATTACTCTTAAATCGGGGAAGGTCAATGAATACCTCCATCATATTGACATGAGATCATATGGCTCTACAAGAATGTTGTCTGTTTTTTTAGGAGAATTCGAAGAGTCTTCAATCCTGTTTGATTGTGGATCATCTTTGGATATTAAAAAAGGACTAAGATATTTCAAAAAAAATCATATTCCTTTATCATCATTTAAATATCTGATAACATCTCATCATCATTTTGATCATAACGGTGGAATGTGGAAATTATATAAAGAAATAAAAAGATTTAACCCTGATGTCAAAATTCTTACAAACGCTTTAACCAAGACATTATTAAACGATTATAAACATCATTTAAACCGTGGAAGAAGTACATATGGTAATTTCGTGGGTGAAATGAGATCTATTGAGGATAAGGCGTTTAAGATTATTGAACCAAGCACAAATTTCAATCCTAATCAACTCGAAGTAATTGATATTTTTAATGTTAATGGTTCAGAAGTAAAATTAGCAGTTTTAAATACACCTGGACATACTCCCGATCACCAAACTCCTATTTTGATAAAAAATAATCTGATAGACTTTATTTTTTTAGGAGAAGCTGCTGGTACTCTATATCATAACTCTAAATTATTAACCATGCCAACATCCATGCCAATTTATTATAATCATAAAGATTATATGAAGACTTTAGAAATCCTAAAGCAATTAGACCCTTTAATGGCGGGTTTTGGGCATTTTGGAATAGTTAATGGCAAGAATAACGTGCGTGAAATTATTTTAGAACATGAATCATTTATGAGAAAATTTAAAGAATTAATTATAAAATATTATAATGAGACGCCAGAAACAAAATATATCCTTGAACGAATTCTACCAGAATTAATACCAAGAACTGACTTACTTGTTGATAGTAATCCTCTTTTTATCAATATAGTATTAGGGATTGTTTATGGAATGATGATTTCTTTAGGCTTTCGCTCAATACCTAAAGAAGAAATGGTTTATTTAAAATAAAGTTCTATGAGTTTCCTTTCATAACCTTCCAATTAATTGAAATTATTAGATTTTTGCTTTTAAAAAATTTTTGTATAAAAAAAAAAAAATTTATTTATTATTCTTCTGATTTTACCCTCATTAATAGAAAAACTGCTAAACTTAGTAGGAATTCAACAATATAGACTACTGCAAATGAAATAAACAGCCCCCATACCAAGAGCTCAATCCAGTAGAAAATTGCAAAAATCCAATATAAAAAATTAAAAAGGACTGCAGTGATTAGAGTGACTGGTATTGAGATTGCTACTAATATACGGCTTATAAGATATCTTTTCTCTAGTTCTATTTCCTTTACATTTAATAATATTATTATTGTTACTGGAACGATTAGTAAAGAGAATATTTGAGCTACTCCAGAACTAAAATAATTTATAAAAATCAAACGCTCTGTTACTGATGTAATCATACTATCTATAGAAAAAAAAACACTAAACATATTGGCAGAAAAAAACATGTAGATACCAATAATAAGAATTAGCAATAAGATAATTTTAGTTTTATGTTTTCTCGTATCTACCATTAAATTTCACCTAATTAATTTATCTAATTTTTAATGGTTAAAAAAATAGAAACACCATTTAAATACTTACCTAAGTGATAAAAAAAAATTGAATTTTCATAGATATCAATTATTTAATGGGTTTTCTGTTCTTTTTGCTCGATGAAATATTTAAATTGAATCTAAAATTCCTTCCAAAAACTTCTAATTTATTGATATCATTAGATTTTATAATGGATAGAAATTTAGATACTTTCGATGTCTGTATCATTGGTGGAAGTATTGCTGGCAATTATTTATGTTATTTATTATCAAAAACAAATTTAAAAATCCTTGTTATTGAGGAACATGAAAAAATTGGTCTACCCCTTCAATGTGCAGGTATTATATCTCAAAAATTAAAGAAAATAATTGACCTACCAAGTAAAATTATTTTAAATCGTGTAAAGATAGCTAAAATAGTAGCACCATCGGGAAAATTCATCAAAATATCTGGAGATGAAAGACCTTATATTATAGATAGAATTGCTTTAGACTGTTTATTTTTTGAAAAAGTGAAGGATAATAAAAATATACAATACAGTTTAGGAGAAAAATTCAAATCTTTTAAATATATTAAATCAAATCATCAAAAGTTTATATTTATTGAGACATCAATGAGAATTATAAAATCTAGAATGTTAATTGGATGCGATGGTCCCTTATCCTCAGTAGCTAAGACTTTGGGTATACATAATCGGAATTTGTATGCCGTTCAAATTCGAATAAAACATCAGTTTAATGAAAATGAAGCATTAATGTTTTTCAATCAGCGATGGAAGGAATTATTTGGTTGGATAGTTCCAGAAGGAAATTTTATTTATCGAATTGGCATGGCTTGCTCTAAGAATTTAGCGAAAAATTTTCGTGTTTTTTTAAATAGTCTTAATATAAAAAAGGGATCTAAAATTGATCAACAAGGAGGACTTATACCTTATGGTTTAATGAACAATCTAGCATTTGAAAATGTTTTATTACTAGGAGATTCTGCATGTCAAGTTAAAGCTACTACAGGTGGGGGTATTATAATGCTTTTAACAGCGGCAAAATATGCTGCCAATTGTGTCAAAAAATGTTTTAAGCACAATAAATTTTCCCGGAGTATTATTAAAAAATACTATGAAACTCCATGTAAATCTACAATTGGTAAAGAATTGAAAATCCATTATTTAATTCGAATACTTTTAGAAAAATTTACTGACAATGATTTTGAAAAGATACTTCAAATAATAAAAACTAGTAAAATTGAGAATTTAATATCGTTGTATGGTGATATGGATTTCCCAAAATCTTTAATATTCAAATTAATTAAGAATCCTTTAGTAATTCCTTTTTTAGTAAAATTTACTTTAAAAAATCCTATTATTTTTATCCAATTATTGAAAATATTAACCAAATGAAATTCAAACAATAATCGTGGAAGATATTTTATGGATAGTAAAGAAAGAGTCCAAACAGCTTTAAATTTGGAAGAACCAGATAGAGTTCCCTCTTTTGAATTATTTATTGATAATCTAAAAATTTGCCAATATTTTAATGAAAATTATGTATTTCAGGGGATAGTTAAAAATTACAATACTACATACCATCTATGTCAAGGAGATGTTGAAATTTTAACAAAAACTATTCTTAAGGCTATGGAAACGAGATCATACATAAATAATTCTCTAAATACATATATTAATTTATACAAAAAAATTGGAATTGATCTTGCAATCATCACATTTACTGGTTATATTTTATTCCCTATTCGTTGTGAGAGAACTCATTTTATTGATGAATATGGAAGAATTTTTGATTTAAGAAAGAATCCTTCCGATGGCATGGATTTAGCATACTACAGAGATGGTTATTTTAAAAATTTTGATGAATTCGAAACTTTACTAAACCTAGAGGCAGAAACTCCACGTAGAGAAAAATACTTTAAAGGAATGAAAAAAGTAGATAATAATTCTCAAGGAAAAATCTCTCTTATTCCTGCAATATGGGGTGTTTTTGAACCTTCATGGCAGGCTTTTGGTTTTTCAACTTTTAGCAAATTATTGACTAATCCAAAAAAGATAAGGAATGTATTTGATAAATATGGAAAATTTCTTGTGAATTTAATAAAGATGTTCATTGATTGGGGAGAAACAGAAGCAATTCTCATAATGGATGATTATGGATATAAAAGTGGGCTTTTAATGAGTCCAAAGAATTATAGAACTTATGTGATGCCTTGGTTAAAAGAAAGTTGTAAAATTGCCCATAAAGGCTGTTTAAAGGTAATACTACACAGCTGTGGAGATATAAGTGAATTACTCGACGATATTGTTAAAGTTGGAGTTGATGCAATTCATCCTATTGAGCCAACGACTGCAAATCCTAAATATAATATCTTTGAGTTATATGAAAAATTCAGCAATAAGATTACTTTTATTGGAAATGTATCTCCGCAAGATCTCGCAGATAAAGAACCAGAATTTATAGAAGATTATACAAAAAATCTCCTGAAAAAGCTTGCTCCTGGAGGAGGATTTATCCTAAGCTCTGGGCATAGCATAAATCCCTCAGTTAAATTAGAAAATTATTTAGCAATGCACAATACATTAAAGAAATACGGAACATATCCTATAAAATTATAATAGCTTTCTTTGCTATTATTCCTTCATTTTAAAGGAGGGACCATAGAGAAAAAGGCTATTTGGTTAAATAACAAGTACCAGATTAACATAAAAGACAATATTATCACTGTAGAAACCAATCCAAAACCTTTTACACCCCTTGGGATCCCAAGACCCTCTTCATTATTCCTTTGAATGAAAGCTCGTATCATCGCTACAATATATATTAAAACAATTATAAGAGCTACAATCCATAAAAATAACATAAATAATGATAAAGTATATACTGGAAAACTGTTTAACCACACCCAATACCTTACTATTAAGTAAGTGGGAATTACTGAATATATAGCTGCTGTAAAAAAGAACAAAATTCCCCATGCTATCCCTTTGAGTGCCATTTTTACCGATCTAAATTATTATTTAAGATTGAATGTTTGAATATTTTTATTTAATATATTTATAATAATTTAAAAGATTTGCTGGATGGTTAATTTAATGGTAATAAGTTTTAAAGGAAGCTTCTTTTTTTTCACAATTGATTTTAGATTATCTTTTTTATTAACCAACGTATTGCTTCCATAACTTTTTCATCTTCTTTTAAGATATTTATTGGAAAATAATGAACTTTAATGCCAAGCTCCTTTAATTGCTCGATTTCAAAGGTTTCATAAACAAATTCAGGAGTAATATCTTCTTTATCAAAAAACTTATTTCCTATTATTAATATTGGAGCTAAATCTGTTTCCATTTCTAGCCGTGTGTTATCAACAATTTTAAAAATTTCTTTTGTTTGAAGAACTGAATTTTTATCTGATAAATTAAAGAGAAGAATAAAACCTTGAGAGAAATTCACACAATTTTGCAAATTTTCAAATTCCTTACATTCAAATTCACTCAAAACGTTATCGTATTTTAAAATTTCAAGGTTTTCAATAACAACCTCAAAAATTCTGCTCGGTAAATCATTTCTTTTAATATTTAAAAATTGAATTAATTCAATATTCTTTAAAAAAGTTGTTTTTCCAACTCTAGGAGCACCAATTATAAACAACTTTTTTATTAGACGTTTATCCTTTATGGGAGTTTCTAATTTATATTTCGGGGATAATTTCATAAAATATTTGTCAAAAATCATTAAAAAATTACTTTTTAAATCCTCATTAGCTAATTCTAGCACATATTTACCTGTTAAGGCACTCTTTTTAAGATGTAGAATTGAAAAGAGGTTATTACATTTTTTTAACTCTGAAGCAAATTCTTCTAAAACTGGTGCTTTTGAGTCTAAATATCGAAAAACATCTACTATTTCACCCTTAAAAATAGCAGTTTTAATCATATAGGTGATCATCATTAGTTCTTTACCACCGCGAGCTATTTCAGAATCAGCATAAAATATATGGTTAACCGTTTGAAATTTCCTGTAAGCAAAAATAAAAGTGCCTTCTTCCTCGTTGAATTCAAGGATCCGGTTTAAATCAGGCGTATCAGTTGATTCAACTAGTGGTTCGCTAGAATATAATGTACTGGGTCCAATGACTTCATCAAAATAAGTAACACATAGTATCTGGTTTTGAGTCATTGTTGAAAAAATAAGATTTATTCAAATTTAAAATTTTTAATTTTACCTTAGAAAAACTTCAAATTATTATTCCAAAAATAAAAAAAAGGGAGTATTTAATCTTATTATCGAAAAAAGCCTAGAATGAAACTTAATCCACTTTGATATGGTGAAATTGTGCAAATCATTAAGGTAAAGAATAATGTATTAACAATAGCTCCTGCAATTATATTACCTGTCTTCTGGTATATTAATGTTGAAAGAAATGCATTCATTAGAAATAATGGTATTGCAAAAGGTATAAAAGATCCGAAATAAAAGAAGCTTCTCATAAGAAGCGATACGATGAAAAGATAGGTAAACATGTATAGAAAGGGAAATCCGAATATAAGTGATGATACTTTTAAAATAGATTTAAAGTCAGTTTCAAATTTGTTTTGGAGGACTCCATGAAATAGCAAACCGAATATCATGAAAATGATGAAATTAATTATAAGAAACAAGGGAATCCAAGGAATTTTTAGTACGGATGGAATCATTCCTATATAATTTAATCCACCTGAAAGATAAATGATTAAAGTTAGAAGTATAGCTAATATTAATCCCAGTAAGAATTGTCTAACAAGATTGTTTCTTGAAATTTTAAATGGTTTTCTTATGATTTCAGTCAGCTTGATATTCTTTTTCTTACCCATTCTCCAAAGTAAAATTAAAATTCCAAAAGCCTGACCAAATAATAAAGCGGAAACGAAACCTGCTGTAGCTAAAAATACAATGAGGATTATAGGAATAAAAATAATAATTCCCGGTATACCAAAAATTAAGGAATATCCCAATGTTTTACTTCCGATAGTTAAAGTTTTTCCATCTTCAAGATCTAATTTGAAAAATTCTTCTTCTCTCTGCTTTAGAATCAACTTTGAAAGAGGGTCAATAATTAGGACAAAAAATCCAAAACCTCCAAGAAGCTGGAAAGAAAGGATAAATAGTCTTATATTTGCATAAAAATTCTCATCGATAGGTTGTACGTCTGGAAAAGTATTCATTGCGAAATTTCTTGCTTCCCGAATGAAGTCAGGATCCCAATTACCTAATACATGATTAGAAAGATCATCTAAATATATCATAGAAGCATTTCCATCTTGAAAGCTCCCGTATAATTTATTAACATCGAGATCTGCTACTGGAATTCCGGTGTAATCAGATAATCCTATTTTTAAATCTTCTGGTGTTATCAATTCATCGTATCGTCCAAGAATCATTAGTATATTAAGAGGAGCTGAAGAACTTCCTTTCCTTAAATTAGTAGAAAATCTAGTTCCTGCTCCTATGAAACACTTAAAGTCAGTTGATTCATTAACAACTTGCAATCCGACACCCCCCATAGAATAACCTAAATATCCAAGATTGGAGGAGTCAATATCAGGTCTAGAATTAATATATGTTATAATCGCTTCGATATCATATGTAAGTAATTGCCAATCTAGTACACCAGTACTCTGTCCATGACCTCTAAAATCAAATGGTATTGCCACAAACCCTGCAGCAGCAAGGTCTATAGCATAACCCTTTAACATTTCTTTGTTTGACATCACCCCATGTCCTAAAATTATGACTTTCTTATTTGCTCCACCAGTTTTAGGCTCAAACACATTAAAAGAAATTGTAACTCCATCACTCGTTTGAACTGTTTTATTATAAGTAGCTTTAACACTTATTGGTGTAATAAAAATTAGAACCGTACCTATCACGAAGATTGCTAAAAACATACACAGTAAGATTATTCTTTTTCTGGTTAATTCAATTCTTTTCATTTTTATCAAATTTGAATTGTTTTACTGAAAT
>Ga0114922_10000753_pt1 | contig 31157 bp, 48 predicted proteins | sample AartaG_FD_100975 | JGI IMG/M metagenome (GOLD analysis project Ga0114922, IMG submission 100975) | Deep subsurface microbial communities from Aarhus Bay to uncover new lineages of life (NeLLi) - Aarhus_00045 metaG | ecosystem: Environmental > Aquatic > Marine > Oceanic > Sediment | place... | reverse complement strand
GTTTTTACAGTACTTAATAATTTTTTTCTTATTGCAAGCAACGCCTCTCCTTTAATTTCTATATTCTCATTAATACACAGATCAACACCGTTAATTGCGCCCTTTACCACCATGTCATGCATCCTTTTTTCAACTTGGTCAATAAAGCATTTTAATATTTTTCTCGATGCTCTTGTTTCGTCAGTTACTTTTGTGTGCCTTACTACCGGTCCTTTTCTTGCCATTTTTATTTCTCCTCTTCTTTTTGTATTAATGTTGTCTAACCCCTTATGTATATTTTTTCTAAATCAAGATAATCTAACAATAAATCATAATCTTTAAATAATTGATTAATTTCATCACTTTGCCTATTGACTTGGTTACTACAATAATCTGTACAACTGCATTGATTATCAATTTTTCTCTCATTACTAATAATCGTTAATTCATTCTTTTTTATGCCTATTCTTTGTATTATTAAAATAATACAAATAATTGTTAATGATACACTATAAATATATATCACAACCTAACCTCCTTTCTTCTTAATAAACAAGTCCGTCCACAAAGCTACTTACTGCTTGGCTCACAGAATTGATAACACTATATAACACTATAAGAAGTACGATAATTATACATCCCAAACCTATACATACATATATCATATTCTTTAACCCCCTTTTTAATTAAACAATACTTTTCTAATATATTTATCATATGCCATATCATATATATACATATCTTTTTTAACAAACTGTGCTATTCTTTCTCTGTCAATATTTTCTATAAAATTTTCTGGTATTTTAACATTTACATTTTTTCTTTCGTATCCAGTTATTTCTAACCCCGACCATTCTTTAAAACGCTTCAGAGAATGCTCAAACTCTTCAACAATCCCAATAAAAGTATATTTGCTTATATCCTCTCCCACAAATGTTGTAATTACATTGGGGAGCAATTCAGCAAATTGATATATATCTAATTTTCTAGCAATCATAAGTTCATGATAAAAATTATTAGTTCTCTGTGCGGCAGTAACACGCCTAAACTTCCAATAACAATAATGAGAAATAACTCGATCAATTGGATTACGTACCCATGTTATTAATGGTAGATGCTCATATTTAGAATAGTCAAAATGACCATGAATTACATGATACTTACCCCAATTTTTTGCATATAACCTACCCGGACAAAGGGGATTTAGAGGGGACATTGCATTATCGTGCAATATTCGCTTTCCATATATTTTTTTAAGAATATGAAAAAACGTCACACCCCCAGCTTTGGGGATATGTATTGATATAAATTTTGGTAAATTTGTAAGCGTTTGCATTATTTTTCCTAATCTAAATATATAACGGCCAAGGCCCCATCAAAAGATATACCCTTAAAGTATTCTGCTCCACAATCAGTAATAATTATTTTATTTTTTATACTGTATTTGTATCCTAGCATTTTAGGTGTCACGTAATTAATAAAGCCTAAATGTTTTGCAATACTTGCATTAATAAGACACGCTAAAACAATTTTAGGATATGTTAGATAGATAACTTTTAAAAGTGTAGAATGACCAGCACCTATGCCTAAACCTATCTTTAATTTTAACGGTTGCTTTCCTTTTTCTATTTCTAAAAGCCATTTTGTATTTTCTAAAGTAAACCATGTACTTATAATATATAATATTAATTTTTGACTATCATGCATTTCATGTGGATAAATCTCCTGCCATTTAGTACATACTTTATCAACAGTAATCATAATATTCTTAGCCTCCTTTTAGAGTTAGGGGTTCTTATTTTTCTAAGCCCCGTCCGTTCTCTTTCTTCTGTTAGTCTTCTAGATTTTCGTTTCCCTCGATAATTAGCTACTTTATGTTGTAATATATAGACGACACCGGCAGCACCATCCGAAACATCCTTACTTCCATTCTTTAAATGATCAATTTTATCATCATCTTTTTGAAGGTCTTTTAATTCTGTACTTAAAATTTCATGATCAGGCAAATATATTCGCTCGTCTTTAATAGCTAGCTTTAATTCTGTATATGGGGCTGTGGTAGTATCTACACTTAGATCACCTGTTCTTATTTTAGCTTTTCTGAAAGCTTGTCTCATCATCACATTCTGAAAACCGTCCATTGTCACCCACTTTAAATTTATAAATCCACGTAAATATAAAATTAAATCTCGTATTTTCTCAAAATCAACCTCATCATTAAGCTTTGCACGAACTTGTAATGCACCATCAATATGATATATGGGTGCTTTAATGTCATTAACTTCTACAAATTTTTCCTTTTTTTCATTATAGTATTTATACGATGGCAGCATTGTATAGCCTAAGATTCGACCGATATCTACACCAACAGCATCGCCCTTTTTTTTATTTAAGCCTAAGTCAATATGGCCAGCAAATATGTCTTCTTTAAGTATTATTTCATTTTCAATATACTCATGATTAACAAGTTCATCCCAATCCTGTTCAAACTTATCCATAGTTGAAAGAAAAATAATTGGTTTGGTAAATAACATTTGTCCGTTATGTAATTCTACGTGTTTAGTTTGTGCCTTTTTTATTAATTCCCGATAAGGAATAAACGGAGAGGATGTCCCAACTACTCTTCCTGCAATGTCCTTTAAAGCTCCTTCTAAGTCTCTAACAAATTCTGGTTTATATTCTATTGGCACTTCTAATACTTCGGCCCCCCCAATGGCATCAGACTTATTTTCTAAAATTCTTGATCTTCGTGAAGCATCTCCTACCTCAACACAAAAATATTTTCCTTCAAAATGACTTTTTGGCAATGACTCCCACTGGCTCATTTCCATTAAAAAAGTAAATGTTTTTCCGGTATCGGCCATTTCTTTTGTGATTTCATCTTTCATTCGATCTGTAAAATCGCCCCTGTAATTAACAGATGAGTTTAATATTAATCGCCCCGGTAATTTTCCACCTTTTTGTACAAATCTTCCTTTCATACGACGTATAAGAGAATTATAAGCACGCTCCGCTTGGTCGTATTCTTCTTCGCCGGTAAACTGTGTATAAACGCTGTCCGCAGTCCTCTCCATGAAATTTAACTCTGAAAGTGATCCCCCCCAAACGTCCATTCCCAGAGCAGCATCATCACCACCACCTGCCGGAAACACATATATGTTTTTTGGAAATCTTAATTCTGATTTTACAGAAGGATCGTATGGAAAATGTTTAATAAAGTAAGGGCTTTCTCTTAACATCTGTGCAAACTGGCCGAACATAACACGTTTTGCTAATTTTTCAGTTTTAGATTGGTTAACCAACATAATACTTGACCCTAATCCTAAATCAAACTCTAACTGAGGATTCCAATAACAACTTAAGGTATATACCATGTAAGCTATTGAATCTCTTGTCCAAAAATCTTTTCCCCAGCCTGTACTCCCGGTGAGCAATGCCTGTATATATCCAGAACTACTCCAAAAATCACTAAGACCTTTCATTATAACCGGCCTTATCTGTTTGGCTTGATGTAGATATTCTTTACTTTTTACAAATTCTTCTATGTCTACAAGTTTGTCAACTTTCAACCCCCTGCGTTGAGTGAGCCAAGAAAAATCTTTTTGCTTTACAGCATCACCAAAATTAAGCAAAAAATTCTTTAAATCGCTAACCTTTAAAAATAGTTTATTTTCAATTTCAATAGGCTTTACAGAAGCTAAAATAAGATCAAATATATTTTCTTCTTTTTGTGTTAGACACGCCTCTTTTGAAATATTATGCGCTAACTCTAACGCTTTTTCAATTGGTATTATTTTCATTCTTCTTCTCTACATTTTTCTCTGTTTTATCTTCTATCATTTTCCACATCCCTTCTTTATCTTGCTCTAAAGATATGGCTGATTCTTCCGCCAATTGTGCAAACTTATTCGCGGCGTTTACCATACTGATCTCATTATTCTTAATAGTATTTCTCATTATTCCATCAAACGTATGCTTAAGATTTAAATTAAATTCGGATGGTTTACTATCTAATACCCCTAACTTTATTTGCAAATTAATATATTTTTCTAATAATTTTCCTAATTCACTTATCGTATCTTCTGTTGCACTAATCGGACTATTTTCTACGTCTTCTAATCTTCGCCACATACTTAAGCGTTCTGCTTCCTCACTAATAGTCCATGCTAATAACTCCATACCATCAACCTGTGTAGCTATCTTTGATGCTCGCTCAAATAAATCTTTTTTAATTATTTGTTTCTTTACAGTGTCTGTAGACTTTGCGACCAAACTTCCAATAATACGACCTCTAAATACTCTAATCCCACGACACAAAACTTCTAATTTAGAGTTAACGAGCATCCCCCATTCTTTCTGTGCTATTGTTGCGAGACGATTTACCGGCTGCCCGCGCAATAGGCGATGGTAAATTTCTGCCAAATGTTTATCAGATAAGTCCTTTAACCACAAACCCCTCTTTCCTGGCGGATGTGCAGCATTACGTAACCTAGTTAATGTACTTTTCCCTGTAGTTTGTACTAAATCTTTTGTTGTTATTTTAGACATTATCTAATTTTGTCCTATATGCTATTATAGTTGGAAAATACTTAAATCCAACTGACTCATTATTTATAGCATCTACTAATTTTTTAGCAAATTTATATGTTTGCCTACTTTCAAAATGACAATTATGAGTACCAAAGTGATTTTCATATTACCCCCACATCGTTTGAAAACACGTCGGATTTGTAATTACTTTTGTTTTATTAATTAAATATGAAGGAATCTTATCCATAACCTTGTCCATTACTGCTATTTTTTTAGGTGCTCCTCCACCTCTTTTTTTATATCTATGTACTGCATATTTTATATGTTTTTTAATCTCTTTCTCATCCAACTCCCGCAAACCAACCAGAACAGCGGTTATAGCAAACAATACTCTATCTGAGTATAGGCCACTATTTTGTATTCGAGCCTTTAAAAAACTAATAGTATTTTCTTCATATTTAGAAAATTTTCGCTTATTAAAATATTTTTCAAATACTGCATCAATTAATGAGACTAAATCTTTATTTGAATTATTAAAAAATGTTTCTTGTATTATTTTTAATTCTTTATGCTCATTTTTAGGAAAATTAAAAAGTATAAATTTACGCAACCAATAACTGTCTTTTGTTTTATCAACCAACACCAACTTATAAATTAATTTTTTATATTCTTTTGGATCAATAATGTTTTTATTGTTAAATTCTACATATTCGCCCAGCATATACCAACACTCCTCATTAATTATAACTGGCAATTTCCATTTTAACCAATCCCAGTGCAATCTAGCTCCGGCTATTACATCAAAAGCACTGTGAGCCAAATCTAAATTTCCTGTTCTTATTGCTTCCCACAGTGCAAGTCTTGTAGATATTGATATTTTATTACTTATTCCCATTATCTTCCTTCATATTTATACTTCTTCGCCAGCTTAATAATTCTATCAACAATAACATCTTTCCAATTATCATATAATTCTAATGGATGCTTATCAAATCTTGGATTTTTTTGATATTGCTTAATTGTATTATAAACAATAGTGATCACTTTCTTCTCAAAAGCTTTCTCTGTCATTTTAATCCCCCATCAACAATTCTCTAAGCTCATCATCAGTTTCCTCATCAGTTTCCTGCTCATTTTCTTCTCTAACTTCTTCTTTTGCCTCATCACCTATTAATAGATCGTCTAGCAAATCTAAATCATCAGCAGTAACATCTTCTTGAGATTCCTCTTTTTTTTCTGGAATTTCCTTTTTTATTATTTCTTTTGTTGGAGGTACTTCTGAAACTTTTGCTTTTTCATCTTTTTTAACTTTTTTCTTTGGTTTTTCTTTTACTGTTTGGTTGTCGTCTTGTTTTTCAGTAATTACTTTTATTTTAATCGGACCATATATCTGTTCCAAATATTTTATTTTATGGTCAAGACTACCTTTTGTTGGTACGGCTGCTTGTGCTTGCATCCAATCGGAACAAATCATCTCAATCGCTAATGCCATACAATCTTGGCCAGTAAGCGTTTTAGCTACTTCTAAAGCATCTAAAACTACCGATGCTGTGTCCTCATGTAGTTTAAAATTAATTTTAACTATTTTGGGAGTTGTTACATTTGGATCGTTAATCTTTACTACTTTTACAGATTCTATTACTTCCCTAACAGACATTTTTTCTGCTTTCCCCAACCATTCGTCTATATTAGTAGGGTCTAATATTCCAAGCAGCGCACTAACTTTACTCCATCCCAACTTTTCAAGACGATCTTTTGGTAAATTTAAATCTGTTACTTTTTTACCTATTTTTATAAAGTGCTTTAATTTTCTATACTGCATTTTTAATTCTTTTTCAGCATATTCTTCAAAATCTTTAAATCCCCATTCGTTATAAAATTTATTTTTTTCTGCTTCATATGCTAATAAGGCTAAATTAACATATCCTTTTTCTATATTTGTATCCACAGCTTGTAACTGCATTCTTACTGTGCCTGCCCTATTCTCTACGGCAGCAGTTGTTTTTACTTTAGTTTTTGTTTTTGGCATAAATCTTCTCCTTTAATTATTGTTTTTTTAATTCATTAAAAGTAGATTCTTGTTCTACTTCAATATATTCTAAATCTATTTTGCCACTATCTGTTAAATAATGCCTAAAAATAAACTCTTTTGGAGTATCTGAACTAGCTCATTTATTATCAAAAATTATTATTGCTTTAATCATAATTTTTTATCTACAATTATTTATTAACTTACGTTGCGTGCTCTTTCTTTTATCCATTTTCTTATCTTTTTTATTTCTTCCACATTTCTTTGTGCTTGTGGTATTATTTCAGAAATTGCGTTTTCAATATCCGCAGCAGACACCTTTCTTCTAAAAGTAAACGCATTAAACAGAGCATCTTCTATAATTCCCTCAATCTCACTACCAACAAAATCTGTTGTCATCAAAGCAAGATAAAGAAAAGATACATCTATGGTTATGTGTCTTTTTTCACAATGTATTCTAAATATTTCTTCTCTTTCTTCTTCATTTGGTAAATCAGTTGCCCATATTTCATCAAATCTACCTTTTCTTAACAATGGTGTTGGAATATCATCAATATCGTTTGCAGTAGCAACCATAAAACACCCTGATTTTGTTTCTTGTCGCCATGTTAATATTGTAGAAATTACTCTAGATGATACACCAGCATCTAAATTACTACTATTAGCCCCCGCAGCTCCTCTTTCAATCTCGTCTATCCATAAGACAACTGGACTAATTGTATCTATTATCTTCAGCGCTTCTCTTATTCTTGCCTCACTATCGCCCACAAAACTAGAATATATACTACACATATCTAACCTAATTAAAGGAAGTTTTAAATAGGCTGCAATTGCTTTACAAGCAAGGCTCTTACCGGTTCCGGGAATCCCTGTAATGAGTATTCCTTTAGGATAGGGTAATCCGTATTTTCTAGCCTCTATAGTAAAAGCTTTTTGTCTGCTCTTTAACCATTCTTTTAATTTTTTAAATCCCCCAACATTGTCTAAAGTCTCATTTGTATTTATAAATTCAAGCACATCGGACTTTTTTATTTCTTGCTCTTTTTGTTTTTGAATAACATTAATATCAATTCCCCCAGTTGTGGCTGCTGATAAAGCAAAAGCATTTTCAATACTCATCATATCCAAACCAATGGAAGCATTTACAGCATCCTCTAATAAAGCATTTAACGCTTTTTTACTCTTTGGTAAGTCAATCGCTTTTTTATAGCCCTTTGCCCATTTTATATATTCTTTACGTATTTCAACACGAGTAGGCAAAGGACAATCATATACGCTAATAAAACTTTTTAATTCTGGAGGAATTAATAATTCTGACCCCACAAATATTATATGTGAGCCATTTAATCGAGCACTTAGTATAGAATTAATTACTTGTTGGATAACTTTATAATCATCTATAAATTGCCTAGCATTTTCTACAACTAAAATAGATTTTTTTTCTTTATTGATCGCAATTAAAGCATGTATAACATGACCAGAGGAATAATCTGATCCATAGGCTAATACATTATCATTAAAACCACGTGCGGCGTCCCACCACATTAACTTATTATATTTCAATTCTTGATGAGAAATATCAATTATTTCTTTTGCTTTAAGGTAATCTCCTGTTTTAAAAAAGATACAAGAATACCCAGCATCTAAGTAATCTTTTAATTCTAGTTTTTTATTCAAATTAGCCCCGACCCAATAAAAAAACAGTTAGCCATCCCCAAAAAATAGTTCCAATAAAAACAAACCCACCAGTAAGCTTAAGCAAACAAAGAACAATTACTACTTTTATCATCAATCCGGCCCATGCAGTTAAATGAACTAAAGAAAATAACCATTGTCCGATAAATATAGCTCCTATAATACTTCCGATAAAAAAACATAATAGTACAACAATTGCTATTATTGTTTTTTTTATTTCTATCATCTTTTCCCCTTTTTTTCCCCGCGTCTTTAATTAAAAATAGGCCCGCTCCCTACTGATCTGAAGATTCTTAATAAGGAGCTGGTACGCCATACGATGTGGGGCCTTTTTGTTTATTAAACACTTTCCTTTTTATTGTGTATTTAGTATAAGTATACCATATATAAATCTTTTGTCAAGTCTTTAAATACAATTAGGATAAGTTATTGCTATGTTTGGTTTTCTAGCTAAAAAATCATTAAAAGAACCATATTCCACTAATATGCCATCTGCTTTTAAAAATTCTGAATTTGTTCCACGTATTAGTTCATGTTGTTTAACCTAATTGGAATAATTCTAGAATCACCAACATACACAACTAGTTGTATCCCACAATCTTTACATTTTCCAAAATAATTTCCAGATTCACTACCATAAACAAGATTTTTATCAAATATATGTAAATACTTATTTTTAGTCATTATTGTTTTTCTTAAGATAAGTTGCTATTAATAGAGCATCAGCCCTGCCGTCCAACTTACGACCTCGTTGCGTTTTAAATTCAATATTTGGATATAGCCTACTTGCAAGTTCAACTGATTGAGTTTTAGTATCTTTCTGCTTTTTTGCAGAATCAAACATGCTTTTCTGCCACATTCTAGGTGTTATAAACTCATAAGGAATTTTATAACAGGCCAAAATTGCTTGCCACGCATAAAAATTTCCCCCAAATGAAAAAGCACTTTTAGCAGATGATTTATAAAATGCGTTAACTTTTTCTATTAAAGCACATGTAGGTAACTTCATATTTTTAGCATTAGTCACAATATCTCGTACCAAAGCAATTCGATTGGCCAATAATTCGGAGCAATCATGCACTTCTTCACGAGCGTCATAAAATTTTGCTTCTGGATACAATATTGCTATTGCACCATCGGCTCCTGGGTCTATTCCTATATATATCATTTTAATTCCTTTAAGCATACTTCCCCAAACTCCCCCAACATCCGCGCCAAGTCGAGATCATATTGAGTAATTTTTATTACTTCATCTGCAAGATATCCTTCTAAATTTTTTGCTTTTTCGCTTGTTATAAATTCGTATGAAATTTCAATTTCCTTTTCATAATTTTTCCCTAATTATTTGTTTAATCTTTTTACACCATTTTTCATCATGCTCAAATAAAAAACGGATATAACCACTACTAACCATTAATAATACAGCAAATAGTTCATCCCCAGTAATTTTAGTTTTCATAGCCATTGGTACTATTTCTTCTTTTATTGCTCTTATTGTATCTTCTTCTAGTTGTTTATATTTTGTCTCATCTACAGTCTTTAAAAGCTTATCCCAATTAGTTATGGCCATCCTAAACATCCATCATATCCATAAATTAAAGTAACATCATTATCTAATTCACTTTTTGCAAATTCTTTTCCTTTCCTTCTACCGTCTATACATTCATGCCATTCTGGATAACCAACCGCATAAGTTAATATATTATTATTTCTAATGTCTTTACTATTATGTATTTGATCACATTCACGACATTTCATTCTCATAATTTTTCACACTCCCCCATCACTGGACACTTTTTTGCTCTCCAACACTTATATCCCTTAGATTCACAATCAGTACTTTTAGGTGGGATATTACTAGGATAGTTAGTAATCCCTGCTTTATATTGTCGTAATTTATCCTTAATATTCTTTACAACTTCTTTATTTGTTTTGACTAAAAATGCCTTAATAGGTATTGTTTCTTGAGTATGCTCTTTGGATATATAATATACATAACTATTCCATAGGTCTAACTTTATCGGTAGAGTTTTAAGATAAAAACATCCCATTATATATGTTAGCACTTGATATTCGTGTGCTATTAGCGGAGCCGCTAAAGTATAAAACTTATCTCTAGAGATTGTTTTAATTTCTCCTATTCTATAAACATCCCCCACCTTTTTAAACATATCTATGTGGAACGAAAAGTTATAAGGATTTGTAACAATACCACCATATTCGTGATATACCCAAGCTGTTGCATTTGCTGAACATTTAGGACACTTTATTTTTGGTAGGGGTCCAAAATCTTTAATAAATTCACAAGAGCCACATTTCCAAAATCCATACCTTTCATCTCCAAACAAATCTGGAAAATTCTGTGCCCAATAATGAACAGCGTTGCCTATGCCAAATGTTATTATATCTTTTATACTATAGTATACTTTTTGTTTCCGCTTCAAAATAGTACACAATACATGCATACGCATACAACTATCATAAATAGAAGATGCCCTTGGTTGCTTTATTTCACGTTCTTCTATTTTTGTAATGTTCGCAACACTAGAAGATGCTAATACAAACGGATCACTACTATCTTCTATTACTTTTTTATTTTTTAGTAATGAATCTGTAAATGCCATTATTTAATTACGCCCAAATCGTCTATATATTTATTAAATTTATTATACAATAACCAAGATACTACTAATAATTTTACATTTGGATATTGCTCTCTAAATAATCTCATTTTCTTTTTCTGGCCCACCATCCAGACACCCTTAACCTCTAAAAAACAATTATACTCAGGAAGATAAAAATCTGGGGTATACGTTAAACACTTACTAGAATCTGTACTTATTGAACCTAATCCTATTTTTGCATTAAGATAAAAACCATATTCCTCGTATTCCCAATTAATATTATTCATATTTAAAAATTGAGCAACTCTATTCTCATATTGTGATCGTTTTGAGAAATTAGAATACGCATTAAGTTTGTGTACACCTTTTACACTTTTAATATCAATTGAATTAAAATATTTTACTGCCCAACGTATTACACATTGTGGAGAACACACAAAATCATCTTGCATGTCTAAATACCTACATTGCTTAAAAGATATTTGTGTAAAATTAGAACACACTGCACACATTTTTTGTCTCATTTATTTTTTACCTTCTAACTTTTCTTTAAATTTTTGTATAATTATACCACCAACTTTTGTATGAATTGCAAAATCTTTCAAATATATCTTAAGTTCTTTCAAGGTAGAAAATTTAACATCTCCAAAATTTAATATTCTCCATTTTGACTTCTCTTTGTAAATAACCCCCACGGCTTGCCCGTATTTAAGTAGCACATCAATGTCATCAACATCGCCTTTATTCAAATTAAATATTGGTATATTCTCTTTTGCTAATAAAAATTCACATGAACCGGCTGCCGTAAACACCTTCGTATACTTCACAGTTATGGCATGTCTAGAAACTCTTTTCATCCCACGTTCTTCATCAATAAATTTTTTCTTGTCCGCCTCTTCCAATGCTTTATTTGTACAACGTAGCGCTAAAGAATATTCATGTATTGATGCGTACCCTCCAGATATACTTTCCTTGCTACCAAATTTTTTTTTCAAATCTGCACGCATTTGGTTAACATATACAATTGTACACGGATGTAATCTTTTCTTTTCTCTTATTAGCCTCTGCTTGAACTTTTTAACTACTCTTGTAATTAGCCCAGGGTCTTTTCCCATACTGGCATCAGAAAAGGAACCGTCCATTTCCGTTTCTCTTACCGCAGCCCCTAATGAATCTACGACCAATAATCCACAATCTTCAGCACATAAACTACTTTCAGCCACATCAAATGCTTCTTCAGCAGAATCACCATAAACAAGATAATAATCATTACTATCTACACCAATAAATTTCATCCATTCTAAATCTAAAGTTCCTTCTATATCTACAATAACGGGCTTAAGAATTAAAGTTTTTTTAGAACACAAACAAAAACTAAGTGGACTAAAACAACGCCAACATATGGATTTACACGTTTTTATTAATTTAATTGTTAGTGTTGTCTTTGCACCACTCTTTCCCCCCCATAAACAAGTACTGCCCCACAAAGGTATGCCGCCACCACACATTAAATCTACCGGAAAAACTCCAAAGGGTATTCGGGCAGGATTATAAATAATTTTACTTCCAGTCATTACAGTATTTTTTCCAAATTCCTTATTTTTAAGTTGCATTACATCATCAAGTGTTTTTACTTCTTTTTTTTCTTTTTTCTTTGCCACTATTTAGTATCTCCGATACCGAGTCTTTTTATTTCTGCATCTATTAACTCATCAGCTAAATCTCTAACCTGCGTATAAACTTCTTTTACTTCTTCTACATACGCTGGGGATGTTATCATAATATCTACTTTTACTTTTCCAAAATCAGCTTGTGTTCCAAATTTTACAGACACTTTTGATGTGGCAGTTACAAAAGGTCTTATTCTTATTTTTTTTACTTTTGTTTTAACTTTGTCTAATACTGTATTTGTTACAATAATAGTTGCTTCTTCACTAGTTAAATTTTTCATTCTTTCCCCCAACTTTTAAGAATTTCTTTTTTTACGTCTTGTAAAGTTTGTAATTTCTTGTGTTTAAATTCCCTAAATACTTTAACAAGCACATCGACCTGTTTTTGCGTATACAGTCTCCAGCCCCTGTTATCGTATATATTAGGTTCTGGTATAATCCCACGCTTATGGTAATTTCTAATTGTACAGGGAGCTTTTTTTAGCGATTCTGATAACTTGCCTATAGTATAATAAATATTACCATCTTTATCTGTACGGGATAATCTACCTGCCAAATTAACTTTTCGTCTTTCGTTATAATATTGCCTTGATTTTCTTTTAATAGATTCTCTATATCTACCATTATATGAATATTTTCTTTTTCTTCTTTGTGAAATTCTATCTTTATGCAATCCATACCATTCTTTATAGTTAAAAACCATTTTTAATCAACACACTCCTTTTTATTAGACACTTCGCATACCGCCATCTTTATTTGTTTCACATCATTTTTTAATTCTTGTAATGTATTAAAAAGATTTGTTTCTCTTTCTTTTGTATTATCCTCCCCAATATAGCCACAACCAGTATTATATTCAGCCGACATATTTCCACATTCTGGACACCATTCCATTATTTAAAATTTCCTCTCAAAAATTAAAGCTAATAAATAAAGTATAATATCTAATATAAAACATAGTGGAAAAATAAACATTATTCCAATTATAGCATAAACACAATAATCCAACTTAATATAATAGCGAATTCTGTTAAGTATGGTTGTAGTAAATTCAAAATATATTTTTTCTTTCACATCTTTTTTATCCTTATTTCTGCTTTTTTATACCATGTTTGTCTTGCTCTTGCCCAACCCAACGTCTCTTTGTAATAAGTATCTACAATATCCACCACTACAGGTTGTCGTTTATCTTCTAAAGCTCTCTCTATTCTACCTTGTGTTTGTTCGGCAGCACTTTGGGGAGTAGCATAGATTAGTCCAGACAAGTCGGGAATATTACTTCCAAGTCCAACCATACCGTATGTTCCAAAGATAACTTTGCAATTGTTTACAACTCTTTGCCTTTCTTCTTCAGTAACTTTTTTCTTCTGCGTAATTTTTCCTTTGTCGTTCAGAATACTTAATGTATTCACAAAATATCCACTATCAGAATTGGCTAATTTAATATTATATATTTTAGCTCTTTGATCCAATAATTTCTTTAACACTATTAGCTGCCAAGTTCTATCAGATAATACTAATACGCGCCTATTGTCAGATTTTATCATTTTAAGAAGATAATTTACAATAAGACTATTTCTTTCTGCATTATTTGCTAACTTTGATATAAGCATCCCACGCTTATTTAACTTTTTCATCCCTGTTGGTAAATATCCAGAAGACCTGTGATAATTATGTAACAGTACTATAGCTGGAAATCTCTTTGTAATATTTGCTGTTAGATAAACTTCTCCTATATGCTTTCTAAATACTACATCCATCCCATCAGGTCTTTGCAGTGTTGCAGACATTGCAATTCTTATTTTAGGTCTAAACATAGTAACTACTGGTGAAAAAGTAGCTGGAGGTACTGAACTGTGTGCCTCATCAAAAACAACAACGCCAAAATTATCTCTAAAATCTACACCAAATCTATCTACTGCTAACGAATGAACTAAACCAACTACTATTTTTTTACCTTGCCAATCAACTTTTGGGCCATTAATAATTCCAATATCTTTTAGTTTTAAATCAGTGTGTTCTAATAGTTTATCTTTCCATTGATTTACTAAATTAGATCGTGGAACAACTACAAGTGACCGTTTACCAATCTTTGCCAATATCGCCATCGCAATACAACTTTTTCCACTTCCCGTTTTTGCTTCAATAATAAATCCTGTTTTTCCTTCTCCATAACGCCACTGAAAAGCATCTACAATGTCTTTCTGCCCTTGCCAAAATGATGAAATAAATTTAAACTTAATACCATCACCAATTATTCGATTATCTATCACTTTTTTAGTAATATTATCATAATTCTGATAATGATGCAAAGGAACTCCAAATCTAATACCATCAGCACAAAAAAGTTGAACTTTTTTCTGCGTATCATACTTACTACAAACAGTAAGTTCTTTTTCTAAATTATCAAAATCTAAAATTTCTTCTATCGGAATATAAAGATAATTTTCTAATGTTATTTTAGAATATTTTTTACTTGGCATAATTAAAATTTATTTTTATATGCACATTGTGTAATCGAAATACTAACGGGTCCAAATGATATATCTATACCAGGATATCTCATAAAAAATAATTTATGAGATGTATCTAATATAATACCAAATCCCCAAATATACATATCTAATCTAACTACTACTGACCACTGCTCTGAAATAGCATATATAAATTTCTGATTTTTCCATCAGTATTTTATTTTTTTCATATCTAGCCCTTTTAATTTTATTCTAATAAATCCTCTATATCTACAATTTCTTCTTCTACAGCCCCCGCAGTACCTTGATTATCTTTATCTTCTCCAATACTATCTATACTAATATCTTGAGCACTCCCAATCGGAACTTCTCCGCCAACTATTTTACGTAATTCTTCCTGGGTACACGGTTTAAATATCTCCTCATAATTAAATGGAGTTAAAAATTCTTCAATATCTTTATCCGTATATGTTTTTCCTTGCTTATCCCATAATTTTTTAACAAAAGTTATTAAAGATTTTTTATTTAATCTTTTTTCAAAATTAAAATCCTCACCAACATTCGACTCAGTTTGACTACTACCTCGTGATAAATCATAATGACAAAACTGCAAATTATTGTCCCTTAAATTAATTTGCTTTAAAAGATGTTGACGTGCTCTCCCTTTCGCAACAAACAATTTCTTTTGATCTCTATATTCTGTGCCATCACCACCAATATATTTACGATGGTCTATAATTGTTGCAGCTATAGCATATGATGCCATATCCCCACTCTCATCAATAGGACACACATCAAAATCAGCCAAACAGGTAAAAAAATTTCCAAATTTTCCACCTATTTTTAAATTATGCTCCGAAAAAAAGAAATTCGGGCTATCTAAATATGTAACCTTTGCTGATGTATCATTTTTTAACCAAAATCTAAAACCCTTTCCTCTATTTTTAGCTCTTAGTTTTGCTTCTGTATCTTTTTTTTCAGATTCTTTTTTTCCTTCAGCTCCTACTTTAAACCACGATGTTCCCATAAAATTCTTCTCCTTTTTAAAGATTTATATTTACTACTGATGTTTTTCTAGTACAGCAGCCCTTGCATTTCTCCTATTATCTACATAATAGCATAGATAATATTTTTTGTCAATATGTTATTTTATTCTTTAATACTTTTATTAAATCTTCTTTACAAATAAGGTCTGCCCCATCCTTGCAAGGCTCTGCATTTTTCTTATCTACAATACCCCAATCTAGGTCAGATACTACAATATCCTCTCCAATATATTTTAAAACTCTTTTTCTTGCTTTCTGCCCCGCCAAATCCATATCAAACCCAAGAACTATAGAATCGGCACATACAGCTCTTACCTGCTCACTAGTTATCATAGACGTACCAGAAGCAACCACATTGTACAAACCAAGAGACATGAGTCTCATTGCATCAATGGGAGCCTCTACAATCACTACAGGTTTAGAAAAGTCAACTAACTCCATTCCAAAAAATACACCAACTTCTCGTATTGTTGGAAAAATAATATCAGAAAATTCCTTAACCGAAGTTGATACAGTCCATATTTTTTTATTGATTATCGTCCGTACCCGTAAAACATAAATCTCCCCCAAAATGTTAGTAAATGGAAATATAAGCGTATTATTTACGCCATCACGCCTTACTTTACACTTTTCCCAAATGTCAGAAGATACTCCTCTTTTTTTAAGATATTTTGTGCAAACGTTTACATTATCATATAAAAGCTGGTATTTAGAAAGTACTTTTTGTGGAAGCGGGTCTATTTTTCTTTGCTCAAATGTATCCCAAATATCACAATATTCAGTCAATTCAGCATTTATATCAGAGTCGTGTAATTCATATTGAGTATATATCTTTGCTGCTTTATGTGGATATTCGCCGGACATTAACCATATATTGTGAAGCAAGCTAATAAGTCTTTTTGCTTTTTCAGAACACCCAAAACAGTTGTAAAAAGAATGTCCCTCTTCGTTTATTGAGACAAAAAAGCTTGGACGTGTATCTATACCATCATGATGGGTGTGAAAAGCAAGCGGACAAACAAGACTCAACCACTCACCTCTAGTAGCTTTCGATTTTCTTATTTTACTCGTATCAACATCAAGGGCGTTTAAAAATAAATATATTCCTTCTTCAGTCATTTATTCTCTCTCATCAGTAAATTCAATAAATTCAAGTCTTTGTTTATCGCATAATTTTAACCCCACAGAAGGCGATTTATATGGGGGGTTATAAACACTATAAGAAACAATATCGTAAGGCTCCCCAAATAATTGACATTCATCACAACAAGAATACTGCGGATATTTAATACACTCTTGTTTTTTATATTTAGAACCTCTTTTTATTGCTAATTTTCCTTCTTTTGTTATTTTTCCATCCATTTTAAACCCCCCATTATCTTATTTTTATTAATTCATTATTTTTTGGTGGAGACCAGCCTAATTTAATTAAATCACAATTTTCAGAAAAAGCTTTCCAATTATTTAAAAAATCAGATAAAATATAATTAACAGCATAATTAAAAATACATTGTGGTATTCCATAATTGTTTATTGTGAGATAAGGGCATTCCTGTTTATCACTTCTGCATACTTTTATTTTCATAAATTATTACCTTTCGTCCTTAAAATTTGTAAAGTATAATATTTTACCTCCGCACAATTCTAATTTAGCATAATGCGCCGGTAATGATGGCCACATGCGCTCTTGTACAAGAGTAAAAGTCGGCTCACCGAATAATGGACAACTATCACCACACGCAGTATAGTCTAAATCTGCTTTATGTTTGCATTCTTGCTGCCTATATCCTAAACCTCTTTTTATATATAACTCTCCATTATTATTTATTTTCCCCTCCATTATTTACCCCCTTTTTAATTATTTATTAATAATTCATTCCCCGACAATACCTCTGCTTGTTCAAATTTCATTCTTTGCATATCAAAAAGCATTTTTATTTTTCCTTTCTCACCCTCACGTCCCTTTAATATTTCAAGTATTTTATATTGTCTTGCAGCAAATGTTTTACGCTCCTCAAGAAAATCGCTATCAGCTATACCAAGTACAATTGATCCTAACTGCCCAACTACGTCAGACCATCCTATATTTCCAAGACCTCCAGTAGACTTTTTACCAACTTTTCGATCAAATTGATATGTTTCTATGACTGGAATTAAAAAAGTTGTGGCAATGGCCTTAAGCGTTTCTGCTGTATACGCTATTCTTTCAACTTTTGAAGTTATTTTTAAATTAGAACGTAAAAGGTATGCTCCGTCTACATACAAAACATCTGGTTGTATATCCTGTACTCTAGAAATTAAATCCTCAACGGTTGTATGAAGCGATCCTTGCAATAAATAAAAATTATTTTTATTGGCCTTAAATCTCTTCACACTACTTAACATTTCTTTTCGGCCCCAATGTCCCAATTTTCCTAATCTCATTCTCATTGCCGGTACACTTGCATCAACAGCAATTATTCTTCTTACATTTTGAAAAGCCGACATTTCAAGCGTAACATATAAAATTGTCTTAGCTTTTCTAAAAGCACTTAACGCCATCGTGAGCATTAACATAGTTTTTCCTAATTCCGGTCTGGCACATATTGCAATTGTGTCTCCTGGTTGTGCCCCATCAGAAATTGTATCTAAATAAGGAATACCAAATGGGATGCCAAACATTTCAGGTGATTTTTGTCGCCTATCATGCGCTTCTACAACTTGGGGTGCTATATCCGCAATTGTATATACTTTTTCTATCAGATTAAATGAACTAATATCTGTATGTAATGTTCTTATCCAATTTTCACAATTATTATTAAAATCTGAAGTGGCCTTTGTTTTTACTATTCTATTTGCGCAATTTACAATTTGTCTTCTTATATAACCCTTCTTCACACAATCAATCCAATAATCAACAGAATTATTAGGGACAGTAGGAAAAGATACTCCGGTTTCGAGCACTACTGTAGCAAGCGGAGGAACGTCTCCGTATTCTCTGTGATATTTAACCAAAAAATTATATACCTTCTTCTCTTCTTGGTTAAATACTCTTTCAGATATACCATGATCTTGTAAAGTACTTATCTTATATTTATCTTTTATTATTTTTTGAAATAACCCCAATCCAGCACTCAAGTTACCAACACTCCTCTTCATTTACATTTTTATATTTCTTCCACTTCATTGAAGTCATTGTTGGAAAAAAGAACCAAAATACTTTCTGAAAACTAGATGGCTTAAATTTATTATATCTTTTCCATTCTTCTTTCATTAATTCTATATCCATTTAAACTTGTTCCTCCTCAAAAATTCTTTATCTACAGCAAACATAGCTTTTTTAAAATTTTTAAAAGTTTTAAAACTACTTTTAATTAAACCAACAATAACTTTTATTAATTTCATTATTCACCCTTCGTGCAAACGTTTACAAATTTTTCAAATTAAAATTTCTCCTATTTTATCCCAAGAATTATTAACTTCAATAGGGATGTCAATTGGTGTTATTTTTTCTTTGATAATTGCTGTAGTTCCTTCACCAAATAGTGTTGAAATACTTATTCCTAAAGTACGCATAAGCGTACTTGGAGCGCGCTCGCCGTTATACAAATGTGTAAATACTGTCGTACATTTTCGTTTTGCTCTTGTACTTATGAGATCAAAAAATACTCCTGAGTATTTACTTACATTTGGGCCAGATTGGGCTACATTGGACCAATACAACAATGTTGATAACTTCATAGTGTTTAATACGCTATCGTCAAAGGAACTTTCATACAATGCTTTATATACCTCATTTGTAGTTACATTCATACAAGAATACATAGAATTTAAAGAATATGTAATCGGGATAAGATTGCTAAGTTGTGCAAGTAAATTATAATTATTACTTAATAATATAAGCCACTCGTCGTTAAGAAGCTTGCCAACTATTTTATTTATTATTTTAACAACTAAATCACTTGGTTTTTGGGGAGGAAGTAAGTATCCAAATTTTTTTAAATTATAATAAATACTATTTAAATCTTCTTTGGCCCACCCAAAATCTTTGTTGTCGTCCCAAGAATGTATTAATTTATTCATTTAATTTTTCCACCCAGCAATATTAATCAAACAAAACTTATCTTTTTCTTTAAATTGATTAGTCTCATATATTATACTATTTAATTTACTTGTATAGCATCTTATTTTGCTATTCATCCAAGGTTCTTGTGAGTATTTATATTTATAACATTTGTCACCATATACATGACGTGCTCCATAATGTGCAAATCCGCATTTAGGACAAGAATCATGATCTTTAAAAATCCATTCACAAGAAGCACATACTCTTAATCTTGCATGTCTCTGATCCATATTAATCCTTAAAGTTTATGTATTTTTCTTAGAGGTTTATTAGATTCTTCTTCAAATTCTTTTCCGTGTTCATCCAGCCACGGGTCTATATATTTTTGATATAAATAATAAGTTTTAAAGCTTACAGCACCCCCAATTGCTAATTTTGTTCCCGTCTCGTCCTGTAAACTTACCAAAGCGCGCCAACAAATACACAATTGCTTTAATCTTGCTTTAATGTCGACATCTTTACTTTTACAATCTGTAATCCAATTTCGTATTTGTCCACGTAATATTGCTGTGTGGCGATCAAATAATAAAATATCGCTTTCCTTGCTGTATATTTGTAAAAATTGAAATACGATAGCCGGAGTATACTTATTTGGGAGCCGGGCATCAAGCCTTTTGTGCTTTCTTTTTAAAGCGTTTTTATTTTTGTTCTTGCCTCTTTCAATTGCTTCCTCTAATTTCATAATATTTTCCTCCGTGCGGATGATTTCGCCAAAATCTATTTTAAGGCCCCTAGATTGCTCTACAATCAATTCTAGGGTAGCAGGTATCCAGCCATAGAAAGAAAGTAGAACCTGAGACAAGCCAGGCATGTTTAAAACGTATTCTGATTGGTTTTTACCCCTGTAAATTACATTTTTGTCTTGAAGCCTACTCATTGCCTTATATAAATTACGCCTACTACAATTTACTCCAAAGAAACGATTAGCAAGATCACCACTCCACAGTAGACGAAGATTAATTACTAAAGAAATAGAATTTGTTAAAAAAATTTTACTGAGCACATATTGATAAATTGTAAATTCAACTCCAGAAATATTTAAAAACGGAGCAAGATTTAAAAAGACTAAAAACAAATCTTGTTTAGTAGTTATTTTTTCTGAAAAAATTTGAGACATTTTAAGTGTCATTTTTTTTGCTTCCCTTTTAATAATTTATATATACTATTAATACTTATATTAGTTATATATATATATATGTATTAAAGTATCAATTTTTCTATTTTTCAACTTTCCCATTTTTCAACAGGTTAAAGACCATCAAATTGTCTTGTAGGACATACTTTGGGGCAAGTTTTTAACTTTTCTTGACTTTTCCTGCCTCAAAGTATGTCCCGGGGGACAATTTGTATAACGGTAAAATTCTTTGTCAAGCACCACCGTATTTTCTTTGTAAAGTATCACCGTATTTTCTTTGTAAAGTATCACCGTATTTTCTTTGTAAAGTATCACCGTATTTTCTTTGTCAACTTAAGAAAAATTTGTAAATGTTTATACGAAATTATCCCAATATTTTTTTAATTTTTGTCATTAATGTCGAAATTTGGATAATAGCACTACCAAAGTGGTTTGACTGTTGAGCAATTTTATTATATAAGCTGTCTATATCATCGCATTTCCCATGTTTGGCACCATAAGAACATATATTACAAAACAAGCCATAAAAAATACACCAAGGACAAATTTTAGCATCAGAACAGTCACTAAAATCAGTAACGTCTAAAGCTTTTTTCATTGTTTCAACAATTCTAAGACATTCTCTCGCCGACCAATTTTCAATCTCTTTTTGATCTTCCGGTGTAAAATAATTGTCAATATCTATATGTTTTTTAATAAGTTTTGCTTTAATTTGACAAATTTTAATTAATTTTTGTTTGCTTGTCATTTTTTTACGCCTCCTTAATATCCTTTGGGAAATATTTTAAGATAACTTCTACTTTTTGTTTTATAAATTTCACAGTGTTTTCCTTTTTTGTAAGCGTTTGCAAATTTTAGTCTAAATAAAAGTAGCGGGGAGCATAATAATTAATTTCATACTCAAGTCCTTTCTCTTTATCATATATAAAGCCCTTAGCTTGATGATTGTGTCCTATATAACCCTTATCATAATGCCACCCATCTGTGCCCGCAATGGAAGGCATTATTTGTACTGTGATGCCAATTTCGTCCTTTAGAGTGTTAAATATAGTAGCCTCATTATGATGTTCATGTCCTATATGACTGTACCTAAATTCTGTCTCTGCCCACATTTGTTTCTCTTCTTGGGCCATTAATTGTGGTAATTTATCCCATTTTATTTTTCCTTTGTTAGTGTAGCCATGTAAAAATTGAAGCATATTTTTACCCCATTGATAGTATTTTCTAGATTTGGGGGTATTATCTACAAATACATCCGCGCAATTAAGAAATAAAGCTTTGACTGCTTCGCCAGCATAGTATGTTCTTTCTTCGTCGTGATTTCCTAAAACGAATACAACACTTACGGGCGTGTGTTGTTGGCAAATATCAATCACTTCTTTTAAGGTAGCAACAACAAAGCTAAATGACCGTTTCCATCGAACGTCAGTATCTTGTGGAGTACCTTCGGTAGTAGTACCACGCTTTCCCTCAGAATTAAATAAATCATTTCCAAGGATTAGTAAAATTTTACTAAAACCAATTTTACGTGCTTTATATATAATTTCTTGAACGGCGTCAATAAATACTATTTTAGCAATTTTTATGTCATAATTATCACCACTTTCTTTCCCCCAAGCAAGTTTATCAAAATGAGGGTCTGCCATATTAATTTCTAATATTCTATCTTTTGCGTCTTCAGAGATATTGTAATCAACAGAAGAAAGAAGGGGGGCATTATTTTTAGCCCATGTATTGAATTCTTCTTGTATTGTTTTAAATTCAAAAACACCTTTATTTCTAGCCAACCATAATTTAGTTTGAAAGAAGTTAGCCCAGGTATTAATTACTTTTTTAGTTACTGTCCATATGGTTGGGTCAATTTTAAATAAATCAAACATTTCTTCTTCAGTATATGGTCTACTTACATTAGTACCTTCGGCAATCGCCTCCATAAGATCAGTTCTAGTGTAAGTAAGTTTATTCTTTTTTTCTGGCCGGGGTGGCGAATCAGTAATAGAGTTATGTGTACGAAATTTTCCCCTAATAGAATTCCTTGATCTATTTAATATTTTTCCTATTTGTGTATAAGTTTTTCCTTCTGTTTTTAACCCTATTAATTTTTTTATCTCTTCTGATGTCCATTCTTTACTCATTTTAAATCTCCTTTATTTTACTCGTTTTAAATTGATTTGTTTTATACACATATTTTATACGATTGTTAAAATAATCGTATATAAAGACATAATATAAAACACTATTATGAATATTATTATTTTTATTATAATTTTTTTATACGAATACATCTAAGAGCCTCCTCATTATTTTCTATTTGTATCATACTCTCCAAAATATTATCTGGTATTTTTGGCTCATTAAGAAGATAATATTTTGATATTTCATCCCCCAACGTTTGATATGCCTCAGTTTTTGAAAGTAGTCTACCATTAGCTGTAAATAGGCCCGTAGTTGCCCCAGAAAAAGAAGTAATTGTAGTCAGGGGGGACGTGCTATTAAATTTAAATACAAAAGTTTTTCTCAAATGCTGACATCCAAAGCCTTTACGAACGGCAATAATTTTTATAGTTGGGATGTTGGTGGAATAGTTATTTTCAATTTCTTCTTGATGGGTGAGATTAAGTGATAATGCACAATATAAAGACAACTCTTTGCCATTATTTAATATAAAGAACATGTAAAATTTTTCTAATTGATGTTCGGCAATTTTTGTAGTACCACCTTTAAATTTAAATATCATTTATTTTTTCTCCACAAACAGTTAGTGATCATAAGTACTTTTTTCATGTTTGTTATCTCCGTGCAAACGTTTGCAAATTTTTAATGTGGTTTAACACATATTTTTTATGTGGTTTAACACATAAATTTAATAGTATATTCTTCAATATTTGTTTCATAATCTCCAGCTACGATTTTTTTCATGTTTATTATCTCCGTGGGGGGCGGGTTAAGATTATTACCACACTAAAAGCTACAAATATAAGTAATCCAATTAATAAATTTAATTCCATTTTATTTCCCCTTTTTATTATAATAATATACCATATAAAACTTTTGTCAAGTTTAAAGTAAAAAAAAAGCTTGCCTATATTAAATATTGCTTTAAAGTAGGCAAGCTTTGGATTGAGACAATATTGAACTCGAAAACCCATAATGTTTATAGATTTTATCTGCCTTTATTATTTTAAGGACTTTTTAATTCTTCTTCAAGCGTCTCAATATAGGATGTAGGTTTTGGCATATCTTTTGGCAATGGCGGCACTTCTTCATAGTGTCCAGCAATAACGCCAGTAGTGCCTACTTCAGATATTGGTGTCAATTCTGCTGTTTCATTTCTTGGTTTCATAGTTTCCCCCTTTTTTCTTTTTTTCCACTGAGAATAACATATAGCAGTTCTCTGCTCATTAGTATACCTATCACCTTCCCCCGCCAATGCGGAAACACAACGAGCTATAAACTTACCCTGAGGTTCCTGTTTTTTAGGTACTGGAATTGCCACAGTTTTAATTTCTCCCTTCACAACTTGTAGTTCTAAATTTTAATTCGTCAATAAGTTTAATAGTTGATATTTGTTCAACATCTGTTTTTGGGCATATTAGTAGCTCATCTATAACCTCCGCAATAGCTACTTGTAAATCACGATCTATATTCATGTGTTTTGTTTTTGGGGTGCACCATGCCTTTGCTGCGTGTTTTAATGCTCCTATACTTGCCATAATTTATTTACTCCTTAAAACTTTTTTCTCTGTCTGTTAATTGGATTTAAATACTTCGCCCGCAATAAATTTAAATATTTCTAAATTAGTTGTATATATTGCATAAGCTTCTGCAAAAAATTCACTAGCACTTTTGCAAGAATACTGTGTTATTTTCTGTTTATTTGGAATATTTTTTATACGTTCTCGCCATTTTTCTTTGTGTCGATTAAGATTATGATGATCAACTAAGTGTCCAAATTCGTGATTTAATGTAAATAACACATTATTAATATTGTCTAAATTTATAAAGATTGCATTATCAGCATGAAAAAATATTCCCCCATCTTTAATAAAATTAGTAGCTTTTATTATTTTTGCGGGGGTTCGTTTAAGTATCCTACGTACATTGTCATAATGAATAGCATATTTGTAAAATACTACTATTGCCGGATGCTTTGCTAAAGCATGCTTAATTAAATTGTTTTTAACATTTTGTGGTAGGGACATGTATGCCACTAGCACAATTTTATGTAAGTCCTTGCTTTGACTTTTTTTTAATCTATAAAAAATTATTTTAATTGGTAACATTTATTGCTTATATTTTTATATTATTTCGCATATTAATATGTGTTTGATTTTCTATAACTTTTACTAATTCTTCTATTTTTTCTTTTAATTTCTTATTTTCCGCTTCTAGTACATTATAAGAATGTAATTTTTCATAAGCAACTTCTATACTTCTATGTAAGTTTACAATTTCTTGTTTTAATTTATTATTTTTTTCTAATAATTGACTATAATCATAAAAATCAGTTGCGCGTCCTATTTTAGTTTCCATTATATCTCCCTTATAATTACAGGCAAACTCTTTTCACAATCATTGACAACACTATGTAGTGCAGCCTCGGTTAGACCATCTATAGTATCTAAATCATAAAATATATAAGCCACACTTTGCTTGTCTAGTTCTTCTTTTTTTTCAATACAAGCCCTACAAGTTTTTTTTCCGAATATGAGTAGCATTCATTTCTCCAGTATGTTTTTCAATTGTGTTGGCCTTAACTTTACAAATTTTAATTAATTTTTGTTTGTTTGTCATTTTGCTTTCTCTCTTTAATGATAGCATACACAAGTACCATATAATTTATTACGTCTATTACAGAGTCTTCTACAGATTCATTAGCTACCTTTAAAGACCTTTTCTTAACAAATGTTTCTATTCTACCTAATTTGTCATCTACTCTTAAAAGTAAACCAATTTCTGCTGGAATTCCCCTATGTTCACTTTTTCTAAAATTTTTAAAAATATCTGGATCATTTCCAGTATAGTCGTAATTTTTTTGTCTAATAATTTCTCTACTTTTTTCACACAATGTTCTATGTAAAGCAACAAGAAAATCCATAGTCATGAAATTATCTTCTTTACTATTAGAAGCGCTAACAGATGTATAATCACCTTCACTATTTAACGTTTCTTTTACTAATTTTTTATATACAGACATTTTGTTTATTATCTCCTTATTATCTGGGTCACAATCTATTTTAGTATCAGACATATCTATTTCTCCTTTTTATCTAGTTCACTTATCTTTTTTTGAAGAGTTAATAAATTCTCAAATAATTTTTTTTCTTTTTCGTTAAGTTTTAAGACATTGGTCGGGCCGCCTATACTTTTGCCAGAAGGGTTTAAGCTTGATAAATTAATTGAACGCATTTTTTTAATATTTTCTTTTGCGGTCTCAATTTCTTTAGGAGTACCGCCCGGAACAGTATCTTTTATTAGAACTTCACTATTGTCTATCTCTTTTATAATGGCATCTAATTCCCCCAACTGTCCTGATTCAAGAAGTTTTAATACAATTGGAACTGGATAATCTGCCCATGTTTCAGAAAATTTAGACATCTGCAAACCAAAAGCTTCATTCGCCATCTCTACTGCGTGATTGACGGTAAATGCGCCAGCTTTACTAAATGTTTCAACGCCCTTACTCATCTCATCTGCTCCAACAATTTTTGGTCCTTTTGTTTTATATTCCCACAAGTCTACACCTAATTCTTTTTTTATTATTTGCATATTGACAAATTCATCTATATCCTTACGTTCCGGAATAAAAATTTGTTCTTCCGCTACCAGTCTTGCAGCTTTTGCTGTTGCATGGGTAAACGATTCTGATTTTCCCATATAAAGATCGGGAATTCTGTAAGTATGCCTTATGGTCTGTTCTGTCTCTGTGAGATATTTTGAAAACATTTGATCATCTTTTCTATATTCGGTGAGATTTTTTAATTCTATTTTAGCAGTACCTTTTTCTTCTAGTCCCATAGCTTCTAAATTACTTTCAAGAAGTATTATTTTATTCCATTGTGGTGCCCCTCGCATTCCTTGTACCAATGCTTCTAATTCCTCTACAGACTCGTCTGTAAGTGTTCCTCCTGATACCATAATTGCCATTGGGGGGATACCTTGATTATCGAATAAATCATGATTAACATATTGAGCTTTTCGTCTACCCATTATATCTAGTACTGCTCCCAACCATCTTGGAAGACCGTAAGCGCCACCGCCAAAATTATTTTTAAAATGTATAATTTCTGATGCCTCAATTTTTGGTTTTTTTGCGTCTTCAAGTATAGTCCCATTTACGTCTGTAACATACATTCCTGTTTCAGCATCTAAAACACGAGCATCACCAAAAGATTTAAACCATCTGGCTTTTTCCCCAGTAGATTTTACTTGTACAAATCTTCTAAAATATTTATCCAAATAAAGATCAATAAGCTTTCCATTTCGCATAATTTGTATTTTTACTCTAGTTGGCTTATTATCTACTTTAGCAAGACGCATAGTTCTAAAAGGAATTTGATATGTTAATTGTATTTCTTTTTTTAGATTTCTAATTACTTCAAAACCACCGTTTCCCAATGCTTCGTAATCTTGTCGCATTTCTTTTCTAAGTTTTGTCCAAGACTGTACTTCGTTACCATAATCAAAAAAATTAGATGTCTTAATATACTGTGCTTGTGCCTGTTGTGAACTACGTTGGTTTTTATCGTCCCCCAAAAAATGTAACTGATATCCAAACCCGTCTACATTTTGTTGCATTGTGTCTATACATTCTTGCAAAACGTCTGATTCCGCATAAACATTATAGAGACTAGAAAAAGAATATGGAGGAACTAATAATTCCATTGTTCTATAAATTTCTGTAGTAAATGGGTCATCCGCCGCATCTGGTATCTGTCTTTTAGCCAATACATTAAAATCATTTTTAAAAGTGTCGTTATGTGTTTGCACTGCTTTTCTAACTCTTTGTCGTAAATATTTTTGATGCTCTACTTTCGTTATTTTTGTTCTTGCTTTTTTTAGTACTTTTGACATTTTTAGTCTCCTAAATTCATTTCTGTTAAATCACCTAAACTATAACCCCATTTTACTTCTGCTTTTAACGGCACTTTTAATTTAACGCCAAAATTTCTATATAATGGGGGATGTTCCATCTCATGTTTAATCATTCTTGCATAATCTTCAACCTTACTATTATCTTTTACTTCAAAAATTAATTCATCGTGTATAAATAAATTATTTCTAAATTCTACCGGGTCTAAATCCATTTTATTTATTTCCTTGGCTGCTAATAATACTGTATCTGAAGCAGGGGAGGATATTGGAAAATTTATTGCTTGGCGTTCTGCATAACCTCTAATATATTGATTGGGAGAATTAATATCAAAAAGTCTTCTACGTCTCCCTAGTGGGCTTTCTATATATCCATGAAGTTTACAAGATTCTATAGCATTATTATGATAGTTTAAAATTCTTTTATATAACACATTAAAAAATATATGAATCCATGCTGCTGCTTCAGAATATGTCAAATTAATACCATATTCTATTTTATTATACGTTATAAAACCTTTTGTACTCATACCATATATAAGTCCAAAATTTACTGATTTTGCGCTTCTTCTAAAAGATTTTTTTTCTATCCTAGAAAGATTGGTCCAAGTTTTTCCGACCCTTTCTACTAATAATTTTGCTGTATTTGTGTGTATGTCTTCGCCTGAATTAAAAACACGTATCATTTCTGGATCATTTGCTACGTCTGCTATCCAACGTAATTCATTTTGCGATTCGTCGGCAGCAAGAAATAAGTACCCTTTTGGTGCCGTCAATAATCGTCTTATTGGTTTTGCTAAGTTTGATCTTACTGGTATGTTTTGAAGATTGGGATTAGAGCTTGAGGTTCTACCGTTCCTAGCAGTTGCTAATGTAATCCTAGAATGTACCCTATCATCACTTTTTATACGTTTCTCAAATCCAGTAAGATATCTTGTAACTATGGTGTTACATTTTGACCACTCTTCATATTGAGTTATAAAGGTACGTGCAGTTTCTGATATTTTTTTATCTAATAATTTTTGTCTGGTTTCAAAAGCCACACTATTGCCAGTTTTAGTTTTTTTTATTGGTTTTAATCCAAAACCATCTTTACCAAATAAAATATCTTGCAGAAACAAATCTCTAGTTAACTTTAACCCCTTTTCTAAGTGTTTTTCTTTCATTTTTTTTGTGACACATTTTAAAGCCTTTCTTTCGGCTTCTTTTCGCATTTTGTCTATTTCTTTTTTTGTTTCGGGTAACTGTTCTTTATTAATACAAACACCAATATTTTCCATCTTGGCTAAAATATTACATACCGGAATTGTGAATTTATTAGCATACCTTAAAAGCTTTTTATTTTTCATTAATTTATTTTTAATGGTTAAACCAACTTGCCTCGTTACGTCAGCATCCATACAAGCGTAATTTGTAAATCCAATCCGATCTAACTTATCTACAAGCAGCATATCGCCTTTGTCATGCGTAGAATTAAAGGCATTTTTATAATTAACTCGAACATCAGTAAAGCCTATTTGAAGATCAGCCAAACTAGAATTACAATAAAGATTCTCGTCTATAAGATTAGCCAATGCTTGAATATCTATCATAGAGTTTATATTATTACAACCAATACTTTTAAATGCATGAAAATCATATGAAGTCATTACAAACTTTCTAATATTTTTTTCTATTAGAATTGTATTTAATAATGCCAGCTTTTCATTAAAATTAGGACATTTTTTAATATACACATCTGTCAATACTTTTTTCTTTTTCTCTCCCTCAGGCCGCATCCATTGTATTTTTTTATCATAATCATTTTTGTCACTCTCTTCCCATAATCGTATCTGCCAGCCAAGTCCCGTACCATCACTTACAGAATAAGAAATAAAAACATAATTAGGATTATAAATATCAGCACCCTGTGTCTCACTATCAATACCGATAATTTTGCCCAAATGAAACCAATCATTTACAATACCACTAAAAATACCTATATTTTTCGATATTGTATCTATGTCTATATAATTAACATCCTCTTTTAAAGTAGCTGGTTTATAATCGTTGGCAATAAAATCTTTAACCATTTTTAGATCATTTATAATTCTTGGTTTAAATCTATAATTTTGGGGGGATGTATGATACGTTGCAAATAACCAACAATTAAATTCGTCAGACCATGAGAAAGCTCCCCTATTTTTTGTTATCCCCCCTTTTTTTGTTATTTGCCTTAAAGCAATATCACCAAAAAGTACAATTAATTTTGGTTTAAGTGTCTTAACAACAAATTCAATCTTGGGTCTACAATAATAAAGAATCTTTAAAATTTGTGATATCGTTAATTGCTTTTTATTTATCCCACAACGGGCTGCATTTAATTTAAGAAAGTCAGACCAATTAAGTCCTGCTGCCTCACAATATTCCTGTGCCAATTTTCCAGAATCACCAACAAGAGTTGCACCAACTGCTTCTTCTATCTGCCCAGGACTCTCGGCAATAAATAAAACTTTTGGGTTTCGATTGCCGGAGTAAGGAACTTCTATCCCTTTTTTAAATAATAAACAATTAGTCTTTTTACATTTTTTAACCATTTATACCCAATCTATTATTAATAAGAACGCATCAATGCCTGTCATTTTAAACATAAACTCATTAAATCCTGCTTTTGACGATAATACAGCTACCTTGCCGTTTAAGTACCCAAACTGTTCCGCAATTAGTATACAACCCTGTGTATCTTCTTCTGTATTCCCTTTATGAAATAATATGTGCGATCTACCTTCTACCCCCATC
>Ga0114922_10000752_pt1 | contig 31158 bp, 28 predicted proteins | sample AartaG_FD_100975 | JGI IMG/M metagenome (GOLD analysis project Ga0114922, IMG submission 100975) | Deep subsurface microbial communities from Aarhus Bay to uncover new lineages of life (NeLLi) - Aarhus_00045 metaG | ecosystem: Environmental > Aquatic > Marine > Oceanic > Sediment | place... | reverse complement strand
CGGAACCGGCCATTAAATGTCTGGAGGAGGAATTAGAAAAAATCCGGTCCGACGAATCGGAACCTTTTCTCCGACAAGAGATGGTTTTGGTTAATATGCTGGGGACACTCTGGATCCTTCGAGCCAAGTCGGGATCGGAAGTTGAGGGTACTATCGAGATCAAATTTCGAAGCACACTGGACCGGATAGATGCATTAAGAGAGGCGGAATCCTACTTTCGGGAAGGGATTCGGTTGGCCAGGGAGGGTGGGTTCTGGAAGGAAGAAGGGATTCTCCTTAAGAATTTGGCCGAAGTGGCGGAATATCTCCATGATTACCAAACAGCCCTGGCGCTTCTACGACAGAGCCATCAGATTTTCCAGGAGAACGGAGAAGAAGAATTGCTCTGGAGGGTCATGTACGGCATGGCAAAAATAAGGTCGTACATCATACCGGATTCGTCTTTTTCGGTCGATGAGAACATCACATCCCTTTCCTGCTTTCAGCAGGCCATGGATCGACTGGAGAGCCTTCCCGTTCAGGGTGAAGGGAGTGAAGAGAGGTTGTCGGATCGTGAAGAAAGGTGGAGCCTTTATGTTGATGCGGCCTATGAAGCGAGCAAGCAGGGAATGTTAAGGGAGGGTCTGGAGACGGTGGAGAGGGGAAGGAAAAAACAAATCACCGATCTTCTGGCCAGGCGTCCACCCCTGTTGAAACGGGAAAGGCACAAGATTGCCTGGGGAAACCTGCGTTACCTTCAGTCGCGATTGAAGGAGATTCGTCAGAATTTACTGGAGGGTGGTGTCGGGCTGGAGGCAAGACGTCGTTTAAAAGAATTGCGTAAAGAAAAGGAGGAAAAAGAAAGAGAATATCGAGAAGTGCTGGAAAACACGAAGAATGAAGGAGCGGTATTGGCCTATCTTTCAGGAGTAGAACCGGTAGATTTGGAGCAAGTGCAGTCTGTACTACCGGAGGGAGGGGGTGCGTTATATTATGTCGTGGGCGACCAGCATACGTCGTTATGGTCCGTAGATAAGGATACGTTGTTCTGGACGGAGATTGGTATTGGTAGAGATCAACTCCAGATGAAGGTGACCGAATTTCTCCGGAGGATTGAGAAGGACAGCATGGTCCAGGAAATGAGCAGAGATCTTTACGATATTCTCGTGAAGCCAGCAGATTCCTTCATTGAAGAAAAAACAGAGATGATTATCGTTCCTGATGGTTTTTTATGGGATATTCCCTTTGGGGCTTTAACGGATGGTGAAAATATTCTTTTGGAAAAAACGGCAATTGTCTATGCTCCCAGCCTCACGGCGTATCGCCTCGCCTGGGAGAGAAGAAAGATAAACCAGGATGACGGACTGCTAATGGGCGATGCTCTGGATAAACCGTTCCAGGCACCAATGGCCAAGGCAGTCAAATTACAACAAACCTTGCTGGGTCATCAGGCCACAGAAAGTGCTTTCCAGGAGCTGGTGGAATCCAAAGATCTGATTCAAGTCGAAAGATGGATGGTGGCCAATGAAAGGGATCCGTTACTATCGGCCCTGGTTTTTGCACCAGATGAAAAAGAGGATGGTTTTGTTCAAGTAAAAGATCTTTTCGCGTGGGATCTTCGAGCGAGTCTGATCTTTCTTCCTCCGCCATTAAAAGGAAGATCCCGGGGCGTTCAGGCTCCCTTATCCTTTATTCATGGATTACTATACGGAGGCGTGCCTTCTGTTGTTTTGTCTCGCTGGTCTGTGGATAGAGAGATCAAAAAAGAATTTTTGGAAGTATTTTATGCCAATATAAAGGAATATTCATTCTCAGATGCCCTTGCTGATGCACAGCTTGCGGTTCGGGAGAACCATCCGGAGCTTCGCCATTGGTGTAGTTTTCAACTGGTTGGTTTTGAGGGGCTGAATTCTGAAGAAAGAGTACAATTTGCCGATGAAAATCTCATGTCCACTGTGAGAAAAGGATATGCCTATGAGCGTAGAGAGGACTTGGTCGATGCAGTTCAGACGTACGAAAAGGCAAGGGATATGGCTGAGGCATTGAATGATTCTGATATGGCATACCGTATTCAGGAACTTATCGTCCGGGCGAGTGAAAAGGGGAAGCTGTATGGAAAGGCTGTTGCTTATCAGAAGTTCCTGAGGACAGAAGCCGAAAGAATGGGCAATCGGGAAGAAATTCAATCCAGTATTGAAAAACTCGTCAATTTATACTTGGAGAATGGACAGTATGATCAAGCCGCCCAAACAAAGTTAGAACTTATTCGGCTTTTGGAAGAAGATGGTATAACAGAGGAAGTGGTTGCCTCCTATGAAACATTGGCATTTATCTATGCTCTGGGCAGAAAATATCGGGATGCCGTGGACTGGATAGAAAAATATTATCATTACTACAAGTTAACGGAAGATACGCTGGGACAATCTGAGGGATTGATTCGTAAGGGACGATTTGAATTGGAGGGGGATGATTATTGGGAGGCCAGACAGGATCTTTTGGACGGTATTTCATTATTGGAAGCGTATCTAAAAACGTCCTTAAGAGATGATAGGGCGAAAAGGGAATTGGGAGCGGGATATCAGCTTCTGGGCCTGACCTGTGAGAAACTTGCCCGATATGAAGAAGCACTGACGTTTCAGGAGAAGGGATTGGCCCTTTTTACGGAATTGAACATGCCTACTCAGGTAGCCCAGGGTCATCAGTACTTGGCCAATCTTTACTGGGAGCGTGGTAACTATCGAAAGGCGTTATCATATCAAGAGTTGGCTTTGAAAGATTTTGAATCTCTGGGAAACCGTAGGTTTCTGATTATGGCATACAGCACCCAGGGATTGATATATATGGGGCTCGGTGATCTCTCAAACGCCAGGAAGGCCGAAGAGATGGCTCTTGAAATGGCCGAAGATGAAAAGAGTTTGGCAGATCAGGCCACTGTCCTGAAAAACATGGGTCTCGTAGCTGTCCGGGAAGATGATCTCGTCCGTGCTTTTGAGGTTTTTCGAAGGGCCAGTCAGATTGACAGCAGTCTTGGATTCCGCAGGGGCATGGCGTACGATTACATGAATCTGGGAACCGTAACGGTTCGGATGGGGGAGATTGAAGAGGGGATATCATTGCTTGAGGACGGTCTTCGCCTGTCTCGTGATATCGGTGACAGACGGAATGAGGTGAAGTGTCTGTACAGATTGGGACAGGCCTATGCTCAGTCCGGTAACCGGCAAATGGCCATTGCTGTTCTGGATACAGGGGTTGTCGTTGCATCGAGACTGGTGATACCGGAAATACATTGGAGGGTATTACGCCAGCGAGGGCGTGTGTATGAGGATATGGGACGGCAACAGGAGGCCTTGAATGATTATGAAACAGCCGTTGATATCGTCGAGGGGTTGAGGGCAGAACTTAAAGTCGAAGCATTTAAACAGGGATTCCTGGATAATAAGATGGACCTTTATGTCGATGTGGTACGTCTACTTCTCAATATGAAGCTGGTCGGTGATGCTTTCGACTTTGTTGAGCGTGCAAAATCCAGAAATTTTATCGATTTATTGGAGAATCAGGACTTGATTCTGGCCCAGGCTCAGGGGGAAATGCTGGATAGTGAGCGGCTTGCTCGATTGGCTGTTCAGGAAGCACAGGAGCGAATGGCTTCTTTTGAGATGAGAGAGAATATCACCTCCCAGACCGAACAACGAGAGAGGGAATACTGGGAAGAGGAACTGGAGAAGAGACGTCAGCATTATGAGGATGTGCTAACGGCCATCCAGATGGAGAGTCCGGAGTTGGCCTCATTTGTGAGTGTGGATCCATGGCATATTGCAAAAATACAGGGTGTTCTGCCGGATAGTACGGCAATCGTCGAGTACTTCCTAACGGATGAGGAACTCTTCTGTTGGGCCGTATTTGCAAAGAAGGTCATATCAAAAAGGATAGATGTTCAAAGGGGACTCATCCGTGAAAAGGTGAAACGATTCCGGGAGACAATACAGGCCCATCTCTCTGCAGATATTGAAGCCCATGAGCTATACCAGTGGCTCATTCAGCCGCTGGCAAAGGATCTTCAGTCTGCCGTTCATTTGATTTTCGTACCCCATGGAATTCTTCATTATTTACCCTTTGGAGCGCTTCTGGACAAGGATGGAAATTATTTGATCGAAAAGTTTTCGATGTCTACGGTTCCCAGTACGACGGTTCTCGGATACTGCATGGAGAAGGGAGAACAAATCAGAAGCAAAACGGATGAAGCGACTATTCTGGCTTTGAGTAATCCGGACCTGGGGAATGCCGATTATGATTTGCCTTTTGCAGAGCAAGAGGTAAAGGCGTTGCGGCGAACGTTTCCAAAGGTCTCTGCTTATTTTGGTAAAGAGGTTACAGAGAGGATTGTGCGAGATCAAGCAGGTTCTCATACAATGATTCATTTTGCCTGTCATGGCACTTATGAACCCGAGGCCCCACTTTTCTCGGCCCTCTTACTCAGTTCTGAAGAAGGGGATGATGGCCGTCTGGAAGCTCATGAAATTTTTGGTTTAAAACTCGATTGTGATTTGGTGACTCTGAGTGCATGTGAAACCGGATTAGCCCATATTACCCGGGGTGATGAGATTATCGGCCTGGCACGAAGTTTCATTTTTTCCGGGACCCCCTCTATAGTCACGAGCCTATGGAAGGTGGACGACCTGGCCACGGCAGTCATGGTGAAACGGTTTTATCGCTTTTTAAAAGGAGGATACACCAAGGCCGAAGCCTTGCGTAGAGCGCAGCTTCTCGTGAAAGAAGGTGTAAACAACCATCCTGCCGCCTGGGCGGCATTCGGATTGACGGGAGATTTCAAATGACAGAGGACAAACACCAGATGCTCAAGACGGCTAAGGAGGCCGCCCAGATTGGTGGAGAACTATTACTCCAGGGATTTGGACAATTAAACCGGAATCAGATCGACTTGAAAGGGATGGGCGATTATGTGACCGACTTGGACCATCTGTCGGAAGAGGCCATCATCCGGAAGATTAAGCAGAGTTATCCGGATCATATTATCCATGCCGAAGAGTCCGGGGAGGACAGTCAAAAATCACCTTATCGATGGCTGATCGATCCTCTGGATGGGACGGCGAATTATGTTCACAATATCCCTGTGTATGCTGTTTCCATTGCGTTGACAATGGAAGATGAGATCGAAATCGGTGTCGTCCATTATCCGGAAAGAAAAGAAATGTTCTGGGCCGTGGCAGGAGAAGGGGCCTTTTTAAATGGGCGTCCGATTCATGTTTCTTCGAGGAAAGAGATGGCCTATTCGATGCTGGCAACCGGATTCCCCTGGCGATCCAAGCCCTGGATCGATCCCTACATGGATTGTTTCAAGGACCTTTTTATCAAAGCTGCGGGACTTCGAAGAATGGGCTCTGCGGCCATTGATCTGGCCTACACGGCCTGGGGTCGGTTTGACGGATTCTGGGAGATGAAACTGAGTCCCTGGGATATTGCTGCCGGTATTGTTATGGTCAGAGAAGCGGGTGGCGTGGTAACGGATTTTCGGGGGGAGAATAACTATTTGCCATCGGGAAATGTGGTGGCCGGAAATCCGGACATTCATCGTCAAATTCTCGAGGTTACTCGGCGCCATCTATCGGAAATCAGATAATAATATTAGTAATTAGTATTGCTAATACACGTAATAACAATCAGAAATAAATATAGAATAAAGTTTGTTCTGTGATATTCCGTGGTATTCTTTTTATAAAGGAGAAAGCGAAAATGAAATTTCACACCGAATATTTATGGTTTGATACCCAGAAGAAACGGGAGTTGATTAACATTACATCCAGGGTGGAAGAGGCTGTCACCAAGTGCGGGATTTTAGAGGGTATGGTTTTGGTTTCGGCCATGCACATCACGGCCGGAGTCATCGTGAACGATCATGAACAGGGTTTGTGGCAGGATATCGATGATTGGCTGGAGCAGATGGCGCCGTATCGCGACGACTACAGACATCACCGTACAGGTGAAACCAATGGTGACGCCCATCTGAAGAGTATTTTATCCCATCATCAGGTGATGCTCCCCGTGACGGACGGAAAGCTGGATCTGGGGCCCTGGCAGCAGGTGTTTTACGCGGAGTTCGACGGCAGGCGTCGGAAGCGAGCGGTGATCAAAGTGATGGGGGAGTGAGATGTTCGGTTTTTGATTATCCGGATAATGGGATTACTAAAAATTGAATATTGAATATCGAATATCGAGTGAAGAATATCGAAGTCGACCAATTCAAAATTCAAGATTCGTTATTCGATATTCATCATTCTTTTTTGATTCGAATGCCGAATTCGAATGCCGAATTAGAATGCTGAATTAGATCAATTCAAGATTGTATTCGGAATATTCTGTGAATCATTGTCAATAGTTGCTTAAAAATAAATTATATTTTGAGATCATACCCATTATTCATACACCTGCCCCACCCATACCTGGTCGGAATTTAAGGACACCAAAAAAGAAGACTAGAATTAGAGTAAGGAGACCGGCAGTTATAAGGATATTATGGCGAGGCCTATTTTCGACGGCATATTTTTGTATTTTTTTAATAGATTCTACCGGAACTGTTAATTGTGTCTGGCCTGTATCCTGCACTGTTTCAACAATAATCGCCGATTTTTCTTGTTTTAAAAATACACCCTTTATTTGTGTCCCATTTTTAAGTTCAATCAAAATGTGATGACCTTTTTTAAGTGTTCTTATATCATCTACTGTATGTAAATCCGCAAGCTTGCTGTGAGAACAACCCAATATACACACTACTACAAATAAACCGTTTAAAATTGAAAAAATAGTGTTATTTCTAGTGAAGTAATTATTTATTTTAAAAATCATGCACCAAGATTTCCGATATTTGCCCAATATATTGCTTTATAAAACAAGAAAATGAGTACACCAAGCAGAATATACGTCCATAATTTGTTTGGTCCCTTTTTTGATTTTTTATTTGTTTTTTGCATTTTTAAAATTGTATTCATATTTATTGATTTTTGTTTAATCTTATTATCATGTTTAACATTGACAATTACATATGGCTCTTCATATTGTACAAAGATACAATGAAATTCTGTGCGATCTTTCAACTGAATAGAAATCGAATCTCCGTCTGCAAAACATAGAGCTCTTTCATTTGTATGCTTGTTAATATATCTATTATTCGAACATTCTATTTCTATAATTACTAATAAGATAAAAGGCATAATTATTTTGGCAATGTTTAGAATGTTGGATTTTTTAGAATAGTATTCCATTGTACCCTCCAAAACAAAAATGACATCAATTATATACAAATATCATTATGAATCATAATTTTGTAAAAATTCTTTTAAAATAATGATATTGAAATTAGGTGTAAGCAATCGATTGCTTACACCTAATACATGTTAATCCCCTATTCCATTGTCAGTTATCCAATAAATATACATGGAATAAACAAATTCCCATTGATCAGTATTTCCAAAATTACTGCTATTAGTAAAACTCCACCATTCATGCGATGGGTTTGGAGGATTCTTTGCTGGCATAAATGGTGAACCACTATGTAAAAAATCACCCAATTTGCCCCTATAGGCCAGCCAATGTTTACTCCCTGATCCACACGGGTAACTATGAAATTCCAAACTATAACCCGAATCAGGGCACTCAACCAAAATTTCTTTTGTGACCTCACCGAGCTTTTCTAAGTAGTCATATTGAAAATATAAATCATAACCTGACTGGTCATAATCAACGCGGTCAACATAAGTCTTTATCGGCCCAAGAGCAAACATTGTAAAAACAGCCTTATAGACTAAACTATTTCTATTATATGAAGCGTGAGAATTTGCTGCTAACCATATATGAAGGTGTGTATGATTTTCATCATATCCTTGTTGAATACCTGAATATGTAAGCGAATTACTAGAACTCCACCAACAATTGCTTGCAGATTTTGTCATACCGCCTTCATGAAGATAAAAATTAATTTTATTTGGTGTAAAAACACTCCCATTTTTAATTAGCCTTATTGAAACATGTTCCCAATCGCTTTCATGCCAAGTTCCCGACTGGTCACTAATATCATTCATTCCAAAATAATACCAATACTGAACATAATAATAGGACCCCTCGTTATACACATGATAATATAATGGCCTCTGATCGACAGGTGCACTTGAGTATCTAACGCTGTTATTCAAATCGAGATTATATACTTCATTAGAAACACTGCCAGCGCCATACGTATCCCAGTGCCAGGTTTCCCATTTGTGGAGAGCAGTCTCGGAACCGGATACGACTTGATTGTACAATAGTTGTGCTATGTCATTATAGACCTTGAGTGTGAATTTGCCGTCGATTAGATGTTTTTCAAAATTTGCCAGGCCCTGGCTTAAGTCGTATGAATGTTTGTGCAGAACCGGTTTGAATTTTTCGGCAATTTCTTCTTCAACGACATCCGGCACATCATCATTGTCAAGATCTATCGCAATCCAAAACTCCGGATAAATCGAGCTGCTCGAGGTTGTATAATCACCCGTTGCATCCATCGTACTGTAAGGGGGATTATAAACATAAGAACGCATGAAGTCCAGTTCGGGATCGTATTCTCCGTCGATATAGTATGTGACCACAACATATCCGTATTGGTTGGTGTAGCCGTAAGCATAGCCGGAAAGGTTTTCTTCTCCATCGTGGGCACAAACGCTAAGATATACTTTAATTCCGGACATGGGATTGTCTTCGTGGTCGTAAACAAAAGCCACGGCCGTGTACTCCCAGTATTCTGGACGTGTGCTGCTGTTGGCTGCGAAGAAAAACAGCCCGCACAATATGGTTAAGAGAAAGAGCTTTTTCATTTGAATTTCTCCTCTATAATATGGATTTTTACCATTTCTTGCAAGATGTTTCTTGTTAATCAACCTTTCGAAGGTTACTTACTTCATCAGCACGAGTTTCTGCCGGAAGCGGTTCCGGCCTGCCTGCACTATCAGGAGGTAGACACCGCTGACAACGTCGTTCCCGTTTTTATCGGTGCCGTCCCAGGTCAGTGTGTAGCTGCCGGCTTCCTTCATTCCCATAAAAAGTGTCCGAACCGGCTGCCCCATCAGGTTGTAGATTACTGCCTCCACGTCCCGTGATTCGGGCAGGTCGAATGTGATGCGAACCCGGCTGTTGAAGGGATTAGGAGAGCCTGGGTGAAGCTTGAATGAAGACGGAACGGAAAGTCCGGCCAATGTAGTTTCCATTCCCGGTGCCGTTCCTTTGGCAAGGCCCTTTTTGGGGAGACTCCTTGTTGCCAGAAGATCGGCTGCCTGAGCCTCAGACAGGAAGTCCTCATGTACCGAAGCCTGGACTACACCAATCGTAAATTGAATGGCCTCACCGGATTGAAGGTTGAAAGGCCCGTCGCTTACCATGAACCGGTAGTCATCGGCTTTGCTCGGATTCTTGGGGTGGCATCTTTTACCCTGGAGGAGTTCATAACGGGTCATATCATTGGCAGGGTCGGTCTCCCGTGTCCACCAGGAGAGGATCGGTTGGTCTCGACCGACCCGTTCGATACCCAGGGGTGATGATGGCTCGTTCTTTCCTTCTTCGTTGTAGATGTAGATGCCCTTGCCGTTGGGCAGGAATCCCAGTCTGTCATCATCTGAGGTGAGCTTTCCATGGGGATTGGGCACGTCGACATCGGCCTGGAATCCGATGTAGAGGTTATTTAAGGGATCATATCCTTCCTGCAGAGAAATGACATAGTCAAAAAGAGCGTAACCTCTATCTGAGAAGCCGTAGGATGTCACCGTAACCAAGAGCCCTAGGGGGGTGTTTCCGCCAGACTCCTGAACGTCCGTGAATTGACCCGTGTTCGCCATCTTAGCTTCGTCGATATCGGATTCGATGTTCTCCTCCCATGAAAGGGGGACGGGTATCCATTCGGGCCGGGTATTCTTACCAGAGTGGTCCCCGGAGGTCACATAGATGTTACCTCCCTCTGTCATTGCTCCCACCCAGAGGGAAAACTGGGCGTAGTAGTTTGGTGAACCCGGTTTCACGTCCTTGTGGGGTACGGTACCGAACCGTCCCAGAGCCTGCATGGAGAGCTCGAATTGACCTATTTCCGCAGTTGGGACGGTATTCTTCTCTTGAGCCAAAGAATATCCTGCAAAAACGAGGATGCCCAAGAGGATTGTCAATGCAGTTTTTAATGATCTTACATTCATGCTTAACTCCTGTTCATTTAGAATTGAATACTCAAAAGACGTTGATACAACAGTAGGTTGATGTAGCTGGTAATCACTTTTCTCGCTGCCTGTTACGTTACATAAATCCGGAAGGAAAAAAATTGCGAAAAAGTATTGTCATTGGACGATAAAAATATTAAATTGTTATTGTACCAAGAAAAAAGGCACACTCCTGGTTACCAGGAGAACAATATTCCTTTTTTCTTGGTCGATCCATGGCTGTGGGTTCCTTTTCACTTAGCCGGTGTCAGAGCCCACAGCCTATTTGTTTTAGACTATTTATGACTTTGTTGATTTAATCGATATTTTCCGATTTTGGTGTACGTAAGTTATTGTTTTTTGATTCAACATTTTCACTAAAAGGCATTAAATCAACAGTGTCATTTATTATCCACGATAAATAGCTACTATCGATTATTATATGTTAACCTCGGAAATCCTATATTTGATCCGTCTCTTTAAAATGAGTGTTTTAGAGTGGTCAGTGCTTTCTCGTTTCGCCTTTTGTGAGGTAGGTTGTCTTGAGCGGATATTTTAATATATACTTTTACAATCATTTTGTCAAGAAATTTCTAGAAAAAATGTTTTATTTTGCCTTTTGTAATATTTACGATTGATTTTTATCCGATTTTAGTTAAAATTTTGTATATTTCCTGTAAATATTAAGGATACAAGATACGTAACGGATGAAGGATAAGGCATTGCCATGGCAGGACAGAAAAGTGATGATCAAAGTGATGGGGGAGTGAGGTGTCCGGGTCGGGATTGTCCGGATTATGAGAAGACAACAAGATGAATATCGAATATTGAATATTGAATGAAGAATATCGAATTAAACCAATTCAAGATTCAGGATTCGTTATTCGATATTCGAAATTCTTTTTTGATTTATTACTCTACGGCATCATAATTCGGCGGCGGCTCATAGGTGGGATGACATACGGCGCATTTGCTTTGATCTTCCAAATCGGTCACTTCGATTTTAAAACGCTCCCAGTATTTGCCGTCATGACACACGCCGCAGTCATTATGCATGAATGGCCAGTTTGTTTTATATTTTCCGATTTTTTCCCTGAGTTCTTTTGCGTCAGACCAGACTTGCCAGAGGACCAGTTTCCCGTCCTTATCGATCACGGCCAGACTGTTGGGTGCTCCACCCCCCAACCAGTTCTGAACACAGTCCTCACCGAAGATATCGATTAAAATCCTTGATCTCGGTCCCGATGTCAGGGCCTTTCCAGCGCCATCGTCGTCCACCTTCTCGGCGCTGTTTTTGCTCCTGCTCCTGGGCAGAGAGTTCACCAACGAGGGATAATGTGAAACCGACACACAAGAGTCCCACCCATAGTCGTTTCAGATTCATGAGTGGTCTCCTTTTCGTTACTTCATTCTTTAAAAGTGACTAACTCCCTCCTTTCGGTTTAAGTGATATTCATAAATTTCTGTGCAATAAAATCTGTTGTAAATATACAAATATAAGTTACTTATTCAATCTTTTTCTTCTCGAGAATCGAATCAAGAATCTCACTGATTTCTTCAGCTTCTGCATATAAATCATAAAAAGCCACATTCCCATCGAAATCGACGATGACCAATCGTGGTAACGCTTTGATTTTGTAATCCTTAACGATATCAGAACCTCTTCCGATTAAAACCGGGAAGGGAAGCTCGTAACGTTTCGCGTCAGATTCGACTCTTCCATCTCGATTGATGGAATTGATTGACAGAATCTGGACAGCCTTGTTCTGATATTTTTCAAAGATGTCCGTTAAATGCGGAAACTCCGCACGACATTCCCTTCATCTCGATTTCCAGAAATGAACGATGACAATTTTTTTATCGACAAAGTCGCTCATTGCGATCGGTTTGTCGGCACCCACAACGGGCAGAGAAAAGTCCGGAGCTTTGGATCCTACTGCCAGTTTATCCTCTGCGAATAAAGGGAATAACGATATGACCATAAAAATGAAGATGAAAGGAAGAGGATTTAGTAATTTACTTTTCATAAGCTCTCCTTTTACTTTTGCAAGACCATCTTTTTCATTTCCATATGATCTGCCGTTTTTAATTTGTAGATATATAGCCCGCTGGAAACCTCACGGCCATAAGTATCTTTGCCGTCCCAGACGACACGCCTGATTCCGGCTTCCTGGTGGGTGTCGGCCAGGTTTCTGATGAGACGGCCGTTGATGTCGAAGACCGAAAGATTTACCCTTCCGCTTCTCTGCAGTTCGTATCGGATTTCCGTGCTCATGTTAAAGGGATTGGGAAAATTCTGGTAGAGGATGGCCACAGTGGGCAGCCTGGATTCGCTTCTCTCATCCTCGACGGGTGTTCCCACAGAGGACCGGAAAACACCGCCGCCGTCGGTGCCGACGTATAGCACACCATTTATGGCATCGAAATCGATGCAGTTCACGTCCTTGTCAAATAATCCGTCGTTCATCATGGTCCAGCTCGAGCCGCCGTCTGTACTTATATAAACGCCCTGTGTACTACCAACAAATAACCTGTTGGTTGTTGTCGGATCGACTGCGATACCTTCTGCATTCATGTATACTGAAGGCGTTTGCCAGCTGGAGCCGCTATTGGTGCTTATATACACACCCTGGATAGTTGCAGCAAAGACCTTATTGGCGTTGAAAGGATCGAACTTTATATCGTTTATGCAGTTAGGTGCAATGGAAGCCCCTGTTTCTTCCCAATTTGAACCCCCATCGGTGGTTCTGAAAAGACCGGCTACCCAGTTATTGCCGGCATCTTTGTATTGACCACCGGCAAAAATAATGTTGGCATTTGTCGGATTTATCGCGACAGCATAGATATAGCCTCGCGATTCATTTAATGCGTAGCGATTCCAGGTCGAACCATTGTTGGTACTCTTGAAGACGGCCGGAACATCGTATGTGCCAGTAGAATCGTCATGATTCCAGCTTCCCCCCTGATAAACGGAACCAATAGCCAGAGCATATCCATCATTCATGGCATTATCAACTTCTGACCAGGTGGACCCACCTGTCGTGCTCCTGTAGAGCTCGGAGTTGCCTCACCCGCCCCCTTCCATTGCAAAGAGATGATCGGGATTTGCATGGGGGATTCCAAAATCCGCTATGTTATGACAGGCGTAGAATTCGGGTAGTCTATCCCATATGACGGCGGAGGGGGTATTCTGCTTGCCCCTGGCGTTGTTGGTCTTGTAGACGGCATTTCTATCGAAAGCGATATACATGGTTGTGGGTGCTGTAGGTACTAATTTTAATGCAGTAATGTTTGCGATCAGTAACCCGGAGTTGGAGGTGAACCAGGTAACACCACTGTCCGTGCTCTTGAAAAAACCGACAGCACTCGCATAAAAAACGTTGTTGGAATTCCCTCTGTCCACAATGATTTGTTGACATCTGCCGCCGAATAACCCGGTGGTGTATAGAGTCCAGTTCACACCGCCATCTGTGCTTTTAAAACATCGATCATAGTCGCCAGTATAAAGGATATCGGGATTATTAGGAGCCATGGTTATGAGAGAGCCTCCAGTCCACCCGGTGTTTTTATCCCAGTTATCACCATGGTTCGTACTTCTGTAGACGCCGTAACCGGATAGCGCATATACCTTGCCTGAGGTGGGATGGATGACGATATCATCGATCCACCCGGCTGTACCAGCCGAGACATCGCTCCAGGATGATCCTCCATCGGTGCTTCTATAAAAAAGGCCTACATAATCGGAACCGGTGTAGTAGTAACCTGAGATGTAGACAATAGCGGAATTGGATGGATCCGATTTCATGCAGTATGGTCTTTCAACCTCGGTTGTTGACAATGGGTAGTGTTTCGACCAACTGCTGCCTCCATTGTTGCTTTTAAAATAACATGCACACCAGTTAGATCCATTGTTATGTATTCCATAGGCATGAAGAATATTGGAGTTGTTAGGATCAACATGTATGCCATAGAACGAATGATTGGGGAAAGTATTACTGTTCCAGGTAGCACCGCCATTGGTACTTTTAAAGACACGGGAGCCGTCAAGACCATACATTACTGATGAATTGTTAGGATCAACGGCCAGTACAGAGATGTATCCAGCGATTTGAGAAAGTTCAGTCCAACTGTCACCTTTATCCGTGGATTTGTGTAATCGGGTCGGGTTTCCATATGGCAGTGCATACAAAATATTGCTATCGGAGGGATGCTGAGCAAAGCTGCGAATCCACCCCCCATCGGGACCCAGAGATTCCCAGGAGGCATTTTGAAGATTCTCTTCGGCCATTGCCCAACGACTGAGCAGGAATGCCCCAAATAGGGATATCAGGAGAATTCTTAAAAACGTTTTATGGAGTATGATTGTTATTCGCATGAGTATCCTCCTCGTTCACTTTTATTATAGATGTTTTTATCGTATGCCAGATATAAAATATTCGCATTGGATATCATAATATCCCTTCAATGTTTATGTGCGATGTAAAAGAAGGTGTTACAGGAGTTCTTCGATTTTACTTTTCATGTCCCAAATTGTATCGTATTCATTATCCGTGCGGTATCGAATGATGCCCTCTTTATCGATAATGATAAATGTGGGGGGGGTGTTCCCGAATTGAGAACCTACCTGATATGTATTAAAAATATCGCTTTCTTCATCAAAGATAAAAGGATATGTGATGCCTCTGCCTTCCACGTAGTTCCGGAGCCATTCGATGGAACTCAGATTTTCGATGGCAATGACTGAGATATCATCATGGGAGTAACTCAACCAGATCAGACCATATACAAACGGCAACTCCGTTTCGATGCAGTCCTCTCAGGTATATTCGAAAAACGCGAGCAGGACCACTTTCCCTTTCCGGTCTTCAAGGGAGATTGTGTTACCTTCAACATCCTGGGTCGTGAATTGGGGGGCCGTGTTTCCGACATAGGGGCCTACTTCGGGGCCGATATCCATTGTGAAAAACACCGGGGAGGTCTCATCCTGCCGTACTTCAAGATTGGCAATGGTCGTTCCGGCCGAGGCTTCGTTATAGACACGGAGACGGTGAAATCCAATGACCACATCCTCGACCAGGCAAGGATTTTCCATTTCACCCAAATATTCGTCGTCAAGATCGATTTGAACAGAGTCCACGACAGCAGTATCCATGGCCGTGATATAAATGGAACCGGTATAGGGTAACGGTATTATTGAGGGAGTCTTTCCACAATACTGCCAAAACAGGACTCCCAGAAGTGTTAGAATGAATAAGAAAGATAGTCCCGATTTTTTCATGGTTTTTTCTTCAATGGGTTAAAATGAATAAACAAATCCAGCGAGATATGTGTTCATCTCGACATCGAGGTTACTTTTATAATAGCGGTACTTGGCATATACGAGCAAGTCGGGAGTCATTTCCCTGTTGATCTGAGCGCTGATGGCATGGGATTTCAGATTGTCGGGGATAATGACCTCTTCTTCGCCCAGGTGGACATTCTCACTCTGGTTTGTGTAGTAGCGATACTTTACTCTCAGAATCGTTGCCCAGTCGATGTACTGGGCGATCTCCAGAGAACGAGCCCACGATCGAATGCCCATGGAGTTATCGTAAAACCTCAGGTTTCCATGAACGGCCGTCTGGGTGGGTAAAAACTGGCTCAACCAGAGAGATATCGTGTTAGATTTAAATTCGACCGTTTCGCCGGATGCGTCGTAAAAGAGATATTCGAGGAAAAGGGCGGTAGATACGGTAAGCACCTGTCGTATCTTACACCGGAGATTCAGGGATCCGAGTTGGCCACCTACAGGTTCGGCATCCTCTCCACGCATGTAATACTGGGCATCTGCCTGTACAATGGTCAGAGGGCCAATATTCCAGCGGACGCCTATTCCGGGTTGAAATGCATTAAAACCCCGAGTATCTCGAATCATCTGTGCGCCAACGAGGCCGATGATGGATTCACTCAGATTCCGGGTGATTTTGGCTTCTCCCAAATGCGAGTTCGCGTCCTCCCGGATATCTGAAAACTGATACTTTACACTGATAGCTGTCCGCGGTCCTGCGAGACGTGTGAACTTTAATAATCCACGTTTTTCAGGGAAATTGACGATATAGGGCAGAGTCTGGTTATAGTCCTGAACACCGAATTTAAAGATAATGGGTTCAGGATACTCATACTCAAAGTAATCGGCGTACTGGAGCTCGAACTTAATTTTGTTTCTCATTTCGAAGGTGTCGTCGTACCCCTGGGAAAAAAGACGCGTGTTTAAAAGGAGTGATAATAAAATGAGGAGCAAGAGAGGGACTCTCTTACGTGGGACTCTAAATTTTTTTGGCTTCAACTGAAGCATGGCGCCTACCCTCAAGTGGGGCAGGCTGTCGCCTCCCCGATGAATCCGGTACCGTCTTCGATTTGGGATATGTCTGCGTCATTATCCAGGAGGTTCATCATGATAGGATCGTTTGCCCTGGTATCGAGGAGAAGTGTGTTGGAAACACAGCCCGTAATGAGAATGAGCATTACCGTTAATATGAGAAGACAGGATACGAATGGTTTGACAAAAACAGGTCGCGTTGACATGACTCGGACTCTTTTCGTTAATCTATTCAGTTATATATTAACAAAAATGCTTAAAATGTCAAGGATTTTTTTATTTTAAAAATAATTGTGGGGTATCTGGGAGTCGAGGCATAGATTCATTTTGTCGAAAATGTTTTCTCACTTTAGGCTTGATTTTTACAGCATAATCATTTATTTTAAAAAAGGATGGACATGCACATTCAGTACAACTGTTTACACACCGATGTGTGAATTAGGAATCCAATGAAACGCACGCCATTCTTAGAGAGAGCAAGACCCTCAAAATAGTGAAAGGAAACAACGTGAAAGTAGGCATTCTTGCAGGAGGTTTCGGCACACGCCTTTCCGAAGAAACGACCTTTAAGCCAAAGCCAATGGTCGAGATTGGCAGCCAGCCCATCCTCTGGCATATCATGAAGATCTATGGTGCTCACGGCTTTAACGAGTTCGTGATTTCATTGGGATACAAGGGTGAGGTGATAAAGGATTACTTCATCAATTACCGATATCGCTCCCATGACCTGACCGTTGATCTGGGAAGCGGTGATCTTACGGTGAACAGTGGAGACTGTGAGAACTGGAAGGTGCATTTGCTGGATACGGGGCTCTACACTGAGACGGGAGGTCGTGTGAAGCGTGTCGCGGAATTCATTGGGAACGAATCCTTCATGCTTACCTACGGAGATGGCGTCAGTGACATAGACGTTGGGAAGTTATTAGAATTTCATCGCAGTCACGGCAAGCTGGCAACGGTCACCGCTGTACATCCACCGGCACGATTTGGCAGTCTGGACTTAGACGGAGATCGAGTGATGATGGTGGCAGAGAAGCCGCAAATCAGAGAGGGGTGGATTAATGGTGGTTTCTTCGTGCTTGAACCCAAAATATTCGACTATATCGATGGAGATGAAATCCACTTCGAGCGAGAACCTATGGAGCGATTAGCCGAAGAGGGGCAACTGATGGTCTACAGGCACACCGGATTCTGGCAGTGCATGGATACCCTGCGTGATGTGCGGTTGTTGAAGAGTCTTTGGGAGGGGGGGAAGGCCCTCTGGAAAGTATGGTAGCCGCTTTCCGAAATGGCTGTATAAATTCAATTCAGTGGAACTCAATTGGCAGTTGGGTACGGGTTGTATCGCCATCCGGGATTGTGCTTGGCACTTCACATGCGTCGCGTGTCGATTGAGCCAATGTGCTCTTCAAATCACAACCGGGAATCAAAGTCAAATTCACACTACAGAAACAGGAAAAACGGATATGAAGAACAATTTTCTGAATACTTTTCAGGATTTGCCCGTTCTGATTACCGGCCACACCGGATTCAAGGGATCGTGGTTGAGTATCTGGTTAAAAGAACTCGGTGCAAGGATTATCGGCTATAGCCTGGAACCACCCACGATTCCCAGCAACTTTGAGGTCTCCCACCTTGCAGAACACATAACTGATGTACGGGGTAATGTCCGGGATTTCAAAACACTACGGAAGATGATTGAGAAGTATCAGCCTCGAGTCGTATTTCACCTGGCCGCTCAGGCGATCGTACTCGAATCCTATAAAGAGCCAAGAGAAACCTTTGACAGTAATGTTGGGGGAACGGTAAACCTCCTTGAGGCGATTCGAACGACCCAATCGGTGAAAGCATTGGTATGTATCACGAGTGACAAGTGTTACGAGAATCAGGATTGGATCTGGAGCTATCGTGAGGGAGATCCCTTGGGGGGCCATGATCCATACAGTGCCAGCAAGGCGATGGCTGAGTTATCTATATCGTCGTATCGCCGATCTTTTTTCTCTGAGAAAAAATTTTCGGAACACGCAGTAGCCATCGCATCTGTCAGAGCGGGGAATGTCATCGGAGGAGGTGATTGGGCCCCTTATCGTCTCGTTCCCGACTGCATACGCGCTCTGACGGCTGGTAAGCAGATACATTTGCGGAATCCTCACCACATCCGACCCTGGCAGCACGTGTTCGAGCCTCTCAGTGGCTACCTGTGGTTGGCCGTGAAGCTTCTACAGAAGAATGGCAATCGTTATGCAGAGGCATGGAATTTTGGACCACTTCAGTTTCCGGATGTTTCCACTGAGGAACTCGTTAAACGGGTCATTCAATTATGGGGCAGCGGTTCATACGCAACCGGGACGGCCCAAGCCGAGGTCGAGACTGAACTGTTAAAATTAAATTGGGAGAAGGCAGCGTATGGTCTGAATTGGAGTCCGGTGTATATGGCGGATGAGGCACTAAAAGAGACAATCGAATGGTACAAGATGTACTATTCGGAAATGCAACGCTCCGGATCGGTGAATATGTACAACTTTTGTGTAGAACAGATTGAAAAATATACAGAAAATGCTTCTCATTTAGATGTTGAATGGGTGAAGTGATTATCTTCATATGACGCTGTTTAGGGAATGTATTGGAAGAGGTTTTTATTGACTTTTTTCACCAATCACAAAAACACTGACTCCGAAAGGAAAGTTGAACTTTCTGAGAAATTTATTTTCGAGTCTTAATAGACCCAAAAGTAATTTATTTGTGAATTCGTTCACTTCGTATAGTTGGTTCGGCAAGTCCTTATCTTTTCTCGTGAACAAACGTTGAAAAAATTTCATCATGCAACCCGGAACGAATAGACTAAAGTTCCAATATGAACCTCTGATAATTTCAAAATCGGCCTCTTTGAATCGATTTATTAAAGAAGTCTTTGAATATCTTCTATAATGAAAGTTTGTCTCATCATGAGGGCTCCATAAAAATTGAAATGCAGGGACGAAAACGATCAACTTTCCTCCAGGTTTTAATATCCGGTGCCATTCGGAAAGGGCGAGTTCATCATTCTCGAGGTGTTCCAGGACATCTGATACAACCAATACATCAAATTCGTTATCCTTGAAATCCGTTTTTGCCGCATCCATGATATAGACATTATTCAATCCCCTTTTTTTACAGAGGTTGATCGCTCTTTCACTTATATCCAACCCATAGATATTTGTATAGCCCATTTCAATGAAGGATTTCATCTGAGGACCACCGGAACATCCGACATCTAAAATCCGAACATCTCTATTCAGATCACGAACAAGATCACATATCGTTTCTCTTCTGGCAATACACCACCAGTATATTTCTTCAAGTCGCTGATTCTTAATTTCATACCGTTTATCCAATGGGGCTCCTTATTTATATGTAAGCAAAGAGTGAGCTAAAGTGACTAAAGTAAAAAGTGATTAAAGTTAAAAGAAAAACTTTAGTCACTTTAGTTCACTTCAGGCACTTCAAGCTCCTGTGGAAGATTGTGCAAAATAAAAATGAATCTCCGACTTCATATAACATAATCTTTGGTTACCGTGTAAACGCACGGTGAATAGTTAAGTTTAATATGGTGCGTAGAATGATAGATTGTCTCGGAACCAGTCAATGGTCTTTTTCAAGGCCGCCTCGAACTTCTCTCTTCGAACATAGTCCAGTTGTTGGTCGGTTTTACTCATGTCCGCTTCCCAGAATGGCGCATCGATTTTACGGGGCTCAACCCTGTTCCACAATACTTTACTGTTCGAATCTGTGAATTCGATGATTTTCTCGATCACAAAGGATATTTTTTTCTCCTGTCCGGAACCGATATTAAACGTTTCACCCTTCAATTTGTCTACTTTTTCAATAGCGCCTAAATAGTAGTCGACGACATCTCCTACATAAATATAATCTCTTGTGGCATCGGGATTGGCGAGTTCAAGATTTTTTCCCCGGATGGCATTAGTTATCGCATAGGTCATCAATCTAGAAGCGTCATCAAAGGGCCCGAAGGGAGAGAATAGCCTGAAATTGATGATGGGCTTATTTTCATTTTTTGCTACCACATTTGAGTAGAGCGTTGAGGCTACTTTGGTGATGCCATACATGTTGATGGGTTCACAGATATCTGTTTCTTTCATAGGGTGATTTTTGGGACCATACTCGGCCGAGCTGCCCGTGTTAATGAAACTTCTGTAATCGACCTCTTTGCAGGCATTGATAAGATTGAATGTGCCAATGAAATTGACATCGATAACGTCTCTATCAGGGAGATGTTTCCCCCCATAAACACCGGCTGTGGCAAGATGAAAAACGATATCGGGATTTATTTTATTTATCGTCTCTTTTAATTTATCATTCTCACGTAAATCAACAACATGGTCGACTATCTGATTCAGAACGGTCGACAGTCTCCACTTATCGGATGTTTTGCGGGTAATCGCATGTACATCGTATCCCTCTTTCACCAATCGGATGGCGAGATTCGCCCCTGTGAAACCTGTGGCTCCGGTAAGTAAAACGGTCTCATCCCGTTTCTTGATTTTGGGACGCCCCATTTTTATTCGTCCACTGGTTTTATAATCATATTCTTTCTGTATTCCTCCCTGTCAAGGAAAGGAAACATGTCTTCGAGGGGTTTTGAGACCATGGTCCCGTCAGGTTTTCTTTTGGATGAAACAGTAGGAATCACCAATTGATTGGGAGGATTAACGATGTCACACAAAACGGGTCCTTCATTATTTAATGCTTTATCGAGAACCGTAATAAGTTCCCGGTTATTACTCGCTTTAAAGAATTTAATACCATATGCCTTTGCTATTTTCCCAGAGTCAGGTATGCCGACACCGGATGTGGGATCCGCCCCGATAAGTCGCCCGTTGAAATACGTCGTTTGGGTGAATCTCATCGAGTTATATCCATAATTATTCAGGACAAAGATCTTCAGAGGTAAATGATTATGGAGTACTGTCTGTATCTCCTGTATGTTTTGTTGAAAAGAGCCGTCACCCGTTACACACATGACACGCCTTTTGCCCAGTGCGACGCTAATACCAATACTTGCAGGAAGACCGTAACCCATCGTCGCAAAGCCCCCGGAGGTGATGTACCGAACGCCTTTATTGATCTTCACAGATTGGGAGCCCACAAAAAAGGAGGAGCCCGCATCGGTGACCACGACATCTTCATGACCGAGTCTTTTTGAAAGTTGATCGAAAAAATAATATATATTTATCTTATCCTTTAATTCGCCATATTCAGGCAGACAAACAGGGTACTTCTCCCTCCAGGAAATACAGGTCTCCAGCCAATTTTCATCAAATGAGACGGTTGATTTTGAGAGGTGATCGTAGATTAAATCGATGAATTCTTTTGCATCGCCCTCGATGAGGAGGTCTGTTCTGATGCTTTTCTTTTTGTGAGAAGAGATGTCGATATCTACGATAATGATTTTTGCTTCTCTGGCAAATTCTTCATAATTGTAGTTCGTTTCAGCAACGGGAAGGCTGGTTCCCATTATCAATAATAGATCAGAATTCTGGACTGCCAAGTTACCGGCCCTATCACCTTTAATACCGATTCGACCCACATATTGGGGATGGTTGCTTTCAATCACATCGACGCCCAAATAAGTGGTTACAACAGGGATATGGTATTCTTCGACCAATTCTAACAGACTGTTAATCGCTCCTGAGATTCTTACACCCTGGCCGGCTAAAATCACCGGCCTGGAGGCAGATTTTATGTATTCAACGACTTTTTGTATTGAAGCTGAAGAGATATTATTCTCTTTCTTTGGAGGTTCAAAACCTTTCAGCTTCTCAGGATCAATGGGTGCGGCCTGAACATCCAAAGGGATGTCCAACCACGAGGGACCCGGTCTGCCTTCTTTTGCCATGTAAATTGCTTTTTCAAGATGATATCGAATGTCCTCAGGATCGTCTATGAAGGCAGAGTATTTTGTGATACTTTCAATCATCGGAATGATATTAATTTCCTGTACTCCGATCTGCCGAATCCCCGGAATTTTTGCTTTGAATATGGTATCCTTTCTTTTTACCTGACCGGAAATAAAGAGACAGGGGGAGGAATCGAGCCAGGCACCGGCCAATCCGGTTATGGCGTTGGTAGCTCCGGGACCTGTTGTGAAATATCCAACCCCCAGATTTCCGGTGAGTCTTCCATAGGCATCGACGGCCATGGATGCAGCCTGTTCATGGAGAAGACATGTCACATTCATATGCTCGTTGCAGGCAAGACCATCCGTCAGATGCATCATCCCTCCACCGGACAGGAGAAATACATCATCAATGCCTTTTTCATGTAAGAATGATGCTATATAATCTGCTACTCTAACTATGTTACCATTTTTAATTGCCGTCATGTTTTACACCTTATATGTTTAAAATCAATTTTTCAGGCTACAAACCGACTTCATTTTTAACGATGAAACCGGGACGTTGCTTCACTTCTTCGTAAATCCTTCCGATATAGGAACCTATAATTCCCAGGAGGAAAAAGAGCATTCCAAAAAGGGCAGATAGAAAAATCATGAGTGTCGTGAAACCGGGAACGACTCTTCCATAAATGATATAAAAGACAATTTCCAATATGAATACGATAAATGAACCAATAAAAATAATAAATCCCAATATTGTGGCCAGTTTTAAGGGAAAATAGGAGAAGGAAAATATACCATTTAATGCTACTTTAGTCAGAATAGAATAATCGGCTTTTGCAGTACCGGCAAATCTGCCCGGTCTTACAAAGGGGATGCCCGTTTGTTTAAAACCGGTCCAGGCGATCATCCCCCTTATGAATTTATTCTTTTCATCCATTTTATTCACGACTGTATAAACTTTTTTATCTATGAGGCGAAAATCACTGGCATTCCGGGGTATCAGGTTTTTGGTTAATTTATTGATGATTTTATAAAAAAGTGATGACAGTATTTTTTTAATAAAAGAAACGCCTTCTCTATTTTCTATAATGCCATAAACGATTTTATATCCTTCTTCCCATTTCTCGATAAATTTCGGTATCAATTCGGGAGGATCCTGCAGATCGGCATCCATGAGTATGACAGCATCCCCTTTCACGTATCTTAAACCGGCAGCGATACCATCATCTTTGCAGCCAAGATTACGAGATAACTGTAATATTTTAAACCTATTGTCTTCTTTGTTAAATCCAAGGAGTTTTTCATAAGATGAATCAATTGAACCATGTTCCACCATGATCATCTCAAAGTGATAATTATTTATGCCTGCAGAAACCTTTTGCAATCTTTTTTTTAGTTCATCCAGTACGTCTTCTTCATTGTACACCGGAATAACCAAACTGATCAATTTCTTCATTTTAAATATGATTCCTCAATATAATATACCCTTATTCAGGTGGACGATTTTTCCAGCTTTATTATCAGTCTAAATTTAAATCATTAAATATAAAAATATTATGACATATTGTCAAGTAAATTGGATAATTGAAATCTCATCCAACAGTGATTTGAAATATGTGTATCTCTTCTCTTCCATTGCCTTTCTCATCATGATCATCGGGTGCATTAATTATATGAATCTGGCTACTGCCCGGGCAGTGAAGCGAACCAAAGAAGTAGGCATACGAAAGACCATCGGCGCTCGGCGAGTTCAATTGATAAAACAATTCTTAGGCGAATCCCTTTTTCTCACATTCCTTGCCGTGATGGTTTCACTCCTGCTGGTTGTCATGATCATACCTCATTTCGGGTCGTTTGTGAATCGGGCAATCGATTTCGAATTGCTTAAACACTGGAAGAATATCTTAGGTTTATTGGGATTATTCGCGGGTGTGGGACTCTTATCGGGCAGCTATTCGGCCTTCCTGCTATCATCATTTCAACCGGTCAATGCTTTGAAAAATACAAACAAAATGCACAACTTTCGAAATCCCCTGAAGCTGCAAAATATTTTAGTCGTATTTCAATTCTGCGTTTCTGTTATCTTAATTGTATCGGCCATCGTCATCCAGAAGCAACTCTACTATATCAAATATAGAGATGTTGGTTATCGCCGGGATAATATTGTGACAGTGCGGCTGTGGGATGATTCGTTCAATAATATTTATCAAACCGAACAAAAACTCGGCACCATTTTAACCCTGTTTTCGGTCATTGCCATCATCATCGCATCGTTGGGATTATTTGGGCTCATTTCTTTTGTGGCCGAAAGAAAAACCAGGGAGGTGGGGATTCGCAAAGTGTTAGGCGCTTCGGTATCAGCTATTATAAAATTGATCGTCAATGAATTTTTGCTTCTGGTCCTCATCTCAAATCTGATTGCGGCACCGATTGCTTATTATTTGATGAATCAATGGCTCCAGAGTTTTGCTTATCGGATTGATCTTGGTTTTAGCATATTTTTCTTATCGGGCATGGCGTCTTTATTCATTGCCGTGATTACTGTCAGTTATCAATCAATTAAAGCCGCTACTTTGAATCCGGTGGAAAGTTTACGGTATGAATGAGAAAGGATTGGTGAGTTGTGAGTCGTTAGTGGTGAGTGGAGAAAAGGAGACGGGAGACCGGAGACCGGAATGGGCAAACCCCGGTTGTTTCCGATTTTTTTCGGAATCACCGGGTGTTTAAGGGGGAAGGGAGGTAGGAAAAAGGTAATCGGTTATCAGTAATCGGTATGAAAAGAAATAGGTAAACGGTGAACGGATGATGAGTACAGAAGCAGATCAGAGGATCAGGGCATCAGTGGGGAGGATATCAGTGAATCAGTGGATCAGGAGAAAAAAACATATCTGATATTCTGGTATCCTGATCTCTGCCGACCGATTTTCTGATAACCTGATATGCTTTAAGGAGAGAAAAAGGGAAACACTCGGAGGGGTTTAAGGGCAAAAGATTAAATCTAATCAGTAATCAGAGATCGGTAATCCGATTTCGAAATTGATTCATTACCTTTCTTGCATTTCATTTGAAAATATTAAATACTCATGCATTCGTTTTCATTGATTCACCCTGTCACTTCACCTTCCTCGTTCACCTGAGCTATCACGTCCTCTGTCCCTGGTCTTTTTCTCCTTCGCTTCCCTCACTTTTATGGTCTTACCATCCAGTTCACCACCGTCTCCCTCTTCAATGGCTTTCATTGCATCATCATCTTCTTTGAAAGTGATGAATCCAAATCCCCGACAACGTTTCGTATACCGATCCGTTACGACCTTGGCCTCGATGATTTCTCCGAACTCTTCAAAAACTTCACGAAGTTCTTTACCGGTGATATCCCAGGGTAGCCCCCCAATATACAATTTCTTTGCCATGATGGTTGCATTCTCGATGTAAATACTAATGTGGGTTCTCACCGGAGTAGGGTGAGGTCATTTCGTACGAAATATACTCCACAGAGCAGGAAATAATATACATGGAATAACAATCAGGCTTGAAACGATATCTTCCGGAGAGAGATCAGAACGGAGAGAGTAACGATTCCTCTGAGAACGAGACCGGACTGCTAGACAGGATGCATACGCTTTCCTTTGAACGGTTGTTTGGGCTCACTAAATGTACACATTTCTTGAAGGGATAACAAGGATTTTTTGTGAGTCTTCATTTGTTTACATTCCCGCTCATTCAAGGCAATCCGCAAACGTCATTAAAAGATTTAAAATCCATAATCAGATCGATGTAACCCATGAGCGTGAATTTCAGATTCTCCGGTTTAATCAGAAATTTACGTTCCACACTCGCCGGCTGAATATTTGGGGCTATACATTTATGATAGGTTTCAATCAACTTGATTCCGTCATCCTTCATTTTGCCGGAGTTTTCGTCCTCTCTGAATGCAGTCGCCGGAGCGTTCCTCTCCCAGGTGTCGGAGAGGTGGTTGCCGTTGGATGGACCGGAAGGGGAAATCGGTCTAACTGTATAATCTTGAATATGTTCTTTTTTTATTGAGGTTAACTGATTGAGCTCCATAGAGAAATTGGAAGGGGAGATTAACTATACGGTTTATCGACCGACAATGCCGATTAAGCTTGTAAGGGTCAGTACATTTTTGAATGTAATTTCTACTATACTGAAACCTTGGATATCCTCTATTCGATTGGATTCGCCATAATATTGGGATTTGTAGTTTTGAACAAGTGTAAGAATCTCACTAAAAACTTGCGTTTGTAGACCTGTTTTTTTATATTTTAAAGGTTATGATAAATAAAACAAAAGGCCAATTAGAGGCTGAAATTAGCAACGCAGTGACCCAGTTTGAAAGAGATCATCAGGGCCGCGGGCCAAAAGAGACGCACACTTATATCATACAGGATATGATTTTGATACGCCTGAAAGGCGTACTAACACCCGCTGAAAAAAATCTGGTAAAGACTGCTGATGGTGCGAGACTCATTAAGCAGGTGCGATTGAGCCTCATTGAAAATTCAAGGTCCCTATTGGAAAAAATTATCGCTGATACAACCGGTGCAAAGCTGAAGTCTTTGCATACGGACATCAGTTCGCATACGGGTGAAAGAGTATTTGTCTTTGTATTAGATAAGGATATAGAAAAAGAACTATGTAAAAAATGAGAGTATTTAATTGGGAACTTTAAGGATAAAGGATTAGTATTATTTATACAATAGCCATTTTGACAATATCATGAAAAGAAAATCATAAATTAGCGAAGTAATTAAAACTTTGATGATATATCTCTGGTAGACGAGTTAGAAAACATACTCAGCACAGAGAAGGTGAGCTAAATCGTAAGCCGGCACTTGACATCTAATTAATGGATGTGTGCCGGCTTTTTTTACTATGTGGTGATATGTATGGATAAAACCGAATCCTCAGTGACAGTAATAATCCGTAAGATCGTCGCTAATTTTCTTGAAGAGCAATTGGGGGAAAAAGCGAAATTGATTACAATATTTCAGTTCCGAAATAAAATCGTAGTCTATGCAGAAGGCTGTTTTACACCCGCCGAAGATGATCTTGTCAATAACGAAGAGCATTCCAATCGTCTGCGGGAACTGAAATACAGGGAATTTGAACAGGTCAAGCCATTATTGAAAGATCGCCTCGAAAAAACACTGGGTCTAACAATAATAAGAATTAAATCTTTGATCGGACCTGGCGGAGACCGCATACAGTATATCACATTTAAAAAATTCAAGTTGCCGGCGAGGTCAAGGTCATGAAGGCGAACGAATTAAATTTCTTTAAGGAACTTATTTTGGAAAAATGTCGAGAGATTCTCGATAGCCTCAGCGGAACTCATTTAGTAGGTATTGGGAACGAAGCAGGAGTAAACATATTCTGATGAAAAAATCCTTGAATAAAGAACTGACGCTCCTCGACATATTCTGTGTGGCAACTGGGGCGATGATGAGTTCAGGTTTGTTTATTCTTCCCAGCCTGGCATTCGCCAAGGCGGGTCCGGCTGTTATCTTATCGTATATTCTGGCGGGGATTTTGTGCATACCTACAGCATTAAGTAAGGCAGAATTAACTACAGCCATGCCTAAAGCGGGAGGAGACTATTTTTACATCATGCGGGGATTTGGACCATTGTTTGGGACAATAGCGGGTTTAAGTTCATGGTTCTCTCTGAGTTTAAAAGGCGCCTTTGCACTTTTAGGCATGGGCGCTTATTTAAGCATAATAACCCATATGCCCTTGCATATCATTGCTCTAACCTGTTGTCTCTTTTTCATCATCCTGAATCTGCTGGGCGTAAAAGAATCTGGCAGGTTTCAGGTGGTTCTGGTTCTGGGGCTACTGGGCATCCTTCTCGTCTATGTTTTCCTGGGCTTAAAATCCGTTCAACCCGCGCATTTCTCGCCTTTTTTCCAGAAAGGGCCGGGTTCCGTGTTTGCCACGGCCAGTTTTGTGTTTATCTCTTACGGCGGTCTGACAAAGGTGGCAGCTTTGGCTGAAGAAACAAAGAATCCGGGAAAAAACCTGCCCATGGGCATGATGCTTTCGATTGTAATCACATCTATTTTGTATGCCACAGTGATTTTTGTTACCGTAGGAGTTCTGAATCCCGAAAGCCTGCAAGGAACACTGACTCCAATATCCGACGGCGCTGGTGTTTTTGGTGGTGATATTTTAAAGATTTTAATAAGCATCGGCGCCTTTTTCGCCTTTATCTCTACGGCCAATGCAGGGATCATGACCGCTTCCCGATACCCACTGGGTATGAGCAGGGATAAGCTTCTTCCTGCTAGCTTTCAAAAAATCAGTAATCGGTTTAAAACCCCCTATATCGCAATTATTTTTACGGGCATTTTCATGATCACCGTCCTACTGTTTTTAAAACTTGAATTACTGGTTAAGATAGCTTCAAGTGTGCTTATTTTACTTTATATTTTTGCAAATTTAACTTTGGTTTTATTCAGGGAAAGTAAAATCTCAAGTTACAGGCCTAAGTACCAAGCTCCTCTTTATCCGTATCTTCAAATTTCAGGAATATTGGCAGGTTTATTTCTTTTGATAGAGATGGGTTCTTCCATCGTGTTCCTGACCTTGATTTTTCTATCGGTTGGTATCATATGGTATAAAACATATGCTGGTAAAAGAGCGGCTCAGCATTCGGCCCTGATATATGTTTTGGAAAAATTGGTTGCCAGGGATAAAGAACTGGCAACAGAAAGTCTCCTCACTGAACTGAAAGATATCGTTATTCAGAGAGATGAAATTGTCGAGGACCGATTTCACAGACTTGTTGAAGAAAGCACGGTCGTGGATATTGAAAATCCCATTATCATGGAAGATTTCTTCAAACAGGTTACAGCGATACTAAGTGAAGAACTGGATATCGAACAACAAATACTCTTCAGTAAATTCATGGAAAGGGAAATGCAGACCAGTACTGTCGTTCGGGAAAAGCTGGCTATTCCGCATATTATCCTCGATGTAGAAGATGTTTCAAAAATCATTTTAGTCAGAGCAAAAGCGGGGATAATATTTCCAAATGACAAACTGGTTCATGTTGCGTTCGTGCTTGTAGGCTCTTCGGGAAAGCGTGGCCGCAGTCTGCATTTAAAAGACTTGGCTGCTATTGCCCAGATTACCCATAATCCCGAATTTGATAAAAAATGGCTGGATGCGAGAAATGAGGAGGAATTGAAAAATATTATCCTTCTAACAGAAAGAAAACGAGGATAAAATATGATTAGAAATAATCCGGATGGAGATTACCCGAGGATAGATAAGACCGCTTACATCGATCCGGATGCAATACTAATTGGCAAGATAGAAATCGGCAAGAATGTATTCGTGGGCTCCGGTGCAATAATAAGAGCGGATGAACCGGATAGTCAAAGGATATAAAAGACGTATATAGCTCAATTTTTATTAGACCTGGATGGTTCTATTGTCGCGACAGTACAGGAGGGAGCGCACGCCTACATCAAACGGAAATATAAAACAGTGGCTTTCTTTTTACATGGGCTCTGTCATCTTTTTGGTTTTGCTGGCTTTTCTAGGTCTGCAGAGCATATACACTGCCGTGGCCTTCCTGACCGGCGGTTTCTTTTCCACCATGTGCGCTGGGACATCCTGTACCGGACCATAAAAAATGGATTATTTGTGGGTGAACAGGAAATATTATACTATTATCCATTCCCTAGTTATGAAGATTTAGAAGGTAAATACTATTCATGGTGGCATTTGGCAATGGATTCAGGAATGGGTCTGAGATAGCTACTACCTCGTATTTTGAAAAACATAAGAGGGTGAATATCCAAATGATCTTAGCCACTTTACATAAAGATCGAATAATTGAAAAGCCAATGATTACATTGGATATTGAATTGGTCGTATTCAGGCATCCAAGTACCTGGCCCGCGTCCATGAACGGACTTGTTCAGCTTGAATATAACTATTTTGAACTCAAGAATATTGAAATCTGCGTTACTCCTCATGCAGTAGTCAAGATAATTAAAAAACAATCAATTCCTTCACTTGGTTTTGAAGTATATAAAAAAATCCATAAATGTAAATTTTATAAAGATAAACCTGATAAAAACACTTTGACACTAACGAGACATGAATCGAACGAATTATGGTTAAAAATAAGAAATCTATTGTGGTCAGAAGTAGATGACAACAATCTATCATACAATCAAAAGCTGAATATTACTCAGTTTTATTTCCATTCTATCATATCAGGGTGTTCAGGCCAATCCTTCTTTTTAACGATTGACAATCATTTTCATCAACTTACTTCCATGCTGTACTCCGAATTAAATATTTGTGTGATGAATCCACAACAAGCCTGGACAAAATATCAGACAGAATACAACCTGTATGTTCCCGATGAAAAAGACATCAATTGGATGTGGCAACATCAACATTATCATCTTGGGAATTTATTATATGTTTTAGACGATGGTAATCATAAAAGTTCGAATGCATAAATATAATTAATGGATTGTGGAACAAATAAAAATGCTGAACAGTATTTCAAGAAATTTACAAATAATTCATATTTAAAAAGGAGGAAACGATCATGAAGATTCTCATTTCTGATGCATTCGATCCATCATTGCCCGATCGGCTAAAGAAGTTCGGGGAGGTTACGGATGATAAGTCTCAGGTGTCCGAAGCCGATGTGG